>Ga0102593_1000177_pt1 | contig 161284 bp, 166 predicted proteins | sample AraplaCol_mMS_r2_2_FD_76862 | JGI IMG/M metagenome (GOLD analysis project Ga0102593, IMG submission 76862) | Arabidopsis root microbial communities from North Carolina, USA - plate scrape MF_Col_mMS_r2 (SPADES assembly) (version 2) | ecosystem: Host-associated > Plants > Roots > Endosphere...
AGTTTTTTTTCCCCCCGACCCCCGTTCTTCCGTCCTTTGAACTTTTTCTACTCCCTCCACTGTGGCTACTCTGGCTGATCCCAACGAGTTGTTCTTGCCTGGGGAAAGGCAGAACAATCTCGCCATGTCCTCCTCCTCCGCTTCTGTCCCACTTCTACGCCCACCCGTGCCTGGCAATCGCAACAACAGCGGCAGTCCACGAGCCCCCAAATTGACACTCGGAATTCCACCTTCTCCCAATGCGAAACCCGTCTCTGATAATGGAGTCTCCGTCCCTGCCCCTCAACTACTACCCGCACAGCAGCCCCAGCAACCTCAACAGCAACCTCAGCCTCAGTCCTCCCGGCCCGCCTTACCTCGTCTGCAACTGGAAACTCCAATGAACAGCGGCCAGAATGTTCCCCAGCAATCTCAACCCAAACCTGCTGGGAAACCTGCTCTGCTCTCCCTATCGACCAACGGACTGGGTGTGAACGGTCAGCCCCCACTCGATCAAAAGGCCAGTGGTCCAACCTCCGCGAACTCTTCCTACTCGGCTCTCAACTTTGCGATGGGCCTGCGTGAGCCGACAGGTGGTAACTCCGACCCCTCTTCGGCTATCAGCTCGGTTTACTCCGATGTCGAAGGTGGGGTACAGATGAAACGAGAGGCTAGTGCCAACTCGTTACTACCGGATCTTGAAAAATTAAGTCTGGAGAAGGGTCGCCCACTTGATGTGGAGGATCTGGATGATGATGGCTGGCATGCCGCCAGTGAACAAAAGAAAATTGTTGAATTGGGAAGTCTGGGTGAAGGTGCCGGTGGTGCCGTTACTCGCTGCAAACTTAAGGAGGGCAAAACCGTCTTTGCTTTGAAGGTGAGCATATCTATTCCTACACCATACTACCCCTCAGTGCTCTGTTTTGTCCGTTCGGGTATTTTTACTCTAGTATTGGGTTTTGCGATTGCTAATTTAAACCAATGTGCAGATCATCACTACCGATCCAAACCCCGACGTCAAGAAACAGATCGTTCGCGAGCTGAACTTCAACAAGGACTGTGCCTCCTCGCACATCTGCCGCTACTATGGCGCCTTTATGGATAAGACTTCAGGGACCATTTCAATTGCCATGGAGTTCTGTGAGGGTGGAAGTCTAGACAGTATCTACAAAGAAGTGAAAAAGCTGGGAGGTCGCACTGGCGAAAAGGTCCTGGGCAAGGTTGCAGAGGGTGTATTGAATGGTTTGACTTATCTACACAGTCGGAAGATTATTCATCGTGGTACGTATATCTCTCGATCCTGAGGATTTAGGTGTTTTGGGCTAATTTTTGTTAGATATCAAACCTTCCAACATTCTGCTCTGCCGCGATGGGCAAGTCAAGCTTTGTGACTTCGGCGTTAGTGGCGAGTTCGGTACCAAGGGTGATGCCAACACCTTCATCGGTACATCCTATTACATGGCCCCCGAACGTATCACTGGTCAATCATACACTATCACTTCCGATGTCTGGTCTCTGGGCGTGTCGTTATTGGAAGTTGCTCAGCACCGATTCCCCTTCCCTGCCGACGGAACCGAAATGCAACCCCGCGCTGGATTAATTGATCTCCTCACATATATTGTTCGCCAGCCAATCCCTAAGCTGAAAGATGAGCCAGATCATGGTATTCGCTGGTCGGATAACTTCAAATACTTCATCGAATGCTGGTATGTACCTACCCAGAACTGTATGTCCCAGATCAATTTACTAATATGTGCTCATAGCCTTGAAAAAGAACCTCCTCGACGAGCCACCCCCTGGCGGATGCTGGATCATCCTTGGGTGCAGGATATGAAGAACAAGAAGGTCAACATGGCGAACTTCGTCAAGCAGGTGTGGGACTGGAAAGAGTGAAGAAAAGAAGAAAAAGTGCACCATCACTCTCTTCGATTCTCCTTGCATACATTGACCAAGCATATTGCAGTTCTCGTTTATTTGAGTAAGAAGTGGCTGGACCCCAAGGGTTGACCTGGCTGTCAACACAAACTCAAAAGACGAAACGACTACTATCACGACATCCCCATCCAACAGACCGACTTCTGTTCACATTTATTTGGCGCTATATCTACTTGTCATGATGTCAATCTCTCGGGCCGGAACCCAGGGATTTCGGCAAAACACACCCGTCATTGATTTCTCTTCGTGTCCAAATCATCATACCCTCTCAAGCTTTGTGCCATTCTTCTCCCTCATTCTCATTTTAAGCGTTGTGCGACTCATCGGCTATGTCTTACCTATACGATCCTTAACCGCCTGATACCTCTCCCTCACATCATACCCTCCCTCTTCAATCCCTTCTCATTCCTCTACCTTGGATATTCATTGATCCCAGGGACTTCCCATCTGGCATGTTTCCATTGTTTACATTTTGAGCCTGGACATATCTTCATATATCATTAGCTCTTTCTGTGCTCTTCGTTTCTCATGTATAGTCTCCCCCTAGGCTTTTTGGGTTAGGTTATGCCTGGGTTTTGCGTGCATCGACGAGCCGGGCATATATCTAGGTCCTTAATACCATTGCAATTGTCTTTCCTTCTTCCGAATTGGAAATGGTAATTCTTAGGCTTGTTATGGCTATGTTACAGTCGAGTAGAATCCATTGTACAAAGACGCAAGCCTTATTCCCATTCAGCACAAGCATTACCCTCTTGGGACTACGTACCCAGACGTAATCACAACTATACTAGTACCACACTAGTATGTCATAAATTAGTAGCTTGGTCAAAAAAGAATATAAACATCATCTAGACAAGGGAATTGCATATAAGTAATTCAGTTATATCATCGCTATCATAATCCTACAATTACCATGGTATACACATCATTCACCGATTCACAGGCTCAGCACCAAGAACCCATCCAATCCCACTCGCCAATCCCCCAGTCACCATGTTACTAACCATATCCCTCTTCCTAACCCTCCCTTCACCCTCAGGCGTAAGTGGCCTATCACCTTCTTCAAAATCACTCGAGTCCCTCGTCATTGATGTACTGGCACCAGTACCGGCACCGGCACCGGCACCAGATCCAGATCCAGATCCACGCAATGGGAAAGCATTTTTATGCAATGCCATAGCCGCTCCACGCGCAACTTCAAATAGACCCATTGGCGCATCGTGCGGGTGCGAATGGGGCATCGCGGCGCGAGCGCGTGCCCGTCTAGCTGTGCGTTGCTGTGCGGTATCAAAAGCATCGCGCTCACTATCTGTCGGACCGAAACCACCCGGTACACTGGAAAGAGTAGTGTTATCACCCTTTGTGTCCCAGAGATCTTCCTCTTGCTGTTCACGCGTACGTAGTGAGGAAATTTCCTCGTCGCAGCGGCGCCAGGCACCTAGGATTTCGGGGAGTGGGTCTGGGGTTGGTGTTAGGGTTAAAGCTAGGGAGAGGAGCTCCATTCGCTGTGAGAGGTGGGTGATTTGTGATTGGAGGTTTGTGGACGTTGGGCTGTTGGGGCGGTAGCGACCTGCGTTATAGACGGCGCGCCAGGTTATATCGTCGGGGATGGTGGAATTTGTGAAGAGTGGAGAGGTATTTGGTAGAGCGCTTGGTGGGGTGAGTCTAGTGAGGATATAGGAATAGGCGGTGCCGAAATCATTGGATGTGAGAGCGGATGCGATGGCGAGAGAGGTGATGCGACGTTCAGCTGTGACGAGGGCGTCTTCGCCTGTGAGATTTTCCAAGGGGGTTTTGTCGGAGGCGTCGGCTGACTTAATAGGGAGGCCTGCAGCGACGAAATTACGGCCGATGGAGAGGAGGTCGTCGAGTTTGGTATAACTTTTAGCATTCTGATCGAGGACTTTCTCGATGAGGGAGAGCGGATCGTGCTGGACGCGAATGCTGACTGGTTGAAAGGGGACTCCGTGCTGTAGCGTCAGGGAGTAGAATGATAAAGCATGTGTTGCGGCGATCAGAGCGCCGATATGCTTGAAACTCGTCGACTCTGGGAAGTGTGGCTGGAACGCTTGAAGTCTGGTTGGGCTGGATTAGAATGCTTCTGAGCTCAGAGTCCTGGTGAGCAGACTTACATTTCATAGGCTTTCTTCATGCCTCCACGCGTCCGATTTCCATTACTTGCATTATCGTACGCGCTATATGTGGCCTCGACCACTGCTTCTTCCACTTGTGTGAGGTTAAGTGGTGCTGAGGCAGACTGAGTATAGATATCAACAGCTAATTGATATTCTGGGGATGGTAAGTACGGAAGAGAAGATACGCTGGGGGTTGGATTGGACTCACCTCTCGCACTGAGCAATGTCTTCAGGATCTCTGTTTCTACTGTGTCGCGTGGTACTCTCCAGAAAAGACCCTGGTGGGTAGAAGGCTCATCCCAGCCGTTATCTGACTGCTCTGTCTGCCAGTCCCGCAACCAAAGGAGCTGGTCTCGAACGACAATCCATTGCTGCTTGGACCGAGTTTGCTTTGTAGTGGAATCCACCACGTTCTTCAATTCCACCAATTGCAGCTCTTCATTACTGAAGAGACAAAGGTTGGCTACTGCTCGACATGGCACATTATAGCCATACCCGATTAAGATGCGTAGAGAAAGGAGCAGAGCGCTCAATAAAGAGATAGAGGAAGGCGATGGCTGGGTCAACGGATTATCATGGTTGAGTAACGCGTTCTGCATGAGCGAGGCTCGAGTTGATGACGAAAGCAATTCTGTATCGTACTCCACAGTTCGAAGGGTCGATTCGGGGGTGTCCAGATATGAACATTCTTCGAGGTCAAGCAATTTTGCTACACGACCTAGCACTTTGAGAGATCCTTCTAAAGCGGCTTTAGACGAATCGGCATGGCCGTAGACCACAGCCAAGCCCGACTGTCCGTATCGTTGCAGCAGCTCCTTTGCTCTACTCGATGCGATTATCACATCCGGATCCCCATAGCCCCCAATATCGATATCCTCCGGGCCATTCCAATTGACGAAGGCATTGACAACACTGTCGTACTCCACAAAACTGCGCGACAATAGCCACTCATTCACATATTCCCATCCCGAGAACTCCGATTCTTTTGGCTTTGACATTCCCTGAACAAAAGAAATTGTATTTTGACGAGCTGTATCATTCAATCTGCGTCTTTTTGATCGATTTCCTCCATATAACCAAGGGCCAACAAGGCCTCTTAAATTATTGATCAGGTCCATGTCGTTCTTCTCGATGTTGGTGATGGATAAAAGAATATTAACGGCGGTCTGATCGTCCATCGAATCCAGCGTATCTAATGACAGTGTCTCTTCACGGTTTTGATAGTATTCGTAATTCAGTCGAAGTGCTGGTAGTAGACTCGAAACGAGCCATGTTCGAATGACTGTGTTGTGTTCGTAGAAAGGAAGAAGCAGGCTAAGTATAAGAGGCTGGAGGGCCGTTTCCGAATCGATCAGATATGCGCGGTGAATTATAAACTGTGTCAAGGCGTCGGAAGCAGCAACTTCTTCCTCCTCGTCCTCGCGTTTGAGGGGCCGCAGACGAAGCTTTCGCACTCGTTGTCTTGCGGCCGATTCAGACAGGTCTTGTACAGTAGATATGTCGATTTGGGCAGTATTTGGTTCAAGATTCTTGCCGCTTGCCAGACCCTGCAGTACAGAAATGTACTCGGAGGGTTGCGTGCTCTCGGGGAGGAAGGTCAAGACGATGCGTAGGAGACGTTCTAGCGGAAAACAATGGGGGTATTGCGCTTGTAGGGCTGGTAAGGCGTTCACCTGTCCATTAGCGCATAGTCTGGTCGCGAGTAGAATCGCATGAGCATCCGATAAACCTTCCAGCGGTGCCATAACGATTGATCGAGACGCAGGACGTGGTTAACTTGTCCTCTAAACTAGCGACGTCAACGCCCAAACGCATACGGCGGGGTGCACGGGCCACGTCGGAACCGACTTGAGAAGGAAAGAGTCGCATCCGCCCGGCACTTCACCACTTCCTTTGCCAGCTTTCTGTCTCCCACGCTGTCGATTGCTCTTTTCTTTCCTCGACAATGGCTTCCGGCTTCGGTAACAATCTCGGTGCGTACCTCTTTTAAGCCTTTTCCGGGGTTTCTAGCGGGTTGGCTGCGGTGTTTGCCCATTCGATCACATCTTGCGCCGACCCTCAACCCACCCTTTCTTCCCCCGCATTGCCATGGTCTAACGGATTACTGTCTGTATCTAGGTCCTAACCGATGCTTTCCCTTCTGGCAAGAGGTCCTTGGTTGCTACGTCGTTAACTCCGACGGTGGTGTCGAGGGTAAGAAGAAGTGTGCCCCGGCCCTGGAGGATTACCACGAATGTCTTCACCACACTAAGGAGGTAAGTCATCTAGCCTGCGAAAATAGATATCATTACATCTGTCTGATTTAGAGAGTAAGGCTGACAATTTTACCAGGTCTACCGTGCCTTCAGAATCGCCAATGCCGTCCGCAAGACCGAGGCTGCATCCGCGCGTGAGAACGGTCCCAAGGCCGAGGAGATTCGGAGCCTGGGATTACTGGGCAAGGAGAAGGAGACTGCCGCTACATTGGAAAAGATCCGGCAACAATAGATGGGCATGGCAAGGGCCAGGCCAGGACGCGATGGTTTCTTCTTTTGATGCGTTCGTTCCTCGGAATTTTGCCCTCTCGGATGCTTCTCCGGGAGGTTCTGTGACTGTATAGAAATGCTCTTTTTGATGGCTACTCGGGCCATGTTTTGAAATGATACTCCGGTTCTTCCAAGGAAGCTTGTGCAGTGCGAGTGGAAGTAGCATGTTCAGTAGCCGATACAAGTTCTCGGCTTAATGTCTCCAGATGAAAAGGGTGCAATGCCCAGGGCTTTTAGAGGATTAGTACTACTAATAGTATCAGAGTCCTTTCACTTCTGATCCGAGGGCATTCCAGCTTAAGTTTGACTTGACTTGATGGATCTACTACCTAATGGGAATAGTATTCACGTCATTCGACCCTTGCCGGTTTGTACCGAGCCCTGCTCTACGTAGTACTATTAGTGTTGGAGTCCTGTGTAGTAAATGATTCTATTGCGAGCTTCCATATTGATCTCTGGAAGTAATTGGTTGACTAACAATTTGGAACTATTTAAAAGTCATGCTCCCCAGATTGCAGCCATACCTATAAGTCCGACGCTTGGATATATAAAGGTGGATATATAGTTCCGCAATTGTCAATCCACCAACCACTATTGGTAGAAACGCTGGATTTGCTTCATCTTATTAAACTATCGCCCTAGCCACAGCATGCTTGAATCTATGTATACTCTAGAAATATCTTTATCCCGTTGATGGACCGACATACTCGAGGCCCCTATGATGAGCGTGGGAATCTTGAAGTCCCCTGAGGCCATCTGGCATGTCTTGGCATGCGTAGATCGATCAGACTTGGGGGTGCTTGGTAGAATTTTTTCCATTAGGATCGCTATAGATTCCTCATGTGGTGGTTTCAAAGTGATAATTCTATAAATTCATATAGCTATTCTCGTTGACTCTTCTACTACTAATAGAGAATATCTCATGCATAGTCGTGACTGGCTGCGTGTATTCGCGTATATCACGTGATAGAAAAACCTGTAGTGGAGGCCCAACCACCACTAAGCCCTTTTGGGCCTAGCGCAGCACACCCAAACATGGACCGGCGCGATCAGCCAGAGAGCCCCAATGATATAAACCCGGCTGCGTGACCTCGAATCTCCTCTTGTGTACTGAATCTAATCCTCCCTGCTGACTCAGCCACGGTGCATCACGGTGTTGGAGGCGTTGGTTTTCGGGCGTTTGCTTCTCTCATTCGCGATCGCATCTCGTGTTGACGCGCTCAGTCGCGTCTTCTCTCCCTTCCTATCTGTTCCTTTTCATCTATAGGCGGTGCTGTTCACTCGGCATCAGAGTGACGGCCCGCCATGACTTCCCGGTAAGTTCCATCCTCCAATCATGACGCGTCAATCACATGACTAACGATCCACGCAGACTCGACCGCCTGGTCACGTGAGTATATCTTTCCATCATCTCACGAAGTATACAATTCAATGCGCGTGGATTAGGGACTGACCCTTCTTTCTCTCTTTTCTCTTATTTGAACAGACTCCTAGAAACTGGAAGTACGCAACTTATTCGGAACACGGCTGCTCAACAATTGGCAGACGTCCAAAAACAACATCCAGATGAACTCTTCAATCTACTTGGGCGCATTCTGCCTTACCTTCGATCCAAATCATGGGATACGAGAACTGCTGCTGCTCGAGCAATTGGATTGATCGTCTCTAATGCCGATGTTTATGATCCAAACGAGGACGACGGCTTACAGATCAAGTCGTCAACCGATGATGACGTGGAAATCAAGTCCGAGATCAAATCCGAAGATATCGCCCCTTCTTTAGATGGCTTTCTTCATCTCGACACTTTGGATGTGGGCTCCGTCTTGAAATTCGGCAAACGTCTTCTCGGAAGTGCGGGTAAAGAGTATGAATACTCCCTGGCATCAATGGATCCGGCCGCTCGTCTCCTTCACCAAAAGAAGACCTTGACTGCTCGGTTGGGCCTGGAAGGCGAGTACAATGAAGATGAGATGCTTGAGACCATCGATATCGCTCCAAAGGCACTCACTCCCGCTCCTAAAAGGGAGTCTTCTAACAACTTAATCCCGCGAGAGAACAGCGTACAGGATCTGTCATCCCGTCGTGCATCATCTCCAACTGAAAGCGCTATTAAGGATGAATCAGGACTGAGCAAACGGCAGTTGAATCAACTCAAGCGCAAGAATAAACAAAGCGCCAAACTAGGCGCCAACAAAGTTCGTGTGGTCGACTTAGCCTCTCGACGAGCCTCAGACAACGTCGCATCCCCAGCAACAACACCCCACCCCGTCAAAACCGAGAATGGCGATGCACGAAATGGCGACTCGAAGCCTGACTACTTTTCACTCGACCCCTCTGCAGATGATGACGACTCAAAAATTGTCTCCGAATTCAAAGGGCCCATCGCTCCAGAAAAGCCCATTATCCAGCCCGAAATCGTGGATCAAGGTGCTGGCTGGCCATTGGAATGCATGTGTGAATTCTTAACAGTTGATATCTTTGACTCCAACTGGGAAGTCCGCCATGGTGCCGCGATGGCCCTTCGTGAGGTGGTCAGAGTACAGGGTCCCGCGGCTGGACGGCTGGAAGGAAAAAGTCGCGAAGAAAACGACAAGCTGAACCGTCAATGGCTCGACGATCTGGCGTGCCGACTACTTTGTGTCTTGATGCTTGATAGGTTTGGTGACTATATTTCAGACAATGTGGTTGCTCCGATCAGAGAAACAGTTGGTCAGACGCTTGGTGCGCTTTTGTCGCATTTAGCACCGAAATCCGTGCGTCAAGTTTATCGCAGCCTCTACAGAATCATCATGCAGACCGACCTGGGCTTGGAACGTCCTATCTGGGAAGTCTGCCATGGTGGCATGATCGGTCTGCGGTACTTGGTTGCTGTACGCAAGGACATTCTCATCAAGGACTCAAATATGATGGATGGTGTTCTTGAGGCTGTCATGAAAGGCCTGGCCGACTTCGATGATGACGTGCGTGCTGTCAGTGCAGCCACGTTGGTCCCCATCGCCGAGGAGTTTGTTACTTCACGAGCTGGAACACTTGGTCCTCTCATGCACATCGTTTGGGACTGCCTTTCAAACCTTCAAGACGACCTCAGTGCAAGCACAGGCTCTGTGATGGACTTGTTAGCTAAACTGTGTACCTTCAATCAAGTCCTGGACGCAATGAAGGCCAATGCGGCGGACAATCCCGAGGCTTCATTTGGTAATTTGGTGCCTCGACTGTACCCCTTCCTGCGTCACACCATTACAAGCGTTCGATCCGCTGTTCTTCGTGCTCTTATGACTTTCTTGAAGCTGGAGGGAGAAGGTAGCACGGACTGGGTCGACGGCAAAGCGCTGCGCTTAATCTTCCAAAATTTGCTTGTGGAGCGAAATGAGGGTGTCCTCAAGCTGTCGCTCCAAGTTTGGTCAGAACTACTCAAGGCCATAGAGCATCGTGGGTCATTTTCGTCTCAGAATGATCTTTCGGAATCTATCCAACCTCTGATCACTCTGACTCTTGGTCCCTTTGGTGTTCCTCGCTACCCCATCCCTATGAATACTTGTCTATTCATCAAGCCATCCGGTCTACCATTCTCCACACCTGCCCCAGCCCCTGCAAAATCATCGCCTCCTGCCCCGGGCCCGGAACCCGCCAAGCCAGGTCGTAAACGCAAGGTCGAGAAGAAGGAAGCACCCGTATCATCAACTCATAATGTGGATGGACACATGCTCTCCGGTGACATCGACCTTGTTGGCGTAGACACGATGCTTCGGTCCAAGATCTTCGCCGCTCGGGCACTCGGTGAACTGATGTCTTTCTGGGACAAGCATGAACTCCCGAGTCTCTGGCCATCTGTCATCGACGGTCTCAATATTCCCGCTTCAACTTCACAACTGTCCACAGCTATGGTAATGGAAGAGTACGCCCGTCTCTCCGGACCGGCGAGTAAGTATACGGAGCTTCTCTGTTCACGTCTGCGACCGATTGTGGAAGGAGAGCGGCCATCATGGTACTCTGATATTGCCTGTTACCTTCATGTCGCTCGCGCACAGTGCCACTCGTTACTGAACTCATTCCGCGATCATGCTCACGTTCCGCCTTCACGACTACCGGTCCTTGCTGTTGTCGTCCAGGGCGACACCGAAGCAGGCCCCAATGCTTTCTCGCTTGCCGATGCCGAGAAAATCGTTGGCGCCGATTTCGACCGCTTGAAGAAGAATTTGACACCCGCTCAGCGAATTACTGCTACCCAGGTCCTCAACGACACTCGCACCACTGCGCAGTCTGCCGTTGATGAAGCACGATCTATCAGGGAGCAGCGCGACATGCGCGTTCTTGCCGCGGCTGCTGGTGCGTTGGTCGCCCTGCGCGATATTCCGAAGCGGCCTGGCCATATCATTAAGGGTATGATGGACAGCATCAAGAAGGAAGAGAATTTCGAGCTTCAGCAGCGCTCTGCCACAGCTGTTGCAGGTCTGATCGAGCACTACACAGCAGCCACAAAACGTGGACCCGTGGACAAAATCATTGGAAACCTCGTCAAATATTGCTGCGTTGATACGTCCGAGACCCCTGAATTCCATCACAACGCTCAACTCGAAAAATCAATTCTGTCGCTACGCAAAGAAGAAGACAGACGCGACCACCCCGATGCTGCCAAGTTTGAACGTGAAGCCAGAGAAGCACGCATCATGCGCCGTGGTGCCAAGGATGCTCTGGAGCAATTGGCTGTTAAGTTCGGCCCTGACCTTCTCGAAAAGGTTCCGAACCTCGCTGCTCTCGTTGAGCGACCGCTCAAGCAAGCTCTCGAAGGCGAACTTCCCGAGGATATAACGAATCCAGAGAACGAACTTGGTCAGGAGGTTGTTGATGGCCTTTCTACACTACGAGCGCTACTTCCCAAGTTCGATTCCGGACTTCACTCTTGGGTTATTGGACTTATGCCTATTATCACCAAGGGCCTGCAGTGTCGACTCTCAGTTATCCGCTATGCAGCCGCGAAGTGCTTTGCTACTATATGCAGCGTAATTACAGTGAGCGGTATGACAATGTTGGTAGAGAAGGTCTTGCCCACTATCAATAATGCCCTTGATGTTCCTCACCGTCAAGGTGCCATCGAATGTATTTACCATTTGATTCATGTGATGGAGGATGGTATATTGCCTTATGTCATTTTCCTCGTGGTACCCGTTCTCGGACGAATGAGCGACTCCGATAACGACGTGCGACTACTGGCAACCACCTCCTTTGCAACCCTCGTCAAGTTGGTACCTTTGGAAGCAGGTATCCCTGACCCGCCTGGATTCTCCGAAGAATTGCTGAAGGGTCGTGACCGCGAGCGAAAATTCATGTCCCAGATGTTGGACGTCCGCAAGGTCGAGAAATTCCATATTCCCGTTGCCATCAAGGCCGACCTTCGTCCCTACCAGCAGGATGGTGTCAACTGGCTTGCTTTCCTGAACAGGTATAACCTTCATGGCATTCTTTGCGATGACATGGGTCTTGGTAAGACCCTCCAGACAATCTGTATCGTTGCAAGTGATCACCACATGCGTGCGGAGGAGTATGCGAAGAGCCAATCATTAGATTCTCGAAAGCTGCCTTCTCTCATCATCTGTCCACCTTCGCTCTCTGGCCACTGGCAACAAGAAGTGAAGCAATATGCACCTTTCCTCAAGTGTATCGCTTATGTCGGACCTCCGGCCGAGCGAGCAAGACTGCAGGCCGAGCTTTCCACATCAGACGTGGTTGTGACTTCATACGATGTCTGCCGCAATGACAATGATGTGCTCAATCCGATCAACTGGAACTACTGTGTGCTAGACGAGGGTCATTTGATCAAGAACCCCAAAGCAAAGATCACACTTTCTGTGAAGCGTATTATGAGCAATCACCGTTTGATTCTTTCTGGTACGCCGATTCAAAACAATGTTCTGGAGCTGTGGTCTCTCTTCGATTTCTTGATGCCCGGATTCCTGGGGACAGAGAAGGTTTTCTTAGATCGCTTCGCCAAGCCTATTGCAGCAAGTCGATTTAGTAAATCTTCATCAAAGGAACAGGAGGCGGGAGCTCTTGCAATTGAAGCCCTCCACAAGCAAGTCCTGCCATTCTTGCTCCGTCGTCTCAAGGAGGAGGTTCTGAATGACCTGCCTCCCAAGATCATCCAGAACTACTATTGTGACCCTAGTGAACTTCAGAAGAAGCTCTTTGAGGACTTTACCAAGAAGGAGCAGAAGGAACTCCAAGAAAAGGTGGGTAGCACGGAGCGAAACGACAAGGAGCATATCTTCCAAGCCCTGCAATACATGCGTCGCCTTTGCAACTCCCCTGCTTTGGTTGTCAAGGATGGTCACAAGCAGTATAATGAAGTACAGACTTACTTGTCCAACAAACGATCCACCATCAGAGATGTGTCACACGCGCCGAAACTCAGTGCTCTTCGAGACCTGCTCGTTGACTGCGGAATCGGTCTCGATCACTCTGCTGAGGGTGAGCTTGACACTGGTGCTAGCTATGTCAGCCCACACCGTGCGCTGGTATTCTGCCAGATGAAGGAAATGCTGGATATTGTCCAGAATGATGTTCTGAAGAAGCTTCTACCATCCGTCCAATACCTGCGTCTGGATGGTGGCGTCGAGGCTACGAAGCGCCAGGACATCGTCAACCGTTTCAACACAGATCCCAGTTACGATGTGTTGCTTCTGACCACCAGCGTCGGTGGATTGGGTCTTAACCTTACGGGTGCAGACACTGTCATCTTCGTCGAGCACGATTGGAATCCACAGAAGGATATCCAGGCCATGGACCGTGCTCATCGTATCGGCCAGAAGAAGGTCGTTAACGTATATCGTCTGATCACGAGAGGCACACTTGAGGAGAAGATCTTGAAGTAAGTCACCATCTACTGCCTCACCTATATAGTGATGAGAAATGCTAACAGAGCCCCAACTCTAGCCTACAACGATTCAAGATCGACGTCGCCTCTACGGTGGTCAATCAACAAAATGCTGGCTTAGGCACTATGGACACAGATCAACTCCTAGACCTATTCAATCTCAGCGAGACGGCGGAGACAGCCGAGAAACCAGGCGATCAGACAGGAAATGAAGTCGATATGGTCGATATAGATGGTGAAGTGAAGGAGAAGGGTAAGAAGGGCTGGCTAGATGACCTGGGCGAACTTTGGGATGATCGACAATACCAGGAAGAATATAACCTGGATTCATTCCTTGCGAGCATGAAAGGTTGATGACGATTCTGAAAACCGTTTCTACCAAACTGCTCCATCTGAACCCAAGTGTCAGGTTCCCATGCATCATTTCGTGGGACCTGAGGCATCTCTTTGTCTCCAGTTTCTATCTTCTTTTCGTCCGATGTCCGACCTTCCTCCGACTCACGCCTGTAATGTCTCATGTCCCATATCTTACTTCTTCCCGTGCTCCCAGAGAACAGTGAGGAAGAGTAGCACCAGCGATCGAATATTTTTACTCATTATGGATTGCTCTTCAACTTCGCATCTGCTCTGCCCTGCCCTGCTCTGCCCACTATCCCCTCCAAATTCCCCTTCGTGTATTTCTAGCTTGAATTTTCCCAACCAATGACGAATGATCCTGCATGTAAATAGAGGAACGAACTTTCTTTCTCCATTAATTATAAAAGAAACATCTCAGTATCGCCAATTTTAGCCTGATGTAATGGAATGAATCAACACGCACCGCTGCACCTATTAGCTCAACTAAAAGAATAGAATCGAGGAACCACAGGCAAAAGTAGTCTTTTAAGTCATTTCATTAACTCATAGGTGGCATCAATCTCAGAAAGTAAGCAGGCTGCTGAAGAACGCGATGAAAACCAGGTCTCTGCAAAACTGTCGAGATTTCGACATATCGCTTGAAATTGACATAGACAAGGAAAACCCATCTCCAGACAGCAGAAAGACAGCCAAATAATACATACAAACTCCGAGCACCATAATTGCGCCCCATATCCGGACTAACAAGACAAAAAGCCAGACACACATCGACCATGCGCCGAAGAAATGGTTCCCAGAGAGAAATCACCGAAGAGGAAAACTTCGCAACCGAAACATGAAAGTAACAAGATCAGACAGTAGAAGAAGGGAAGAAAGTGGAGGACAGAATGTCCTAAGAAAGGGAATGTAGATACAAAGAAAGTGTAGCAGATAACTCCGATCAGAACTGTCAGAAAAACCAGAATTAAGCGCTACAAGTATGACATGCAAAAAGCCCTGGTATTAGGGACGACCAAAGAACACAATTCTTCACCCCGATTGGCATTTAGTCGGATGAGATCTGTTAAGCCCGTCCCTTTGGCTTCGCAAGCATATTAAGACGACTTAAACTGAGAACGCCGCGAGACTTCTGCCTGGCGGTTGCAGGCGTACCCACACGACCAGAAGGAGTACGGACAGGAGTCTTAGCAGATTGAAACTTGACTGGACTGGGCGTAGCCTTAACCCGCTTGGCACTGCGTTCCTCGGCATCAGGAGGCGGGACGTTCTCAGAATTATCAGTATCATTTGAATGGCTATCGTCCACTTCATCACGGTGTCGCTTCTTATTTCCAATCCCGTGAGCAATTCCATGAGCAACTACTGGAAGCTCTGGATAGTCGTTAATCTTTTCATTGGAGCTGGACTTGCGAACATGGCGGATGGTAGGCGACATAGCAGCCTTATCGTTTAAGGGCTCAGCTGCTGCTTTCTGCTCAGGAGTAAGTGTGGGAAGAGTTGGGTAGACAATGTCAGAGGTGTTTGAGCGAGATGGAGTGGTAGGAATCTGAGAACGAGATGGCGAACGGGACGGCGAAGCTTCAGCAAGTTCATGACGCGACTTGACGCTCGGAGTGAACTCCACATGCTTTTTCGGCGAGGGTGTTGGAGCAGAGTCTGTTATTTCGCCTTGGTTGGAAAAGAGCGAATCAGGCTTGAAGTCAGGAGCAGTAACGTGAGTACCAGCAGCGATCTTTGATGGATCACGGGAAAAGAGAGGCTGGCGTCGACGAAGAATAGACTTGAGATTTCCCAGAGTGGGCAGACTGCTCTTGAATCGCGGATTGAAGTCGGTTCGAGGAGTGCGCGGAGATGCCATCGCTCTGGTGTCTGGCGAACGTGCGAGGGAGGGAATCAGAGACGTCTTTGGCGCTTTGAGACTGGCAGATGTAGAGCGCGCCATCGAGGCTCGAGTTGGTGTCATGAGAGAGCTCCGGATTGTGGATCGGGGTCGCGGACCAGCAGGACGACGGGCATTTTGCTCTTGCTCAGGCTGGGCGGATTTGGGCTGTGAGCAATCAGAGGATGTGTCATTCTCCGGATTATGTTTGACGCGCTTGTTGTTGATAGCAGGTGTCGCGGCGGTGGATGGCTTTGCTGGAGAACGCGAAGGGGAACGTTTGGAGGGCTCGGCCTCATCAAGCTGGGCCTTCGATTTAGTTCGCTTCAGAGACTTAGTGACGGGCTGGAATCGGCCAGGTGCAGCTCGGAAAGATGAGGCGTGGTTCTCAATCGAGTCCATCTTTTTAAACTCTGCCATATGCACATCGCTGAATCGGCTAGCCTTTCCCTTGGGCATTGCGATTTTCCGGTTCTCCTGTTTAGGCTCATCTTCTTCACCCTTTTCGGCTTGGTTTGCTCTGTCGATAGCCATTTGAGCCCTGATGTGGGCAGCCTCACCGCGAACACGCTCCATCAGTTGCTTTGCCTCGTCACTGAGCTGAGCATCCTGGCTAAACTTGAACTCGTAGCCTGGAGTGCCGAAGTGAGTAGGAGCTGGAGAGGCCTTTGATTTGGTGGGTGTATTTTCAGATAGACTGGGCTTCAAAGGGTTGCCATTGGCATCTTTTTTGATGGGGTTGAAGCCGAGAATGAGGCCAGAGTCGGCATGTTTCGTGGTGCTTTGATGCACCTTGCTGGGGTGCATTTCCTCTCGGGGCGGACGGGCGGCGGACCCAGTTGTTGGTGTCCTCATCTCCGTTTGACGAGCAGATGCTTTCGGGGTATTTTGCTGGCCATGCTTCTTGGCCACCGGTGTACGAATGACGTGTTGCTCATCGTTTGGCGTCTCATCCCGTTCCTGAACGGATTGAAGTTGGGTGGTTGCAGCGAGCTGAGGCGTGGACTCCTGAGCCTGAAAGGAATAATTAGTTTCCAGTAACATTAGATTAACCATCTTCAACCCCTTCAGGGTCTGTAAGGGTTCCAATAGTTCTTGAGAGTCGGGTACACACCTCTGGAGTCTGACTGCTACGCAGACGGGCGGAGCGCCGAGGCATAGCGAAAGAAAATCCCGTGCTTTGTTGGGTTCAAATACGAAGAGTAAGAAACTCGAGCTAGACGTTGAGGTTAATGGTACAGGAGATGTCGTGGGGTTGTGGTTGGCGTTTGTGTGTATTGGATGGTCGTTCAGGCAAGGCGAGAAAGTCGGAAGTCGAAAGTAAACAAACGCGTTTGACGTCACATGACTAAGCAGGACTATGACTCCAAATCATATGGTACGATGGGATATCTTTACTTCGCATTCTTTCTTTGCAGTAGAAGAATTAAAAGACTAATAAATCAAAATTCTTCTATATATTCATTTCCCGACAAAAATTAGCTTGGTGGATACAACAACGTCCATTGCATTAGACAGGCAAAGTGTATCGTTTGTTGGGATATGTAGATCGGAGGCTAATAGTCCAGGTAGGTTCTTTATTTTCAGCTAAACTGATTCGAAGAAGTAGAGTCAATGAAGACTCGGAGATCATTACCAAAATGAAAATCACCGATACTATTTCAATATCAAACTATCATCAAAAAGCTTAGTATGGGAAGACGTGGGGGTTACTCGTTTACAGGCCTGATTTACAAGGCCAACACGGTTATCACCCGTCGGGTGGTTCGGTATATCCCATTGGTTGTCTCTGATTCCTTTTCTTTTTCCACTTGAGTAATTCAGCTCATCTTTTGACTGTCCTCATATTACCTGACGAGCATCGACTTGTTGTGTGGGTCATTTACTTGGGATGGACGTCGGCAGCATAAATCCAGTTGGCACAGAGTCTCGTCCAAGAGGGCGTAAGCGTGGACGGAAAACGACATCCTGCACCCAATGCCATTCTCGCAAACAAAAATGTAACCAAGAACAACCTTGTTCACGTTGTATACAGCGCGGTGTTTCACATCTATGTCAATGGCCTGAAAATGACATGGAGGAGGAAAGAGAGCGAGGCACCAGAGCAGAGCATGCAGTACCGGCAACAGGTAGGAGTCATCCTTACCCCTGGGCTATCAGCCATCGGAATATTTGGGCAAGATCCAGAAAGGCAATCATGACGCTAACGCTCCCCCACTAGTTAATCCTGAAGGAACAGAGTTGGGCCAGCTTTACATTGCCCGTGGTGCTCCGTCGTTCTTCGGAAATTCATATTTTGGACATCAAGTGGCAGCTCGCATGATTCATGAATCAGCTCCAGACCTACCTCCCATGAGTATGCTGTCTACAAATGACTCACTTCAGTCTTTCAGAAACGATTCCGGGCCATTTTCACAAGTATGGGATTTGCTAGGTCTTCTGCCACGCAATAAGATAACAGTTGATAGACTGATAGAGAGATTTCTGTCCGAAATAAACTGGGCTATTGACACAGTGCATCCAGATACGTTCAGATCCCAGTTTGCTGAATTTTGGGGAAGAAAATTTGGATTCGACGAAATTGCCGGCGTTGACCTTCGTTGGTTAGCGCTGCTCTTCATCATCCTTGCTTTCGGTGTTCTCTTAGAAGATCCCACAACCTCGTCACCAGAAAAACGGATGGAGAGCGAAGAGGCTTCTTTAAGATTCTACTGGGCCTCTAGAAGGGCCATCGTGATTTCGCCTTCGTTTCATGGCGAGAGTCTTGATCTCGTTCGAGCTGGTCTTATGGTCACTCGATATCTGCTTTACACCCGCCAAATAGCGGAGAGCTGGCTTACTGTGAGCTTTGCTATGCGAATGGCTCAGGCACAAGGTATGCATATCGACGGAGAGAAGTGGGGACTATCCCGTAAAGCCACCGAGGTGCGACGACGACTATGGGGTAACTTATACATGCTGGATAAGACAATTGCTCTTGCCCTTGGCAGGCCATATGCGATATCAGACCATATGTGTCTCATAAAGGCCCCCGAAAATATTTGGCTCGATGACTTGACTGATGAACAGTCGTCAACAATCTCGGTATCTCCATTGAAGAACCCAACACGGAGCACAGCCATGATGTTATGCACTGGGCTGGCCAAAATTGCCGGAGAGATTCAAGATCGATGCTTCGGGCTTTATCCAGCTTCATATGAAGTTGTCACTGAGATGGATCAAAAACTCCTAGCCTGGCAAAAGCAGTTACCCGCTTATTTTGCCCTGAGTGACCCGGATTTTTCCTTGGACGAAATGCATTATTACCTACCATGGCATCGCCTCTACTTGCACTCTGCTTTTCACTTCGCCAGGATCACACTGCATCGACCCTATCTTCTACGAGAGTCTATCACGAATCGATTCCGCCTCAGTCACGAGGCTTGTATCGCCTCAGCTTCATCCGACCTCAAAATCCGTTTACACTCAGTCAAATATGGAACAGCGGAGAATATGAGATGGACTTTAGGGACGCATAATATGTTCAACAGTGCTTTGATACTCGGGATTATTGCGGTTCGCCGCCCGAATGCTCCGCAAACAGCGGTAATTCTGGATGATCTTCAGGAATACTGCGAAAAGTTGAGAGAAGATGCATGGTTGAATGAATTTGGCCTCGCAGAAGTGAAGGTCGTTGAGCTCTGCATAGCTCGGGCCAAGGGCTTTGCCAAAGCGAATGATTTATCTGGCGATGACGTTCATCTGCAGTCAGTGGATCTAATGCCACACATGATGAGTCGCGACAGCTATTCTGCGGGCGACAGAGATGCGTTTGCTTCCGGAGGCGAGACATCCCTGGATCCTAGCGCCATTGGTGCATCCCCAAACAATGCCCCAGGATACTCTCCTGATATGATATGGCCCGCCATATGGGAGGATCAAAATTTTGCGTTCCCCCAGGCTACGGATCTGGGAACATGGGAACAAATGATCTCTGAAATTGCGTATCATGACTAGTGATGTAAATAAACCATAGGAACTATCATATTTCTCTTCTCATCGTGTTGTATTATATCAAATATCACTATATTACAGGATATACTTGAAATCCGGATGATAATCGCCGCCCTTCTTCTCATAAGAACCGGATTGGATGATTTCCTCCCGTTCTTCCACTGTCATCTTTGCGCGCTTGTTGTTATGGTATTTCAAAAGCAGGTACATACTAATATTGCCACAGAAGGCAACGCAAATAGCGGCAAGTGAGACTGAATGTCCAATGAGATATCGGCCATTGATGGTCGATTTGTAGATTTGCCCAGACTAGAAGAAATATTAGATACAAAGAAACTGAACACCATCCTCGAAGTAATACTTACAATAAGACCTCCGCAATTCCCAATAGACTGTTGCAATCCAACGGCCATGGTTCTCTTGTAATACCCGGCGTGGCTATTCGCGTTCCAGGAGACACCAAGGCCGACAACGCAATAGATACTATATTTCTTATTAGCTCTGAATCCAAGACAATGCGGGAATACACTCATGTGAACATACCCAGTGACACAGACAAACGTGGCAAAGTAAAGAGGACCTCTAGCATGAACATCTATTCCCAGCATCATTGCATATCCCACGGCTGTTACGAGACAAAGAGGCACCATGAAGACTGCTCGCATGCGAATAACGTCGGAGAAATGCGCAATGACGAGATAGAAAACGGAAGCCCAGATATAAACGGGCACAGTGAGTAACTGCGTTCGAACGGAATTGTAGCCGAATCCTCTGATAATAGTAGGAAGAAAAGTACTGAATCCAAACGAGCAGATATTGACGCTAATCTGATTCAGTGAAGTCAACCAGCTCTTAGGATCGCGTAGTGTTTTCAGAACTTCGCGAACGTCAAATGACTCTTCTGCAGCATACTGAGCAGAAGCTTGCATTCGGATTCGCATGAGTGCTTTGTCTTCGTCATTGAGGAAATAAGCCGTCTCAAAATTATTTGGGAGACAGAAGAAAGTGGCAATGCCGATGACCGCACTCATAAGACCTTCCACAATGAAAAGCCAACGCCAACCTTCGAGACCAGCAGCCCCATCTAGACGAAGGAGACCAAATGCTAATCTGGAGTGAGTCAGTATAGTTGTTAATATTAGTGAGATGTGGGTACCATACAGGCCTCCGAATCCACCACTAAGCGCAGCAGACACAAATAAATAAGAAATTCTCTGTGCTTGCTCTTCGCGCTTGTAGAAAGTCGTCAGGAGCACCGTGAGGCAACTAAGACTGGTCAGCTTTTATCGAAGATTCTATCCCCAAGGAAACACATACGGAAACAATCCACTCTCAAAGACACCCAGGAGCAAGCGAGTGATGTAAAGTCCAGCAACATTCTTGATGAATCCAGCGGATATAATAGAGGCACTGAAGCCGATTATCAGTGCTGCAATCAACCTGTTTGGTCGCAACTTTTTGAGCACCATTGAGAAGGGGATTTCGAAAAAGACATAAGTCGCGTAGAAGAGAGAAACGGCGTCTGGAATATTTGTTGTCAGTAATGGTCTTGACAAGCCTGCAATTGGAGAAAAGCTCCAGAACCATGAGGCTTCAGAGTGTGAGGACTTACTCCCAAGTTGATTCCCGACCAGTCCGATGTCCTCCTAGTTTTTGTATGTTAGGAGCATTGAAAATCTATATTAGAGTTTCACAACTCACAGGCATCCCAGCAACAGCCGCGTTTCTAGTTGGCAATCTTAGCATTTGGAAGATTGAAAGATCAGAGAGGGAATCCAACTCACCCTAAATTGCTGCGATCGAGATATGCCACCAAGAAAATGAGCATCACTAGAGGACATATGAAGAGATCTAGCTTTAAGACAAGCTTTCGCTCTCTGGCCGGGTCGATGGCGAGGTTTCCTAATTGCACATCATGATCTGACGATCCATCAGCTTTGTATGTGATACCCGTTTCTTTGTCCATTTCGAATTGACAAGTTGTAAAATGTAGAAAGAGGTGATCCTGCTATGTCATCGACTTTCTCGGAGTTATAAATGTCATCTAGTTCAGAGATAACATCCTTTGTCGGGAAAAGTATCGGTTTATTCAAGTGATTGGGGAATGCTTGAATAATTTCCCGACTCATCCAGGCTTTAGTATCTAATCTGACTCAAGCTAGTGGAATCTCTTCTTGACCTAGGGCGTGGGGAAGCGATAAGAAGACCATAGATTATTGGAGTCGATGGACCCAGCTCCGTTATCAAGGTATTCTCACAGTCTTGGCTATCCCCAACTCTCGTGGCCATGTGGGTATCATGAAGGCACTCAATTCAACATGACAAGTACTACTCGTGCTTATGAATAACCTCGCTTCTACCCCATGCTCGGCTTTATTCCGATACTCCAAACTGTCCTACAATCTGTTTTGGCTCTAGCCAAAACTTTCTTTCCCCGCGTTTATCTTCTTGGCATCGGCAAATTGTCTCTCCAGTCTTATCTATCATGAATTTCCCGACAAATTTCCCGATTGTCATTGTACGTGTGGGGGTCAACTGATAACCATTTTAAGAAAGCGTCTGGTGTAGTCCGATATGCACTTCGAGGAAAAACCTTCAGGAGTTGATCGAATTGCACGTTAATCATGGGTATTTCTCACGGAGCGAAAGAGACGGTTAATGGATCAGTGACCGCCAAACCGCAATTCCCGGTAAGAATTTCCGTCCGATTATTCAGTGAGATTTCTACTAACGTTGGCTAGGTCTGGAAAAGATGGGTTCGGTTTCAGAGTGATGATGGAAAGATTTATGGTGGCGAGCCTGTTGATTCTGATGTTGATGGTAAGAGACTTGTTGAGGACGCATTAGGATCAAGACTTAACAATTCATGTTTAGTGGGAATTGCCATTATTAATAAACACGAGGTGGCCGTGAGAATAGTTGAAGGTGGTAGTGCCCTTGATCATGATGCTCAGTTTACTGGGGAGACGAGGGTTATCCAGAAGCTCTTGTCGCCAGTCTCACAGCAAGAAGCAGGAACTGTTCGATGCATTGGTCTCAACTATAAGGAGCATGCAGCTGAGATGAAGCTGGCTCTTCCAAGCACTCCTACGTAAGAATCAACATTAATATCTCGGGAACCTCTTCTTACTTGTTATAGTGTTTTCCTCAAAGCAGATACCTGCATTGCATCGGCAGCAGAGCCAATTGTACTGCCTTCAAATGTGGAGTGTGACGAAGCAGACTATGAGGTCGAGCTAGCTATCATTATTGGAAAGCTTTGCAAAGATGTCTCTGTCGCTGATGCCCAGAGCTATGTTCTGGGCTATGCTACAGCCAATGACGTGACTGCTAGACAACACCAAGATAGAACCTCTCAATGGTCTTACGCGAAGGGCATGGTATGTACTATCAATTCAAATATCCAAAAAGCGCAACCCAAAGCTAAAATCTTATAGGATGGATTCTGTCCCTTAGGGCCCTGTATTGTCTCAACTGAGTCAATCCCAAACCCTGCAGATCTCAACCTTCGCACATCACTCAATGGCAAGACAATGCAGAATGGATATGCTGATGATATGATCTTCAGTGTACCTGAGATTGTGTCTCATTTGTCAAAGGTATTTAACCGAATAATCCTCCATTCCGAAGTAAAATACTTATAGCCTCAGGGGCATACACTTCGACCCGGAACTGTCATAATCACCGGAACACCATGTGGGATTGGCGTCTCACAGAATCCGCCTCGATTCCTTCAGCCAGGAGACAAACTGCGAATTAGTATCAGCCATGGACTGGGCACGCAAGTTTGTGAGATCACAAGGGATTGAGAAAGAAATTCGCGTGTTTCAAATTTACATGCTTTTCTTAGAAGACTTGTATTTTATTATAGAACACGGGTAAACTACTCAAATTGTAATGAATAGATCGTTTCATTTGGACTGAAATCTAGTGTGTTCATCCCAGGCTCTGAAAATTACGCGCCCGAGAGACGAATATCAATTACAGCTTCGCCTGCGGTAGGAGGGCCAACGTATTTCTTTCTGCCCCAGACCCAATACCATAAAGTAGCTATCATGATAAAGGCTACGAAGACAACAGGCGCATAGTTAACTGTCTGGGCCGTGACAGGAAGGTAGGATGGCATGCAAAACAGAGGCACCGCCAGTAAGCTCCAGGCTTTGATTGGATATGGTCAGTATTTTCCAGATGAAGTACAGAGAGCAATGGTCTCACCTAATGCGATAATGTTGCAGAAAATGCCTAGTTTTCCAAGGTCAAATTTCCCATTTTTGATATGCCTACGCCCGCCCATGAATGAGACGGCGATTGGACAGGCGTAACTGACGGTCAATGTAATGACACCGACACCAGAGAAGGCGTTGAAAGCGGTACTGGAGCCGAAGTAAATGAGCCCAAGAGCGATTTCAATGGCCATACCAAGCATCATAGCATTGAAAGGAAGCCCCATTGACTGATTCACTTGTTTCCAGTATTTGGAGAATGGAATGCCCCCATCCCGCGCAAAAGCCCAGACTGAACGCGAAACCGCGGTCGTACACCCGATACCACATAGCAAAGCGAGCACGGCTAGGGGCAATAATAGAAGGAATGCACCGGTTGAATTGCCAATGGCTGCTTTCATAATTGTCGGGATTGGCTGGCCAGACGCGAGAGCGATAAGATCGGCAGAGTCGTGAAGAACAAAAACTATGGGGATGAGGAAAATAAGTCCGGCTATGGTGTTGAGGATAATAGTGCCCACGATTGCCCTTGGCACCTGTCGAGATGGATCTTGAACCTCTTCACACATACTAAACTCTTGTCAGCTCATATTTATCCAAAAACTATATCGTGAAACTTGAATATAGAGAGAATATAGAGAGAAAACATACGAAATCACCATTCCGGTCGATGAAGTGGCATAAGCCGCATGAAGCAGTCCAACACAGAACGACCAGCCCTTGGGCCAGCCAGATTGCGGCTCGAAGTTTCCAAAGACATATGCACCGCTGTTTCTGCCACTTTTGGCAATGACCAAAACACAGATCACAATAGCTAGAAGACCGACCAGAGTCCAAAAAATGGCAAACGTCTGAATATGTCAGTAAAGCCAGGTGAGATTGGAGGCTGGAACTAATACTAACATCAAGAAGAGGTAGCCACCTGTTTCCTAGAGATGATACTGCATTGCATAAAAGAGTAATTGCCAGGAATATAAGAAAAGTTTGATATGTTGTTGCTTCAAAGATGCCGACCCCCGGAGAGGATTCGAAAACATTCACGCAAGCGATGATAAACTGTGCAGATCCGAAATTCACCGCAAGGGTAATCATAACATTACCAACCACGTAAGACCACCCGCAAATCCAGGCGACGATTCTCTGGTATTTTTGCGGGGACAGCATAAATGACTGATAATAGACACCTCCAGCAGTTGGATATACAGATGTAATTTCGCCAAGCGACGCAGCAACGCAGAGGATAATGAGCGACACGATCAGCCATCCCCAGATGATGTTTACTGGACCGCCACCGACTAGAGGATAGAAGAATGTTGTAGCTAGACCGTACGGAATGGAGGCAAGGACGAAGGACATGAAAGCCACTTGAAGTGTTGAGCGGTTCCTTGTGAGCTCAGGCTCATAGCCCAGCGACTCGAGGAGACCATTTGCCGCAGAAGGATCCGAATGATCGAGTTCACCATCGAATTTCGATTTGCCAGTCTCGAAAGGGGACTTGGACCCCGAATTGTGAAGATGGTCTGGTTCCATCTTGCTGGCACGGCCAAGTAAATCCTCCCTCGCTCAACAGGGCTACTAGTAATAGAGAGTCACGATGGTGATGGACTTCCACGGAAGAGAAATCCGGAAAGGGATGAATCTAACATTGACCCCTTCCGATATGACTGACTTATATACGAAGTACAGACAACTCCATACATCGCCGGGCGCGCGAATTAACGAGTAACGTTGAGTGTTCATTAGGCAGGTAGATTGGAGATAAGCAAATCAGATGCTCGCGTGTCTTTACCCCGCATTATCTTTGAGTTAGCGTTGGCGTCGATGCGGACAGGATTCCCTCTCGGAGACGGGTGGGTGGCGCTGACATGGGCGCAGCATGGAATAGGAGGTCAAATTGCCTATCAGCATCCTCTCATTGGATGAGGCTCGGGAACACCGGACGAGGCGGTTTTGTATCATGGTTTCTGCAAATAGATTACGAAACGACTAGAAGTGGATTGTTTTTAGCTTTCAGGAGTTCCACCCATGGATATCACGCCTAGAAGGTTTGAAGGTCCATCGGGATGATCATGAATCGGTTTGTGGTTACAGCATTGACTATTGGTGTTTCACAGAATAATGGTCTATTCTATACAACTCCAATCAGTATTGTTTATCCCGTATATCTATATTATAAACTTGGATTAATTGTCTTGATCGTCACAATGTGAAGTGCTATCAAGACAGGAATGTCTCAAGGTTGGAAAGGGGCTAAAACCCATTGTTATTTCCTAATTTTAATTATCAATGCGTGATTTATAAATGCGTCTAGTGTGTGCATGAATAGATCGTGCTATCTGGCTAAAGCTATAGCATGGATTATCACCACAAAGGATCTGCGGAGAGTTGGTATAATGACCACATCCTACATATCACCCCCTGATCAGACGGAATTGGACTACCAAAATTAGTGTCTCCTTATCAAATGAAACCAGTAATATTGCCCAATAATAGTTGAGTGGCACAGAACAGCCCCAGATGCTAACTAAAGATGATCTTCAAAGGCTGGTTTATCCCTGGATCGGATTCGATAATGAATAAACTTGCTGCTGTTCTGAAATTGACAGAAGTACTGAGTTAGAGAAAAGATGGACAAAGAAATTCACAAAATTAATGGATAAATAAGATCAGGAGATATCAATGATCTATCATGGATCAGTAGTATATGCAGCTGCATCTCAGGAGAGATAGTCTCAGTCTTTCTATCTGGCACCTCTAGAAATGCAAGCCCAGGGGAATCCCAGAAAGTAGATTCGGGATGTTATCAATCCTTGAATGGACTGACTTTCCAGAAAGAGCTCATATTTCCTGTCCTAGCTGATCAGATCTTCGGAAATGATTGGGATGTCAAAAACGGACATCCATATCCTCCACATATCTTCGACATCGGCATGATATCATGGAAGACACCATTAGCATGTATCGCGGCTACACTACTGCAAGGCGGCTACGCTAATCTAGAAAAGGGGATCTTCAGGGGGGTCTTGAGGGTAATTAGCTTGAAGATGGGAGTTCAACCTTTCACTAGCGTTTCGTTAGAGTGTCGTATGGTCCTTTACATACAGGCTCCTGATTAGATAGAAGCTTACTCGGTAATTACCCGAGATTTGAGACACCTCGATTGCTCCCAACTAGCCATATTTGCAGATTGGCATGTCATAATCAGTATCAAAGAGAGGTAATGATAGATGGTAGATCTGTTGGTTTCCGCTACTTCGTGTTTTCTCACGGTGTATAGATAGTACATATGATGTCATTTCTCCTAGGTATTTCTATGCTACAATTAAAAACGACTATAATACACTAGTGAAGAATATGCGTTTCCAATTTTTCTCGCTAATTCTAAGTTAAGCTGACACAAGACTTATAAAGAATATTGCTATCCCATAATTGTTTCGAGGTTTCTTTCAATCATTATATCCAACCAATAAGTCTCGACCCCAGAATCTGCCCGATCCCAAGTTTCTCGCACAATATCCGAGATTCGTTGCATTCGTAACTTTGGAAGAATCAAACCAAGCTCCGATAACCATAAACTCACCCTGCGCCGTGCTTGAGCAATTTCTACATCCAGGGTGTTGAGACTAGCAATCGCATTCGCAGCCGGACCAAAGACAGAATCATTCGGAAAGATAAGATCGCTAGAAATGCAAGCAAGAAGTACAGGATGCATACATCGGGTCCCCGATGTGGTAGGAATCTGACTAAGAAGCGAAACAATATGCAATGCTAGAACGCGACGAGTCATATCCCCAGAAGACAAGGAAATATCCGAGGTAGATGCAAAAAGAACATTAAACAGGGGTGGGATATCTTGATCGGGACTTTGATTCAAATGGAGTCTCTCATCCAGAATCTCCGGAAAGACGTGATATATTTGGAGCAGAGAGGCACATCGATATGCCTCTGCTAGCGTGATGAAATGTGAAGGTGGGGTATCGGTATCCCCGATATCAACGGGGCCGCAGTAAGAGGAGAGCCCGGTGAATAGTATGTCTTGTTCGAGACGCTCAGCCTTTTGACGCAGATCAACTTCCTCCATCAGGAAAGTGAAATCAAATGATGTGGGATCTGGCTCCCCTCCTACATAGGTGCGACTTAGTATGCGAGCAGCGCGAACAACTCTCGCAGTCTGGTAGAAGAGGTTCAATGCCTTTGAGAATGGCCCGGTCCATGGATGAGGCAAAGCCTGGCCATCGACCAAATAGACGGAATTCTCTTCGGTTGGTGTTTCCAAAAATTCTTCTTCGGTAAGGAGCAACGAGTCTTCCGCCACAAAGGCGGCCAGCATGTTCCAATACAAAAGACATTGTTGGAACAGAGGATATTGCTTAGCGAAGGTGGAATTGGAGTCTTGACAAAGCTGCTGCTGTTTCATGAGATGATCTTTCGCCTCCTTCAAATATCCCAAGCCAAGGTCAGCAGCATCGTGCCAGGTGGTGGTCATTCCGATCATGAGAAGAGCAAGGAAATACTCGTCGTCTTCAGTATCTCGGTGTAAAGAACCTACTCGGGGATTGTTACGCAAGCATGCAATTGCTTGCTGTTGTGTTTGAATCCCAATCGCTTTCATCCCTGGAAAATCATTGGCCAGGGAGGCTGCTGCCATGCTTTGGATGGTATAGTATATGGCGGCATTGCGACTCCAGAGACGGCTGACGATGATCCGAAAAGGATTCAACGGAGAATCAAAGGAAGACCAAGACTTGCAAACATAGTCAAAGTAGTACTGAACAAGAATCGCAGGCATATGTATTAGGAAGGATGGTATAGGTGAGTTTTCCAATCGGCGGTGCAAGATTGATAGACTATCTGTCGACTTGTCGTTCGGCATATCACTCAATATAGAGTCCATCCTCGTCCCAGATCTAATCGAGGGGTCAATCCCCGGCAGATCGTCAAACAATGTCAAACTTGCCTCGTCCCAAAGACTCTGCAAATTTGTAGTATGGACAACCTCATCTTCTTGACTCTCTGGGGTCTGTTCGCCAGGACCGAAGAATTGTTCGGGGATCTGTACAGGCGGGGCAACATTTTTTTCGTCATACTTGTCTTCTTTTTTGAAGACATATCGCCATTCAAGTGGTTTTTGTCGATATCCAGGGCATTCGAGACCTTTTCTTGTGCATTCCTGACAGCTCGGTTTTGTCTCATCGCATCTGCGCTGATGAGCAAGTTAGCGTCTGATCGAAAACCATCATCCCCAAGAAATCTGGGAAACAAAAAGAAGAGAAATATAATGCGCACGGTTCACCTCAACTTACTCGCCGCTGCTTGCACCGTTGACAACCTCCCTTTGATTTTGGTCGACATCGATTAGGGTTCTTCTGCCGTTTTTGGCGCGTAGTTGCGACGCCGTCACTTTGGTACATTCTGGGATCCTCAGACTTCAAATGGTAAATATAAAACAACCAAGTCGAGAATTGAAAATAAAGAGACTATCCCAAAATCCTCAGGAAACCCGCGCAGGTCATAATAATAAGACACATCCCACTTAAATTCCGGGGCAGCTATTCAGGTGATCGGCTCGGCTTCGAAGGCGTCGCCGTGTACCCCGCACACTTCCGGCTTCCACAAAGAAGTCACCCGGTTTTTTTTGATGGCAAAGTAAACTATGACACTTTGAATATCTGCTTTGATTATTTCTCAAATCTGGTACCTTTTTGCATTAACGCCACCTGCTGGAGTTCGCCATCTTATTCTGCCTTGATGTGCTGGCTCGGCCTGGAAGCCGATGCTTCGTTAGCGGCGGGTTCTATGTCCGTTCTGAGCGACGCAACCCGCTGGTCAGCATAAATTCGGTTCCAGATGAAGTAATGAGCGTGAAATCATCATTAGTGGGAAGATCTCCGTGTGATTTAGCTTCCTTATTCTGTTCCTTAATCTGGTAGAATTGGAATCCCTGCTCCTTTCATGGCGATCCAGGTGATCAGGCTTATCATTCTGGGCGTCCGAGAACCACAGCCTAACAAGCGGTGAAAAGGAATGACAACTAAACGGTTTCTGAGGCGTAGATAATAGTTCCAATCTCAACTGATCATAGATATTGCTTGTTGTTAATATCATTGATTGGCCCGGTGCTCATTCACGTTACGCTTGTCGGGCATTGTGGAACATAGATTATAGTCTGTTGCCACCGAAAGGCCAAGCTCTGCGACGATCTAGTGTAGCGCTATGGCTGTTATGTGACTCAAGAAGATTTGAGAGTGCAAGTCTTCGGTCAGTGATCCGCGTATGAAGGAGCTTCGGCGAATGGTCGAATCATCGGCCGCAGATTTAGTTTGACACCGAATCAACAAATTATGGGGACTGGTGGATTTTTCTCCTCGACAACGTTGATCGATAATACCATTATAGCATGACCTTCAATATTGGAATCATGCATATATGCAGATAAATAGACATGACTTCGTAATTCTCCCGTGTCGGGAGAATTACGAAGGCGCATGTTACAGAGTACTCTGTGATACTATGTCGGTATTGCTCCAAGGTTGCAGGTTGCACTGCCGCTAGAAAAGAACTTGGAAGTCTTTGTATGAAGTAAATGAGGAGAGAAAATGTCGATAAATTGAAAGAAAGAGAAAAGGAGGTGATGGTCTGGCAGGTTGATAAAATAGTGGAAGATATGCTTTGCCCATATAAAGTACCCTAGGCGCATTACATCGCCCAAAATGGACAAGATCCCACGAACATTCCAAAGTTGGACATAATAAGCACTAAATATCGATTTCTGATTCTGATAGCAATATCCATTGATATAAATTCTCGTATCGAACATCCCCCCCCCCCTTTCCTGAAGGGGAGCTTGGTCTTGAGGTGCCTCCTATGGTGGATGACAGGCCGGGGAACCATAGTGGTAGAACATAAGGTTGAGACACGCTGCATACCACTTTGACCTACCCACCCATTTCAATTGATATACCCTAACAGAAGAGGACTCGTCTGTTTATATTGGTCTCAAATTCCCGATAGAGTAGAAAGAACGGTAGAAAGAGGGGCTGTTTCAAATGAATGTGACGGTACTGTGTAAGGCATCAGACAGCAAGCTTGTAGAGTAAGATTGCACGGAGATACATGTCATTGATCAGGCCAGGGCAAAAATACCACTGAGTTGATGATATTAAGTTTCATTCCAAATTTCATAATTATTGTGATGTACAGGTGCTCAGCAAAGCATGAGCAGTTCATTTTCATTCGTAAAGAACCTACTGGCCACAACTTGACCAGGTTCTGCGGTCCAAACCTCCTCCAATTGATTCAGAGCAGTTTCCATGACTCCCATTCCAAAGATTCGAATCAAATCTCGAAGGTATGCACGGGTGAGCTCTTTCTGATGCGGATCCCGGGCATGCATGCCAAAAACAAAGACTGGCCATGTAGCTGTAGTTGCAATGGGAGATGTGGGTGGTAAGCGTGAGAGTAATGATTCTAAACCCTGGAATGCCTTGTCAATGCAATCTTCTTCGTTCTCTCCCGCAAAGCGAAAGTCTAAAAGTAGAAGAAGGCTTTGTTGGTAAAGTTCGGCGCACAAGATCAGTTCTTGTTGGTCGCTGCGCGGCTTCCATTCTTCGATCTGTGTCCGTAAGTCATGGTATTGTCGGAGAAGGTCAAGTTTTGATGAAGCAGGCGACGAGGCTTGAGATGATTCTTCCCATAGCAAGGAAGATACTCGTGGAGCCAATATAAATAGCTCATAGGCACAGCCGCATAGGACACCGATCTCAGGACTTGGCGCAGAGGGATTATTTGTCCAGGAGCCTGGTAGCATAATGGGTGTAGGGGGGCAATTTGTTGTGAATGACGCGAGGGCAGCGTTATAGAGATATAGATCGGTAGTAAAAGAGACTATACTAGGCTGGGTGGGGTTCATATTTGAATTTTTGACGTAGGCCATCAGATGATGAGCACCTTCTAGGTGCCTCTGCATCGCTTTAGCATCATTACCCTTTGTAGCCTGAGATACGTGGTCAGTCCGTGTCATTCATTTTAAGATCCAATGACGGTAAGATTGTACCTACCTCTAAGAGATAAAATATCAAAACGACGAGTAAAGCCCGCCATGCTGCATCTACACTACTGCCCGGGCCGAAAGCCGTCGATAGCGCGATCCGAAGTTGCTTTAATGCATGCGTGTAACTTGACCAGGTCAAGGATTGCAGCTCCGAGTTCAGTTCTGGCAAGCGTTGCATGAGATGAACCCCCGAGAGGGCAAGAATTGAATTCATTAGCAACTCATCCCCAAGGGCAACGGGTAGTAGTGTATTGAGAAATGGGTTGGCGCTATCTTGCAAACATGCGAGTCGATTCGCAGTGTCTTTTAGATAATGATCGAGAAGCCTCCAAGTCTCTGAACCCGACAATACTGAGCCAGGTACGACAAATGGAGATGGGGACGCAGGGATCGTTGCAATCGGTAAATTGCGATGCGCACTAGACGGAGCCAAGGCCCACGCGTTTGAAGCGGGTACGAGGGCAGTAGCGTTGGGAGCTCTCTGCTGCTGCAAGGTTGATCCTGCAGCTAAATTTCTGGTCGATGGATTCAAGTCTGGCCATACACAACGAAGATCATTGCGCAAGCAGGCTGTGCAGGTGGGCTTCACCTCGTCGCATTTCTTCTTGCGACGCCGACAGGAGAGACATCCTAGGCGAGATCGGGCCCCGTTCGTGCGTAACATGGAAGGCTGGACAGCATTTAGTCCATCGCGGGTATATTAGAGATGTACTCAACTCCAGATATCGCGGTAATATGCCTCTCGTCAATCACCGTGAAGCAAATTGAAATGCATATCTGAAATGGGCTTATCCGGCGGGAAAAACGCCTTTCTGCACCCACCGACCACGTGACCGGTTACCGCCCAAGGCATTCAATTTACAGCGAAGCCCAGAAGATTCATTCATCATTATTCCAATATGCGATGTCACCAGAAATGAATTCGAAAACTACCGATATAATTTTAATTACTATTTCATTTGATATGGATAATCTTTGAGGGGCTGATGTCTTACCTGCCCCTCCTGGATCGACAAAGGAATCCGCACTTGTTCAAACCAATAATGGCCGGAGCAAGGAATTCTGTTTGCAATGCCAGCGAAATCCATTGGTTGTGAAATACTAAAGCCTAAATTTAAATGGACAGGTTCCTGCTGAACGAGATGCAGGACAGTGGGCTTTGCGGGGATGATCACATCACTTGAGTCTAGACCTGCCCCGTGCATTTTTGGATTGTGGAGAAATCACCATTTCAAAGCGCTTACAGCGCCAGCTGGAAAGGAGTTCATGATCAAAGATACCTCAGGGTGGTGATACAACAAATGGGAAATCACTCGGGATCACCTTCCAACTTTCGAGGGAGGGCGTTGAGTCACCCGAGCCCGCGATCTTGGAAGTATATAATGTTGGGTACGGCCTCTTCCAGATTGAGGCAACCCAGGAATATCATACGCAATCAGAATCCAAACAGTCTTGATTGGAGAATTGAGTCCAACGAATCTCAACGACGCTAATCGCATCGCTTCGTCCATCATTTCCCAAAGGCCAGCTGAAGGAGTCACCTTGATTTGGCTCTGAAATGCCCTTCTCACGCTCTGTGACCGTTGTCGGATGTCATTCCGAAGGAGAAGTTGGAGATGTGATCACTGGCGGAGTCTTGGATGTCCCCGGCGAGACAATGTATGATAAATTGGTACATTTTCAGACCAAAAAAGATGACCTCCGAAAGCTCCTCTTAAATGAACCCCGGGGCAGATCTTCAATAAACACAAATCTCGTGTTGCCAGCGTGTGATCCTCGCGCAGATGCTGGTTTTCTAATTATGGAGAGCGAGGAATATGCTCCCATGTCTGGGTCCAATACAATCTGTACTACCACAGTACTTCTTGAAACTGGAATGATCCCAATGAAAGAACCAATCACTGAAGTGACATTAGACACTGCCGCCGGACTTGTGACTGTCGCTGCCGAATGCGAGGCGGGCAAATGCAAAAGTGTCGAGTTCGATAATGTCGCCTCTTTTGTTTTTGAGCTCGACTATAAGGTTATGGTTCCGGGGATCGGACAAGTCTCCGTTGATATTGCATATGGTGGTATGATGTACGTTTTAGTGGACGTTGGTTCATTGGGTTTGATGGTAGACAACCAACAATCCCGGCAGCTGATAGAAACTGGTGAGCGTATCAAACGCGCTGTGGAAGCGGCATATACGCCAATACATCCGGAAAACCCGAGAATTAAGGGATTCAGTGTCTTGGTGTTCACTGAGCCTCTGAGGATCGAAGACGGCTGCAAGGTGGCTGCCAATGCCACTGTTGTCTCGCCGGGACGCTTTGACCGGAGTCCTTGTGGCACTGGAACATCTGCTCGTCTGGCAGTGCTACATGCTCGCGGTCAAATAAAAGAAGGAGAGATATTTAAACATCGAAGCATCATTGGCACCGAGTTTGTGAGCCGCATTCGTGGGACCACAAAGGTTGGAGAATATGCAGCTGTCTTGCCCACCGTGAAAGGTCGGGCTTGGATAACGGGCTTCAAGCAAGTGGTTCTCGACTCGACAGATCCTTTTCCGGAGGGATTTCGCGTGGGTGATCAGTGGCATATGCCTCCAAATTAGGCAGTGTGCGCGAATTACAAAACAAAGTGTACATAGCCTTTTCCATGTCCGACTGCTGACGATGTTTTCGAGAGAATTTCAGCTTCTGGTAATACTACGGAGACCTTTGCCCTATTGATCTTCGTAGTACATTATAATCCAGCACTTCCCTAGGTTGATAGTATCTTCGAAGTCAACTACCTCTTACTATCAGTCTTAAAACCGATCATTCTTCTATGACTTCTTTGCTAAAACAGAATTCGTAATTTTGTAAAATGACGTAGGTACTCATTGAATTCAGACCAGAATAAGACACAGTATCCACACTCCGATATCGTACCTATCCAATAGTAATAAGTCTTGGGATGGAATACTGAAAAACGTCGCGGTACTGAGATATTATGCTAGGTGGGCCTTGAGTTAACTATGTGAACGTCCTTTTATTAAGCGTCTTCTTGAGTACTACGCCACAATGTATGAGACCGAATATCCGATGCAAGATAATCCACCTTGACTGATCAACCTCGATTCTAGCAATAGGACCTAATAGATAACCCCGGTCTCTCCTACGCAATGCAAATGGCCGCTGCTTTTCCGAGCCAAGGTCGAACTGATCGGCGCTCAACCCCGCAGTTTCACCCCGGATATCCAACTTCTCCAGCTGGAAACACTGCAAGTCAAATAAGGTCAGTTAGCCAAGCCCGATTCAAGCTTTATTGAGAATTTCAAGCCTTTTGACCTTTGACCAAGACTTGCCAAGGTACAGGCGATACTTTGTGGCAACAGAAATCATTATACAATATGCCAGGGTCAAAGGCAGCCGATTCTGACCATGTGGAGTTTACTGCCAACAAAGATGTCACGGGCCACTCGGCTGGGAGAATACCAGCATTTATGGTTGGCATGACTGAGGAAGAGAGGGAGAAGATAGAGAAAAAGTTGGTACGAAAGATTGACGCTCGATTGCTCATTATGATTGTCATAATGTACATTCTGAATTATCTGGATCGCAACAACATTGCATCTGCGAAGCTTGCCGGTATGGACAAAGATTTGAACCTCAAGGGAAATCAGTATCAGGTACGCTGAAACCGAACACGAGAACTTGCGCTTCTCTTTATTGATGATTGTAGATTGTGGTCAGCATTTTATTCGTTGGTTATCTATTGATGCAAGGTTCGATTTAGCTCTGATAAACTTGAACACATCCCTGAGAAGTGCCAGCCTAATAACTCGGAAAATAATATAGTACCATCAAATATGATTTTGAACAAATTCGGCAAGCCTTCAATCTATCTTCCCGGCTGCATGTTTGCTTGGGGTGCAATTTCGGCCGCCACCGCCGCCACCAAAAGCTTCGGAGGGCTTTTAGCATGTCGATTCATTCTCGGATTTGTTGAAGCTGCTTATTTTGTAAGTTCAACACCTCGCTTCATAGAAAGTCCTTGCTAATGATATAAAAAGCCTGGTTGTCTTTATTTGCTGTCGGCGTGGTACACGCGCAAGGAGCTCGGAAAGAGAACAGCTCTTTTATACTCAGGATCCCTACTTTCAGGGGCATTCTCTGGTCTCATTGCGGCAGGCATCACGAATGGCTTAGCTGGGGCTCAAGGAATCGCCGCATGGAGATGGCTTTTTATCATTGAAGGTGTCATCACGGTAAGACTGAGAGCAAATAATGAAAGAAAATTTGAAATGATATTGATTCCACCTTAGGTATTCGTGGCTTTGCTTGCGGCCTTTATCATACCTGATCTGCCTCGCACTACATCATGGCTCACTGATCGGGAAAAAGAATTTGCTGCTTGGAGATTGGAAGCTGATATTGGTGAAGAAGATTGGGTTGATAGTCAACACCAGTCTATGTTCCACGGTGCCAAGCTTGCTTTTACGTATGTCGATCCTAATTCACCTCGGCCAGAAATGTGACTAACAACTAATAATCAGTGATTATAAAACCTGGCTGTTGCTGGGCGCAATTTATGGTTGTACCTCTGCTGGAGCAGTCACTACCTTCTTCCCAATGTCAGTATCATTTTTCGCGACCGTTGTATAAGACAATTAAGACTGACTCAGTGTGTAGAGTGATGGCTGGCCTAGGAAAGGGCACTGTTGACACTCTTCTGCTTACCACGCCTCCATACCTCATTGGAACAATCGTGGTTTTGATCAATGCGTGGCATGCTGATAAGACAGGCGAGCGATACTTACACATTGCCCTTCCACCTGTTGTTGCAATAATCGCTTTTATCATTCCGCTAGCAAATACTTCATTTGCTGCCCGATATGTGTAAGTGAATCCGCGGAAAAATACTCGGTTTTGCTCGTTCTGACGGTTACTTCTAGTGCCATGTGCCTGATGATAGGAGGTATATATGCCGGATATGTGGTATTGCTAGGCTATGTATCAAACGGTGAGTAGGAGCACAGCAGATCAAACAAGCCCAAACTAATTCTTCTTCTAGTCTTACCTCGCCCTGCATCAAAAAGAGCTGCTGCTTTGGCTCTCATAAACTGTCTGAGTAATGTCTGCCAGATATATACACCCTATTTATACCCCGGTTAGTTCGAAGATCATCATTGGGGCAGGAATATCAAGTTGTATGAGCTAATGAAGCTGCTTGTTCGCATAGATTCTGCAAGTCCAAGATTTGTTGCTGCATTTTCGCATAATTTGGCATTACTAGCCATGACCATTTGCTTCGCTACAATAATCAGGATTGTTCTTGGCCGCTTGAACAAGCAATTAGACAACGAAGAGGGCCTGGATATTGACGTAAGTGGGGTTCAGCAGGACGAGAATGAAGAGCACGGGTTGCCAGGAAGAGCTGTGACCCAGGGATTCCGTTTCTTACTATGAGATATGACTGAGACCATCAGAAATTTCTCGATATAGGGTCATTGTAAAGATGGGTGCTACCACTGTGGCATAACAATGCCCTAGGGCTTGGCGAGGTCTAAGTAGGATATAGAGAACAGAGCTTACCGGTATTTGAACTATACGATTTTGCAAAGTACTTTTTTCAGGAACTAAAACCGCTTTAAAGTCCATCTTGCAACTGTCGAAGAACCAAAGAATCACAAACAAAGATGCCAGTTGAAGGAAGTTTGAGAACTCAAGGCAAAAGCTTTGAGAATTTGAAAGTGCTTGCTAGAGGGGGGAAGATGCAGATGGATGGAGATGATGGATGGAAGCTACCTAGATGCCTACCTAAGTGGGTGCTCTGGATGACGAAGCTGTATCACTCAGCAGAAAGTAACAGGAGACAATCGTAATTGTGCCGCATTATCTTGATTTAGAATGATTGCTGAAACCTGAGTCTGGAACATTGGGCGCAGTCCACCAGCGCTCGCCGAGTAAAAATTAGGCGATGAACAAGCGAGAGGAATGTTAACAGACGGTGGTTGTTGAAGACACACTAGATAGTTGAGCAGCAAAGCAGCACCGCGTAGGTGTTTGATCCACCAAAATTAAGGACAAATACCATGAGCGGGTGATAGAAGGACGGTATTATGATTGTGGACGTAGTGAGTGTTATGTCCGAATCATTAGGTTAGCCATCTGGATTTGAAGAGCATCTAAATCAAAGGATTTGACTCACATCAAAATTACCGGTAAATGCCCTAATTTCTCCATCTGGAGTGAGGAGTATATGGCAGCAGGTTGAATCTGGCTTACCAATTATACTATTGCAGTCCTTTCCTTCGTGTTTGAAGATAGGACAGACAACTTGGATATCCCCATCGCCAGCAAAGACTTCAAATCCACGCAGCTCCCGATCGCGAAGATTAATCTTGATCTGCTTTCCAGGAATCTGATAACCAAAATCAATTTTTGATAGACCATTACTATATCTAAGACAGAACCTGGTAATGAACGAATGTTTATTCTTCAGCCAGAACGGAAACGTCCATGTCCACGAGCTCACTAGGTAGGTCAATGATCTGACGCGGCGATAAGCGATGTATCCTGGTATATCGTATGCAAGTTCTGCTTTTAACTGGAGCTTTTTCAGGGATTACGAAATCGTAAGGTCTATTATATTGGATCTTCCAAGATCTATAGAACACAGCTATGGGAAAGGTTTCCAATAGCTGTGTTCTATAGCAAACCGTAAAATTGATTGGTGTTCTCGGAAGATATAGATTTTGGGTCTCCAAACATCATATATCTATCTTTGATCCATTCGTTATGAAGCCACTGCAACCTTCGATAGCGTAATGTCTTGACAAGATTCTTTGGTTGTTTAGTGCAGTGATGCATCAACAGCCAGTCTTGCCAAACTTGGAAGGTTGGAATCTTCTTCTAGGAGATAATTGAGATACCTCCGTTTTCGGTGAATAAGAAAACGTGATTTCCAATATTTCTGAGAGTAGAATATATGAACCATGGCTTTTGAAGCAAGTCTCAAGTTTAAGTATTCAATTGTCGGAAGAAGACAGACAATTTCAAAGCGAATTTCGAGGGGAAGTAGATGGAACTTGATCCAGAGAATTTTCCCCATCGATATGCGCTGCCTTTGGGAAGGCTTTTGCCTTACTCTTAAATGATGTGATGTATCGAAAACATTTCGGACTAGGAATACCGGGATCTGGGATGAGATGACCTAAATACTCCAGTCAGCTGCTTCAGAAGTATAGTGTGGGGCAAATGCTACATATGGGAAACGTGGAAAAATAACATATCTATGACTATTAGGTACTAGTACGATATAATAGAGTGACTCTATTCAATATATCGAGAGAGATAACTCAATTGCTGAAATACTGTATCAGCAAATTCCAGCAGCCTCTGTGAAATACGTATGACTTGGAAATATTGCTGATTGGATCATCAAGCCAATTGTATATCTTTTTCTCGGCTATATCTTCTTTGATAAGATCTCGGACTGACAAAGTTAATAAGAGTTATCTGGAAACATTTCTCTGTGGATCGGATATGGTAGAAAACCGACCATGTTTCGGATCGTCAGGTAGTATAAAACTACCGCGAGACGCACATGGTGGAATAGACCAGGTATGCTTGTAAATTTTGTTTTATACATGACGCAGGTGGATCAAATCTCCTCGCCGTAACTTGCACTTTTGGGGGGATTGTGACTAGGTTTATATTGGAAACCTTTCCAGTATTTGGAAATATATCTAGTTTGACTTTCTTCCAAGAAAGTCAAAAGGTTTCTATCACAGAAGGTTTCTATGAGATTTTGATCTACGACTGATCATAGTTGCATCATCGTCATTTTACGATCCTTGTAGATACATGGGGTAACCAGCCTCAAAACGACCGAGCTAACAACCGTATAGAACATCAGATGTCACCGACAAAGTACTACTTTTTTGTCGGTGACATCTGATGTTCTATCCCGTAGAGTAGTACTCTACGGAACCTCTTATTGGTGGAAGTCAGCAATAAATAATCCAGCCAACGACTGTGGGACTGCGCTTTTCCGAGCGCTTTTCCGAGCCCCAGTTTAAATTCAGCTATGGCTTTGTTGAACATGCCAATTCCCAAGTTCGATGTCACGGAGGGATAGCAAGGAATTTACGCGGGTCTGGCGGTATTTAACCACAACTGGGTACATCCTACAACTTTATGAGAATTACGCAGAGAGGCAGTATGATCAACGGATAGGTGTAGAAGTACATGACTTTGTTTCTGCCATTATCTCGTCTAGTGTAGTAAAAGGGCCCCTGTAGATCAGACCATTAGCTAGTTTAAAATGTGTAGATGTATCTTCCTTTCCAGATGAAAAGACACATGCTCTTTCCAAACAAAACTAGGGAAGAAGGAAAGCCAAGTCGAGATACTCGAAAGTGGAGACTGTTGAGTACATAGCGTTGACAAGGATTAATCTGCGGGGTACCCCAGACTAATAGATGTCCAAGCTGGTCTGACTTAACTTCCATGCTGATCTCCCTATGGAATATTCCACAACTCATCGACAAAGTTGCTATCAAACCAGACCAGATGCCTGAACTTCAGTCTAGCAGGCGCCGTTCAGGCAAGGAACGAGTTCGAGTAACGCGTGCATGCGACACATGCAAGAGGTAAGCTCGAATTCAAAGAAAAGAAGAAATGCTAGAGTCTGATTAATAGTCCAGAAAAAAGCTTCGGTGCTCAGGGACTTTGCCTTGCTCACTTTGCTTTCGTTCGGAGATCGAGTGTCAGTACAACGCAGGTTACAAAAGAGGCAAAATCCCCCGTATTCCAGTCATGGATCAGGAGAGAATCCTAGGCTTGCAATCGCCAAAAAGCCCAGCCAGGGAAGAATGGAAAAAACCTCAGGTTGCCCCAATGAGAAAGTGTCTCACACCATCAGAGACACAGACTGAGGCTGCGCCGACCGCGCAACTGCATGCCTCAGATAGCGACTCTATTTTGAAAGGGCCCATCCTCTCAGACACCCCCGATTCGGGATCCTCTATGCAAGAACGGAGAATTCTCGATGAGAGCTCTCGCACATCTACTGATGTGCTAAGAGGAGGGAAACAAAACATGCATTCTCAAGTCCAAGAGGCCGAAGAAACTGACCTTGAAGGGCATTATGTCGGTCCATCATCCGGGGTATCCTTCTTACTTCGTGTTCAAAAAAGGCTCAGTGAAAATTTGAGAATGACATCTTCAGAACTTATTTTTAATTTTGGTGATGCCCCTCTTCCAAACTATGACCATCATTTTCTTGTGCTTCCACCTCTTGATGAAGCTCTTATGTTGGTCAATAGGTACTTTGAATTCTCTTTCCCTACCCATCGTTTCCTACACCAGGCTACAGTGGAAAAATGGGTTCATACCTTTTACTGTGACCTCCAAGGGACAAATAAGACTATTGATCGGGCAATGAAGGCTGTTATATTGATGGTTATGGCCCAGGGCAAACAGCATACTTCTGGCATGGAGTCGACAGCTGGTCAGTCAGTGAACAGGTGAGAGTTGCATTTCGGCGTTGATGAAATCTCATTTTCTGCCCATTAGTTATTAACCGATCTGCTAGCAATGCTTATTTCGCTGCCTCCGAAAATCATCTGTCCCAAGAAAAGGGCCCGGTAAACCTCATAAGCATCCAGGCACGTCTAGCGCAATGCTTCTATCTTCTCTCGGAATCACGAATGAACCACTGCTGGAGCCTTTTTGGAACAACTGCTCGTCTTGCACATGCTATTGGCCTCAACAGACGGAGGAGGAGAGAGGTGGCTACAAACAATATCGACGAAGAGTGCAGGAAAAGAGTCTTTTGGTGTGCGTACAGCTTGGATAACTATTTGAGTGCAGCTCTGGGCAGGCCGAAGATTTTCCATGATGAAGACGTCGACCAGGTCAGTTCACATGGCTTTATTGATCTCACTATGTTTTAACAAATTTATCATCTAGGACTTCCCGACATGCGCGAATGATTCTCAGATTCGACCAAATGCCATTCTTCCATCCAACTCGCCAAGACAAAGTCTAATGCTAGCATCTATATGCCATGCAAAGTAAGTAGAAGAGTCTCTATAATTGATTCTGAGAGGTCGAGTCTAATAGCCCCATCAGACTATCGCGACTGATCAGTGGTATCCTACGAGAGCTCTATGGAATCCAACAAAAGCCTCTGTCAACGCAGACAGATATCGCTCGAAAGTACGAAGCTGAACTTTCAGACTGGAGAGCAGAAATCGCTACTTTCTTGGATACGCCCAACATTGAATTACTTCAAATCACATTCCAGCGGCAATGCAGTGTTTTGAATCTAGCATATGAGCACGCTCAAATCCTTCTATATCGACCTTTCCTCCTTCAAAATCTCGCGTCTTTAGGGAGAGAGCGAAGTGCCAGCCATTCAAATCTACAGGAGGATATTGCAAACAACGTGGAAAAATGTCTTCAGGCCGCTTTAAAAACGGTCGAGATGTTCCAGAAATTATGTCAGACGAGACGCATGTACAATTCTTTTTGGGTGGGTTTCTTCCGAACAGAATATCTTGATATTGGACTAACTCATCATGGCCTCCAGTTTACACATTATAACGTTTTCTGTGCCATTGTCGTACTGTATGTCTATATTGTCCAAAATTGGTCGGATCCAGATCGCGAATATAGCAGATATCTCCAGGTCGGCGAAGGTGCTCAGCTTGAGCTTGCAAAATGTGGAAATCAGTCATCATTTGCTCAGCGATATGTTGTGGTGCTAGAGGAGTTACGAAAAGAGGCACACAAGATAACGAATCAATATGCAGGTGACGGTGATTTCTTGGGCATTGCATCCCCTAGCGCGGGTGTCACCGAGACTGTAATTCAACAAGATCAGGAGAGGGGGACACTTGAGAATTTGCAGGGCCAGGGTCATCAAGACCTAAACGGATGGCTTTCCGAATTGGCACAAGATACCAGTCCGCCCTCCTGTCTTGCAGATATGACTGGATGGGGAGACTTTGACTCTTTTGTCTTGACTGGATTAGGAGACTTGAATTATCTTCTACCCGGGGGTTATTCGTGATCATTTTCTCCTCATGACTTGATTCTAAACAAGGACAAAGATTCCAAACAAGAACCTCAAAGTCCGAAGGGATATGTCTCTTCTTTCCCGAGGCTTGTCTTTGGCTGGATACTCTCCAGAGGCTTCACAGCTTCAGTTCGGTTGAACCAGATATATCCATCGAATTGTTTATGAAGAAAGGCGTGTGAATAATGGGATACTCTCTCTGTGTCAGGTCGATAGATCACACCTATAAACCTTTGCAGTCGATTCTCGGCTGCCATCGCTGTTCGCAGAGTACGATCAATCCTGTCACGACGAAGGTCGATGAGAAAACTTGGGACATTTGTCTCGTGGGCTATCATTTCCCAGCTGTCATAACGAGAGGGCTTGACATCCATCACCTCCATATCCTCATCCCAATCGTGTGAAGCCGCAACTGTACCAGTATGTGTCCCACATCCAAGAATGCAGACATTCTCCCGACCAAGACGCTCTCGGCAGAGCTGCCCAATATTGACCTCGTTGCGACGCATGCCCATGCTGGTATAACGTGCATCCCCAACATGGGAATTGTGAGCCCAGACGATTGCCTTATTTGAGGGCGGAGGACGATGCTGCATCAAGCGGTGCAAAGTGTCAAACATGTGCGTATCTCGCATTGTCCAAGACGTCTCTGAGCTCCAATACATTGCCCTATAGTATTTTTCTGCATCGCGGACTAAATACGCATTCTGTTTACCACTTTGGTATTCTTCCGCCCCGCTACCTGGCACATTCTTATCAATGTATTCCATTCTCCGGTTGAGAAGGTTTCGCAGAATGGCCATTACCTCGCTTTCGCAGTCATCCATTCCGTGGAGGGCTGATAGGCCATAAGAAGTTGGTTCATCAACCCATGGTTCTAAGCAGCCATATCGTTTCCGCGCCACCTTGGCAGCTGCAGGATCTACAGCGTCAAGATAATCGAGGACTGCCTGAATTGAAGCGCCCATACTGTATAGATCCAATCCATAAAACCCCACTCGTCTTTCTTTTGGTTGATGCGTATTCCAGTCACGCATCCATTCTACCAACTGTTGCATCTCACGGTTACGCCACATCCATGTTGGAAATCTTTTGAACGGTTCGTGGCCCTTTGCTATGCCACCAACACCAGCTTTTGGCCCTGGTCGCATACGCACGTATCTATCGATGGCCTCCGCATCTGGCCAATCTGCTTCAACTGCAACCATCGTATAACCGTGCTGCTGAATCAGTCGCTTGGTGATTTCCGCCCGTGCAGAGTAGAACTCGGAGGTCCCATGGCTGCCATCTCCCAATAGAACTACTTGCTTTCCAGCAAAGGTATCGAAGTGAGAAGCGAATTTTTCGTCTGCAATCGCAGGCAAATGTTGGATTGCCTGATTAAATAGCTCTTGTAGATGTGGCATGGGGGCTATTACTCTCTCGCATAAATATATAGATGCCGGAAATGGCAGAATTGACAATTTTGGAAGATAATTTGTTTTTTAAGACTACTTTTTCAATACTCAAGAAGTTATTTGCGTATTTCCTACAGGGGCAAGTGAATGATCTCACCCCCGTGTAACTGGCCAGTCACAATGACTTCACGTCATGCTTCGTGAATTAAAGCCACAAATCAGTTGCTCGGAACCATGGGATGCAAATATCATTTTCGGAATGAAACTTCTCTCAATCCCCCCCCCCCCACGAATCGATTGCCACCTCTGATGTTTGCACAATCCCCATCAATCATCATTAAGAAACTCGGTTTTCTATGTCTCAGATATCGCAAGATGGCACTCCCTACAAGTAGTCCCTCCCCAAAGCTTGATCGTTTCCAATCAGCCATGGAAGCGGTCTATGGGGACTTCAGCAACATCGAAGAGCCAGAGAAATGGACGCCACCCCGACGATCGGGTGGTCATCGCGGATGCTATCTGTGGTCTGATGCTTTCGGGGTGATCAATCTGTTAACAATGCATAATGAGTATTCGAAGGCAGGTGGAGGTGCCGTCAATGATGACCGGTATCTCTTAATGGCTGGACGCTTAATTGAGACCGTGCATAACGTTCTTGGTTGGACTAGAGATGGGCTATCCAGGTTACCAGGAGCTACAGACGCCAACCCCTTGGGTGGCGGACTCAGAATTGGCAAAATTGACGAGCATGGATCTGATTGTGACGGGCAATACCATCACTACTTGACGATTTGGATGTTTGCACTGAATCGTATGTCCAAAGCCTCAGGGGATATCAAATACAATCGCATGGCCGTTGAGCTGGCCCGAGCAATTCATCCAAAATTCTTTCTTGATCGCTTTGGCCCAAAACCACGAATGGTTTGGAAGATGTCCATGAATCTTTCATTGCCTCTTGTTTCTTCTGAAGGAAATCTTGACCCTATTGATGGATTTGTTGTTTTTCGACTTCTGCAAGCTGCTGCAATGGAAGCAGGTGACGGCAGTGTCCTAGCCGAAGAAATCAATGACTATAAACGAGTCATGGAGCGCAAGGGCGAACACTTTGTCTCGAGTGACCCTCTGGATCTAGGCATGACTCTTTGGACATCACATTGGTTCTCCGAAAAAGAAAGTTGGGCATCAAATTTAGCCAGAAAATGCTTCGAGCAATTATGTTAGTTACTCTTGACAGGTCCTACCTTTTTTCAAACCCGATCTGACGTTATTCCCCAGACGATCTCTTCGAGATAAACCAATATCTCATGCGGAATATCAAGTTTCGCTTGGCTTTTCGAGAATTTGGAACCTCCATGGGAGCTCAATGTCAATCAGAGCATATGACAGAAAAAGAGGGATCTATTGATCTGAAGTCTTGGGCCGATTCCATCATCGCTGCATGGGATCCTTATATGGAACTCACGATAGCCAAGGGACTTACACCTGATAGTTTGAAACCAATCACGCGTGTCATGTACGCATCAGCTCTTATCCCGGGAGGTAAGGATGAGCTAGATATCTCAGTGTTTGCTGTTTACATGCTGACTTTCTATATCAAGCTTTCTGTGCAGGATATTTCGGAAAAGAGCCCGATGCCGCTGTCGTGGAGTGAGACAAGAGCGATTACTCAGAATTGTTCAGTGAATGAATGTGTATGCTACACTTAGCTCAAATATTTCAAGGGTTGGGAAGTGTCAAAAATCAAATAAGGATTGGGTCGCATATGCTGTTTCTATATGCAGGTCTGCGCCGACTGAATGCCATCTATCATACATACACGAGAATATTCACAATAATAAAGAACACCTTGCCAGAGCGCCTATACCCCTGGAACACCAATGATATCTCTCCAGGGTGCCAGGGTTCTAGGAAGAAGATAAAGAACGTATACAGTACCTAAAGCGACAGCTAAACCAGACCACTGAAACAAGAATGTTAGTATTAGTCTCAAAAATATCGTGGAAGTGAAGGTGTGACGCCTTACCTTTTCTAGCCACGTATGGAACCATATAGCCGTCATGAAAAGCATCCACCAACCAAGTCCAACCACGCCCCAGACTAGACGCAGACACCATCTTCTCAGTGGGTCGGATAGATCTGATTGTTCATCAACCGATAGGCTTGCAGGGTCGCTCGACTTGCGAATGCGGGATGCTTCGCCGTTGGCCTGTGGGGTCGTGGATGGTGCAGCGAAAGCCCCAACACCGATTGCTTCGAATGATAGAAGGGCAGTCGCCAAAACAAGCATGAAAACATGTCCGCTGATATCATGCCCTCCTGCCCAGGCTCCGCCAGCAGCCTTGCAAGTGGCAGCGCTGAAAAGTGTCTCTAGCTGGGCAGAAGGACTCTCACTTGATTGCGAACCTAGATTCTCAACTTTGTCCATTATTTGTTCGCACTTGCCACCAGTGACGACGAAGCCGCGATCAATAATGGCAGGGCCAAAGAACCACTGTGTCATCAAATACCAGACTGATGTTGCGAATGCATAACGGAGGACGGCTTGGAGGATACGTCGGGAACGTGTTTGTTGTTGGGAGGAAGAACGGTAGGCTGGTTGGCAAATGAGAAGTGAAGCGAAAGCTAATGTTGTCCACAGCCATCCAATCTTTACAAAGTAGACATTAAAGATGTTGTTCTTCCGAGCGAAGTAGTTTACGGGACTTTCGGACATGTGCAGGTCGGCAGCGAGGGAGGGAGCCAGAGCACCAGACGGTGGCGTAGCTGAACTTCCTCTTGATGCGCGTGCGGTCGGAGAAATTATGGAAAACAATGATCCAACTAGTAAAGTTATTGGATATACCAGGAGGACGACCGGGGCTGGGGGTTTTCTAGTGGGTGAGGTCATTGTTGATTCGAGGCAAAGAGGTTGAGAGAGGATAGCGCGGCTTTTTTCGTGGATGATGCACCGTAAAATGGTAGGGAGATCATTCGTATCGATATAAAGATATTGCGAGGCGCTGCACAAAGGAGAAAGAAGTGTGTAAATTGGAAGGCGAATGGACGAGGGAATCTTGGATGATTTGGAGACTTCCAGTTGAGCGGAGATGACATCAACCGAGGCATCAATATATCAATACCTTACGAATAAGGCAGCAACTGCCTTGTTAAGGCCGACAAAAGAAAATGAAGAAAATCTCGACATCCGAGAAACTATGGGAGTATGAGAACTCGTCAGATGGATAATGGAGATCGGGGATACTGATTCTAGTCTTCGATTCTCTCTGTCAACTTGGATAGAATACCCTGGACTTGAAGAAATGCGACACCAGTCCAAATTCAACCAATTCCAGTTCTTCCAGTCGACCTATCATCTTGTGGTCTATCGATATACAGCAAGGAGATCAAAGGATCATTGGGAAATTGGAATCGAAAAGTTCTTCAACACATAACTTAGGTCATACGAGGTTGAAAGTTCATAGTCAAGCTATTATTCATGGGAGATTTAGCATATTCAATTCAGTCTAAGGAAAATAAATGTGCCGTTTGGAATAGTATTCATAGGTAAAGAAGGCCGTAATATGGTTCAGAAAGTTGGTAGAACATTTTCCCTCCAGCTCATTGAATACAGATGGGCCGACGAAAACTGTTAAGTGGCCGATCTGATATGCCCAAAGACGGAATGGAATGCACAAAGCGAGATGAATTCAAAAGAGAGGGGCACCCGAGACGAGCTCTCATCGATTATTGTCCTTGGGAAAGAAGACGCCAAGACATGCTTATAACTCCGCTCAGGGTGATCCAGTCAGTCGGGTTCGACTAGTACGTGTGTACAGAATGTGTGTGTGTGTGTGTCGTGAGAATCACTGCGGCTAACCCCATATCCCGGTTCATTAGCCCACGTAATGTCACGTACGGTGTATTGATTGACTATGGACTGTGGGCATTCTCGGAAGAAAAAGCAATGAAAAGGTTGTACAATTATGTAGGACATCAAGAGTAAAGAAGAAAACCGGAAACTGCATGATGATCGATCCATATTATCTGCCCACCTGTGTACTGCACCTATCCTTTAGCGCCTTCGAGGTCCCGATTGTCGCAGTTGTTCTCTCCAATTTCAAGGTGAGGAAATGTATGTAAAAATGGTACCAGATCCTCGCAGCCCGGCCCACATTCCTCTGCAGCAGTTGATTGGATTTGAGCAGGTCCGTTCTCGACCTTCTGCGGATCAGCACTTCCAAATCGACTAATCATATCCACCTGTTGAGGGCACTATTGGTCGATACCTTTCATGACGACCAAACAAATTCCCGTGAGCTGCATTTAGAGCCTAATACCAGACTGTCGGGATTGCAGCTGGTTTCTTTCCGGAACAAAATGGAACCCTTGTGCCCTTGTTCGGAAGTGGAGGGGAGAAATCATGACCGAACGGCAGTCCCGAGGCTCTGGCACCCTAACAACTGTCTCCAAAGCTGGAGGGGTCATAAGACTGTAGTCGGTGTGGCGGAGAAGAAGAGTTTCTTAGATTTTCTCTCTCCTTCAAACATACTTTATCGCCCGGTGCGCGTCTTTAGATCGATTTTTCATTTACTCTGATTCGGGGCTCACACGATCCATCCCTAGCCTAGCCAATAAGGTGTGGTAGGGCATGCATCACCAAATTGACAACGGCTCGTTTGTCCACGAAGCCGACGTGTGTTACTCTTCATTTACCCTCGAGAAGCTCTGGGTTAGACTAAATATCCTTTAATTATAGGTATCCGATGTCGACTCAGCATACAATGGCTCGTGAGTAGCCGGTTATGTCTTTAAAAATCGAATTGCTAACCCCCTGAATAAGGATAAGCAATGAGAGCTACACCGAGAGTATCACTTCGACCGCATTCAATTATCAGTATGTGTATATCGCAAAACACCATTGGGCAAATTTCGATTTTAACCAGGATGCAGATATGAGGTGAATATCCCAGTGTCTGACCTTGTGACTTGCGTTAAGTCTGTAGAACGGTCGCAGATATCATTCATTCCACGAAGGGGAATATTTATTGGTATGAGACTCTCTTCAAATCAAAAGACTTGAACTAACCTGTTTTTTAGCCCAACGATGAGCGAGAGCAAGATCGTCTCGATCTAGTTAGTTTGCTGCTGTCCACGAACTCGAATGAGCTAAAGCTAACTCACAAATCACGTCAGAGCCATCATATCTATTTGATGCTGCTCAAAGGCGAGCTCCATCTAGCGCCAGTTAAAAATCCGGGAAGAGTTTTAGATTTAGGAACTGGCACTGGGATATGGGCACTCGATTTTGCAGAGTAAGTGCTCATAAATAAAAATGATCAATGAAAACGAAGGGCCTTAACATTTCCTAGTGACAATCCGGCTTCTGAAGTCATTGGTATGTTAAGCTTTTCGCATTAGGAAATCATCTCGGGACTAAATCGAACCAGGGATCGATCTCAGCCCCATACAACCTGCATGGTAAGAATCATTTCAAACAAATGTTAAAGGATAACAATGACCAACTTTGACAGGGTACCACCAAACTGCCGATTTGAAGTGGACGACTTTGAAGAGCCGTGGACGTATAGCAATAAATTCGACTATGTCCATGGACGAGAAATGGAAGGGAGCATAAGGGACCATGATCAGTTATTCCAACGCATATACGAAAATCTGAATCCTGGTGGCTGGTGCGAAATGTCCAGCATGGAGGTCAATACATATTCTGATGATGACACTCACCTCAGAGCATCGAGTATGCTAGACGTCGCAAAGGAGCTACACGGAGCTTCAAGAGTCTTCGGAAAAGACATGTCGTCAATATCAACTTGGAAAGATCGAATGGAGAGAGCAGGATATATTAACGTGAAAGAAGTAATATTCAAGGTTCGTTTTCTGCTTCAGCTATTGGTTTGAAAAACGCTTACACTGTATACTAGCTGCCTCAAAGTCCATGGTCAAAGGATCCGAAGCTAAAAGAGCTAGGTAGATTCCACCAGCTTAACATGCTCGAAGCCATGCCTCCATATTGCTATGCTCTGTTTACTCGTACGCTTGGTTGGCATCGTATACAGATTGAAGCACTTTTAGCCGGCGTACGCCGCGAACTCAAAGATTTATCACTTCATCTCTATACCAAAGTGCATTTTGTCTACGGGCAAAAGCCGGGGTGACACGACAAAATCCACTTGAAAGAAAAGAAAAAAAAATCAAATATGTACCTAATTCTTGACGAAATAACGAAGATATCCCATTCACAAACTCAAGGAAAAATGCTAGTTCCAATCTTGGCGGCTAACACACTGTATCAACGATAAGCACGTGGTAGTCTACAACAGTTAGTTAGTAGCTCAGCAGGTCTACTCACTTTCTATAAATTCCTTCCAGATCTCATCAATGTGAAACAATGCTGAACTATGACCTCCGGGGATTTCCTTTAATCTTGCTAATCGGTAACTCTTCAAGAGCCATGAATTGGCACTTCCACCAATCTGATCGGCTGTTGACTCGACCAGAAGTACGGGTTTAGACCCGTGCTGATCATCAAGTTGTCTCGGATCAAACCCCCAATCAGAGTGGATGATATCAGATAATTCCATAAACCCATCCCAGTTCAGACAACCCTTCATACTTCCCTTGGCCATCTCATCAACGAATTCGTTCTCAGTCAACTCATTTTTCTCCAGCCAATTTTCCATCGCTATCTTCTCATTTGTATTCATTTTATTGATGGCTGTTTGATATAAAAAGTCCCTCGTCCCATTTAGATCTTTCAGCTGTCGCCCAACAAATATTCTGAAAACCCATTGGAGTAGATGAAAAGGTAACAGCTGTGTCAGAGGCCCAAATAAGAACCAACCCTGCCAGCTGAGATCCTTCGCGTAGCCTTCATGATATTGAACAGGTGAAAGGCCTACTATCAAGAGGCATCCGGCAATTTTGCGCCCGGCTGGGAATAAGTCGTAATTTGCCCCGTATATCATCTGAGCAGGGACCGTCCCATATGATCCGCCTGAAATATAGAGTGTATCGAAATCATTTGTTGGATATAAATGTTGGAGGAGGGCGGCTATGTCTCTCGCGAGGCAAACATGGTAAGGCACCGTAGGGTCTCGTGTACTGGTGTTGCCCATCCCTAATAATGTAGGGGCAATCCAATGGACTCCGATTTCACGGCATGGTTCTGGAATCCTAGGTGCGGATCCAACGCTGAAAAGTCCAGTGAAGAATAGCACAACCGTACGTGAGGCTGTTGGTCCGTTATGCGCATATGCTAGATTTCTCCCGTCTGGCAAGATGAGGATATGCTCTTTTTCTCCTGCTATGCGATCGTATTCATGATTTTCTGTCGCCATTTATGAGATTTGAACAGATTTACTGCATCTTAAAATTATTCAGTGATATCCCTTAATATACTAGTGTAGCGATCTGTACCACGACATCATGGGATCTACAAGATATGTACCGATTCGGACAAATAGTGCGAAGGGGCACTTCATGTTTCGGTCTGGACGAGGCTCGGTCGGAGTACCCGAGTGGTCCTCCTAACCCTAAGAACGCCCATGTGAAAAAGGTGGTATATGAATTTATATTGAATAACTGCTTGATTTTTGCGTAGGCAAGTGAATTTGTATCAGATTCTTGATGCTGGATGGCATATCTTGGCTTTTGCCTATTTTATAAAAGTTTACCGTGGAAAAAATGTCTTGATAAAAGGATATTGTCATTTACACTAGTACAACGACTTAAACCCCTCGTGAAAAAATAACAAGACCCATTCGTCGCATCGGTTTATCGTTAAATGTACTGGAAATCGCTTCGCTCAAAGATCAATATCGATACAAGAATTTTCAGCCCTTTCATTTTATCCGGGCATTGTCCATCTCCGCAATGATATTCGAAAGTGAGGCTGATTGATGCAACCGAACATCATTGCGAGTCTGTTTCCAGCCTAAAATCTCATTCATTTCGTGACTTTCATGATATGGTTGATCGGGAGTTGCTGGACTTCCAAGATACTCAACCGATATATTCTCTGGTGTCCGAGTAATGATAATTTTAGGGACTGATCTCGGAGATTCGGACGGTGCCACTGTCGTGTCTCCCGGTAACTCTGCAATGACAGTCTCTGGCTTTGATTCTGAAGCAAGCTCGGCTGGTGTTGGAGCAAAGATAGCATCGCCAGTGAGCTCCGCGACAGGCCTTACAGCATCTAGTTCCGGTGTGATGACTGGATGAGGCTCTTGCGAATCTGGGCTTGTATCTGGACTGGAAACCGGGGTATGTCTTTGCTCGGAGGAAAGACTTTGGAGATGAGCGAAGACTTTGTCGAGGCTTTCTTGATGCCTGAATAGTCGAGACTGCTTTTCATAGGCCTTCTGACAGTCCTCATTTTTCCAGCGCTTCTTGTTGGAAGAACCGATTTTGCCCTTTCGCTTGACCATATCCAGCCGATGCGGTTCGAGCAGTTTAGCCAAATCTTGACTCATGCGCCGCGCATCGTTAATAGCAGAGTCGATCCATTGATACTCAATCTCTCCCAAAAGCTCCGATTTCGCCTTTTGAAGCTGTTTTGTCTGGTGTAACTGAAAGAATGTATGGTCGGTCATATTAAACAACTCTCGAATCTGTTCATCTTGCTTCTGGTCCTTCGAGGAAGGGTCAATCAAATTGTACTTGGATGGCATTGGGGCAGTAGGCGATTGGGAGGGTGCCTCAGCGGTCTGTGGAGAAGAAGAGGATATCGTAGTTTCCGAGGACTGAATTGATTGTGGCGATTCAGTTGAGGAATAATATGATGGTGGCTGTGAGGGATATGAGTTTCGCGAAGCTGGCTCGGAAGATTGACTGGTTTGGTGTTGAAGGGATGAGGGTAACGCTGGGGTTGATTCAGACGGCTGAATAGTCTGAATTTGATTATCCGAAGATTTTGTTTGACCATGCGGTAATCGTTGTAGTTGGTTAGTTGACTGGTAGAGTTTCATGGCTGAACGACTCAGCATCTCGGCGGTCGATTGTCGGCATCGAGCCTTAGAGCTCTTCCAGCTGTTGGTAGATCGTTGCCAGGCGTCCATAGTCGATTGCTGACACCGTTCTTTTGATTGAGCCAGCGTCATCGAAGACCGACGCCATGCCTCCGTGGTGCTCTGTTCGTATCGATTTTTGGAGTTCGCTAGCGAGTCAGACGACCGGTGCCATGTCTCCAAGGTCGCTTGATGATATCGATCTTTGGAGTCTGACCATACTTGGGTGGACCGACGCCATATATCCTTCGTAGAATCTTGCCATTTGTCTGTGATTCGTTGTGTCTCTTCGCTCTCTTTATTTTGTGGGTTTGCAGCTGCCATTTGGATGGATCTATTATCATTCGTCTATTTGAGAGAAATTCTCCGTAATCTTCGGGTAACGAATCAGCGATCGAGAAGGTCTGTCGCAGTAAGATTCCATCAGCATAAACAAATTCAAACATTCAGGTGGGCAGCCTGGTCCAGCTCCCCATATTATAAGTTTCAAGCCTTTGAGAAGCCTCAATGACTGTCTAATCAATCAGATGCCCCTGGGTGGGGGTGTAAGCATGGGTTATTGGGAGAAGCCTTGGTCGGGGCGGAATTGTTTAGTGGCTTAGAGCCAAAAGGGTAGTTCGATATTCAGAAGCCTGCGAATGGATGCAGATCTGCCTTGTTCTGTGGGCAAGATTGGTTAGCAATCCGGCACTAAAGTCGGCGCAGTTGGGGCCAAAACCGCGGTGGAGAGTTAGGGTTTAACATCATTGGCTGCTTCGTATAGAGCTCACCTCGTCTTCACAGCCTTGCTATTTTTATCATGCAAGATGAGGACGGTCAACCTGTCAACCTCACGGAGTGATCGTTTGATATAGTGGCGCCTATTGATGATATAGAGATCTTATTTATCCATACCCATCGCTTTTCGAGGTGGATGCCCCAGTGATTCCTAAAATGTGACCTCGCCTTCGAATTGGGGCTGCAATAAATATGGCAAGGTATATAAGATTATGTTTCCTGTCTCAAGAAACATTAGAAACCATACTAAGTTTATCATCAGTCAAAGCCATATACTATAGTTGTTAGGGAAGAGTACTTATCATTTCCAGTTTCTTGCGTTCGTCGAATATAAGCACTATGACATATACCAGCAACTCAATTGAAGATGACTGTTGTTTACTAAAAGAATCCGATTCTTACAATCTACGTTTTGCTCCGGCCGCAAAGAACTTCGAAGCGTAGCTTCATGGGACTTCAATGGCTTACTATGATGTTTCGATATAGTTAAATGAGCCTTAGCAACAAATTCATTTTCGCTATGCAAACCCAGAATACTGGCAATCAACACTATAGAGAGTATAAAGTACACATTGTAGCTCCATTATGCAAATTCTTTTTAAATTGATGATTGGGAATAGTACTCCTGAGCAGGGCCAGGCTTGAAATGCCTTTGTGCTTTGGTCGGATGAGGCTCACCGTATGGGGGCGGAGCTAGATTTTCTGGGGTCGGATAGTACATTTGCGAGCCCTCGATAGAGCGTGATTGTCCTTGGTGTTGTGTGTGACCCATTGGTGGCCCATGATATGGGCGATACTCATGAGGTGGGACACATTGCGGATATTCTGCCCCGTTGTAAGGTTGGCTTGGATATTGATTTCGATACAAGTAATCCATATTTGAAGTGTTTGGCTCTTGGTGGTACACTGATGGGCCGTATTGACCACTCTTATTCTGGCGCTTTTGTTTCTTATCTTCGTAATCGTTCGCGGCTCTGTTGACTAGCATTAGTATATGATTTCTGGCTGATAGATAGATAGAGTCTGGATAACTGACCTTGATACAGCCCTAATTAGACCATATCCGCCGGCTAAAGTAAGACCAGTTCTGATAAGACCCATTTTCGTTATAAATTTGGGGATTGGAGGTTGTCTTCAACAAGGCGCAATAGTTGACTACGCCACAAGAAATGTTCAATGTTTTGAAGAGGTGAACTGTACTCGCTGATGCGTTTGAATGAATATTGTAGCTCCAGGGACAGTATGACAGTTATAAGAACCAATTTCTTCATTCAATGTTAGCCTTTGTACCAAAAAATGCAGCCTTGCTTGAGAATGGCTTGGTTTTGCAGACGACGATCTACTCAGCCTTGTTGCATTGGGTCCATCTAAGCAAAGCCTTCATGTGGCCAATGAGAAGTGTATAAAAAGTCTTGTTTGGCGCTATTCCCAAAACAATGTAACAAACCGAGCCCGATACCGAGTTTCTTTGGGGGCCATTTCGCTGTCGTCTAATAGCCGCAGTTCCCAGGACCTACTAACTATAATTCAACTGTGCCTAGAAGGGCAAAAAGCTTCTTACCGAAATCGAGATCAACAAGCTTTGCTTGAAGCTCATCGTACCTCGCATTTGAACGGCTTCTTTTAGCCATAATCGTTCGTCGGCCCAGTGATGCCGCCGTTGCCTAAGCCACCGCAAGTCCACTACCGGCTGTTTAAGATGTAAAACAAGAAAAGTCAAGGTGAGGGACCCTGACCACCTCAAATCCATACACATGCCAATTCTTCAGTAGTGCGATGAAAAAAGGCCTCGCTACAGCCATTGCTCTCGTCATAATGTCATATGTGAATGGCCTCAACTAGAGACTCGTGTCTACAAACCAAAGCAAGCCAAATCTCAAAATGACACCTCCACAAGACAGCTGCAGTCAAATCCCCGAGTAGGACTTCCCTCCCCGGAGCTTGGTGCCTTGCGTGTTCTTGAACTGCGGCTCATGCACCACTGGACGACGGCAACCGCAGGTACAATGAGCTCCGCACAGCTTGCATCTGTGAAAGAAATGTGGAGCATATCTGTTCCCCAGATGGCCTTCGAATATGAGCCACTTCTTCACACATTACTCGCGCTCGGAGCAGCGCATCGCTCCACGCTAATTCCTTCCGAGGCAGATACATTGCACCCTGTTCATCAAGGGTACATCGACTCCACCCTACAGCGGCATAGACCCGTGATGTCTCAATTAGATGAGAATACCAATGAGGCAGTCTGTCTGAATGCTGTTTTAATATCGCTCTATACGCTATTTCTACGATCTGAGCCATCGACAGAGCCTTACCAGCCTCCGATGCTTTGGCTCTCTATGGCGCATGGAATTCGAACCATTATGAAAAGTGTCATTCACCAGCTAGTCCGAAATAATTCTCGAATATTGCCCCTCATATTCGCGCAGCCTACTCTTTGGGGCAAAGAACAATCTTGTTTATACGAGGCGCCCTTGAAACCCTTTCATTTTCTTCTGGAATATCGTCTCGACGAAGAAATGGACGAGAAAGATAAAGAAGCTTATACAGGAGCCGTCGAATACCTCGAAGTTTGTATATTGCAATGGAAACACGCGAGCCAGAATTCATTATTCGCAAGATGTTCAGTGGATTCCCGTCAGTGGTATCTCGAGACTTTATCCAGCTTATATCTCGAAAAAGACCCCGTGCTCTTGCAATTTTAGCCCGTCTTTTTGCCATAGGCATGATAGTGGATAATATATGGTGGCTTCGCGGAATTCCAGAGAAAGAAATTATCGGGGTCAACAGTATTATGCCTATTTCATGGAAGTGGACAATGGATTGGCCACTCAGCCTGGTCTCTACGAGATCGCCCGCCGAGCCTATTACAACACCTAACATCGAGCGAACGGGAATAGATGCTCTTTTTTGAATAAAATGGCAACTATGAATCTAGCACATAGCCAATACTTCTGATAATATTCGACAACGTACTAGCTAGTTGGCTTTTGCAACCGTTTCAAGAAGGGTTGAGTGTATGCAGCCTGCCAAAGGACTGAAGATCCAGCACATTCATGAATGACCCATCGAAAACAGTTGAATCCTTTTTTTCTCTTTTCAAAAAAAAAAAAAAAATGAAAATGAAAATGAAAATGAAAATAGAAAGCGATCAGCTCTGAGTGGTCAAAGGTAGACCTAAGTCGCGTGGGTCCTATTGCTGCTAAGCTTCGGGTTCGGTTAGATCTCCCCATTGAAACAGGGCCCAGATTGGCAAGGCTGTGCCCACATACATCTATACTGTGCAGTAGTTCACTTGACGATCATAAATTGAGTTCAAGTTGCAAATCAAAATAAATCAAAATTCTGCTGCTAGTTACCTGGAGTGGTTTAAATATCCTGGCTTGTCAGCAACGGTGCTAGTATTAATTGAATTTGATACTATTATTTGTCCGGCTTGTTCAATCTAAATCGTGAAGTCATACCTCAAAGCCTACGCCTTTCATTTCTTTACATACATTTCACGTCTGGACAAGAGCCTTCCACCTCCCCTTTATCATCATGGTTTCTTCGACTACCAATGAAGGCCTCGAGCTGGCTCAGCTAGTCTTCTATGCCATTGCGTCCGTTCCGAGTATTTACTGCCTTGTCAAGCATGGAAAGGCCGGCTTATTTGGTTGGCTCTATATACTGTCTATGTGTGGTCTGCGTATAATAGGAAACGGTCTCTCTTACCATGCTCTTTCCTCGAATGGCGAGCCCAATCGAGCAGCCAGCATCATCAGCGGCATTGGTCTCTCGCCTCTTTTGCTAGCTGTAATGGGTATCCTTCGCGAGTCGTAAGTCTATATGCTGTACTATATACCATATTGCCATGATGAATATCTAACTATAGTAGGAACAACTCTATTCAATCAACACTCCCTGCATTTATGGGTGGGTTCGGTATGTTGATTCCTCATATAGTTATTGGTGGTGGAATTGGTCTTGCAGCCGCCAGTGGAGAGAACATAACCTTGTTGGAGGTCGGATTGATTATCCTTATGATCGGTTGGGCTATGATTGTTGGCTTGGTGGTCGTCTCAAGCAAATCGAATGCCCATCAGAGAAGACTTGACGAGGAAATGAAGGTATGTTCTAACTTGAGTGAGTCATCTAAGCCCCATTATTAACAACAATAGCTTCTCCGAGCTGTCATAGTTGCTATGCCGTTGGTCGGCGCTCGCCTCATTTACGCAATTGCAATTGTGTTCAAATACAAATCTACTGCTGGTGGAAGCCTGGCCGTTCAAGTCATCTTCGGTATCTTATTGGAGTTCTTGATCATGATCACTTACTTGTCTGCGGGGATTCGCACCCGTAATTTGGCCCATACTCGCTCAAAGAAGGAAAAGTCTGCTTGCGATTCTAATTATATCCCGGTATAAAGAAATACATCACAAGTTGTGTCCTCGACTCAAATCATAAAGAATATATTAAATGCCCGTTATAGCCCCGTACTGGAGTACCAAGCTCTCAAATTGAAGACCACGAGCTATTTTCATCATTAATTAGTGTAAATAATGATGGCTACTAGCCACCATTCGTTACTACAATAAGTATTACTAGTGTAGTAATACTGTTATGCCAGTGGACGCCTGAGATTGATCGTCATTAAACATTTATCCAGCCGGTCAACCTCATATTTTGAATCAGGAATTCAGGCCGATTGTACAAATGTATGCACTGTATATACATTATCTCGGGAGATATAAATTGGGGCCCCAATTCGATTCTGAACCAAGTTGAAACCAGCAGGAGAGTCTTTTTAGGATTGAAGCTTATTGAATGCAACTGAACAAACTCAAACTTGAAAGTCGGGGTCCAGATGCAGTCAGCTTGAGTCTGGATGAGTCAAGTATGGAGTGCGACAAACAGGCCAATCAACCTCGTTTGATCTGCACTTCCACCACTCCACATACCAGGCATCCACAATTGAATCCAGCGTCACCTCCTTAGGGCGCCCCTTGTATTTCGTACGGGGTCTGGATATACATATGTCGGGGCAGACCCTCGGGACTAGATTTGATGATCTATAATATTCACAACTTTCGATTGTCATGTCAGACTTGCGGCTGCCGTGCTCGGCAGCAGACGAGGATCTCTTCGGCCCTATCATCGCCCCCTCGTGCCATCACGGCTTTGACTTTACTCTTTATTTTGAAGAGACAATTCTGACATTATTTCCAATTGCAATTGTCTTGCTAGCAGCATTGATCCGCATATGGGCACTTCAACGCGATGCGGAGAAGGTCAATCGATCATGGCTCTACGCTGCAAAGGAGGTGGGATCACCATAGATCCGGTCAAGAAATGCCAAGCTAAACAATAGCTTTCAGATTGCTTTAATATTAAATATAGCTCTCCAGTCGATTATGCTAGCTTTATGGTCTCAACGTTCGACCCCGACTACAACAGCGACCGTGCCAACTGCGATTGCAAGCATTGTCACATTCTGTTTGTTTCTCTACTTGTCTCACCTTGAACACATCCGTTCGCTGAGGCCTTCATCCATTCTCTGTTTGTTTTTTAGCTTCACCACTGTTTTTGATCTTGCAAGGCTTCGGACTCTTCATTTCATTCCCCGCAACCAGCCAATTACATTTCTTTTTGGCGCTAGTGTTGTGAACAAGGTTATTATCCTGGTTCTCGAGTCAACAGAGAAACGGAATTTGCTTAAAAAGGCATTTGATGGAAGCGCGGTCGAAACAACTAGTGGTATAATCAATCGTTGTCTCCTTTGGTGGGTTAATAGCTTGCTATGGAAAGGCTCGAAATCAACTTTGACAGTGGAGAGTCTGCCTCTCCTAGCTGATGATATCAGAGAGGCTTCTGATCCTCAAGACCTTACTGCAAGATGGGAGAAAGGTAATTTGTCTTGTCTCTTCTTCATGATCTTCTCATTTTCCCCTTTTTATTATATTCAAATCGATTGACATTTGCTTGCAGCTGATAAGTATGGGTCGAACGCGTTGCTCTGGACCTTCATTTCTCACTTCAAGTGGGACTACCTCGCCGGCATTATTCCTCGTCTAGCAAATGTCGTCTTTTGCTTCGCACAGCCATTTCTGGTTGAACGCGTTCTTGACTTCATGAACGAACCGGAACATGCCAACTCCGACAACTATGCTCGCGGTCTCGTTGCAGCATATGGCATCGTTTACGTTGGCCTTGCAGTATGTCAACAGAGCTTGATCTTGCTTTTGAATCTTGCCAGAATCTAATCAATACTTGTATAGGTGTCATATGCTTTTTATCATCATAAAATTGACCGGTTAATCATTAAGATACGGGGAAGCTTGGTATCCATGATTTTCAACAAGACCCTACGGTTGAGCACTTCGGCCGTATCAGATGCATCAGCAATCACTCTGATGAGTACGGATATTGAGCGGATAGCAAGTGGTTTGAGAGAAATGCATGAGATATATGCAAATTTCATCGATGTTGCAGTAGCCCTGTGGCTATTAGCCCGGCTTCTGAAACTCGCCACCATAGCGTCCACATTTGTTGTGATAAGTGAGATCAGACCCTTGAAGGATAATCGATCATCGCTGACCATTGATTGAAAGTATGCCTTGCTGCTGGTATTCCGCTCGCTATTGCCTCGGGGAATGCCCAAGGTGTATGGCTGGAAGCCATTGAGGAACGTGTTGCTGTCACGTCAAAGATTCTTGGTGTGATGAAAAGTATCAAAATGACAGGCTTGACCGACGTTATCGCAAACAATCTTCGTCATTTGCGATCAGAAGAGATCAAAACGTCCTTTGCCTTCCGACTGTACAATGTTTTGATATTAACTTGCTGTTTGTTAGCCTTCTCCTTTCCATCTAAACAGTCTAACATGGGATATAGCATTCGCTTCCAGCGCCTTAGCCCCAGTCTTTGGGTTCGGTGTTTACACCTTACTATCTCGCAATGATGAAGGGGCCACACTCACGAACGGTATTGCTTTCTCCGCATTGACTCTTTTTTCATTGCTTGATCAGCCGATGATTGGGCTTGTCGACGGGTCCGAGGACTTTATGGCTGTTGTTAATTGCTTCCAGAGAATCCAGAAGCACCTTTCAGAAATGGAGCGAGTTGACCATCGTATCACATGTGAGCCACAAGTTTCTCCTCTGATTGATGTCGATGTCTCTGAAAATGAGGGAAGCGGGCCATCTTCTGCGATCCTGCGTGGTTTGTCAGCTTCATGGTCAGTTGATGATGACCCAATTCTCCAAGATTTGGACTTTGAGGTTCCTACAGAAAGAATTACCATGGTTGTCGGACCTGTTGGATGCGGGAAATCGACACTTTTAAAGGTATTGCTGGGCGAAGTTCCTGAATGTACCGGTTCACTCTCAACGACATTCAAGCACGCTGCGTACTGCAGCCAATCGCCATGGATCACATTTGGCACTGTCCAACAAAATATTGTGGGAGCATCTTCGTTCGATCAACAATGGTATGATCGAATTATTCAAGTCTGCTCCTTGCGACTCGATCTACAGCAACTTCCGTTTGGCGATCAAACCAAGGTTGGTGTTCGAGGATCACGACTTAGTGGTGGACAACAAATGCGTGTGGTATGTTACTGGGTAGCTTCCTTTTCATCGATTATTGCATCTAACCATCTGGCTCTAGGCTCTAGCTCGGGCGCTATATTCAAGGCAGCGCGTGCTCATTCTCGATGATGTCTTAACCGGCCTCGATCGAGAAACTGAGAAATCCATTTTGGATGCTGTCTTTGCACCACAAGGTCTGATAAAAGAGCTCCGACAAACAGTCATTCTGGCCACCAACTCAGGTCTGAACTATCCTCGCTTTCTCCACCCCCGATGTCATAGTACTAAAACTCCATGTAGCTCATCACCTTCCCTTCAGTGATTACATCCTTTCTTTGAGTGAAAATGGACGAATCGTTGAGAAAGGCTCTTATACTGAATTGATGAATTCCGGGGGCTATATCGGCTCACTTTCAAGCACCGCGACCAACATTGATACTGAAAGAGCCCCAAACCTGGTGTTAGATGAGGAAACATTGCAGGAGCTGAAGCTGCCAGAAGATGAAATCTTGGACGATACAAGTCGACAAACCGGTGACTGGTCAGTCTACTCATACTACTTTCAACACATAGGCTGGCCCTTGTTGGGTCTCTTTTTGGCATCTTGTATTGTATTTGTGATCGGAATGATAACCCCACGTACGTAAGTCCCAAGCATTATGTGAAGACGATGCTGATACTGAAACAGAAATTTGGCTTCAATGGTGGACTAGCGCGAATGAAAAGAAGCCAAACCAAAACATTGGGTTCTGGCTAGGTGGATATGGCGCACTTGGAGTTTTGACTCTATTCGGAGCGTTCCTGTCAACCTGGTTCGTATTTCCTCCACGATGTGAACCCATATACCTAACAACTGATCAGGGTTCTGGGAATGATAATTGAGCCTAAGACTGCTCGAAGTTTCCATGAAGTATTGTTGGGCACAACGATGAGGTAAGTATGGTCTTGAAAGCTACTGGAAAGCGATAACTAACTAGTCTCCAGTGCAACAACATCGTTCCTGACATCAACTGACATAGGTGCCACAACAAACAGGTACGCATTGGCTTAATCTACTTTTTAATAATAGCTAACCATAATCTTCTTTCATTTTAGATTTAGCCAGGATCTCGAGCTGATCGATGAGGAGCTTCCGGAGACGTTCGAGTCTACAATAAACGGAGTCCTTTTCTTTATCGTCGAGGGCTTCCTCATATTCGTCGGTTCATCTTATGTGACGATTGCAGTGATTCCATTTTGTATACTGGCTGTATACTATGTGGCGCAGTACTACATTCGCACCAGTCGTCAAGTTCGTGTTCTGGAAATTGAGGCTAAAGGCCCCCTCTTTTCCAAGTTCCTTGAGACACTCAGCGGTCTTTCCAGTATCCGAGCTTACGGTTGGAGCGAGCATTATCAACTACAGGATCAAATTGCCCTTGACTCATCGCAGCGTCCATTTTACATGCTCTACTGCATTCAAAGATGGTTGGGCCTTGTTCTTGACCTCATCGTGGCAGGAATTGCAGTTTCTGTGATTTCCATTGCGATGGGTATGAGAGGAAACTCTTCGCTCAATATGATGGGCATCTCGTTATTCAACATTGTCAACTTCAGTGGAACTTTGCAAATGCTTGTCAAGGAGTACACAGGGCTTGAGACATCAATCGGAGCAATTTCGAGAATTCGTTCCTATGTGAAAACCGCCAAAACCGAAGACCTGGATTCTGAAATTGAGATCCCACCAAGCTTTTGGCCTGTGAAGGGTGATGTTGAAATTGTGAATGTGTCAGCCTCATACGAGTAAGTCAAGTTTTTTCAAAGAAGTGGAAGCATAATACTAATTTCAATATAGTACGTTGTCAGAGCCAGTTCTTGAAGATGTCAACATCAAGATACGGGCCGGCGAAAAGGTGGCTCTGTGCGGCAGATCCGGAAGGTCAGCCTTCATCCCCCATTTTCAAGTGCGCAGCTGCAAACATCTAGGTACTGATTTGTCGGTTATCATATAGTGGAAAATCATCTCTCGTTTCAACAATACTGAGACTTCTCGATCTCAACAGCGGGTCAATTCTCATTGATGGAATCGATATAGCGAGAGTGTCTAGGTCGCTAGTTCGCTCACGTCTCAATACAATTCCTCAAGAGGCATTCTTCTTGCACGGCTCCATACGCTTAAATGCCAACCCCGAGGGTAATGCAAGTGATGCAACCATCATTGAAGCACTCAAAGAAGTCAATCTTTGGTCTCACATTGAATCCAAAGGCGGACTGGATGAGGAGATGTCGGATGATATGCTGTCCCACGGACAGCAGCAGCTTTTCTGCTTAGCTCGGGCCCTTTGCAAGTCTGGGAAAATCATCATCATGGATGAAGCTACTAGCAGGTTTGTTCCAAAAAAGGAAACTCTTATTGAGGGGATCGTTGCTGACACGTGGTATAGTGTGGATTCTGAAACAGACAAGCTCATGCAACAAGTCATCCGTACCCATTTCAAGGATCAAACTATAATCGTCATCGCGCATAAGCTGGATACAGTTCTCGACTTTGACAAGATTGCATTTATGGATCATGGCAGGGTTGTCGAATTTGATTCGCCTAAGGCCCTTCTATCCAGAGAAGGATCAGCGTTCAAGACATTATTTGATAGCTTCCGCAAGGAAACTAGCTGAGATTGAAGAATGGACGGGATAGAGTAAGTAGAAAGGCTGGAAGCATCTCGGCACAGAATTCTAGACGTTATAAAAAATCCACCGTGTGGCGAGTTTCTTTTGTTCATGCCAACTTGAACTCCAGAACTACTAGTTCGTAGTACGATAGTACATAGTGACAACTTTTTAAGTTTTGATAGTCTAGGTTATTCGACCTCAAAGAAGTGTCATACTGGATCCCGTAAATATACTATCAAGATGCTCGTGGACGGGGATCTAGACTATGAAATTGATTTGGCAGCTCAGCTAACTGAGCTTCGTTACAACGAATTTGGTGTTATAATGGGACGTCTGTTAAAAAAAGGTCGGAGAGAAGGATTTTGGGAATGGAAGAGAGGAACTCTACGCAGAAGAGAGGCTCATGGCCATCGGAGAACGAGGGAAAAGGGAGTAATTGATGTATCGAGTGATTGTCCAATTAGAAAATTCATAAGACGACAATGCGTCAATTAAACTATTTGCAAAAAGTGATCCTACTCGCTGTACATGTATAAAGAGGGGGACCATTCAAAAGTGATCATTCATGGTCCATACCCAAATGAGACATTCAAGTCATTCATTTCGACGCAGGCAATTCGATCGACAGCGGGAGGTGGCGAGAGGAGTTACCGACATAGGCCTTCTTCTTAGTGTCGCGGACAACCCAGTTCTGCGAGGAAACATCCCAGCTGGAGATGTCGCGGCGTGTCAGAGTGGTGGTCCACTGAGCCTTCTGACCAGGGGCAATGGTGATACGGTCAAAGGCACGAAGAACCTTGACAGGCTCGTCCTCGCCGCCGAGGGAGACGTAGAGCTGAGGAACTTCGTCACCGACAACTGAGCCGGTGTTGGTGACGGTGACGGTGACCTGGAAAAGATCCTCGAAGAGACCGGGGTTGCCACCTGAAGGACCACTTGCGGGAAGAAGAGGCTGGGAAGAGCCGTTGGTTGCACCAGCGGGGATGTATTTCTCGGCCTTCTCGCCGTAGTAAGGGTCGCCGGACGCCTCCTTCAGGTTAGTAGAGTTGATGTAGGGGTAAAGGTATTGCCGGATACGCTTGATGCCCTTGGGGAAGAGGTAATCCGATGCCTCGCCGACCTTGCCGAGGACGGGAGCATCCTTAGTATGGCCGGTAGTTTCGGTGTACTTGTCAGCATTCAGGGCAGTAACCTTGATATCGCTGAATTCGAACTTGGTGTAGCTGAGACCGAAGCCAAACTCGAAGATGGGCTCCTCATTATTCTTGTCAAAGTTGCGGTAGTCAATGAAGACACCCTCGGTGAAGTTTTGCTGAGGAGCACCGTGGCCGTTGTTGGGCTTGGTGAGAAGAGGTGCGCCATAGGCTTCACGGGTTTTACCCCAGGTGAAAGGAGTCTTAGCACCAGGGTTGACGCGGCCATAAAGGACATCGGCGATACTGCGACCACTCTCCTGTCCTGGAAGACCAGCCCAGAGGATGGCAGTGATATTCTCGTGGTCATACCAGTCACCAACAAGAACGGCATTGGGGGTGTGCATGACAACAATTGTGTTGTTGCAGTTTTGGGCAGCGGTCTTGATAAGATGCTCGCCGTTTTTCCAGAGGGTGAGGTTCTTGCGGTCTCCCTCATTACCATCAACATTGATAAATCCCTCGCCAGAGTCGGCGTTGACGAAAACTAGGGAAACACTGGATTGGGATGCGATGGCAGCAATCTGCTCAGTGTTTGAGTTGTTGGTTACAGCGAAGACGTTGGTCTGACCGTTTCCATAGTTGAGAACCTCGTTTTGAATGGCCTGCTCGGGGGTGATCAGATAAGGGAAGTTGGCAGTACCACTACCCCAGCCCATTGCAAGAGTTCCATCATCGCAGCCGCGGTCAGCACAGCCATTGGCACCAGCCGGGTTGGATCCGGCATCCTCGCCCAGGATTCCAATGAAGCGTTCATTGTGAGTCAGGGGGAGAGCGCCTTTGTTCTTGAGGAGAACAGTGCTGTCTGCCCCAAGCTTGCGAATACCACTGGCGTGGTCGCGCTGGACATTGACACGCTCGTTCAGCTTGATCATGTTTTCGCTGACCATGAAGTGCTCGAATCCATACTCGTCACGAGTCCAAGAGCTGAAATTGGGAGGCACACGGACGCGGTCGCGGCCAACCTTGTAGTAGGCGGCCATGATACGGACGGCCATATCATCAATTCGCCATTCAGGAATGGTACCGTTGAGTGCCGAGATGGTCAGGTTGGTTCCCCAGAAAGAGTAAGGGCTGCCCAGAATCACATCACCGGGCATAGACATGTCCAGACCGGCCAGTGCATCACCGACACCACTGTGGTGCGCACCCCAATCACTCATAACGAAACCTTGGAAGCCAAGCTCGCCCTTCAGCAGCTTGTTCAGGGTGTAGCTGTTGGAGCAACCGTAGCTATTGTTGATCTGGTTGTAGGAGCACATGATGGAGCCAACACCGGCACGAACGGCGTCGACAAAAGGCCAGAGGTAAAGTTCATGCATTGTCTTGTCATCAATGTTGGAGCTCACACTCTCGGTAATGTTGTCTCCGTATCCTTGAGCCTCACCGGCCTGACGGAAATGCTCCTGTTCATTGCCGATAAAGTGCTTGGCGCAAGCAATGACACCAGCATCTTGAATACCCTTGATAGTGTGAGCCATCATCACTCCAGTCAGAACAGGATCCGGCGAAAAGCCTTCCCAGACACGTCCGCCATCGGGGCTCCGGCCCAGCGGGCCAGCAACGGGACCAAGTTGAACATCCACGCCCTTGTCGCGGTGCTCCTCACCCATGGCGACACCACGCTGGTAAGCAAGTCTCTTGTCCCAGGTGGCAGCGACATTTACGCCGGCAGCGAATCCGGAATTGTAGTCACCTGTTTTGCATATCAGCATCACGATTGCCATAACCTTGTCCCATGGAGAAACATACTGTCGCGAATACCCAGAGGAGAATCCTGCATACACATTCCCCACATTCCAAGTCTGTTTGCCGGTCCCTGTCAATCATTCCATTCTTCACGCTCGTGGCAGAAGTTTCGCGACTCACCTAGGAATACCACCAGTCTCACCAACACATCGCTCTTGCTCCCATCTGGAAAGAAATTAATTGTCCCGCTCACAATAGGGTCAATTTAAGTTGAAATTACATACCCAGCACCAGTAGTCAAATTAACCTTTTCCGCCAGTGTGAGGTTGGAGACGAATTCCACGGCGCGCTTGTGAGCCTCGGCCCAGTCGCCAGCGCCGGTACTCCATGGAGAAGGGTAGAATGGTGGAGAGTATGCCAGGTCCTAATTGTGCAAAGACGATTAGTATACAAAGACAAGCCAAATCTAGAAAGCAAAGTGCATTGGAATAGGCTTACCGCAGCACTGGCAACTGAGGCGGCCGCCAAGGTACCGGCTTCAAGCCAGCCGAGCTTCATAGTTGCTGTGGAGAAAGCAGCTTGCCAGGATCAGCTCAATAGAAAGATTGAGGGGCCAGGGTCAAGCAGTGAAGCCAGGTAGTGAGTCGTAAAAAAAAATTGAGACCTGAATGGACAATCCAAGTAAGAGGGGGAAATCGGGACGAATTTAAATGGTAGCAGGGATGTTTACCCAGCGAAAGTCACGAAGGGGGCAGATCTCAGTTTGGCTCCATCGGCCCACTCGACGCGGGGAGTTGGGGAAAAGATCGACGTTGCACTTGGCAGACTCGCAGCATTTCATTTAGTGGATGGAGAGTAAGAAAACGAGGATATTCAGCTTGTTTTAGTCTAGTGTTGAGCCACTGTTCTCTCATTAGTTGGTTAAGAGTATCGTGTATCTGTTGAAGGGGTCCCTTTGGTAGGAGAAGGTGGCTGGAACGCGAGGGATGCGTGCCTTTCAAAGGAAGGATTTCCCTTGTAGGCAGTAGTACGCGCTGTGAATTCAAGTTAGAGATAAGAAACACTTCAAAGGGTGAGATTATTTCAGCAGTCATAGGTCTGCAATGCCGAAAATCCTTTTGTTGATTTCTGTAATTCTAGTGCTGATGCATTGAAGGTGAAGGTGGTGCAGTCACGGGACTGCTCATCTCCGTTAATTCTCCGTTTGGAACGTTCTTCATGGCTTTTTCTTTCTAGAATTTCTCGATTGATGAAAGATACTCGTCTATGTACTATGTTTACTGTACTTTTCAAATCTACGTCAAGAGCAGAGCTGTTGATCTCTTTGCCGTTTTGACTATACTCCATCAATCTACTCTCTTTCAACCCAACTCTTTCTTTCTACAATTTCTTAAACGGTATACAATATCCAATCTCTCAGCATCAAGCCGGCATTCTACAGATTCACCCCCACTCATCTTTCCCGAAAAGGAAGCTCCCTACACCAAGATTCCACTTCAGTCAAACCAGGGTGTACTCAGTCAGAATATCCATCAGCTATGCAAGTACGAGATGCAGTGTCCACATGGCTTATACTTGGCTTCCATCCGTGGCGCAGACCGAAGATGACCACGGTTCTCCCCGCTTTGGGTCTTTGATGCCCATCTACTGGCGGTAGACACGGGCCGTTCCTGAAAGAGATCGAAGACACAGACGTTTTGTATTGATGACATCCAATTTGGTTCCTGTCCGGTGTGACCCTGTTGCCGACACATTGTACATGTACAAGCATTCGGCAAATGGCAGTGGGCCACTGACGGAGTCAAGCAGTCAGTTACCGTGAAACCCGGAGCAACCGGGGAATTAACAAATGCGGGGCTCCAGGTTTGTCGACGGACTAGTTACTCCGTACTGTACATACATCTATACATACATCCTCCAGATGGTCGGCTCATTGACTCGGGATCGTGAGATGTCCTTCGCTTGGCTAGCGTGATACTTGCATGCCCAGCCGGCCTGTACTCGATCTGGTCCTAAACCCGACCCCTGATCCGTCCGCATCGTGATGATTTCACACCGACCGACTGACCCACACACATCTTATATGAGGCCTTTAGGCTATTCGGTAGTCCGATCTGTTGACTTTGTGCCGAGTCAATTTGCCGGCTGGCCGAGCCATTTTACCCCTCCCTGAGAATATTCCGTGCACTTTGAATCTCTTCCGAGATGATGGTGCTTAGGCATTGCCTAAAGTGCTCGCGCGTTTGCTCCCCCACGCTACTCATGCCGGCATCAGATGGAGTATGACCCTAACCAATCGGCTGCACATCCTCAGCAGGTCCCAATGCACCTCCACAGTCTACAACATTATTTTTTCTCGATGTAACTCAACCTTCGTGTGAAAGACCAATGCCCCAAGTAAGCAAATGGTACACACTGCTTACAATAATCTAGAAATCTCAACAAATAAACAAGCATGCCCAACTAACTCATCCTCGTGTACTTTACAGCAGAGTGGAGTACGCCCTTCGAGCTCACCAATGCACGACGATGTCACCATCCCAGTGTACCCCGCCATGCAGACCCCGTTTTCTGGAGTGCATTCGCTAGTCTGGGGAGATTGGAGACGGCGCAAATCTGGTAATTTTTCGGTCGGATTTTCCCCGACAAGTCCCTGATGCCAATGCATTCGCAGACCCCGACATGGCGAGGTATAATGGAGACACAGTCGATCTTTGCCCGATTTGTGCGCGTTTTTGCGGAAAGCAAGCCAGAAACTTTTCTGAAGTTGCTTTGCGTCCGGCTAATCATCGGTGTAATCTGAGGTGGAGTCGAGTTGAGTCTAGTCCGCTTTTGCCAAAATATGAGGAATGCTGACGGAATACTCATACACTTCTAGTATCCCAAGTGAAACAAATCTATCCCCATCATTTACATAGCATTGATGCTCCTTCATAATGCTGCAACGTGACTTACTACATACTAGCCCTGAAAGACTCTCAGAGCATTTGTACTCACATACTAGATCGTATAACAGCTCATCAAGCAGTCAGAATCAAAAATGATTTATACGGAAGATACTCAGGCTCCATATCTTTCAAGGTTTTTTTTGATTAGCGTCTAAGTCTCAACTGACAAGTTGAATTAATCTCGATATCAAACCACTTGGGCAAACAAGGGTTTTCTTTGTGTCTTGGCTGTGAAGATCGAAGAAGCGTATTACGTTATTGGTTATTGGTTAGTGTGGTACTTCAATTTCTACAAGACCATAATATTAGTTTGAAACTATGGAGGTGCCCTTCTATGCCATTGCGAAGAGAAACCATCTATCACCCCACCGAGCGTTTTGAATTGGCGTGAATCTAGCCACTATCGTGGCAGCTGCGGAGATTAGGGAGCCTCTTATTTACTGTATGGCCAGTGTAGCTGATGGGACAAGCACGCCTATCTACGTTTCTCACATAAGAGGCTGTCTCGCCTTTCGACACCAGTATATCTCTATTCCTCAGGACATGACGGCCATTCTCGTCCTTCCAATTGGTCCTATGTATCCGGGCTATTCGGATAGTCCACGACAACGGAACTCGATCAACATGGCTTGGTTTTTCGAAGGATACACCAGTAATGGAATGCCTGTGTGAGTTCAACACCATGGCGCCACTGAAAGGCAGCATAGATGTGAGTTCAGTAGTTTTCAACTTTGACCGCCTTTGCTAATTGATCGAACCTAGGGATACAAGATTGTCGGGCTTGCAGCACTGAAGTCCAGCCAGAGGCTGAGGGCGAGTTTGGTGATTTGACCACTTCCTGGCAATATTTCTCGAAATTCCGAGTTGTCCAGAAACGTATTGATGGTCCCCGGGTGGGGGGTACATCCAAAGAGTCCATGTTGCTGTGGTTGACAATTGTTGCGTATTTTGTAGGTCAGTGGTCTATACTCTATTGCATATGCCCAAATGACATCGAAAAAGAAAACATCATCTGCAGTTTATCACTAACAAAGGAACATTGATCGAATCTCCGGATCCTGCGCTCGTTAAATCCAATGGCTCTGGCTCTATTGAGTTCTTCGCAGAAATTCACACTTCTTTACGAATCGAAAATCTGACTTACTGCCCTGAGACAACAATAATTGGGAACTACGGCGCAGTAATAAGTATTGAGAACCTTTTCGGACTGTGATTAATGGCTTTTAACGTCTGGACAGGATGATTACCATGAATTAGCCTATCGAACCCTCAGAGCCACAGGGGCAATAAGAGATCCATACCCAAGGTGCTGAGCCAGGAGACAATTAGAATGGAAGATACTTTTTTGGTACGCCCTGAAGAAATACTTAGAGCTCTGGACCCAAACTAGGTCTAGAGGTCTAGACATTTTTTGCGAGAGTACCACATTCATTACTCCTTGGACTATTGATCTTCTAAATCAAATGATGATGTATTTGCTGCACTGATTTCAAGGTATAAAGTTATTCGGATATGCGTTAAATTGCATCTCCTATACCGGGGTATCTACCGCGGTAAGTACCGTACCGCATTTCTCGCTGTTTTCTAGATAATGTATCTCAGATATCTTCGCTCCGGAATCTTCTACTTGATCATCGAGGGTCTAGAGTTTGAGCGGTTTGTTTAAACATTCCGGTGTGGGAAAACTCATGTGAATATGATCTCCATGAATTCTGGACTTCATACTCCAAATTCGCAGGTATACAAACCGACTTTCCTTGATAACAACAAACTTGCACAAAAATCTTTAATCAAAGGCGGAAATCGAGATATCTATTCCAAATCTAGACTTATTATGAAGTCACACTAGTGTGATGTAGTGCTTCATGTTATTGGTGTCAGTAACCCAGCTATTTGAAGCATTGTCTGATAACAGAGAACCACTGTCATCATTAGCAAAGGCAAGGCTACAACAGTTTCTCAAATCAACCAACTCCATAGAAACGACTAGTGCAAGTTGTAGATAATGTTGTGCAACCCGCAGCCAATCAAACGACATCGACGAATGTGACCCAACGTCATGTGCCTTCTCCGCGTGAGCCCCGAGGACCTTGCGAGTTCTTTGCTTATCTTCCTCTCGCATTTCCATCAACTCGACATATTTCGAATATCCATTAACTACAATCACAGTCGTTTTTAGTAAACATGGGCACGACTTATTCCAAGCCAGAATCGTTAAACGAAAAGGCGAGGGGAACCAAGATGTTTACAGCCGAGGTCAAGCGAGAGCAGATCACCGATATTGCTTCTCAAGCTTGCGAGACCCGTTCGTCTTTCCTTTTTCCCAAAGAATCCGAGTTTCCCCTTGTTTATCGAATTGTTCTTGTTGTGGGTCTCAGCTGACTATGTTGCAGCTCCCCCGCCATATCCAGCTCAAGAGAGAGCTCGGTCTGTTGCCATTTCCCGCCTAGAGAATTGGAGCGAGAATCTTTTGAGCGACAGAAAGGTTAGAGCCGCTAGCAAATTTGCGGCTTCAAAGCGATCTAATACTAATTTCAAACCTCGTTTGCCGTATGGTATAGAACCGCCTGGCGATCTCCACTTTCGCCAGCCAACCATATGATGCACTTCTCACTAATACTCAAAGTCTACAATCCGATCTACACATCTTCAATACTGCAGTTCCAATCGAGGGAGCACCTATCACAAATCAACGCTCTTCGGGACGCTGCTGGTTGTTTGCTGCAACCAATGTTTTCCGTGTACCACTGATGAAAGCGTATCAGCTTAAGGAATTTGAACTTAGTCAGGCTTATCTCTTCTACTGGGACAAGATCGAGAAAGCCAACTGGTTCTTCGAACAAATTATCGCTACTGCCGATGAAGATCTCTCAGGTCGTCTAGTCCAAAAGCTCCTGGAAGACCCAGTTACCGACGGTGGTCAGTGGGATATGGTTGCGAATCTCGTGCAGAAATACGGACTTGTCCCGCATGCCCTCTATCCCGATAACTATAACGCACAGAATAGTTCTAAGCTAAACTGGCTTCTCACTGCGAAGCTTCGTGAGCATGCGCTAATCTTGCGCAAGCTGGCTGCAAAGAAAGGCGATGACTATGCCGCACATACTCTCGCTGTGAGCAAAGATCGGTTCCTGAAGGAGATACACTCAATTGTCACTATGCTTCTGGGTCCCCCTCCAAACCCTGATCAGAAGTTTGACTGGCAGTACTATGATTCAAATGGAACTGCCAGGGAGCTGCGAAAGACTCCACTAGAGTTCGGCCAGCAGGCACTCCGATCTCAGACCCGGATTTACTCACGCAGCAGCACTTCTGTTTCCCCGGGACGGCATTTCAGTCTTGTTAACGACCCACGGAATGAATATAACCGGCTACTAACGGTCGATAAGCTCGGCAACGTACTCGAAGGACAACCGCTCACATATGTCAATGTAGAGATGCCAACACTCAAGAAGGCAGTCATCGCGATGCTCAAGGCTGGACACCCGGTTTTCTTCGGCTGCGACGTGGGCAAATTTTCGAATCAGAAGCTCGGTGTCATGGACGCCGATCTTACCGACCTGACTCTCGGTTTCAATGTTTCACTCGGAATGAACAAGGCAGAGCGAATTTCCAGCGGTGAATCTGCGATGACTCACGCCATGGTTATCACTGCTGTGCATCTTTCTGAGAATGATGAACCAATCCGGTGGCGCGTGGAAAATTCATGGGGTGAAACGGCTGGAGATAAGGGTTGGTTTGTTATGACTGATCGATGGATGGACGAATATACCTACCAAGCCGTTGTGGATTCTAATTTTGTCTCCGCCGAAGTACGATCCGTCCTCAAACAAACTCCTCAAATTTTGCCTCGATGGGATCCCATGGGTGTGCTTGCTTGATATGCCAATCTTCCAACTTTTCTGTGATCCATTTTGAATGCTGTCCTTCATATATTTATTATCTTAGATATCGGGATACAAATTGGATTTATGCTTCTTTCCGTACTAGAAACACAAGATGCTTCTGTTTACGGGATACAAGGTTGTTATGTCCAAAAGATACCATTAGAAATAACCACACAAAGAATAATATCAAATTTTAAATCCCTATGAGCAAACGATGAAGCATCTCCTCTATTTAGGATGGAATAAGACCAGTATTTCCCGTACTCGTCCCCTTCTCATACCCCTCACACATAGCAACCTTGCTATTGAAAGGAAACATTCATCCGCCACCTGTCTTTTCTAATTTGGTACAGTCCCCGTCAAAGTCAGCTCCCGGGGCTTCTGCAAAAACTCCACCTCCTTGTTCCCAAACCGCTCGAAGATCTCCATATCCTCAAATCCCAGCGCCAGAACATTCACTCTGGAACTTCCCAACTTTTGGAGGATCGAAATTTAACTTCAACATTGACAATCAGACGATTTTATATTTAGAATGGATTGAAAAAGTTCAAAAAAAAAGGCATTATGCCCAGCAGCCCGAATACTCGGCCCCCGGGAAGGGAAAGTCCTGGTTCGTTATGATGCACGCCCTTTTGAGACTCTTAAATGAGAGATCTGACGTCAATTTTATATAATCTTGACTCAGTACAGCAATATACTAGATATCAATGGTCACATATCGAGACTGTTCACACGATAAGCCAATTCTCGAAGCATCCTCTTTCATAGCCGAGCCGTGTCGGATTGACTGACCCGGAGCCAATGTCTTATCGCCCATATCAATCCTGACCTATCTTTCAACTTGTCCTTGTTTGGAAAGTCTATGCTATCGTCAATTTCCGGGGCTCTCGGAGCTTGGAGGGGATAAGATGGGGTTGGAATACCCCGGATAATTCACCCCACTTTTAAAACCGTTTCTAACGGAGTGAAAGGCGGAGGACATTATGAGGAAGGAAGCCTGCTTCCATACCAACATATTTATTCCTTCTCCGCGTGAAACGATCGAATGCTTCAATATATTCCAATCAAGAGTATTTACTGCTTTCATCTCATATCTACAACTCGGCAATTACGGAGATACTTGCTGCGCCCTTTGAAAGATCGCAAGTCCCGCATGTATCCTCCCCGGGCCCACTTTGATAAGATATCCAAATAATAACAAGCATCTCAGTGGCTATCATATGGTTGCCAAGCCATTCCACGATCCATCGCATTGACACGCTATTCTCGGCCGCTCGACAGTCTGTCAATTGCTTATCTCCAATCCTCGGCCGGACTCTCAGACTATACTGGACCTTCCTTCTTCCTTTCTTCATGGGCATATCCGGCCTTCGGGGCCACCACCTGGGCAAGTCTTTGAAGATGATTGGCTTGGGTATTTGCGGCAGTCGTGGAGTAAAGTCCGTCAGGTACGCGATAAGGGAATGATAATGCAGGAACAGTCATTGCCGACAACTATCATGAGAAAGCTTGATAATGGTTCAAAGGAACGACTGGTTTGCGCCTATAAATGACTGTAGCATCCGGTCTTCTGGTCTCAGTGCGACTTCGAAAACATTTCTTCCGCGAGAACGATCCTCGCCATTGCATGAGCAGAAATGAGGAGTCGAATTTATCAGGCTCTTGTGGGCTTTTATCTATCAAAACTCGCTTTGAGCGGTGTTGTCAAGCCGGACTTTGAGAAAATTCGATTTCACGAACCAGCTGGCGTTGTGTCCGACTCATTACACAATATCTATGTCGAGTTCATTGATCAAGCATTCGAAGGAGAGCTACAGGTTGTTTATGGCGATTGTAGCATTCAATCACCGTCGTACAGTCACCATGATCTCGGCACCCTAGTTGTAAAACGCGAGGCTCGACCCGAGCGATTGGTCTGGGTAACTCCAGCTGATGCTCCGCATTCGCATTGTCTTCATGCATTCTCTGGGTCAATTCTTGTTGGACGTTCTTCTCCAGTTTCGATTTCTTCCCCTGTATTCAAGCGAGAGAATATTGCAGATGTGGCAGATGCTATGGGACCCTGGTTCGACGGGGTGGCATACATGAAGTCAAAAAAGAACCCTGAGCGTGTCGTGACAAAAGCCAAAAATACTTCAATTGCTATTCTTGGAGGCGGAATGTCGGGCTTGATGACAAGTCATCTACTTGAATCAGTTGGAATTCATAATTGGCATATTTACGAGTCCTCCCAGCGAGTGGGCGGTCGTATTCGAACAAAATATCTCAACAACACCGCACCAGATCAATATCAATACCAAGAGATGGGCCCTATGCGCTTTCCCGTCAGCATCACCTATGCAGACACGAATGAGACTCTCGAAATTCAAGATCATCGAATGGTTTTCCAATTAGCCGACACTCTAAACAAGATGAACATCGACAAGCCTGAGTTACAAGTCAATTTCATTCCATGGATCCAAAATGGACCCAATCTTCCCGCTAATTCTGGTGGTAATCGTTTGCCGAATGGCCGCATTCCAACAGCAGCGCAGGTCTCAGCAAATGCATCTTTAGTATACACAGCCGCATCTTCCAATTCATCCGCCGTTGCAAATGCAGAGGCTTCATATGAAAACTACACAACCCTTGATGATCGAGCAACGTTACGCAAGATCGCCACGAACATGTACCAGGCTCATAAGAAAGCAGTCACCGATGGCATGTTTCATTGGTCTGAGGCTGGTTATCTTCGTTATGCACTTGGATATGACGCGGATGTTAGTGATTATGTCGCCGGTACCACGAACTCGCCCATCTGGGGTGATTTTTACGATGAAGTTTACTTTGCTGCTACCAAATGGCGCACTATTGATAAAGGACTTGAATCTCTTCCTCGTGCCTTCTATCCGCACATTGCTGACAAGGTGACCTTCAACCGCACTGTTCAAGGCCTAGTCTACAACGAAACAACCGACAAGATATCCGTAGCATGGCGTGACGACCCACTCCAAAAGGAACCACAGACCAAAGAATACGATTACGCTGTTGTAGCAGCGCCATTCAGCAAGGTCCGACTTTGGGATTTGCCACGATACTCCTCGCTTCTCAGCCGAGCCATCTCCACATTGAATTATGACCCCGCTTGCAAAATGGCGCTTCTCTACGAAACGCGATTCTGGGAACATCTTGATGAGCCAATTTTTGGCGGTTGTGGCTCTGTAGATGTTCCAGGGGTCGGAAACGTTTGCTATCCCTCGTACAACATGAACGGTACTGGTCCTGGAGTGATTCTTGCTTCATATATCTCCGGGACCCCAGCCCGATCGACAGCTGCATTGACACCCGAAGAGCACGTTGCACTCATCCAGCGAGCTATGGTAGATGTTCATGGCGAAATCGCGGCAGAACAGTTCACGGGCATTTATGATCGACAGTGTTGGGAGTTCGATCATCACCAAGCAGGTGCATGGGCTGATCCACTTGTTGGACAACAGGAGCTTTATCTCCCCTCCTATTATCAAACTGAAATGAAGACGATTTTTATCGGTGAACATACAAGTTACACTCATGCCTGGATTTTCTCCGCTTTAGACTCGGCTGTTCGAGGTACGACTCAGCTTCTGCTGGATTTGGGTCTAGTGGACGAGGCAAAATCTGTTGTTGAAACTTGGATGGGGCGGTGGATTACGCTTTGAGGGCTACAGGTTATGATTATAGGCGACGCTCCTTGTCTTTAAGCTATCATGTACATTTTTGGCAATACAAAAAGTTCAAAGCAATTCAAATTCAACTCAATTAGAACAAGACAAGCCAGATATCCCATGGGTAATGCGGTATTCATGAATCTCGAAAGAGGTAACTTGGAACCAGAGAACAATTAGAACCATTCCCAATATTATAAAACGTTTTCGAGATAGTATTTTGTTCGCGGCCCGAGGTTCACTGTTCAATATGATTAAAATGAGACTTGGATTCTCTGCTAAGAGTACTAGACAAGCTTTTAATTAATCTTACGATCGATTGCATCCGGAAATATTGACACCGAGTCAAACTAGCCTGATAAGCTTAATGTCCGAGACGTCTCATATAACTCCTCGGTGCAATATTTTACCTCCTCGATGGGCTTAAGCATTCTTGCTACACCAGTTCTCTCCGGCGAGTTTGACCCTCTCGGATGGCGGCTACGAGGGTGGGTCTAGGGCTGGCATCAATCAATCTGCTCAAACCCGCTAAAGAAACATTACTCTGGATTTTGGTTCATAAAAAAGGACCAGCTAATGAGCTCTCTGATTAGATTGAGATACCACGTTAGATATATATTCTTTGAATACATTCATAGTTGTGCACGGCAAAAGGTGAGAATAAGGTGGAGTGGGGATTCGGAGTTATACAAAGCCCTTGTTTCGGAGTACTATTCCATGAAACATCCACAATCACACTGGTGCGTTGCTTAAATTGCTTCTGTTCCGACGATAATACGTATATACCCCTATCAACCCACTGTAGTTCGACTCCCCTAGGCCATATATATTGCCTTCGCCCTCTGTGTTTCCATTTTTGAGCCGATTTCTTCCCATTGGGCCCACCGAGTTTCCTCTTCTCCTCGTTTTCGGCCTAGAATAGAAACTTATCCAAATTGCGTTCTTATGTCTACGTCTTAACTTCATTGGCCGCTGCAATCGGTGCTATAGCATCGCAGCCTGCCGACTCTTGGGTCTTCGGAAACAGCCTCTTCTACCTTGGACCTCCCTCGGGCAATGCCCATATCACCAAGGCAACTTACTCCATCATTCCCCCATCAGTCCCGACTGAGTACGAATCCGCCAGTGACGAGCCTTGGGTTTCTGTCTGAGTCGGAGCTTCATCAACTGCTGGTGACCAAGATGCCAACCTTTACCAGCCTATTTTCAACTGGAGCCCGACCAAGAGTCCAAGTACGAGACAACATCCATACCATTCGAACTCCCGAGCTAATACGAGATTGATAATAGGGGGTGTCCTGCGAGCTCTGACGAGTGGTGTGTTGCTGCTAGTACATACACACCCTGTAAGAAAGTCTTCTGCGTCTTTTCGACAGACGGCGTATACTAATTACTTTCCGTTGCAGCTGGTCAACTTGGACAACCCTATGTGACTATCCCCAAGAACATTAAGGTATACTTTGAGAGTAATTTATCTCATTTTTGGCTCTCGTGGAAAGATTATGGACTAAAACAACATTCTAGTTGCTCTCGTCAACAGCAAGGTTGTTCAAACAGTCACCATGAAAGGCAAGACCGTCCCCAAGGAGACTGATGGTAAGTTCTCATTTTTCAAGTACTTATGCAAAGAAGATCATGCTTCTCACTGAATACTCTCATTCTAGTCCTTGACTCTCCTCTCCAGTGCCTCTACTCCAGCAACGAGTGCTACGCCGTTGCCGGTAGCTGTGGTAACCTAGCAGGATACCGTATGTTATTCTTATTTCCCAAGGTTAATTCATCAGGCTAAACAAATAACCCAAATCCAGAAACCACAAACCTCACTGTCACTCTGAGCGAGGCCGCGATACCAAGTACGACCAGGTCATGAGCCTTGACGGTGTCACCGAGTCTGCTTTTACGTCTACCGATGGCGGCATTACTTGGCACATCGACAAGATCAAAGTGAACAGCATCGACTTTTATAGCTCTGATAACACTCAAGTTTAATAGATTATGGTAATACCTCAATGGAAGTTGCAAGTATGTATGTCAATATCTTCCAGGGTCACAATGTCCGGGTGCGAATTTGGAAGCAATGATTTTGTAACTTATATTTTCCCATTCCCACCAATCCCAAGCTGGTCATCTCGAGACGCTTTCTGAAGAAAAAATTTTGAATTTGACAGAATCACTGTCGCTTCTTCAACCATATCAGTCCTATGATACATAGTAACTGGTGTTTTCAAATGTCGATGTCAGCTGTATTCGGACTTTGTTTCCCTATGTGCTTATTAGAAGAATCATCTGAAACTAATTTTAACTACACCGATTCCGATATCATGAAATAAAGATGAAATGTGACTTTTGTTCAAAAGAACATACTGCGGTTTATTGCGACATTGCAGGGGTGCGAAATCACGTGTAAGACTAAGGGGTTATTTACATGAAGCCTCGCCGGTCAATATAGAGACTTTGATCCTTCAAACTACACCTTGAAGACCAACAAGCTCGCCATCTACGCGGCAAATAGAGGTATCAGCAGTCCAATCTCAGTATGATACTCAGTGGAGCCGAAATATTACGTCACCAACTGGTTCGCAATCTGCGACATCTCTCTGAACAGCAGCAACCTTGCGGCGTCGACCTCACTTTGCGACAAATTTCAAAATGGACATCACCGGCTACAATAGACTTCGATAATACAAAGCGGCAGGTTTCTCAAACAACTCCCTTGCCATTCAAGGATCGCATGGTCACTTTGCAGCCAGGCGCTTATTTGGTTGATTTCAACGAGACGGTTCACATTCCGCGAGATTGCATGGGAAGTGTTTTCTCCAGATCTTCTCTATGGCGTTCGGGCGTTACAATTTCCGCGGGTGTTGTTGATGCTGGATATGAGGGAGCCATGGGGGGTTTGATGGAAGTCATGAATCCTCACGGCATTGTTCTGTATGAAAATGCAAAGCTTGCACAGATCATTATGAAAGAACTAGGGGAAAGTGTTGAAGGGTATAATGGTGTATACCAGTTCTCAAAGAGTACTGCTGGTGGCAATGGAAAGTAGAAGGCAGGTCTTGGCAAGGGAAAGGATTCTGATAGAGAAGTCCCAATGAGCCGTAAGACACCGATATTAACCTTCCCCCCCCCCAGTCCCGGTGACATGAAATGCCCTATCTGGTGAAACATCCGCGAGGTACCTGACAAGTCCAGTATTTTTATCCTCTAACAAAAATTCAATGGTTATTCGTGAAAGGGGAATGTTTCAATTAGATGATTTCTTGGTATCACTCCTCTTGAAGAACAAAGAAAAACAGCTCTTACTTGGGCCTAAAAACCCTATAGGATCCTACTTTGTATGGTCATGATATGCACAGAGACAAAACACTTGAATAAAAAAAAGATCCATTTGACTTTGATGAGTACAGCGTTGAAAGTCAGGTGGTGCTGAGTCCACTTAACTTCTAATAGCCAACCTTTGCCTGTTTAGGCCTCTTTAATCAATTTCATGTGGTATTCCTTCTCTTCGCCAACTAATATATAGCCGGAGTAAAGTCTCGCATACTTCTCCATCTCGTCTCTGGGACACACATCTTTGATGTTTGGATCAGGGACGAATACCTTGAATTTAGCGTCTGAATCACGCGACTTCACCTGCTTGCCTGAGTACTTCGGTCTTTCACGGTAAGGCGTGTTTTCACGTTCGAACGATTCCAGGGGCACTGAGTGTACTTTGCCAAAAACAAGTTCATCAGATTTGGTCAATATCAAATACCAGCCTGCAACACATGGGCCACGTTGGGTTGGTGGTCTCTGACTCTTCTGCCCACCATATGGACCTAATAAACCAAACAAATTCAGTGCAGTGATATACGAATTGGTAAGCCAAATTACCTACCATGGGTTGTGCAAGCGAATATCGTGTTATTAATAACTTTCGTTGGACAGCAAGAACGATATGGTATGGCAAGGTCGAAATGAGGATTCAGTTGTTGAGTTTAGCTTGATAAGATAGTCACCAGCAATAGACAGCCTTATTTATGTATATGGCTGAGACGCTGATAAAGCACAATCTGCAAACAGTTGAATATTGGATCTCTAGTGTGAAAGTGATCAACAAATGTGGCTAGCTGAAGGTGGATTCTAGTGGGCGAGTACGAAGTATTAGTGATCATCGAATTCAAGAGATCAACATTAACGTTATACTGTAATGGATTCTACGTTGCCACCAGATCTGGTTTGCGAGGAGCAGATGTAATATACACTAGCTGTAGTGTCTCATCGAGTCTCCGCCCTATCCTATTGGGTATTGGTGACCTATGTATCGGATTTCCTTCGATACTTCTTGGCATTATCCTTTCGTTTAGTGCTTAGCTCTCACAGCTTTTTTCTAAGTAGATCCGAGCACGCTACTCACTACGACAGAAAAGAGATCGACGCAAGATGTCCCTGCTGTCTTGGGAAGAAACTCCGAATTCAGATAACCATTAACTATATAGATGACCATGGCCGGCTTCCATTCAGCAGCGAGAGAAGAGGAAAATCGTATGTCACTTTCGATCCATGCTGTAGCTTCAACTCAGATTGATTGATGTTCTCCAGAAGAGAATCACAGGGAAGATGATCGAGGAAGTATGTCAATTTCTATGATACTGTCCAGTGAGTTGATACTTGTCATCAGGTAGGCCAGACACTTCAAAGACGTCATGCTTTTGACTTGGATATAATCTACGATGAAAAGGATACTTGAGTACGTAGTACGAGCAGATAGCTACCCATATTCGCGCAGATTCTGCATACGTAACGAGTCCAGTGGCAGAGTTGTTACAGAACTGCGAATAGCTTGGCCCATATGAGTAGCAAGGGAGATTCTCTGCAGGGGTAGGTCTACTCTTAGAAAGGACACATATTGAATTATGAACGGTGCCTTAGGTGGTGGCTGAGCTGAGCTGCTCAACTGAACATCTGCCAAGTAGAGAGGAAAAGGGAGAGATCTACCACTATAGGCAGAAAGGAGTATGGCTATTTGGCGGCCATGACCTGGCCTGGGCAAACCTACTTGATCACAGCTAGCCACTGAACAGGTGGGGCGGCGCGTTTTATGGCATCAACTTGCATCTTTGGCCACATGTGCGGAAATGGACGAAAAGTATTTCTGTCAAATCGACACTGCCAAAACTACACTGTATTTTCACTGTAGCCTATGAAAACACAGTAGCTTACTGCTGGCTCTGGTGTTCGGAATCCAGGAATGCGCAACATCGTGGGCTCCGAACCCCAAGAAGCATATCCTTGATATATGTAGCGATGTCGTCTTGATTGAGGTCTTCGACATGTTTCACTACTGTCTGGCCGGGCGCTGAAACTTGGTACCAGGTACTTGCTCCCATAAGTGCGGAAGAAACTGGCCGTCTGCAGCGAGAAAATAAGCGCGGATACGTAGGATCCTACGGTACAAGCCAAGAGGATTACGCTTAAATATTTCGCGAGTAAATAAACTCTATTCCCCGAATTTCTGATAACAGTGAGCTTACACGCCGAAGATAAGAAGGATTTGGTGAAGTGCAGATGCTGGAGGAAAACCAATGTGTGGCCCGGTAATTTCAGAACAAAATATGGACCAGAATAATTTTTATAGTACAGATATTCACACCAACAGCCAAAACCTTTTTACTAATATTCTCAACTATCGCTGATTCAAAAAAATTTCTAGTTTCTGGTGAATTAAAAATTACTTCTGATTTCGATCAATACTGATTTGAACAGAATCGTATTGCAGAATCCTGCCAATGTTACAGACCCTGCGACGAGGGACCGCAATTTACAGACGGACCACCGAGAGCCAATAAAATTTTACCAGTATTCAAGATTTACTACAATATTTGAAACACTTCTATAATTTGGTTAGTGCAGAAATTCAATTTTCAGATAATTTCATAAACAAAAGAATGTACGATAAATATCTAACCGTGGTTGGGAATACAATCAAAGATTTTCAATATTTATTTAATATCATTGCAATGAACAATATATCAATTGCTAGGATTGATACAGAAACATCAGCTGTCGAGCGATGTCTAGAAAGATAGTCAAGTCAAGATAAACGTCATTTCCTAGAATTGAAAAACTCCAGAAAGTTCTCATGGAGTCAAATCTCAGCGTATTTCCCAGGACGGTCTAAGGGGGCGATCCTATAACATCATAGCTTAACGCGTTCCAGAACGAGCGAGAGATCTTCAAGCAACGTGAATATAACATGAAGATCAAAAGAGTCCGGTTCTGCGATGAAGATATGAGGCACAACCGAAATTGTTACTATCCTGGAATCAAGAGCTTGATCATGTCCAGCATGATATTAGAGTAGTCGAAGGTCCCTCAGATTGTGTATAGAGGCGATTTGTCCCTTTTATTCAATGACACTAAGCATAGCGAGCAGAGAAGGTACAAGATACCAAGCAACGAGGAATTTGAGGTTGCTCCATCGGATATTTGAGATAGGGTCCCAAATCCCGTGAGTGAGAAACATATCAGCACAAATGAGTATTTGCTTGGCCCACCAATTAGATGAACATGACTTTCTGATATTTGTGGCAAGGTGGAAGTACTTAATGAGATCCTACGGATAGGTGTATTGAAGCCAATACTGTAACTAAGACTGGAAGTGACCGACAATCTCACACAGATCTTGTCTTGCTACACACAATCATTCCTCGCGGACGGCCGTGGTCGTTATCTGATCGACGGTCTGAATCTAGCGAAATAATTGCCTGTAACAATTACAGACGCAAAGAGAACAAATACTATATTAAACGGCAGTAGTATATTTTATATACAATTTTATACTATTGTTATTTTTCTGTGTGTTTGATTTTGTAAATTTGCAATTTTTGTACTTTTCCGCTGCCAAGATTTTGCTCAATCCAGTATTGTTGTAATTTATTCTATTTTGATAATCTGAAAAAATAATAACCCCAATCGAGAAAATTCAATTCCGCGTAATTTTTTATACCTATTTCTGATATTTTTGGGGATAATTTTGGCGTTCCAGTCGTCAACAGCAGATTTCCTGGTAGTACGTTGTTTTTGTACTTCAGCATTGGAATATAGTATTTTCTTTGGTTTAAAAAACAGTGATACCGAAAACTATCTAATTGAAATATTCCCTATTCACAAATAGCAATTGACTAGTTGTTAGATGATAAAATGCTGGAATTTGGAGGTATCTCGCGGCTGTTTCACCACGTAGGGTGTCTCATATCACCGGGATGGGGATTAATAGGGATGGTTCACATGGTTATTTAGTATTTGGGTTGCTAAATTGGCATGTGATCATTATAATCTTTCTCGCCTCAATCCTGTGTCAGACTGACTCTAATTCGAGCCGCCAGGGACTTTAGTGGGTTTGCAAGGTGGATAATACCCACTCAAGCAACACAGCTGATGCGTAATGGCCGCTTTCGTCGACAGTACATGACAATCAATTGATCATTCAACTTCAGTCAACTACATTCAAGCATGGAATGATTCTATACTGTTTCTATTTGTATCTATTCTTCTCTCTGGATCATTTATTGTATTATATAATCAAAGAATACTTGGAGTTTTATCGCTTCCACGGAACTCCCACGCGTGGTACGTCATAAAGTCGCAGCGCCAAGATTCCCAAGAAATGCCCAGCCTGAGTCGAAGTCAAAAAAAATTCGAAGGCGATATTGCTTGTGGGATTCAAATTTCATCCTCTCCATTCACATTCGGCTGTATAGAGTGAATATGGCAGGGAGCTTTCTTGCATATCATGAACCCGGGAGTAAGTGTGACGCCAAATCCGGCTAAATGCGGAAAGGAAAGCCTGAACTAACTCATGTAGTTGTCGATATCTTGATTATTGTGTCATTTTTCTTCTTTCTTTCCTTGGCGGAATGGGTTTCTGCTAAGATCATTCGTGCTGGAATTATTGGACAAATTGCGGTCGGGATCATTTATGGAGAGCCATTGGCGAATATTCTAAAGGGGCCCTGGCAGGAAACATTCCTTGCAGTTGGATATATTGGCTTGATTCTGATCATTTTCGAAGGTGTGCAGAAATTGCCTGTTTTGAGGCTGGCAAACTTCAATCTCGTGTCATCTTGTGTTCTAACAGGTAAAACTAGGTGGTCTTCAAATACGACTTGATCTTTTGAAGAAGAACTTTCTTCTAAGTGTCTTAGGAGCTGCCACGGGCGTTTGCTTTCCTATTGGTCTTTCTTATCTCTTGTTATATCTGGGATATGGATATGGTATGCCCACTTTCAGCATCCACCTTATATTTCTTCGCGTTAACATCGTCAAGGTGCCGTTGAGACTTTTATCGCAGGCTCTGCGCTATCGGCAACCTCGCTAGGAACAACCTTTTCGGTGATATCATCGGCGTCAAAAGAGGTCGACCTTTCTCAGACTAGGGTGGGCTCAGTCCTTGTTAGTGCGGCTGTCATTGATGATGTTGTTGGGCTTGTGTTAGCCAGGTAAGGACTGAAAAATCTCTCTTAGAAAAGTCTTGTTTGCTCATATGTGCTCAACAGTGTCATTCATGACTTGGGTGGGCTCTCGGATTCAGGTTCAGGGAGCCCCAATCTGGGCTGGATTATTGGACGCCCAATCGTAGCCTCTGCTGCCATGGCGATTGCAACTCCAGTTCTTACGAAATTCGTGTTCGCACCCATCTTCCGGCGATGGATCGAACATTCCTTTGCAAAGTATGATCATTTGTCCAATATCACATTGATGGTCCTTGTATTATCTGCGTTTATAAGTATCGCAGCTTATGCTGGAACCTCTGTTTTATTTGGAGCATTCCTTGCCGGTGCTTTCCTCACTTATCTACCGAGCAAGCATCCCGATGGACCATTTGTTGTCATGAGTCGTGAAGAAGGGGAAAGAGAAGCTGATAAAAGTCCAACATTCGTCCACACATTTGAAAGATATCTTCTTGATGTGCAGAGATTCTTGATGGAGCCGCTGTTTTTCGCTAGTGTAGGATTCGCTATCCCATTTCTGAAACTGTGGACTGGGAAGAGAATTTGGCGGGGAATATTGTACTCGCTACTCATGGCATTTGCCAAGGTATGTTCTTCGCTCTTCGCGCTTTGATTGTGTTATTGGTTTTCTGACCTCTTATGCAGTTCATTGTTGGTATATGGATCCCTATTTGGGAAGCTCTATTCCCACAACCGTCATCAAAGGGACCTGTCATTGGCCAGCACAATGATACCCCCAGAAAAAGCAACAAGACCCCGGAAGTGAAAGAAAAGACAAGAGACTATGGTACATCATCCATCGCCGGTTTTCTTTTAGGTTCTGCCATGGTAGCTCGAGGCGAGATTGGACTTCTGATTATCGAAGTGGGTTATAATGAAACAAGCTACGTGAGCCAGGACGGCTTCATCACGGCGGTATGGGCTATTCTTCTCAACACGATAATTGGGCCGATCACAGTGGGATATCTAGTGAAATTTTTTGGAAAGAAGATCGGGACTGGAAAATGGGGCCTGCAAGATGCAGCTCCATCCACAACCACTGACTGACAAATAGCTACTTATGTTCTCTCCCTCGGTAGATTACACTAATCTAACGTTAATTTTGATTCTAAGGTAATTTACCTGTACTGGGTCTCGCCTAGGGAATTGTCTACTAGAAGCATAAAGGGGATATTTTCATTGAAGAGTAGTGTGGCCTGACAGCTGCAAGCTTTAGTCATGGCGAAGTAGTTATGAATCAGACAATAGACTCGTATGAAAGATCAACACTCTCTTCTAATTTGAGAATCCTTTGCATTCAATCTTTGCTTTGCATTTGTCGGTCCCTTTCCTTACTTTGTCTCGATACTAGCTAGCAAGAGAGTACTAGCCAGCCCACGGTTCTTTGGGCTACTCATCAAAGAATCTTGAACGCGGAATGGTCTTCAAAGAATAAAAGACTCAAAGGCGGGAGGAAAAAGAAAGAGCTCTACTGAAGAGACCGGAATACTAGTCCCATTATGTTAAAGAAGGCGAAGTGCCCTTAGCCTATCCATTCTTTGTTCGCCAAACGTCCTGTTCTAACGAAACTCTTTGAGATGATTCCAATGTCTTATAAAAAGCCTTAAGTTAGCTTAGAGTGTTTTTCACGAAAACCTACGCGGACATAATTGAATTATGTTTCTTGAAGCTCCTACCCCTACTCTAGTACATTGGTATCACCGCAACAATGTTCTCGTTCGATCCGTTCAGGAAGTTTAGATCCAAGAATGAATCAGGGTCCAGCAGCTCTCAGCCTACTTCTGGGTCGACCCAACCAACATCAGTGTCTTCCGTTGATCCTCAATCTAAGAGAAAGTCAAAAGAGGAAGAAATCTCGATCGCGGAGGAATTCGAGGAGATTGACGTTGAGGTTCCTGCCGATGTTCATGTGGAAAGCGGTTCCAAGCGAAAGGCTTCGTTGACCCCCGAAACCAAGGAGCAACCTCCCCCCAAGAGAGTCGCCGAGTCCCTCGGAGGCTCTTCTGGATCCCCCGTGTATACCAAAGCTCGGAAAGCTAAGAAAAAAGGCCAAAAGAAGTCAACGAAGAAAAAGTATAAGGGCTCACCGAACGATCCGACAGAGCGCAAATATCTTGATGTTGAAGATTTGGATGTTGAAAGATCCTATGTGGATTATATTGTTCCAGCGGCACCAGTTCCAAAGCCAGAGCGACCGAAGAGATGGAAACATCCTGGCAATGAGCCTTTAACTGATCCCGATAAGCTTCCAAAGGGCTGGACTACACTGGAGCCGGATCTTGATCCATCGTAAGTGAAGTCTCCCGATAATTATGGGACCCTCTACTAATCCACCTTCAAACAGTGACTTGGATGCCCAAATTCAAAGATGCCATGAGCGTCTGGAGGATAATATAATGTCGCATATCTTCAAGGACAGACTCAAGGGATTGATGAAACAAAAAGACGAGGAGCTGTAAGTATTATTGCAATATGGTCTTGACTCCATCTTCGCCTGTAGCTTTCAGTAAATTCTAATTCAGACACAATTTAGTGAATTAATGAAGGGTAAACCAGCTGGTCTCGACCTGCCAGTTTACAAGCGTCTTGACATTCTCGAGAAAATCAAAAAGCACAATGAAGAGAAGGATGACTACATAAACCAACTAGTTAATATAAAGGCTCTTGTCAAGGCGTACGAATCTGGTGAATTGAAACTGACTGGCCTTGCTACCTATTGGTCAAATGGTCGACAGCTTTGCCAACCAAGACCATTTGATTGGGATGAATGCGAGGCTTTTCAGAGAAAGCATGGCTCGTCTCAGGGCTTTTGGGTAGAATATGTAGGTTGATTAGTCGGAAAAAGATCGTTTATATTGACATTCACTAACTTTGTTTCTTTTTCTCTTTCTTACGTAGGAAAATATAGGTGCAGCCGACATGCAATTACCTTCTTTGACCGCAAGAACATCACCTTTCATGAATGGCATTCCTACAGTGAGTTGGCTTTTCGAAAATATCCCTTATATTTCACGCGCTCATTTCCTCAGATGCCCGTAGCTATACGTCTGCCCGGTCGTAGGATGTGGAACGAATTGCACTTCATATTTGATACTGGCGCCAGCTTCATGAACATTTGGTCAGATGACGTTAATACTCTAGCAACTCCAGTGAAAGGATTCCTCAGGGAAATAATCAATCCCCTAGTCATTGGCCAGAGGCTTCAAACAGTTGCATCGGGTGTACAGTACACGTTTGATCTCATTGAAGTGGAGGTGACGCTTCTAGACTACAAGGGTCGTCGCATGTGTCCATGGGAACGAGTCCCAACCATTGTACAGAATGGTACTTATGTTCCGGGTCGTAATGAAAGACTTGATGGGCCCTGGACACGGAGTCGTTTTTACGCTGTCTCACTTCCAGATAGCAGCTTTTCCGTGCACCTTGCACCGGACATAAATTCATTGCCAGTAAAAAGGATCGACCCGTCGACAATTCCCGCTATAAACTGGCCAACCTATGCCGGCTTCAATCCAGTGCCAATTAATCTTGGTCCGCGTCTCCCGGCAGTTTCTCCAAATGCCTCGCCAGAAGAAGCATCAATTCCAAGAATAGATAAAGTTAAGCGCAAGGCAAGAGACTTACTACAGTGAGGTGCTCTTACACTAGTTCAACTAGAAGTTCTATCCAGCCACACATAATAGTAGCTGGTCCGCTGCTTCATTTTGTTTCTAGATCCGAGCTTTTATGTTGATCAGTGCTTTTATCTGCGACTTTGATTTTGAGATTTTGTTTTTGATTAGCTACCTGTACTTAGAAGTTCCTCGAATCCCATGGTAGAATCCATATTTTGGATACTGTAGCTTTCTGAAATTCAACTTTCACTCTGCATGTGACTAAAAATTCATAAATGAAATTACCTTCCTCCGCGAAGCCAGCACTTAAATTATTCCTAAACATACCTCGTTTGACCATAAAGGCGGAACGGAACGTACGCCCAATGGGACCTGCTCGAGGTTCACAAGTCTTTCTTCGATAATCTAGCAAGTAGATTATGCAGCTAATATCACTTTTAAACTTGACTTACAAGGCTTCAATCACGAGAAGACTGGAAGATCTTGGTATATCGTAATTCTTGACGTAGCTAAATAATTTCTGGTCCGCGCGCAATGCTGTTAAAACACGAGTTGTCTATGTATAGACAGGCGAATAAAGTGGGCATCGGAAATCTATTTTCTTCGAATCCACACTTTCCAGAGGTTTCTTCCCTTTAACACTCATTCCAGCCTTTACCCCATCGCCAAATATCCCAATGGCAGGCTCAGCCGCCCAACCGGGCCCCTTGTAGGGATCTTTAGCAAAATCCGCCCATGCCTTCTGCATTGATTTGCTGACCTCTTCTTCAAAATGAGTCTTGTTCTGTTGAGGATATGTGCCGAACACAAATGGGATTTCAGAGGTGTGGTAGGCGCCGTATCCCTTCTCGTTGTTGGGGAAGCTTGCATTGAACAAGTATCGCCAAGTCGGGATACCGGCAATAGCGCTCTCGTTTGCATAAACTGATGTCACGCATTGTATTTGGAATTCCGTCACAATGAGAGATAATCTTTCGTGTTCTGTATGCGCCCCCGGTGATCCGAGCGGGTATTTTGCAAGGAGTGCGTCGGTTAAGTTCCCGAAATAGGGCTGGAGGAATCTCCGTGTATCATTCTGTCCGATGATAGTGGTGATAGCCTCGTCACCATTGCTGCCAATGAGCACCGGGACCCGCGCAATCGATGATTCGTCATGAGTAGAGTTGAAGCGTCTTTGACGAGGGTGTTTAGCCATGGTATAATCGTCAGGAATCGGGCCGAAGACCAGAGTCTCATTAGTCGCAATCCTTTTCAGTTCTCGGGCAGGTACTTCTCGGAGACATTTCATGGTATCTCCGGAAGTGCAGTTAGTGCGGTCGAGTAGTTTTTGCCAGGATTGGCTGTACTGTTTTCTGGTTGTGTCAACGGGAGTCTTGATAGAAGTTTGTCCGGATTCCATGATGGCTGCACGGAAAGGAACTGGTTCTGGTGGAGTCACGACAAGAGCATCAACGCTGGTGGCGCCGGCACTTTCTCCCATTATTGTTACTTTGGATGGATCACCGCCAAGTGCAGCAATGTTGCGGTTAACCCAATCAAGGGCAAGCCTCTGATCAAGCAAGCTATAGTAAATTTTTAGTCAGCTCGGTTCTCTGGTAGCTGGAGTCGGGCTTTTCATACCCCAAGTTTCTTTCTTTGAGTGGAATACTTTTATCAACAGGGAATCCAAACGCGTTGGTGCGATAGTTAATAGTGACAACCACTACATCCTGGTTGGCAGCGAAACTGGAGCCATCGTATTGGGGCACCGCTGCTCCACCATTTCGATATGAGCCTCCATATAACCAAAACAGAACGGCCTTTGAACCGGCCGAAGCATTGGCTGGGGTGAAAACGTTGAGGTTCAGACAATCTTCATCCTCTCCACCTAGTGGTGGTGGCATATCCAGTAAATTGAACAGCAATTGAACGGCTTGGCTCACTTCCTGGATGCATGCTGGTCCCCATTTTGTCGCATTATAGGTCGTGGACCAACGTTCTGCGGGCTCTGGGGGACTGAATCGAACGGGCCGTTTACCGAAAGGTACCCCCAGGTACTTATTTACAACTGCAGTCGATGATGGCAAAGTTGTCGTCGTTCCGACAATCACGCCAGAATCAATTACCGCAGTGGGAAGTGGTTTTGAGGCTGCGGCAATCGCTGCCAGGCCGAGAAGTAAAAGTTTCATCATTACAGCCAGCACACCGGGCTTATTTTCTCTTTTTGGGTCTTTGACCCTTTATCTGTCTCGTGCCTTTGCGTGCTTTTTACAAGAGATTGTCTGGGTAGATAGGGTAACGCAGTAATCGTGATATTAAGTTCAGGGTAAACAAAACTATTTATGTGGTTTGGTCAATAAAGGGCTGCAGGGTTCCACAAATGGGTTCTTGATGTCTCACCGCGCTCAGCCTCGAAGCCCAAGCAGGAGCTACGTCAATGCCGATTAAGATGAGCCCTTCATCGCCGATGGCCCCGCTGATCGGAGGCCTGATTACCTATTCAAATGCCGGGCCAGGCCACTGCGCAAATCAGTGGATATAAAAGGGCCAAAAGATCCCTAGTTACCCTGATTACGCTTGGCCCACAGCGGCACATTTTGCCGTCTTCAAAGCTTACTCTTGGCTAGCGTAGGCAGTGTAAACCCTGACCAGCTTTTCAATGGTATTATGGACCAAGGGGAGAACCCGAATGCCCTAGTGTGACTACAAGAACAAGAAAAAAAGAAACTATGGGCTGAAGACGTGTCGAGTTACGATGGCCCTACAACGTCACAGCTTGGGCATGATTGGTCAATCTCGACCTCCACTCCTAAAATAGCAAAAGCAACCGTCTAAAAGAGACTTCATAGCAGGAAAGAAGTGCGAGTTGGAGAGTTTGTTGCTTTCGTGGAATCTTTACTCTTTGGATGCGCGGTTTTCTGTCTTGCCTATATGCAACTAAACTTGATCATCATCACATATGTACTATACTATAGTTATATGTCATGGTACTCCAGACTCCAGGACGGGATAGTACAATCCGCTTTTGTTTCCTCGTAATTCCCCGAACGAACTCGCCATCATCACCCAATCTATGGGATATCATAATACATACGGAGTATTGTCAAAATGTTGAATGTTTAGAATTAAAACTTGCTAGTTTTGCTATTTTGGGGTATCTTTGGGGCCCGTTTAATCCTTCTGGTGAAGACATTTGACAATCGGTGGTGCGGGCCAGAATCAGACGTTATGGCTAATGTCATCGAGGACCTGGAATAGAACATTGTTTTGCACACGACAGCCATCACCTGCAACTCCGGACTGAAATCCGGACCATAGTCGTTGTCGAATTTCTTCCAAGTCTGTGCCGCGGGTATTGTATTGTTCAATGAGCTCTTCTGCGATAGCACATAAAGTAGTATTCAACACATCAACGTCAACAGGGCCTGAGGCCAGGTCTCGTTGTCCAGGTGAGCACTTGCATAAGTGAGGATCATTGTACTGCTTGCTTTTTCTCGGTTGGGTTTGCTGCTTCGCTCTGAGGAGCATCGGCTGTCATATCTTCGGACGATATATCCTGCAATATCTCCCGCGTTGTAGTGTTGAAATGATCCGAGCCCTGTGTCTCTTGAGCTGGTGTTATAATAGATGTATTTGTCTGCTGATAGATAGCAGGTATGGCCACCTTTTTGTCGACGGCACTCCCTTGGTCCGCTAACTCCACGTATCGATGCAGTAAATCAGTGGAGATGCCCAATGAGTTAAGCAGCGTTCTCAGGTGTCGATTCCCGGCCTCCATCTTCTGCAGAGCGAGTCGATGCTCTATGTCCCGGCGGCGGGCCTTTGTCTGGTATGTTGCTAACTTCTGTTCCAACTCTTGCATATATTCTTGTTTCCGAGCTCTGCTCCTGCGTTGATTATCTCGGATTCGCGCAAGGCGATCATTTTTCTGCCTGGATTGTCAGAATGACGTTTTGCCATCAATGTGGAAAGAAACGAGCACCAACCTCCTGACTACTACTCATCTGACTTGATTTTGTGCTTCTGATCTCTCGAGTGATGTTCATGTTCAAGCTATGAGTGAGTCTCCAAAGTCTATGAACTTCGTTCGCTGGCGACGCACGTGTTCGAAATTCCTGCCACATATATCAGGCGTTAAGGCATCAAATATCTAGTGGTCGCCATCTTCTGTACATAACATCCTCCTCGTCTTTATACACTCGTTTCTATTTGAATCTTACCAACAATTTATATACGGTAAGTACCAGCAGTCTCATATAACAAGATCACTTCCATCCTCCCTCCTCCATCATCACGAACCCCCGATTAGGTCCAATCCGGGGAAAGCACGAGCCCAACGTGGGGTAAAATCAGCACAGTGAACCCACTTCTGTTTCTTCCACCATTGATGCCAATTACATAGCAAAGCCGACAGACCGACACTGAGAGGGTCTTGAATTCTCCCAATAAGCACCTACCAAACAAATCAGAATCGCCGACTCGGAGGCAAATCATCACCAAAAACAGCTGGTTTTCTGCATACTTTTCGCCCGCAAACGACCAATTGCGGCGTAGCGACGTCACCGAGCGTCACCAAGAGGGAATGCGGTCCAAAGCATCGACGCGCTAAAGCTTAGTGCTTCTTCGTTTGGTGAACTTCTCTCGTGTCGCATTCTCCATTCTTCATTCATCAAATCCTCTATACACACTATATTTTCACTTGTATTTTAACCCCCCTCTATCGATTGCGCACGCTTTCTCCACCCGACTGTAGCCTCGGAGCGCATCTTATATCTTGCCCGCCATGGTTTCCACGCGACATCATCCCCGTGAATTTCCTTCGCCTGAGAAGGCCGCTAAGGAGCTGGCCAAGTCATCGCCTGCGCCCACAACCAACGGGACGTCGCGCAAATGGGTTCATACGCCATCCGCCGCGCTGACCATCTGGTTAATCGTGTCGCTGCCGCTGGTCGCATGGGATGCTGGCTACGTCCTGTTGCGACCGCATAGCATGCCCGGGGGCCGATTGCACTCCCCGGTCTGGACACCTTATGCGCTTTATGGCACTGTCGATTATATTTATGGTTGGCCCGCGTATAATGCGCGCAATGGTTTCACCGCCGCGCAGACTGTTATGAATGTTGTCGAGACCCTGGGATACCTCTATTATTTGTGGATTGTCTATCGGAATGCTGCTACTGTCACCAGTGGTCGCGGCGCGCAAAAGAAGCTCCAGAAAGGATTTGTCTGGCTATTGGCAGGCGAGAAGGTCGTTGCTGGTCGAACTGGTGCTGTCGCGCTTCTCGTCGCATATACCGCTTCTGTAATGACACTTAGCAAGACCCTGTTATACTGTAAGTCTGAGACATTTTCATTCTTTATTTATTTCCTTTTCTAGCATTCAAACTAAAAACATTTAGGGCTCAATGAGTTCTTCTCCGGTTTTGACAATATCGGTCACAACGATGCCGCCACCTTGTTCTTCCTGTGGATTGTTCCCAAGTAAGTCTTGTGTCCTGGACTTGAGAAATCACCTGCTGACCAGTTTCTGTAGTGGCCTCTGGATCATATTCCCCAGCTATAACATCTACACCCTCGGAGCGGAGATCTTGGACTCCCTCGACCAGACCAACTCGCGTGGCAAGCCCGGACGCCCCAAGTCTTCATAGAGCGCAGACAAACACAGTCAAGCTCACAGGGTGCGAAGAATGCACCATTCCGGCTATCTTAGTCGATAAATGGATATATAGCCAACAAGATCAAGAGAATGGATGATAGGTCCTGGATCTGCGGACTCTAGAAATGGTACTCTTAAGTCTTCGAGCCATTAATGGATCCGCGTTATCTTTCAATTCCCGTTGTTTGAAGGAATCAAGCAAGCAAATATTTCCGAGATTCTTCTATGAAAACTACCTCTTCTGCCTAGTCTTCAGCTTGGGCCTGTCACTCTGTTAAGATCTAAGCTGTATCCGGCCAATAGATGCATCATAGTAAATTAGTACAGAGTACCTGGGCGTGCGAGTGTTTCAGTGTGTCGAGCAGTAAATCGGGATGGCTGACCAGTACTTACTCATATCCAGTATATTTTACCCTTGTTTTTCCTTCCAAGGTCATGAGTTATGGCAGGATTACAGCCTACTCCTGGAAGCTACTTACTAATGGTGCATAGTACTCGGGCCTCATGCCGGGCCCTTACAGAGACGTAACATAAGTTTGAACCCACCTAAGTGCCCATATTTCAGCTGTTCTTTCTGCCGCATAAAGATGATGTGGAATAATGGTACTAATAGAAGGCGGTAAGTCTATTGAATTGGGAGGTAGGTCAAAGCGGTCAGTAATGGGTCTCAAACTTATGATACCCCCACTGTGCATGTAACCCCAGCTGGCGTCATGGGTGCCTGCGCTGGTCTTTCTTTGCTCTTCAGATAGAGCAGAGAAGCATTTCGTGTAAAAAACAGACTGTTGGCTTGCTTCGTAATCTTCATGGCTATGCTCCTATCATAAAAATATCAAATTTCATAAATACTGCTCGTCATATTCGTAGCTCAGTAATCTGGATGTTGCAAGTGGACGCTCGTGCCAAGCACTCCCAAACCTTTCCCCATATTCTTCGCTGTCTTCCCTCTTTCTCCTCCGGTCCTCCCGACTCTCTCGCGTTGCACCGAGCATCCCCCAACTCATCAAGTTTCCCAGTAATCTCCATCGCATTTTCTTATAATTATAAATCTCTGTGATCTACTCTCCGCCTCCTCTGATCTCAGCCGATCTCGCCAAACGATGCTTCAGGCCTCAGACCTGGGGTACCCGCACCCGTCATGATCCCTCCCGACTCCGACGATTCGCCATTGAAGACCTCTGGCGCTGGCTTTGTATTAGGTCAGGATGATTCAAACGCGGTTCTAGAGGACTTCGATACCCAAAGCCATGCAAGTTCCCGCGACCCTGGTAGCACACAACCCGGTGACCCCGCGATGGGTACGGGCATCGGTGCTGAGGGTCAGCAAGATGATGCCACTCACGATAACGACGCACCGAACTCGGGCCAAGCTGATCAGGATGACAAACCCGCTTGGAGCGAAATGAAGACCAAGGCCGGCAAGGAGCGCAAGCGACTCCCGCTCGCCTGCATCGCGTGTCGACGGAAGAAGATCCGGTGTTCAGGCGAGAAGCCTGCTTGCAAGCATTGTACGCGATCTCGTATTCCCTGCGTCTATAAAGTTACGACCAGAAAAGCAGCTCCGCGGACGGATTATATGGCAATGCTCGACAAACGTCTGAAGCGCATGGAAGATCGCGTGATCAAGACGATCCCGACAGACGAGACAAGAGATATGGCCTCCATCGGGAGATCGGTTGTTAAACCATCTGGCTCGGGCCAGGCTTCCAAGGCCCAGAAAAAGAGAAGTGCGGATGAAGCTTTCGCTGCAGAGATGGACCAGTGGACTCGGGAAGAGCGTCGCCCGCCACAGGAGACATTCCCGATGAATCGTGAAGTCAAATCTACTGATGGGACCGGACTTTTGACTGAAGGTGCCGAATTTTTGCCATCCTTGGAGATACAGGAACATTTGGCAGAAGTTTTTTTCGACTGTGTATATGGGCAGTCGTATCTCTTATTGCACAAACCTAGCTTCATGCGCCGGCTCAAGTCTGGCACCGTTCCACCAGTTCTCATCCTCGCCGTTTGCGCCGCGTCCGCGAGATTCTCAACCCACCCGCAACTAAACTCTGAACCACCCTTCCTCCGCGGCGAAAATTGGGCCAATCCTGCGGCGGCCATCGCTCTTAGTCGACACGACGAACCCAATATTACGATTCTCACCGTATTCTTACTTCTTGGACTTCACGAATTTGGCACCTGTCACGGTGGGCGCAGCTGGTCTTTTGGTGGACAAGCATTGAGAATGGCATATGCGTTACAGCTACACCAGGAGCTTGAAAGTGACCCTTTGTTAGGGCAGAACAATCCCAATTCTCAGCTGAGCTTTACAGATCGAGAAATCCGCCGACGAACTATGTGGGCTTGTTTCCTCATGGATCGCTACAACTCATCTGGAAGTCAACGTCCGCCTATTGGAAATGAGAAATTCCTACACATCCAATTACCTATTAAAGAGACCCATTTCCAGATGGAGATTCCCGGTCCCACGGAGGACTTGGATGGTGATATACCAAATCCCACCCCTGAAGATTCCGGGCAATTGTCCAACGCTCAGGAAAATATGGGCGTCTCAGCATATATTATCCGTGTCATCGTCATTTGGGGTCGCATTGTCGACTACTTGAACTTGGGCGGCAAAAGAAAAGACCGCCATCCTCTTTGGCATCCAGACTCGGGGTATTCACAGCTGAAACTACAAATCGAAGAATTCTCTGCATCACTTCCGAGCGCTCTCGCCTTCACATATGAGAACCTTCAAATACATGCGGCGGAGAAGATTGCCAATCAGTTCTTGTTCCTACATATCATCATTCATCAGAACATGCTTTTTCTCAATCAATTCGCCATTCCTCTGTCTCCTGGTGGCCGACCTCCTAGAGATATGCCTAAGCCTTTCCTCAGCAACGCCGGTCGAGCTGCTGTAGAAGCCGCCCATCACATTTCCGTGCTCTTTGACCGAGCCTCGGCCTATCCACTAACAGTACCATTTGCCGGGTACTGTGCATACACTGCAAGCACCGTTCATATATGGGGTATATTCTCAAAGAATGTACAGTTAGAGGCACGATCGAAGGAGAATCTCCGACATACCTATCGATATCTCAACAAGATGAAAAAGTACTGGGGGATGTTTCACTACATGGTTGAAAGCGCCAAGGACAGGTATCGACAGTTTGCGGACGCAGCTATAAAGGGATCTGTAGCCACCCAAAATGGCACTTCTTTGGCTCCGATGTTCCAATATGGCGATTGGTTCGACAAATATCCCCACGGCGTATCGCGGATGCATTGGGAAGACCCAGATACACGGCATAAAGAAACCGGCGAAGATGCGGTCATGGGTCAAAAACCTGATCTTCAAAGTGTGGAGGACTTTTTCGCCAGTTTGTCACCAACTCCTCAGCCCGCAATTCCCCGGAAGGCTCGCTCGCGCAAGAATAGTAAATTATCCGATGGAACGCCCAATACAGATCAAACATCGCCCACACAATCTATCGATGTTACAATGGCGAATGCTCCAGGCGTTTCAGGTAGTGCATTCCCCCAGCCATCGATGTTCTCTCAGAATCGACCTATGCAATTTGGTCAGCCGCCTTTCGACTTCAGTATACCGTCAGATCAATTGCCACAACTGGACCGTCAATTTGTGTATGGTTCGTTTTCGGACTTTGATCCAAATTCGTTTGTTCCCAACAACCCCCCAATCCCACCTGTCAATGGCGTCGAAACCCAAACATCTGATCAATCGCTGTTCACTGGACATCTTGACCCTGGTGCTCCAGCTGGTACCGGTGAATTCTATCAACCGAGTGCATGGTTCCTACCCTTCAACCTCGATCCTATTGCCGGCGCCAATCCACCTATGGGCCCAAACGCTGAGACACAACAGCATGGTCCAACTTCAGCTCCCGCCACGGGGGCTGGAGGTAATGGCTCAGGTCCAGTTGGTGATATGTCAGCCTTTGGCGGTCCAGGAAATATGCCCCTAGGTCAATGGCCCTAGCCCAGGGTCAAAAATTGGATATCCATCACAACATTGGCCGCCCATGGGGAATTTCAAGGCTCTGGATGTGGAAGCCTGCTTGCTTCGATGACATGATGTGTTTTATTTCATAATGGCAGGGGGGATTGGGATCGGGTAATACTAGCTGGACTGGAAATTTTATACCTTTATTTGTTCGATATGAATTGTTAAAAGCCCGGAGTTTCGTGCTATTGTTTACCATTTGTATATACTACTTTTTTTGTCTTTTGGCCGCTATCTTTGATCATGTATATCCCCGTGGAAGGTTATTTGGATGCAAAGTACTCAAATTTTTCAAGTTTCATTTTCTGCCAATCAATTTCTCAACAGTCAACCTCCGCGCTTTCCCATCATTATTGGCACAACAAAAAAAGAAAACCAGTTGAGATACAAAGGCTCCAAGGGCAAAAAGAAGATCTTGTGCATCATCCGTGAATCGAACACGGGCCTCGTCGATGGCAACGACGAATTCTACCACTAGACCAATGATGCTAGTTGATGTGGAGACTGGCGAGTTCTTGAAATATACCAATCTTTGCCCCGTACTTATTCGTCGTTCAGAGTGGAGTCAATTTACCCAAAAAGGAAAAACGCTTACCGATAAAGGATTGTTGAATGGACCACCCTTCTTTATAAACAGTTTCCAAGTATATTCTGTGCATTTTCTGGCTTGGTTATATCTCACTCGTATTTCTGAGAAGAAACGATTCATATTGGCTGAACTATATACCTCGACACTGCTAGCCTGGAGTTTACCTAGTACGTCGTCTAATATTGGCATGGGGGGTATTCTTGAGGTTTAGATATTGGCGCTGTGGATCAGTATCGATGAGAAAGAAGAGCTCATCAAGAAAGTCTAAGTCTGACTCTTTTCCCGGCTAAATAGCACATCATAAGTACCCCATCTAATACACTGGGGAAAAAAAGGTCAGGTCAAGAAATTGGTAGTTGAGACGCTGGGAATGATGAAACTGATTACCCCCAAACAAAATGGTGGTCTCTTGGGGATGTGAAGCATCCCTAAATATTTCAAGGAGGACGGAGCCGAAGATTGCAGGTGAGAGGAGTACTGCAAGGGAGTCCCGACTCGGAGCTGGCTCTGTTGGCAATCTATGACTTCCAAGTCATAGATAGGATGGTTCCAAAGCGTAAGCCTACTAGTTGGCCAGTGGGAATCCCCAAGGCTCGCTTGGCCATTCGTATTTAGTATCATAGCGCCGACTGATTGTATGCCGGTGACCCCGCAATTTGTGATATCAACTGGCAGAGATGATGTGATACTAAACGGTCCAATTCAGCCCCCGGACTTTATGGGGTTTCGTTCCACTTCCAAGACTCGGCACTTTAAGTTCAAGCGGTTACTATTCATTCTGGCATACTAATCGCAGGGTACTAGAGCATGATTAGTTCCAATGTCCTTTAATCTCACTATGGAACGACAATTATATCAACTTGTCCCTTAGCCATCAAATAGCGGGACGATATGCAAAGCCTGGGATTAAGTCTCTAAGGGAACAAATAGACTATCTGGGTTGACGCCCAATTTGCTGAGTGCAACAGGATCAGGCTGCCAGAATTTGAACATATTCGCGGACAAAATTATCGGACTGTCTGTTGGTTCGGCGTGCCGGTGGTTCCATCGGGAAGTTTTCGGTGATTACTTCTTGGCCGATCCTTGTCGGTTCGGAGTAGCCCATTCCGATGCCGTGCATTGTATCTTTGGCCGCGAGTCACTGAAGCCCTTGAGCCTTGGGGGGTTTGGAAATTAGCGGGGTCTCGGTTTTTGTTCTCCACATATAACTCAATCCAAGACTTATTCCCAGTCCCTGGGGTGCCCCGGGATGCAGAATGCCCCCGATAATTCACCGAGTGGGGCCCCCTGGGGCGTGGAGACCTCCGCATGCGTGGAGGCCGCGGGGAAGAATACAGTCCGGAGTCCCGACGTTAAACTATGCCCTTGGGCACATCAAAATCGACGAACTCAGTAGGGAAGTATGGAATATGTTTATACCAATTTAAAATTATATTCCAGCTCAAGGTGTTTCGAAAGGATGCGGATCTACTAGATGAGGCGCATTTAGGTCCAGCGGCATGGCATGCTTGGCTGATCCTTCCATTTTCGATTGTATACACTTGGCCCCAAGGTTTGTTTCTTTGCGCCCAGAAAAGGCTCCACCATCATCATTCAAGTTATTGGCTCTGAAGATTCTGGATGGGGCTTATACAGGGGAGATAATTGGAGAGGTCTTCACACAACTGCCACTCTGCCGAGTGTTTCTCTATTTGCATTTGTTGTCTTCCCTCGCAAAGTTTGAGGGAAGCGGGTGCGTCATTAAGCTCCACATGGCTTACCTTGGCGATACAACTCCAGATGCGGGTTTTGGATTTGCGTCCGGTGTGAATTTCGCGAAGTTTGTCGTTGGGCATTGGCAGGTTGCCACGTGAAGTCCAGACCGTTTCGTTAAGTACTTAAGATCATCTTCTGCCCTCGCTGTCTTACTCGCTGTTCTAATACATTGGCAATCCCACTTCTTTTGGCCGATCATTCATTCGTTGAAGAAACACTATGTTATTCCAACGGCCTGCCAACGAAAAGGGAGCCGCCTGGCCGGCTATCCTGGTGGGCTTGTTCGCGTCCTTCGGTGGTATTCTCTATGGATATGATACTGGCACCATTTCTGGTATCCAGACTATGTCATACTGGCTAGAGGAATTTGACAACCCTAATGAGGGACGTATCTCCTTGATTGTTTCTATCTTGTCGGTGGGTACATTTGTTGGTGCTCTCGCTGCGGGTATCATGGCAGATATCACCGGTCGAAGATGGGGAATCATCATATCAGTCATGCTGCCTTTCAATCTCGGTGTTGCCCTTCAAACTGCCGCTACATCGCAGCCTCTTTTCATTGCTGGTCGCTTTTTCGCTGGTCTTGGAGTCGGTTTAGTTTCCGCTCAGGGTGCGTTGATCGGTTGTAGTAGATTGAGATATCATTGCTGATTTTTTTCACAGTCCCTATGTATCAATCTGAGACCCTCCCCAAGTGGATTAGAGGAGCTATCGTTGGATGCTATCAGCTCTGCATCACGATTGGTCTTTTCTTGGCAGCTATTGTCAATTATGCAACCCAGCACAGGAATGACAGCGGTATGTAACGATATTGAATGGGGCTGGTGAGGAGTGATTCATAACTAACACGGTTACAGGAAGCTACCGCATTCCGCTTGCCATTCAATTTGCATGGGCCATAATTCTGGTGAGTATACTTTACTTCGATAGCACATTGCGGCATGAATCAAGTACTAACTTCAAGAAAGGCTGGAGGTCTTCTCTTCCTCCCAGAGACTCCTCGTTTCCTCATCAAAAAGGGCAAAGATGCTCAGGCGCTTAAGTCTTTGGTCTTCCTTCGTCGCCTGCAACCCGACGATCCCGACATTGTTGCCGAGCTCGAAGAATTGAAGGGCAATTGGGAATATGAACAGTCTCTTGGATCTTCCTCATACATGGAATGTTTCAAGGGTACGACTGGCAAGCGAACAATTACTGGAATTATCATCCAGTCACTCCAGCAATTGGTTGGTATCAATTTCATCATTTACTACGGTACAAGCTACTTCGCCGAAAATGTTGCTGGTCTGCCCGACTCTTTCATCCTGCAGGTGATCGTAAACTGCGTCAATGTAGTCATGACACTCCCAGGTCTTTGGGCAATCGATCGTTTTGGCCGACGCCCAGTTCTTCTGGTGGGAGCATTAGGTATGGGTGTCTCTCAATATATTGTCGCTGCTTGTGGAGCTGCGACCCCAGTCACCAACTTCACCTCGCAATGTGCTCAATTCGCATTCATTTGCATCTATGTATCTTTCTTCGGTATGTTCAGCACAGTCACTACTAGTGATAGGTACCTACCTATCTATCAAGCAGATCTTATTCTAACTTTCATCATAGCATCCTCTTTCGGCCCTTGCGCTTGGGTTGTCACGGGAGAAATATTCTCACTTCAAACACGCGCGAAGAGTCTTTCCATGACCACTGCAGCGAATTGGTTCTTCAATTGGCTCCTTTCCTTCATCACGCCATATCTGACTGGGGCACTCGCCCCAACACAGTCTAATGTGTTCTGGATCTGGGGTTCATTCTGTTGGATTGCATTGGTCTTCGTATACACCATGGTTTATGAGACCAAGGGGCTGGCACTTGAGCAGGTCAATGAGCTCTATGATAATGTTACCAAGGCTTGGCAGAGTCCTAGTTACCGGTCTGAACTGCGTATGCTCTCTGTCTCCGAGGCCCACCGTAAGGGTTCTATCAATGAGGACACGAGCCATCTAGAGTCGACTGTTCAGGATGCTGAAAAGGTCTCTGCCCATCACCACCAGTGATGAACTTTTGGAAACTGGTGCTATCAAATAGAATTCTTCATCTTTTGTTCGAATCCAATATTTTATTTTATTTTTTATTTATTTTTTTTCGTTGAGTGGTCTGGCCAAGGACAAGTGACGATTGGACTAAGGTGCTTTTAGATGCTAGACTAGGGTTTCCCCACGAAGCCAAGTATATACCGTCTGAACTCGTCAACTGCCAGAGGGTATCCCAATTTAAATTATCATTCGTATGCTTTCGATATTTCTTGCAAACTCGGCCATTGTCCTCGTCGGAAGACCAGGATGTACTGAAAATACAGGGTTGACTTAAATACGAAGGCTCAGCATAACCCAGTAGGTTGTCTTGCTACAAGGACAGTTGGTATACTCTGCTCTATGCCAGGCAGTATAAAAAGAAAGTGAGGCGTCTCTACATGCCTTCGGGCCAGGACACTTCCTCCAGCTTCATAGTATGACCAAAAAGAAATTCTTATCTGCTAGACTCGCAGTGTGGATCTGTCCTGCGCAAAAAATGCATCATCCGTGAATCGAACACGGGCCTCGTCGATGGCAACGACGAATTCTACCACTAGACCAATGATGCTAGAGATCATGTGAGTTGGCACAGCTAAAAGATATATGAAGCAAAAATACACTGAGTGTTCACCAGAAGCTACTGTATTAATAGTGGGTTATCCGAGGAGGTCTTAGCACAAAACCAAGAGATATTGTTGGCATCACAATAGTATAGATGATCTCCGGAAATCAATACCTATTGATATCCGGATATATTATATATATATTATTGCCGAAGTTCGACTGCCAAATGAAAGCATTTGCCTTCATCTAGGCTGAGTAGGATTCAGTCATGGAAGTTGCAAGCTTTCATGTTCTTCCAAGAAAGTTATGTGTGTAGCTCCCAAGATATATCTTCACATTCACCCTGCGCCTTAGTACCCGTACTTGGTGTTGACACCATAAATTCTACCAGCTACGAGTTTATGTACTACTGAATTGCAATAGGTATCTACTTGTTGTAGGTGTGGTAGTACCACACTGATGCATGGAGATCATAATTGGAAATCAATTTCTATAACGAGACATTCCGCCAGCAGACATCAAATCCGACCGACGGATTATATAGCAAATGACTATCAACTAATTTCAGTTCTAGTCATCCCACGTTTCGTCCAGCTGATCTATCAATCGATTCTCGGCATCGACATCACCTCGTCCGCCAGAGCCCGCGCGTCCGCCCCGACCACCAATCGCACCAAAGAGGCCACCGCGAGAGTCATCGCCATGAGAGGCGCGTTGATAGCCTCTGTTTGACCGCCCAAAACGGAAGCAGTTACCAACAGAGGAGAAGAGAATAGTGAACATGTCCTGGAGCAAGAGACATGGTTAGCGGTCCATCTTCCCGATTGATAATTGTCAAGATTTGAGTGTCCGTGTTGAGCAGGTTATACAAGTCAGGGCTGAGCTATCTATGGGAGATCCAGATGAGAAGGTAAAGACCCCAGAGGACAGGTATATCAAGCACAAGGAGACAACCGATCCACTTATACACGAGGACGCGATAATTTTGATCCAGATCATGAGATGTACACTCTGGGGTCAACATGATTGGGGGGACTGAGAAACCCAGACAGAAAATGAAACAAGGAAAGAGATAAACACAAATCCCCTCACACTTAACGGTGATCGAAATCCAGACCAGCTGGAACAACCTCAATCTAACCGTGAAGTGGGAAGTCTCGAACCCGCCATGCTTGAATCTTTACGCTTGTGTGAAACCAGGTGGCCATATCTGGATCTCCGACGAGACCGACACGGTACCAATGCTAATAAACTTACTTTAACAAAGTCGAACATCCCAGCCCAGAGGCTGAAGTTCGGGCACTGGCGCCAACCGCGCTGGTGCATGACCGTTCGTTGATAGGCACAACCACCAATGAAATAGGCGGCCACAGCGATAAGCACACTGCCATTAATGAGTCAGTCAGATATCCCCAACGACCATGATAAAAGTAGAGAGAAAGCCAAATCTTACATAACACCGAAAACCCCGCCAGGTCCTAGGCCACCTGAGTTCGGATCGACCGCAATCCCACCGCAAGCTGCGGAGCTTCGAATCTCAAAATAGTAGGTACATGAGTCCATGGTTCCGACAAAAGAGGGGGTAGCCTGGTTGGGGAGAGCATCGCGATCGCAGAGGAAGGACATCAGAGTGGACTTAGTTCGAATAGAGCTATTGCCGCTAGCAGTATTCGAATCACCGGGACATGGCGAACCGTTCGTGTAGTTGAGTACTAGCTTGCGGCCGCGGAAGAAAGGCTCGGAGGCTTGTTCTCTATTAAATCGCATAAATTGTCAGCTTGAAACAGAGCCATTTCGAAGCTCTACCGAGCTAACGTAGGTACAATCAACAACATACCCCATTGAGTATATCTTCCCAGCCTGCTCATAGAAAGCACTGACATTCGCCCACCGAGAGGCATCTATCCCGACAACATCCGTTACATTCTCAAGAACCGGCGCGCAGACATTGATTGTGAAGTTCGCGGGGTAGTCATGCCCCTTGGCATGCCAGCTTTCATCTCGCGCTTCCTGATCAACTTTCTTCCCGTTCTTCCATTCAGGCGGTGCTAATGAGATAGCATTCAGATCATAATAGAGCCCACTCGTTGGCGAGCGGGCCACACAAGGAGAATCATCATTGAGGTGAGAGTTGGCCGATGCGCTGGAGAAGCCAAGGATGGAGGATAGGAGGAAAAGCGAGTAATGAGCGGAAATGGATAACTTCATCACTGGGGTAGGGAAATGCAATGAAGATCAAATCAAACAACTAGAATGGAGACCAGCTCGCTATGTAAGAGAGGGAGAAGGAGAGTGAGAGTGTGAGATTGAGTGACTGAGAGACCGTGATGTTTGAATGCAATGGACACTCTGTTTCAGCCTTAGATGAAACCTGCTTATGTCATGCCGGGGCCCGCGGGCGCGACTGCGGAGGACGGGAGCTTCCCATCCGACGTCGTGCCAAAAAATAGTCCAACTTCCGCAAGTTCGACTACAAAAGACTTCAATTGCCCAGCCAATACTCGTCGGGGGATTCATCAGCGAAGTAAACCTCCCCCGCGATATCTCCACAATGCCTCCAAAGTCAAAGTCCAAGATCCCTGTCCAGCCCGTGCCCGAGAAAAGAGGTTATGAGTTCGGTGGTCCGTATGTTTTGCCTCCCTAGTGCTTTGCGAATGATGGTGGATTGTTGCTGAAATTTTATCTGCAGTCTTGGTGCCTTTGGGATTGTTTTTGGTCTTCCTGTTCTGATATATGTCTTCAATTTTGTCTGCAATGATGTTTCTGGCTGCCCCGCGCCTTCATTGTTGAGCCCATCTACTCTGACCCTCGATCAATTAAAGCGCGAAGTCGGTTGGCCAGAGCAAGGCCTAGCCGGATTCTACGACACTCAAGTGACACTGTGGACTCTAAGCTACTATGTCTTCAGTCTCTTTTTGCAGGTCTTCTTACCTGGTCAGGTTGCGGAAGGCGTTGAGCTTGCATGTGGGGGCAAGTTGAAGTACAAATTCAATGGTGAGTCCTACCCGGACCGCTTCAGTGACCAGAGGAATATACTGACGACCATTCCTTTAATAGCATTCCCCACCGCCATTATTATCCTATCTAGCCTTGCGACAGGTACCTACATGTATGGGGCAGATTTCGTTGTTTGGACCTTCCTGTGGGATAACTACCTGCAGGTCATTACGGCCAATCTTTTGATTGCCTCACTGATTTCCCTTTTCGTCTACATCCGAAGCTTCTCCGTCCCGCAACCCGGTAAATCCAACCCAGAGCTTCGACAGCTCGCCCCAGGCGGCCATACAGGAAATGCGCTGTATGACTTCTTCATTGGCCGTGAGCTGAACCCTCGGATTACTCTCCCGATTCCTTTCGTGAGCGAAGTATCGCGGACGATCGATATCAAAGTCTTCATGGAAATGAGACCAGGCCTTCTTGGGTGGACTATTCTGAATTTGTCCAACATCGCTCACCAATACCGTACATATGGCTACGTGACTGACTCCATCGTCCTGGTCTCCATTTTCCAGGGTTTCTATATTCTGGATGCCCTGTACATGGAACCTGCTATCATGACCACAATGGATGTCATCATGGATGGATTCGGCTTCATGCTGTCATTCGGCGACGTGGTCTGGGTTCCTCACCTGTATAGTGTGCAGACTCGATACCTCTCTGTCTTCCCCATGGAATTAGGCTGGAGCGGTATTGCTCTTGTTCTGGGTGTGACTGCGATTGGCTACTCAATCTTCCGTGGCGCAAACAACCAGAAGAACCGCTTCCGCACCAATCCAAATGACCCTCGCGTTAAGCACATCAAGTACATCGAGACTGCAAGCGGATCAAAGTTGATGACCTCCGGTTGGTGGGGTCTGGCTCGTCACATCAATTACCTTGGTGACTGGACCATGTCCTGGGCATACTGCCTACCCACTGGCATTGCAGGCTACACAATCATCGAGAGCATCAGCCCCTCGACTGGCACCCTCCAGAAGCAGGCCGTACAGACACCCGAAGTTCGGGGTTGGGGTATGATCCTGACGTATTTCTATATACTGTATTTCGGTGTTCTGCTGATCCACCGTGAAATGCGGGATGAAGAAAAGTGCCGCAAGAAATATGGCGCTGACTGGGACCGTTATACTTCAATGGTCCGAAGCCGTATCATCCCTGGTATCTACTAGGACCATCCTGGGATGAACCTTAAAAAATGATTCAGGCGCAACAGCCTGGTTTAATTTCGCCCAGCATCCTTCCATTTCCAGGATTGGAACTGGCGAGCTGAGACTGTTGGGCTGTACAATTTTTAATAGCTGTGATTCTCAAAAAGTGTCACTATAGCATCGCAACTTTTTATCTAATTTGAAATGTCTTGAACGGGTATCATGTGAGAATGCTTTTGTTCAATTCTCTTCTTATAAAATAGTTTAATTCAACGTTTTCTTTTCTGAGGATCTACAAGCACGTCCAATCCCCAACCTTCATCCCCGGAATTCGGTAACCATCCCTTAAGAACGGCTTTTGCATCGTCCATAGCCTCGGCACGAAATCGGTCGGAATCGGTTACTGAATCACTGCAAGCCCTCTTCATTTCGTCATAAGTTGTCGCATGTAGCACTTTATGTCGCAGAGCATCCAAAGAACGATCACCAGCACAACCATCCTCTCCTGGAACTGGCAATTCCTGTTGCATAGAACCTGGAGTACTATTACACACGTTTGGTTGGACAATATTGCGGAGCAGCACCCAGAGCTTAGCACGAGAAAGAGAAGAAGCTCCCCGAGCTAGAAGCGTGGTTGCACGATTGCCCTGTTTCACACCATTTATGACATTCTCATATAAACCTGTCTTGGACCCTTTCAAAGCAGGCAAGGATTTGCTACCAGTATCCGAGAGCGCAGCACAAGAATGAGAATAAAATGGCGCGGCTGCCCATATTGCACTCACATTGCCCGGCCTATTCTTCCTAGAGGCAGTCAATGGCTTTACCTCGTCTGATCCATTTGATAGCAAAGGTAGCGTGTTTTTCATTTTCGCAAAAGGCCACTGTGCTTTGATTTGTTCTGCAGATACAGCGAGTACTTGGAACGGATGAAATCGATATCCAATCGTGCTTTCCCCCGACAAAATACGCTCACTAGGCCAAGACTTTCCAGCTAGAGCTTTCATCCGGCCACTCTCCCCAAAGGACCGCTCACAACCAGAACGAGTAATTTCATCTTCTGGTAAGATGAGACCGGCCAAATATGCACTCTTTGTTGGGGCGATGAGACGGCTTGTTTCACACGAGAGAAGAGAGGTGACCTGTCGTAGGGCAAGTTTATCCGAGCAAGATTTGCTACGCGTGGATTCTGCATCCATACGTGCGGGTTTCCGGCGGACGACACCAAGTCGAGAGAAATGAGCCCGGCCGTCGAGCATTGCATCCTCGGAATTCGTGTCTGTCTTTTCCTGCGTGATTTCCCATGGCGTGGCGTCTTGTTGTGAGGCCATACAGAGTTCCATGCTGGCATCGCCGCAGGGTGCACAAGTGCAATACATGTATATTTTAATGTCAGGTTGAAGCTCGAAGGGAGGCCATTTTTCAGAGTGTGGATCTTCTGCTTCACCATTTCTGTCGCTGCTGACTCTTCTGCGGATAAAAGGAGATGTAGGTATAGTATCTTTGGAAGCTTCATTCAAGAGGCCATGACACTCTGTTAGGAGCCAATAGTTAAACGCTCGAATGGCGAGGATTTCTGCATGACAATCATGCAGAACGAGTCCTCGACAACGTGGAATATGAGATGCTGAAAGGCATTTGGCGCCACTCCTAGGAAAGAGAATGAGCTATTTGATTCATCGGAAACCCAGGAAGAAGTCCATATGGCAGGCATATGCTAGCCTTAGCCTAAATCGGCACAGGGTATACATACGTTATTGTTATACAGTGTAGCTGTTCTGAAACTGTATTTTCCCCTAAATACAAAGCGTAAGTAACTGTGAAGATATTCAGTGTCATAACAGTAGCTCGGAACTCCCGTTCCTTCTACCGTTCTTTCTGCTATGCTTTCTACCAGCTCAAAACCTTTGGAATGATAGTAGATGCAGAAGGCAGTAGGTATGAGCGATCAGAAGATTCATCTCAAATATATGTTACACCACTGTATCAAGACACATCATTATTGTACATACCAGTCACAATCACAATTCCCGTCATAGGAATCCACTCTCTGGTGCCATCAGGAAAAATGCTTGGTTTACTGCGAGTGGGTAGAGCATCAAAATGTGCATGGACCAGCGATGCTATACGCGACGGCAACGATGCCGTATCACCGGGCTCAGGCATCGCCTACCACTAAGTATTAAAAGTGATAATAAAATTATTGTCCACCGAATGGAAAATGGAACAATCTCCACGTTCGAGACAAATCGAAGCGGTGGGTTTTTATATAACATCACGTGACACGCATTCATTCCCTTCCGAGCCCGCGCAGCCTGCGACTGTAACTCTTCTCCTTTGAATTGAAAGCACGAGCACACTCTTCCCATCTGACACAATGGCCGATAAATTGCGCACACTTCAGAACCTTGAGGCTCTTCAAGCCCGTTATATCGGTACCGGTCACGCCGACACCACCAAGTACGAATGGACCTCCAATATCCTTCGCGACAGCTACGCTTCTTACGTCGGCCACAATCCATTGTTATCTTACATGTCTGTTGGTATGGGTGAACCGAAGGAGAAGGTTCGAACAATGATGCTTGAAAAAATGGTTCGGGGTGCTGGAAATCCTCCGGAGGTATGTGTCATGATCCTTCAAGAAGAGAAGAAAAGGATTACTTGCTAACGTTTTCTGGTCGTGATTCAGACTCAGGAGTAAGGATTTCAAGCTCTGTTATCAGTGCTTTATCTCTTCTTGCTCCCTGCCTCATATCTTGTACTGCTCTTACGCAGCGAGTGAGGAGTTATGACCTTTCGACTACGGCGTTTTTTAAACTTTCCACGTTTACTACTTGCGACATGATACCCAACTGGCAAGGCAATCCGGGCTGCCGAAACCGCGGCGTAAATCTTGGAAATGTATTTTGGATAAGGCGGGCTAAGAGCTTATAGACAAGGGAGCTAGAGATTAGGCAAATCTTCGCGCAACTCATGCTCGACCCACAAGAGCAAATGGTATTTGAGCACCATGATTTGAGCTGCAATTCTCAGAGGCTTCCATCCGGAGACTCGATATCTGATATACGTCTATGTGAATCAGGGGAGCTAGCTCACTATCCAGCTACTTGATCAGTTCCATGGTTCAATTCGTCACATTTTCATGCATAGAGATATGCTTTCTCGCTCTAAAAAACGGCAAATTCTAAGGCTCGGGGATATTCCTCGATATAAAGCGCGAATTACATGTCTACCGCAAGCTCAGATGACACTCTATCTATTGTAGCTAGAAGATTACACATGAATTGTTGATAATTGTTGATCAGCGTCCAATCTCTTGTTCTTTATCTTGCTATAGGAAACTTCACATTTCCAAGTCCTTACATGTATAATCATATGTTAGTAGTACATAGTAATTGTTACAAGTACCGAAAACTGAATCGCAAATCCACTCATGGATGACGTCGGACAACAAAAAGGGATCTCGCCCATCTAGGATAATACGAAATTCACGATATGAAGGGCAATCCTAGTATATCGAAAGACTTCCGATCCAAAGACCCTCACTCATGATTAGCTGCTGCAGCCAACTTCGTATTTTCTGCCTGCAACGAAGTAACCAAGTCAATCCACTTCTGTCTCTCCGCACGTAAGTTCCCAAGCTCTTTCTTTAAGCTCTTCACTTCTCCTCTTAGACTCTCTACCTCAGACTTTGACTTCGACTTCTCCTCCCGATCAGTTTCCTTCTTCTGTCTCGCTTCAATCTTTGATGCAACTTTCAGCTGATTTCCTTCGATCTTGCGTAACTGTTTCAATAGCTTGGCCTCTTCGTGGAAGAGTTGGGACGCAGCTTTATGCATGTGTGTTGGTGGTTCCGACTTTTGCGTCTTCGCCTGTGAAGAAGACTGCTCCTCACTGCCACTGGCCTGTTGGCTTTGTTGTGTGGCTGAACTGGCCGGCGTTGAGGACCTCTTCTCTGATGGTACCTTAAGCATCCCGCTCTGGTCACTATCTTCGAACACAGCTTTCAAAGGCGTGGAAGGAAGGGATTGCGATGGGAGATGGAGTTTGTCCAGTTCTGAACGGATGGTGTCGAGCTTTGCGTCAATTTCACGTTTGCGGAGCGCCAGTTTCGCAAGTTCTTTTTCGTGTGAACTTAATTTGCCAGTTTTGGTCATCTTCATCAGTTCGGCTGGAGGTAGATTATTCTGTTCTAACCCTGGTATAGCAGCATCGGAATGAGCTGAAGACAAAGAGGCTTGATCTGGATCTCGATTCTGTGGTGTAGATATGGAGTCCCCGGTGGTAGTGGTCTCTGAATTGGAGTTGACTTGTCTTGGATGCGATGTTGGTGCTTCGTCTGAGCTCTTCCTGGACGTGTTATCTCCAGCTGAATGACGAGTGGCAGGAGCTTGACTATGATGTGGCAAGTAGTCTCGCATTGATTGGGGAGCATATCGCTCGAAGCCAGTATTAAGAAGACCTGTGACACTTGCAATGAGACCATGATGAGATTGAGTATCGGTCTCAGTTGAGTCTGAATCCGAGTCCGAAGCAGAGTGGAATTCATCAGAATCTTCATCATCATCAGCCTCGCAGGTAATTTCGGGTTTCGCAGCAGTCTGCGATTCTTGACTGGAACTGTCAGACGACTTCCTCTCAGAGGTATCGTCCTTGCTGGCCCACTCAACGAACTTGGCGGCATCTGTTCCAACACTCCTGGGAGTGCCCTTGTCCACCATCCACCGGGGAATGTTACCACCTGGATCACTCCGAGTGACCATGATCCATTCGACTGGGTTCGTTTCATCCCCATCTTCCGGGCCCCCATTCTTTGTGGTCTCCTCCTTGCCCTTCTTGACATTCTCTCCGTTCGAGGTATTCTCATCGCTGTCCTTTCGCGGAATTTCACGAATGATTTCCACTGATTCGTATTGCCCTCGAGTGTACCCATTCTTTGCCGGTATATCAGGGTGTTCGCATGGCTTAGAGATCATCATCCAGCTCCGACCCGGCTGCTTAGTCCCACCAACTCGAAGGCCAGCCTCTGAGGTGATGATCATGGCAACAAAGTCACGAGGGGCAGTAGGTTTGGGGAATTGGGCTGAAACATGATAGACCATGACTTGGCCCAGAATAGACCCATCTTCATCCTTGACCTCAATAGATTCGATCTTCTCCTCTGCACCAATACCACGGACACAGCTATCAGGAACTTGGCCTTTTTCAATTTTCTTGCGGTTGATTTTGAGTGTTTCATCATATTCAGCCGAAAGCTTTGCTTGCCATCGCGTATATGGAAGACCCTCGTGTACGCTGCGTCGTCCGAACCACGAGCCACCCCCATCATTTGCAGATAACTTCCAAACAGTTACTCCCAGCGGATTGTCCTTTGGACCTCCCATCTTTATCGGTTTACCCCATTGTTTCTGTAAAGTCGTAAGTACCGGGTCTGTCTCCCCTACTCGTGCGGACGAAGGTTTGACACGGGCCGACTCTGCAGTCAAATCCTCATTTTCATTAGGCGGGGGGTCTGGAAGAGATTCTGCAACTAATCGGCTGTTCTTGAAGATGTCACGGACGTAGTCTCGCAGTTCATCGGACGATTGAGGGACTGTTTCCCAAGATGTCGGCTTGAGACATTCGAGGGCTTCGTGGAGGGTGGCCATGAGGACGCTGGAGTAGGATGGACCGAGCTCCTTTACGTAGTATCAAGAGGATATGGATATCTCAAGCTTGAATGTCTATACCATCAGAAGTCAGCCATGGAACCTGGATGCCCCTTATATTACTAGCTGGCGGTTTTAGGCTGCGGCCTAGAGCGTCAAAATAGCCAATGACAGATTGATCTTACCAATAAGCGATATGTACAGTAATGAAGAGGAAGGTCGGGTAACGTTGACTGCTGGAATGTAGCAAGGAAGCAGGGAGGTGAACCTTTGACGGAGCTGTGGCGTTTGCGGCGCGGGGAATCGGAGGTCGGAGGTGGAAAGCGCGAGAAGCTTTGAAAAAACAATACGAGATACGCAGGACTCGATCTTCAAAAGACCGGGGGAAATAAATGCTGTGCCAGGGAAACTAGATCTTAGCACGAACTCATTCCCCTAAATTGATCTTCAAAACAGATACGATTGCCACCGCTAGATTGCAATGTTTGAATGTTCAAGCAGGCTTGAGGCCGGGGTACTGACGTCATATGCAGATCCCGCGGTGGAGTATACAGCGAGTAACTATAGTTATACTGCCAATGAACAAGATAAACAGAAAGAAGTAGAGAAGAAAATAGGCAGAAAGAAGGGATAGGAGGTGACTTCGAGTCAAAGAGACTCATTGATTATAACTTGATTTCCTGCCGGGTCTAATTCGTCGTTCCCAGCTTGAAACATGGGCTGATCGGCAATGCCGGCACGAGTGGCTCAAGAAACACAGGCAGGACAGTCCATACTCAAATATTCTACTTGAGCATTACGAACTATGGATGGAGAATTATCTAGTCAAGGATAGGGATTAGCTTATTGGCACTAGTAGTATCTAGTCAGAGGAATTTTGCTGCATGTACCTTGATTGAGATCCTAAAAGATACATACAGATGGACTAAGCTAATAGATGGACAAAAAGCCAGGAGAAGAGAATAAGACAGCCAGCGCCGAAGGGTCTAGCCCCTCGACCGCAGACAAAAACAAGAACGAAAGAATCCGGCATCTGATTCTCGGCGTCAGGGCGCAAAGAGTGAAGACTCTATCATCCAGTGAAAGAGCCCCCCGACGACCGAGCTTCTTCGGGTCACCAAAAAAACCCAGCCCGAAGAATATAGGAGATGAACCTAAATAACAGCAATGGTGATTTGTGTGAATGATATCCCGTACAGTTCGAGAGGCGGTACTATTCGAACCATCGTCGCGTAGATGTTTGGACGAAAGACCAGAGGTCACAGACCTCAGGATAGATTTCTGACCAGCTCTTCGCCCCCGGACGCTCGCATCAAGCGAATCAATGCATCTGGATCGGACGAGGTGAATAGAACACACTCACTTCCCTTGTAGGGAGTACTTCAATTTCAACCAAAGCCGTTTAAAGTGATGCGACTCGAACCAACATATCAAATATCGGCGAATCACATCGGCCGTGTAGACATATCCCCAAACAGCCCAGTGAAGGGGTTTGCCAGTCCGAACTCCAGGATCGGAAGGAGAGTACCCGACAGAGGTGGATCAAGAGGAGGGAGACATGAGATACAACGCCAAATCCAGTCGGCGTGGTAGTCGTTCCCCGCACGTTGATACACTTCGTCGAACCACGACGCAAAGAAGTGAAAGACATAACGATGGACATTCCACATCCACATTCATATCCCGTGCCGCGAGGCAGACCTGGTCTTCATGACATATATGCGGGAAATGAAACAAAAGAGAAAGGAACACAAGAGCCGACCCGCCGCTTCTCGATGCAAAATCCTAGACTGAAAAATAAACGCTGACACTGGCTGAATAGAACAAAACGTAGATCATAGCAGGAAAAGAAAACCAACATATCAAACAACAAACCGAAGATAACGTATATGCCGTTCACAAGAATTATTCAAAGAAATATTGATGCAATGGGCGAGGTGGAGTATCACAGATGCACACAGAGTTGAGAGAAGAACGCCGTCACGAATGCCAAAGATTGGGTCTTTTTTTTTCTTTCGTAGCAGTGGTAGTTGATGTTTGGCTGCACACAAAACTCGGGCTAGGTCACAGTGACGATCAACATCAAAGACTATAGTCCGGTTCTGTGACTGGGGGGCGGGGAGGAGCTAGTTGCTGGGAGGAGTCGACATCAAGTCCACTCCGCACTGGGAGCTAGATGGTCGTGCCATATTGCAAAGAAGCGAAGTTCTCCCAACCACCGAAGCCCGCCATGTTGGCAGCCGTGCTGCAGGGTTGTACAAGCATACTAGGCAGCGGTAGAGAGGCAATAGCGGCGGAGGTAGCAGCCATACTGTCGTAAGTCGGGTAGGGCGCGGTGGTGAAAGGTTGACTATAAGATGGGGTAGGCGAAGGCAGCTGGGAATGAGCATCACCAAAACCAATACTAGCCCAGAGATTCTGGTTAATATCACCCGTGCTGACGGGGGATGGGCTGGGCGGCAATACCTTCCACGACTCGACTTGCGACGACGGGAGGGGTGCATTGGGATGCCACCAGGTTTCTGGGCCAGTTGAGCTGGGCAGCAGCGGTACTGGCCGCAGAACGTCAACCACCCGTGGAGGTGGCGGCAATAGAGGTACAAAAAGTGCTGAGATAGCAGCCTGAGCGTCCTCACTGCGGCCACATAGAAGTTCGCCCGCTCCATCTTCCTCTAGACCCTCCAAAGCTTCGGCATCGGTGCGGTAGACGAATTTATTGGCGGCCTGTACGAACTCCTCCTCCAACTTCTTCAGCTGAGCCTGCTTACCCGACCAGTCCCATGTATTGGCCGCAGCATCAACCGAGTAGACCTCTTTATGGAAATCCACCAGGGATTCAATAGTCTCCGGTGTCAGCTTGAAGGCCACTTCGTTGCGGGATACCATGTCGACGTGCACAACATATGCCTCTATGTGGATCATCTGATAGTTAAACAAGCCTTCCACGAGAGGGTTCTCGTCCTTGCGTAGCTCCGACTCGGGGGCTTTGGTGAACATCATCGAGCATAAGGTCCACAAAGCATTGTTTGACGATAGGGTTTCCGTAAGACAGCGGGTATGCTGAGTCACATTGTTCAATGGACGCTTGACCCGGTTGACTCGCTTCAGTGTAGCCGTTAACCATGGCGCAACCTTAGTATTGAGAACGACATTGGGCGAGGATCGTGGTGCGAAGGCTGCCGCCGATGAAGGCAGTAAGACTGTTGGCATTATGGACTCTGTGCGATAAAATGATACGTCCGGCGTTTCTTGGGTTAGGTTAAGATATATCGTTCCTCAAAGGAACCAAGACAGAAAGAAGGATTAAAAAAAAGCAAAAAAAAAGCGTGATAGTGTTATAAAAGAATGTAGATCGAAAGCGAAATCATAAACGGCGACATTCGCCCACACAAAAGTGATAATCCCAGATAAGCACGAGGGTTGAAATTCGGGGTCTCTTGGCTTTAGATTGAGGGAGGATCAGAAAAAAGGAGAGGACTTCTAATTAAAAAATTGTGCGGGCGAATGCGCGATAGAAAGGAATTAGATATAAAACCGAAAGGGGAGAAGGAGAGGATGAGAAACGAGGGAAATCAAGAAGTAGAAGTAATCACAGTCCACTCCCACGAGGGACGGTACGACACAGAAACACGGGCATTGGCGGTGGATTGTATGCAGCCCGATGGAGCCGGAATGATTGGGTACGGTACCAATACCGTATATTACAACAATACGGCATCGGCCTCTCCGGTGGCAAGTCGATGGGAAATGCACACACGGCGTAAACTATGGAGTACTTCATCTGTGCCCTATATTTCTGAAGTTTATAATGTAGTATACACTCTATACGAAGTGGACTAGACAATTCCATACTGGTTACTACAATACTGTACTCTCAACATCTACCCCCCTACAGTACAGTACTGCATATCCACATCCCACTTCACACCCACTCATCGACTCCTTCCACCACATCTATACTTGCATCTACTGCAGCTCGGTACCGTGAAACCTCAACCGCCATGTTTCGAAACATTCAAACCTTGATCGCACCGGATTTCCCAATCTCACGGCCTGCGCGTTGCACGTCCATTCGGCCAGAGCAATCTGCAGCATGCCCCAAACTGCAAAAGCTAAGCCCCGATGATCCGCGCTGCGAGTCTCCCTACGGGCCACGCAAATCCTCCGAATTGCCTATTTGAGCATGCTCACTTTGCCTTTGCTGCATGATGCTCAAGTTATCCAATGTCTCAAGGGCTCGACCTTGGTCGCTCCCGCTCTATTCGATCAATCACTTGTTTTGAGATAAGGGGGATATGTAAATGTATTTTTTTTTCTCTATGGGATAATCGTGCTTACAGCTTACAATCAACTAGATCAAGAGCCTGTCCCATCTCGCCGGTTCACTCTGGGAATCTTCAGGCGCCTTTATGCAGCTAATGACTCCACAAACCCTATGTACTGGCCCCAGTGACCCAGTCGACACTATCGCACAACAGATATGAGATCCCACATTCCCTGAAATTCTATAATCCCATTCTTCAACCCCTCGACGGTTGTGTTTCAGGATTGCTTGATAGAAGGGGGAAGGTTCAAAAAGGGTTACAGCAGAAGACAAACATTAATAGAAACATAAACATGACTCGACATGAAAAGCACCGACTCCCGTCGTGTTTGGATGTGTCGACCACGCTAGCTCAGTAAAACCATGGACAACCTCAGCTGATGGAGGGTCGAGCAGACGTGGGGCAGCCCAGTCTTGGGCCACTTCAGCACGCGGATTCGCCGATGGCCACCAGCCCAGCCGATGCGCTACCAGCTGAGATCCCTGCTGCGATCTGCGATTGGGCTGAGCCTCGACGGTCCGTCATCACTGACTTTGAGGAGGCGCCCACTCCCTTCCACATGGAGAATCAGTACCGGTTTTTTTTCTTTTTCAATTTTTTTTCTTTCAATTTCAATTCATTGTTTACTCCCCCAGTGTTGCTTTTCTGCAGTTCTGGAAAACGAGGTCCTCCTTATTCCCGGGTGATCTCATCCCACAGCTGGCCCCTTTCCTATATCGTGCCTCCCATGTGCATTCGGGTCTCTTCTCGTGCAATGACTGGTCCGATGCCACTAACCCTGGAGCCTGGCGGCATATGATTTCGGTCATGTGGTCTCTAAATTGTAAAGGGGGTGGGCTATCAAATACATCTGTATAGGTTATGGCAGAGGCGGTTGGAATCGGAGCTCGCCAGCCTTGAATCGTTTTCCAATACACTGTCTGTACTGAATTATGGAGGAGCATCGTCATTACTACTTCGTACATACGGGAAGGCATGTTTTACTTGTTTGTTCCCGCCTGCCCTGCCAGTGCGACGAATGGCAGAAGCGGGCAATACAATTAGATGCATTTCCGAAAATAGGAACATGTTGACACTGCCACTGTGCGCCACGTCACTCGCCACCGGCGGGGCCGGGTGTGGCTGGTGCCGTTGGGCATCTTCAACGAGTTTCAAGTGAAGAAATACTTTACTTTTTTTCAGCGCTTAAATCTCTTTCAGTGGGCCAACTTGCATTATCAGCCAATAGATCTACTAAAAATGCAGAGCTATAAAACTCCCCACCCAGAATCACGGTACATCCGAAACTACTAATTGCATTGACAATGCCGAAATAGGGCTACCCAAAACAGCTCTAACTTATTATTATCACAATACAATGAGCATTGAGAATCGTCATTGCAGATTCCCAACAGCTTTCAGTCGAAAAGAATGTTTACGACTCATTTTGCTCTATGACGCCAGATTTGAAACCCAACCGTACGATGTATATCCTCCGGTGACCAAGTCCCATGCTGAAGATCCAACTTGGAGGTTGATTACACCTAAATCGGCTGCATGATAGCGGATAATAACCGAATAAAATTGAAGTAGATACACTAGCGTATCTTCCGAAGTGAGATAGAATATGATTCACTGACCTGCTTCCCTGTTTAACAGCAATCCTAGCCGGCACAAGCGATACAAACCGACAACTCCACCATCTATGGCTCGTTGTATACTGCCGCCTAACAGATTTTGAAGTACAAGACGTGTCTAACCTGCTATATTCAAGTCTCAGAGATAAGTCTCTATTTTCGACTTTTTTCTCTCTCCTTTATTTCTATTACTTTAGAAATGTCTAAATCTGTAGTCGCTAGGCCATGAATACACGGAAACCGGAATAGACTGCCGGCTTTCTACCTAAACGTGGAATTTCCTAGGTGACATCTTTCTAAAGACCTCTACTGCTCTAGGTTTCACCGATTTACACACTCACTTCAGAAGTAAGATATATTTTCGGGATATCCACATATGTCATTGCCCCATCAACCTTGGAAATTCCGGATTATAACTAGGCAGCAGATCTTTATTTACTTTTCAGATCCAACTTGATGCTTTGCCATAATCCACATCTGCCTAAAGTAAGACTATAATACCCGACACTCTGGTGTTTTCTGAAAACCCTAAAGATTTCTCGCAAAACAACTTGTTTCCGACAGGCAGAAATGATGTGTCTAAGATGGTTCTCGGCAAACACGGAACGAATGTTTCACATATTCCGACATCCATGGATTGCAACGGTGAGCGTACTCTGTCGGCAAGTATAGTATAAACAAGGATGTCCAGAGAGGGAAAGAAATTTGCGGAGCTTGTCGAATAATGAGACTAAGGAAACCTCCGAAGAGGCGCACAGCATGTCCCAAGTAAGACAATTATTGCGATGCTAATATGTCAAGGTGTCGTGATATTTTTTGAAACCCAGCGCTTACTCTGACGACTAAGCCAATGAGAAACTGCGCTAATTAATTTTTTTTTACGTTCTTTTCTTCTTTTTCAGACTCCACAATCCAGTGGACGCCTAAGCTCGCGATCAGATCAGAGACAATTACGTATACAAGCCTAGGATGCCCAAGAGACTTTGCAATATCAGTACCAGCATTAATCAGAATTTATCATTGTGTGTTTGAAACTGGATATGATCTTCTAGGCGATCAGATCTAGCCATAACGCGACGTATATTTGGGCATCGCACTGTCAACATCGTTTAAAAGCTCCTATAAGAATGAATCTGCAGTTAAACTGACCATCAAAGGCGGGCATCACACCCTAAAATTGCATGGCATAAATCTGTGAGAGTTGCCTCCATGAATAATCTTATTTCGGAATCTACTAGTATAGTGTCTGTGAATTATGCACGCTTTACTACGAGTTTCTTGCCTAGGTTAGAGAAAAGAATATCTATTCTTTTGACATTTTCTAAAAACAATTAATTTTTGCTAAGAACAAGAGCTTCATAACCTGATACAGTTTCGAAATAGTATCTCAGGATATCAAATACTAGTCCCTACTTCCCGATCAACTCTGTCTACTCCACGGTGGTTGAATTGTTCAATCTGAGTTCCTATAAAGATCTAGTCCTGACTTCATACCTGGATATATTCGGCGTGGGGATTCTGTTTGTCGTTTATATGTCCATTTTATTCCTTGTACAGCCCCCTTTTTGATATAATTACATCGTTTCATCCAAGTTTGCTTTTCAATATCAAGCAGCTGGGCTTTTGTTTCAGGGAGCGATCTCCCAGGGGTCCAGATCAACCGGAGATAAAGACCAAGAATAGTTACCTTGAATCCAATTTTTGACAGAGTCATAAAACAGTCCATAATCCTTACAAAACTTTGTCGCTTCTACTCGGCGTCTGTCGGGACGCCAATCGGACCTGCTCTCGACCATTTTTCTGGAGGGCCAATTCTCTCGTAGTTATCAGCTTTCAGCGGGTCTTCGACTCGATGAAATGTGACTGGCACAGTGCTCGAAAATGTGCGGAGCTAGCTGACGTGTTAATATGAATTGATTCAGTTCCCAAGTAAAAGTGGCAATACCCTTTGTTTCACAATTTTCCAATGATTTCGAGGCGTGGGCGAAGGTTTTGAGCAATACACATGCAGCGATTGCAGACTATTACTTTGTCCCCATATGTCCAACAATGTCAGAATGTGAAACTTCTGAGCATTATCCATTCTTAAAATGCCGTGGTGGATCTTCTGAAGTAGGTGCTCGCTAATAAACTCGGTGATATCCATGTTTCGCATCACAAAATACGTTGGCGGTGTTTCATAGAGATTGAGTGGTATCTTGTAGAGTACCTCAAGGGCCTCCTCGGTAATTTGTCTGTTGAGAAGAAGAATAGATGGTGTATGTCGTTCAATATAAGGTCGTGGGTATGCACAAACAGGTCCACGAGCACGGTCCATTTCGGCGGCGGCCAAAAGCTCTATTTGACGATATCCACAGACATATTCATTGGGATTTAATGAGTATGCGTATATAATAAGGCGGATCTCGGGTGGTAGGTCGAGGAAAGATAACATCTTTGGGAGTGTCTGTGATGAGCAATTGACAGTTTTCTTGATTCCTGTTCATAGTCAACTTCCTGCTCTTTGATGATCCCACAACTTGTGCATTTGCTTTGCCGCGGGAAAGATCTTTATCCTCTCCTAGCCAGTACTTCCCATTTTACAAACACGATGTTCAGGGATAGCCTCACCGAGTTCTGATGGTGCGGGTGAGAAGTCAAGCTCGCGCGCATCATTGCGGGGTTTAACTTCCCCTCGCGTGGATAGCCGATGTCATCACTTTCAACTTACGCTATGGGTGGCTATCGGCTGCAAGAGTCAAGTTGAAAGACAATAGTAAATCCGCTTTTATTGTTTGTTTTATTGATAAGTTGAAGATTCTTTGAGGCCTTCCCGGGTCGAACTCAAAGATGGTTCTGGAAAATTATAGAGATAGGCCCTAAAAGCTGCCATCCAGCCATCGATCGTTAATGGTAGGTTCTCACCCTGCCAGATCGAAGATTGACTACAGATATTCAGCTTTCTGCAAAGAACTCAATTCATTGATTTTGCTATTGTAAGTAAGTAGGTGGTCAGCTAAAGCGAAATCGAGCCTGGCCTACACTTTACAGTGAACACTAATACTTCAGTGTTTTATCTTGCTAGTAGCAAGATAAATATTGTTTGGTCGAAAGAATGGGACCCAAATTTGGAAATAGCTAATATAAATGGCGACTAGTAGAACCAGTGAAATCGAATTCAACGGTTTTTTATCGATACAAGTGAGCTGAATATTTGTCAAGAAGCTGTGAAGCTGCACAGGTGACTGACAACGCTGGAGCAAATATCGTACTAGTAACTACCAGCCCTACATAATAAGTATGTGTCTCGACTGGGGCTAAATTGCACCGAATCATACATCTAATAATATCATTATGTTATATGGAGCTTAAGGAATACTGGTAACTCTTCGGTATTGCTGCATTTCTGCTTAGGAGAGTTGACTCTAACGAAAAGCATGACCAACAAGTATATGGGAGCTACCTCAGAGTGACATGCGTGCTTGTATATTGGAATCTATCCCTGCCAACCCTTTTTAATTGTATAGATCCAGCGAAAATGTGCGTTAAGGCAATGTTGAAACCCATGACTCCATGAGGATTTGAATAGGCAAAAGTCCCTCTACTCTCCATAAGCCTTCCAAACGCCATCAACTGCAGTTTTACCATATTCCTCTCTGGTACAATACTTCTGAAGATGTAGCAAAGACGTACCATTGCGGATGTAAAATGTGAAAGAGGAAGGAAAAGGGCAAAGCACTCGTAGTAGAAAAAGACCCAAGTCTCATCTATCAGCTGGATATTGCCTAAACAGGAAGCTAAGAAGCACTGGTATGCCAAAATACCTCCAACATGAATAAAATACGACCGCGACAGTGCATCGGTCGAGTGATCCAGGGAAAACTATTTTCAAGTCTATAAAGTTAGACCCTTAAGCCATGACACACGACTTGCAAACATTTACCTTGAGCCGCTTCATGCGCTTGGATAGACCAGGCAGCTGTTCGCGTGAGAATCTTTCTAAGCCACAAAACACGCTACATAATCCCCCGATTTCAAAGTGGTTTTCAGAGAGCCTCCATCACTGGACATCCAGTCGGGTTCTTTGGCGCGAACAAACTATCGACGCGCTAAATGGGGCTGGCGGACTATGACCCACTATCAATATGTCTCACCGATCAAATTCAATTCAGGACAGCATGATTCTCTGTGGCAAGATACCCAAGAGAACTCTTACGTATTACTGGCAGCTAAACTGGGTGCAATTGTGGTTTGTTGCGTAGAGCCGGGATTGTGAACTGCTAGTGTCGGGTGTGTCGGTACCGTCCGGAAAGCTGATGGCGGGCAAGTCTTCCTAGATATGCCGAGTCGGCAGAAGAGCCGTGGGACAGACTTTAGTACCCAAAGACCAAAACATAATAATGAACAAGCTCAGTGAAGCATCCGCGTTAGCCGGCTCGGGCATCAGAAATAGCAAGCTCAAGCGACCAGACGATACACCATACTATGAAAAGCTGATAAATGAGGCAGTTTCATAATTTTCATCTTTTTGAATTTTAGAATGATCACAGTGGGAAATTTAATTAGATGTCGTTTGCAAATGGCAGATCTTTCGGGTGGATCTTTGGCAACGGCAATTGGCCGATGTCTTTGTCGGATACACCGGCCGAAAAGTTAGGTTCATGTACAGACTATGGAGTACAAAATTACTCAATAGTGCTAGTGCTACATAGGATCCCTGATTCTTGAACAGCCAAATGATTATAGCCAGGTGTTCCAAGATCCACAAAGTCGGGAAAAATGCCCCTCGGCGGATGTGGCAATTCTTGATGAAGCCCATGGGAATCATATCAGATTAGATGGGATGATTAACTTTCCATGCTTTTGGCCACAACCATGGCTCGATGTGGCTTTTCCACTCCTTTTTTCTCTCATCAAGTTCCTTTCTGTTTTCGCTTAGTAGTTTGCCAAGATGGTCAGGAAATGAAAGCATGCGAGTCGAAAGTTTCCTTGCGGCGATACCGACCGGCAATTGGATGGCATGAGTGAGGGTTGAAAAATCAACCCACGGTAGATATTGGAGACACAGAATCCACAGTTTCAATACTGAGCAAGATAAAAGTCTTGATTCAACAAATTGGTAGCTATCGAGGGAAAAGAGTGCTACACGAACAATATCGCAAACCAAACACCGCACTCCGTATGCTGTATGCTGTATGCTGAGTAGGGTGTACTCCCCGAAGGCAAAGAGATAGTACTATGAAGAAAAAAGAGTCTATTCTCAACCAATGATGGAGCTGCAGGAGACGCACTGTGTCTCTGATGCGGGGGCTGTGGCCATCCCTAGTTGACTGCCCTAGTTTACTTAGGCCAGTCGGTGGAGGGCGAGACTCCCACTAACGGCAGTTCCACGGGCCACATGCTTGATGGGGATAGCGAAGGTAGAAATGTTCCAATTGCCATCAGATAAAAGATGGTGGCGTCGGAAGAAATGGTGTTTTGGTCGGACATCCGATGGTTGATGTATGAAGTGGTGCCAGACCATGACCCTGATCAGGTCCGATGCTATAGACTCATTGGTGGTGGGCCGATCGGCAGGATTTTCAGAGCCTTGCGTAGTTAATATTCGTTTAATTTGGAAATTCGCTGACAGGCGAGAGAAATATTCAATCATGTCCCAACCGAATAATTTCGAGATATCAAAGAAAAAGGTGAAGAGGAGACGATGTGGTGATGTCAAAAAGGAAGAGCAGCAAAAGAGTTTGGCCCTGCTGAAAACGGCTCAGGGTCGCACCTTCCTTAGAAACATAAGCGATTATTCTAGATTCCGGAGAGGGAAGGCACGCCTAACCTTATTGGATATATCATGTGATTTCAACCAATGACAGCCTCAAATCGACAAGGGCGGACCCATAAATGCCCCACTTTCCTAGACGATGATTGGCCAATTTGATATCTGATGGCTGACTTATCTGATGGCCATCGGCTCCTCCGTTGCACCTGCCTGCTCCAAGAAAAAAAAAGTCTGGAAGACGCGGCTAGTCCACGCCGAAGTTTGCCGATGCAACTCAAATACTCTTCTCTTCCTCTTCCTCTTCGTCGATTTTCCTCTTTCTCATCCATCCTGTTTGATTTGATTTGATTTGACCTGATCTGATCCGATCAGTTCAGTACTCCCTCCATTAGGGTTCTTCTCAGGAGGTTCCTCTCCAACCGCCATCATGGGTGTCTTCGATATGATTCGTGGTCGCAATGACGATGGGCGTATTACTCATTCCATCACCGATACCGATAACCTTCAAGAATCTAAGCATGCCCAATCGGCTGCGACTGGCGCAGATGCTGGCGAGTCGGCTGAGTCCGAGGCTTCTTTCGGCGCCAATGGCATTTTGGACGATGAGAAAGAACGCCTGGAAAACCCGGATCATGTCAGTAATAAGGTTTCTCTGGGTCAGCAGAAGGCGGAGGCTGCTGCTCTCGTCTGGAGTCGTCCTGTTGTGTTAGGAATCTATGCGTGGTGAGTTCGCGTTCCGATAATAATGCATTTTCAACTACATGCGCATAAAATGCTCCCATGCATGTTTCATGGACCACCTGCATACTTTATCGATATAATTTAACTAATATGAGGCCAGGATCTGGCTTTGCTTCTTCATGCTCGCTTTCCATTCGTCCATTAGTGGTAACCTGATCAACTTCGTCTTCGCCGACTTCAAACTCGCCCCGCAAGTCTCCACCTCTTATATCCTGTCTAGTGTCATCGGTGGTGTGCTGAAGCTACCTCTCGCAAAGACCCTGCAACTATGGGGCCGTGCTGAGGCGATGATATTCTCCACCGCCGTCTATATCCTGGGTATGATCATCTTAGCCGCCTGCAATGGTGCCAATGCGTATGCTGCCGGCTATGTTATCTACTGGATTGGCTACTACTGCATATATCTGATTCTCGATATCTTCATCGCCGATACCTCTGGTCTCCGATCCCGAGCTTTCGCCTTTGCCTTTGCCTCTACCCCGTTCATCTGCACTGCCTTTACTGGCCCGCTCGCCGCTACCGCTATCCGGGAGAACTCTGGTTGGCGCTGGGGATATGGTATTTTCTGTATCGTGCAGCCAGTAGTCTTTCTACCGTTGGGCCTGGTCTTCAAATTTTACGAGCGCAAGGCCATCGAGATGGGTGTCTGGGAGCGTCGCAACTCCGGTCGAACAAAGATGCAGTCGATCATTCACTACATCCATGAATTTGATGGTAATTATTTCTTTCCTGCTATATTATGAGTGATTGTCACTAATTTTTTGGCAGTCATTGGTGCTTTCCTACTGATGGCTGCTTGGGTCATCTTCCTTCTGCCATTCAGCTTGACCCAGTACGGCCGCTCGGAATACAAGTCTGCCACTTTCATTGCCATGGTGATCGTTGGCTTCCTGATGTTGTTTGTCTTTGCCGCCTGGGAAAAATTCCTCGCCCGCACCCATTTCATCCGATATGAGCTGCTCAAGCGCCCTAGTGTCCTCGGTGCTTGCATTTGCTCCGCTGTCTCTTTCTTCAGTTTCTACCTCTGGGATCAGTACTTCTACAACTTTGTACTCATTACGTATAACCTGAACTCCACGATGGCCGGATACATGCTCCAGATCTATAATGTCGGCTCCTGTTTCTGGTCCCCTATCCTGGGTCTCATTATCTGGTATACCCGCCATTTTAAATATCTTACTCTTTTCTTCGGCGTTCCCCTGATGATTCTGGGCTCTGGTTTGATGATCTACTTCCGTGGCGAAGATCATGGTATCGGTTACATCGTGATGTGCCAGATTTTCATTGCCTTTGGAGGTGGTACTCTTGTCATTGGCGACGATATGGCCGTGATGGCTGGTGGTGGTCGCGAGGGTACTCCCATGATGCTGGCGCTGATCGGTCTATTCTCCAGTATCGGTGGTTCCATCGGATACGCTGTTTCTGCTGCAATTTATAACAATGTTTTCGTGGAGGCGCTCGCCAGTCATCTGCCTGACGATCTGAAGGCTAATGCTACTGAAATCTACCTTGCGGGTATCACTCCCCAAATGGAATATCCAGTGGGCTCTGATCTTCGCAACGCTGTTATCTACGCCTGGGGCTATGCTCAGAAGATGAACTGCATTGCCTCGACCTGCATCCTTGCCCTCCTCATCCCCGGTGTGGCTATCTGGAAGAACTACGATGTTGGCAAGAAGCAGAACAAGGGTGTCATGGCCTTCAACTAAAAAGTGGATCTCTCCAATCCTCTTTCATGTCTATCTTTACGATTTTCTTTTCTTTTCTGATCTATGGGGACATTATTCTTATCGTCTAGTTCTGCAAGCACGGAACTGGACTTGCAAAAAGCATCATCTGGATACCACTTTTTCTGTACCATAGTATATTACTCGCATATATTTAATGAATACTTCAAAAGTTCATCTCTCTCTCTCTCTTATTTTTTTTCTTCAACCCCGCATCCCTTTATATCCTCGTGGTCCTTGCATCTGCACTAACGCCGCACGGAGAACTGCCCGCCGATCCCATCAACAATGCGACCCTACAATTAAACAGAAGTAACATTCCACAGCGCAAAACCTCTTCTCGCATTTCATTATTCCGAATACTAAAATCCAGGACAAAGCGCAAGAGCCCTCTATATCTAGTGTCGATGCAAAATTTATATTGAGGAAGGGGCTGACTTCCCAGCCCCATTCATTCTCAAAACAACAAGGGCAAAATATTACCAACATGCCCGCGACAAAAGCAAGAGCAACAATCCTCAGTCTATTCCTCCTCCTCTCCAACACCTCCCTAACCAGCGCCACGAAGCAAGATATCCACTATGTTAACCCTCTAATAGGTTCAACAGCCGGAGGTAACGTTTTCGCCGGCGCAAGTCTACCATACGGCCTTGCCAAACCCGTGGCCGACGTCGACGGCCAGAATACAGGTGGATTCTCAACAGATGGGAGTAATGTCACCGGATTCTCATCTTTACATGACTCCGGCACCGGCGGCAATCCCTCTCTCGGCAATTTCCCTCTTTTCCCGCAACTTTGTCCGGATGATATCAACGGGTGTCGATTTGGGAAGGATGCACGGAAGATTCATTATAAGGGAGATTCTGTGCGTGCGAAGCCCGGGTTCTTTGGGTTGGAGTTGGAGAATGGGATTCAGGTTGATATGACGGCAGCGCATAGAACTGCTGTTTATAGATTCACTTTCCCATCGGGTCAACGAAGTGGAGGTGCTGATGGGGAAGATCTTGACCCAGTTATATCGATCGATTTGACAGATCTATGGGAGTCGAGACAAAATGCCAGCATCAGTGTTGATTCAGATACAGCGCATGTCAAGGGTAATGGAACCTTCTTACCTAGCTTTGGCGCAGGGTCGTATCAGACATACTTCTGTGCTGATTTTGGCGGTGCCAAGGTGAAAGATGGCGGGATCTGGGTTAATGATCGGGCTGGGAGCGAGCCGAAGGAACTTTTTGTTACACGGGGATTTAACAATTTCTATGTTCAGGCTGGTGGGTGGATTAGTTTCCAGCGACCGGATGATGGGATTGTTACTGCGAGGGTTGGTGTGAGTTATACCAGTACAGACCAGGCATGTTCGAATGCGGAGGAGGAAGTCATCGATATAGTGGGAGGTTTTGAAAAATTACAAGAGCATGCCACGAGCATCTGGAGCGAGAAGCTGAGTCCTATCAAGGTGACACCTGGTGGTGTTAACGATGATATGCTTAGCTCATTCTGGAGTGGGATCTATCGCACCATGCTCTCACCTCAAGACATGACTGGGGAGAACCCGCTTTGGGATAGCGATGAGCCCTATTTCGATTCATTTTACTGCCTCTGGGACGCGTTTAGAGCTCAGCATCCCTTTCTCACGATCATCGATCCCGAGGCACAGTCTCGTATGGTTCGGAGTCTTATAGACACATATAAGCATGAGGGATGGCTTCCTGATTGCCGTATGTCTCTCTGCAAAGGGTGGACGCAGGGAGGATCAAATGCAGATGTCGTTCTTGCTGATGCTTATGTGAAGAATCTTACCGGCATCGATTGGGAACTTGCATATAAGGCGATGGTCAATGACGCGGAGAATGAACCTCTGGAATGGTCGTACGAAGGACGAGGTGGTCTCCAAAGCTGGAAACGCCTGAACTATATCCCGTACCTTGACTTTGATTACCTGGGCTTTGGAACCAATTCGCGCAGTATCTCCCGCACAGTTGAATATGCGTATGATGACTATTGTCTGTCGGTTGTCGGAAAGGGCATTGGAAAAGACGATTATACGAAGTACCTCTCCCGTTCTGGGAATTGGCGGAACATATACAAAGAGGATCAACAATCGTTCCTTGAAAATGGAACAGATACTGGATTCACAGGCTTTTTCCAGCCGAAGTATATGAACGGCACCTGGGGCTTCCAGGATCCAATTGCCTGTAGTGCCCTCGCATCGTGGTGCTCATTGACATCAAACCCGTCAGAAACGTTCGAGTCAAGTATTTGGGAATACCTATTGTGAGTAATGCAAGCAATGAACTGTCTAGGTCACTTCTCATATTTCTAGTTATGTACCGCATGATATGGCGAAACTAGTCAAGCTTCTTGGAGGCTCTGATTCCTTCGTCAAACGTCTCGACTACTTTCACGACTCAGGGCTAGCAGACATCGGCAATGAACCCGTCTTCCTAACCGTATATGAATACCACTACGCAGGTCGCCCAGCTCTCTCAACCAAACGCTTACACAATTATATCCCACGTACCTTCAACGCAACCAATAACGGACTACCCGGCAACGACGACTCGGGCGCAATGGGCTCATTTCTCGCATGGGGCATGATGGGACTATTTCCGAACCCCGGACAGAGCGTTTATCTGATAAGTCCGCCTTTCTTCGAGTCAATTGAAATAATACATCCGGAAACGAACAAGACTGCCACGATCCGCAATGTCAATTTCGACGTGAATTATGATAGGATTTATATCGAAAGTGCCAAGCTTAATGGCAAACCTTATACAAAGAATTGGGTTGATCATGCGTTCTTTACGGAAGGGATGACGCTTGAGTTGGTGCTTGGTGATGTGGAGAGTGATTGGGGTACGCGTAAGGAGGATTTGCCTCCTAGTGTGAGTGATGATATTGTGCAGGATGAGATGGAGCGTGCATGAGGCAATTGTGAAAGGCATTGAGTATAACCATGACTGCTAGGTAGGATAGTACCTAGGCATAATTAGTATTAGCCATCATATTTAAGAGGAGTCAAGCTAGTAATAGCAATACTAGTAGTATTATTCGAGGGGCACTGTTCTTGTGATTACCCGGATACTAGTATTGTGAACATTGTCACTGGCTGCTTGAACATTTACATAGTATCGCATTTGAGGCATCTCGATTGGGCCAGCTCAGAGCTATTAAACTGCCTAATATTGTAGGATATACATATTTCCATATAGAAATGAGTATTTATTGTGCCCCTTCGATATTCATTCGATTGTCACCTTGACATGCTCTTATCGCATTGTATACAATAGTTAGTGGGCCACATAAACCACAACTCCACGCCCTTTGACAGTATCCCAGTTCACCTTATGCATTGAAAAGGAATATATGTTTGAATATAATATTTATAGATGAATCAAAGCCCAATATTAACTCCCAATATCACAAAAACTAGAATAAGATACGCTCATTATCTACCGACGTGGCGATAGTAAACCCATGACTAAGCCATCAACACGTGCCTCAACTTCTCCTTGTGAACGAAACATCTGATTGTCTTTCAATTTTCTCGAAGACTATAGCAATCCTTGAGCATCAGTCGCCAGAGCTGTACGTCGAATCTGATTATCCGATACCCGCGCCTATCAAAAAACCCGTTCTATTCATTCCATATCATCCCCGCCCTTGAGCGAACGCAATACGGCGCCACCTTTGCCATGGCCAACCGGCAAATCACACGGCGCATCGCCATCAGCGCCGTGATCTCGATCCTCCTCATCTTCTTCCTCTTTATAAGACCCCAAGGTCCTCCAAGTCCCGCGATCCGAGCCCCCGGTCACATCACACATAATGCGGCATCGCCAGGAATCATAATCCAGGAAGAGACGTTGAAAGGGGATATCGTGATGCCGAAACTAGGCAATGCAACGGCGAAGTATGTAGCTAGGGTGGTCGCGGCAAGCCATCATATTGTTCTCGAAGAGGATTCTATGGACATATCATTGACCCACCATTTACAGGGCCGAACTAGGTCGCGCGACCTGGAAGTACTTCCACACGGTTATGGCCAGATTTCCTGAAAAGCCAACGGACGACCAGCAAGATGCTCTGCGTTCGTACATCCATCTCTTCGCTCGACTTTATCCTTGGTAAGATCGATTTCTCCTATCTCTCCAGTTATTTCCCTTTAAACAGTGTCTTTCTTGAAGGCCATTCCACCTTGCGCAATATCGAAATAGATTGGAAAGGAATCAGAAGCTGATTATAGTACAGTGGTGAATGCGCTGAGCACTTCCAACAACATCTCACAAAATACCCACCCCAAGTATCTTCGCGCAAGGCCGCAGCTGGGTGGGCTTGTTTCATTCATAATGAGGTCAACGCTATGCTGGAGAAGCCGGAATTCGACTGCAATAACTTAGGCAAATTCTATGATTGCGGATGTGCCGAGGATGAAGAAGAAGAGGGCGAGGGCGCAAGCGAGACTAGCCATTCTGCTTCATCTCGCACCGACGGAAAAGGTGACCCTGCTCATGACCATTTGGCTGTGGAGATTTCGAAGGAACCGTAAGTTGTTTGCTGCTATCTATTTGCCGTTCGGGATTTTTCTAACAATCTTCTTAGTACTACCCGTGGTTGATGGGATTTATTATCATTGGCATGGCGTTTCTGGTTGCAGTTCTTCGACTAAGCATACATGGAGCTGGTCTCTTGTACATTATTATTGCCTCATAATATTTATATACCCACTGCATATCATCCATTCAGAAACTATCGTCAGATAGTCAGCTACAAGTATACTACATAGTCTTCGAACGTTCACAGTCTTTGGTCAAAAATTTTCAATTGCACTTAGGTGAAACTTTCACCTGAAGGAGGGTATGAAGAAACAGATTATACAAGTATAAGTATGCTTTTAAAGAATGACCCAGCGAGCCCAGCCCATAGACATAAGAAATAACATCCCAATTTAACACCAGGGGCTACCACTAATAGAGATATCTCTTCGCTAAGCGCATGTCTCGCTCAGACTTTGCTATCAAAACGTTCGTAGCTAACAGAAATCTCATCTGTCCTTTCAATACCAGCTGCTCCTTGGAGAATATTCTCGTCGCTGGTGTTTCGAGTTCCATACTTGACCATAGTAGAGTTCTTGGGCTCTATGATCGAATCACCCGTGCCCGAAATAGACATTTTGCCGTACTTGCGAGCACCACTTCCATACATGGGTAATTTGTAGGGAGTATCGCCGCTGTTTCCGACTGAGCTGTCTTTGCCATCTTTGCCGTATCGGACGCGGACATAAAGAGGTCGGAGGACAGGAATTGAGGAGCACATTATCGTGACGAGGCTTTCGGTGGCGGACCAGATAAGCATCGGAACTGTATCATCTGTTGAAACAGGAGTTAGTTGGGTGATCTTGATTATTTCAGAATTGGGAAGCTTACAGATGTATTCGGAGGCATTGAGACCACTCAACGCGACGGTACGAACAATACCGCAGACACCAGCACTAGGATATTCATTTAGCTCAATGTTACAGATTGCCATGCCGTTCAAGTCTCGACTTACAAGATTCCCAGACTTAAGCCACAAGCCACGGTGAATTTCTCTTTCCGCTTCATGTTGAGATCCCAGACAACAAACCATGGGAGAGTCGCGAAGGCGAAATCTGCAGCCACAAACCAGGCTAAGAGTAGATATGTTAGACCTGCGAAGAAGATACTGAGTGCTTGAAAACTTACATCCAACGGTATAGCCAACTTTAGAGAAGTCAACCCAGCATGTGCCTGGGGTCATGGGGTTCCAGCTCTTCTCGACCGGCGAGCACTGGACAATGACGGTTATACTTGCGAACAATGTAATAATTGCTGTGATAGCGAGACAAGCATAGATAAACCAGATTTGGATTTTGTTTCGCACGATTCGAAGCAGGAAAACTCCAACGGCGGCTTTTCCGATTCCAATTACCATGATTCCAGCTACTTGGCTGAACAATTCATACTTGACAGCTGTGAAGTAAATAGTTGGATCACCGATATCAGCGAATAGTCTTCCCAGGCCGTAGTATGTGCCCATGGTGACGAATATCGTGTAAAGAATGTGAACGACCTTTCGAGAAGTCAGTCATTATGTCGCGTAGATACCGGATATTTGATCTTACCAGCGCTAGAATGCATAAGTAATCATCACCGCCGACAGCATTGAGAATTTCCTTTCGCGTATAGATCCTGAGTCCTACAAAAAAGGCAAAGAGTACGACCTCAGCCCAAAGGACGCCATTAACCAGGGGGCCGAGTCCGCCGTAGTAAGCCATTTTGCTCGGGATTATCGACAATTCACTTGTGAAAGAGAGATATCATTGACGTGATACACATCAACGAAAATGGTATAAAATGAATGATTCCCAACGGTAACCCGATGAAGAAGAGGAGGAGGTTAACGGGCTCTTTAGTATCAACATGCTTATGATCTGTAAGTTGAGCGACAACGAGCTTTCCTAGAAGTGGCACAACCGAAACAAGTCCGTCGGATTTTCCGCATTAGTACAATTCTGTGAAGAAGTCCGCATTTCACCTGTCATGTCGATCTAAAGTATAGCACAAGCCACCCTTCGCCTTCGCGGATGTGATTCCTGCGTCCCGAGCGGACGTTAGATGAGGCCCGGCCAGGAAAAAACAGAAGTACATCTGTCACTTTCATACTAGGTAAATGTGACCTGTATATTGATCTGTCTAATTAAGGACCCGTCTGCTCGTGTCAGGCTAGGGAAAATAGCCACTCCCACGAGCGTGGACGGGGCCATCTTTGAAGCCACAGACCCACTCTGGCATCAGTATGAGCTGCTTATAGGCCACACCATTCAAGATTGACCTGTCAGTGGAGCTGTCAAAAAACGGTCCGCGAATCCGTCGTGCATGGGGCGCGGTCCAGCCTTTCAAAACGTTCGAATGGCCTTGTTTACTTGTGGACCTGGTCTTGAGGTAGTACATAACTAGTACTGTTTAAGAGGCAAAAGGCAGCTACTAGCTAAGAACACAAGGAGTAATCTTAGAGAATCCTTCAACCCTCTTGGGTAAATACTAACAATTATCAAACGGTAGTTAAACTTTATGTTGAAGTGAGTTTCTTTGACAGCTCCAGAAATTTTCATTTTCTTGACAAGGGCAAGGCAGCTTAGGGCAGCCATTTTGATAGCGATTGCTCTGACTACCTGAGTAGTAACATGTTCGATATTTCGTCCGCACCGTGAGCTCGAAGAGAGGAGTAAATTCTAGCGACTCTTGATTTGTGCTCCGCAATGATCGGAAGCTGAACTCGATCCGTCAATCCTTCTGTATACCAGTAGTAAGGCTTAGTCTTTGTTCGATTCAATGATCCAACAATACTACTGTAGATATCACTAGTTAGACATTCTTTGTCAACAATGATGACCGATCTGGCGAATGCTCCGCTGTGATGGATCGCGAGATTGATCAATGTATGACCAAACGGGAAGGCCGCAGAAATAGCTTCGATCAACATGATATGACCAAGGATCGAGCCATTCAAGAACGTGCGAGAGCTCTGAATCGACCATTTAGCATCTGGACTTGAGGTGGCGCCTCGAGAAGATAACGATCATTCCTAGTTGGGATAAGTATAGAACGAGGATCCCTTCGCTTGGGTGCGGGCTCTCCTATCCGAAATCCCGGGCCTTGGTCTTTTCTACACACTAATGTATAAACTTTTCCAGCCTTCGGACAAGGCTTGCTGTGGAGAATTTCCGGGGCCAACGTTCGCGCTTGGGCCAGTGGTCTGTGTCAGTGCCCTTGTTGCCCACTAGCATGCAGCATAGGGATTTTCTATTAGTGTATAGGTGCTGCAATGATGGGACATATGCTCATAGTATATAAATCGAGCTATCACATTAGCTATAGCAGGTACTGACGACTTGCATGCAGTATTCTTAGTTGGGGAATGCTCCGGGAACATAAGTCCCTGCATGGGGCTTGTCCAACCGTGAGGTTTCAACCGAAAGACCGGTGGATACAGTAGTTTCTAGCGCGGTGTCAATTCAATCCATTGCCCCCTGCACGCCATTGGATAGGATTTGACCTTCCGAACGCGCTGTTAGCTTTCACTGGCTCCTTGCAATTAGCTAATTGAGACGGTGTTCGTATAGTCATTTCAGGGGGAGCCCCTAGGTGCTCAGGACTACTATCAAATACTGCTACTAGCTTGTACCTCGTGATATTTCGTAGCACAGGGCTGTTGATCTACATTTCAAGTTATATATGAATCGCGGCCCGGGAATCTTTCATCAGTCTGGCTTAGTGCAGTACTTTTATAAGCTTGAGTTGACACATACACCTCTAGCACTATCTTCATTCCTCGACACGTTCTAAATTTGAGGTTTCAAAAATGACCTCTCAAACTCAGCAAATCATTGCTGCTCTCGATGCGGTTCACCCCGAGGCGTTTGGCGGAAATGAGGTAGAACGTCTTCAAGTTCGTGCAGCTGCACGTCGACTCCTCGCAAGGGTGGAGTCGCCTTATGAGCGTGCCTGGGGCTTCTGCTTCGAGCATCCGGTCGTGTTTGCCGCTCTGCAGACCTGTATCGATGTGGGACTATGGAAAGCCTGGACAATCTCTGGTGGGGATGAGAAAACACTCCACGACCTGGCCAAGTTGGCCAATCCCACCGTGGAGACTAACTTGCTGCGTATGTGACTCAATAATGGAACCTTCAACAGTAGCTAACGTGTCACAACAGGCCGTTTGTTCCGCCTGCTTGCAGCTTTCAATGTTGTTCAAGAAACCGGAGAAGACTCATTCAAGCCCACTCCATTCTCGCTAGCTATTGGTGATGACACAACCAAGGTCCGCGCCTCTCTTCAAGCAGCGTGAGTACACCGGAGCTTCATACCTCAATATATCGCGCTAAACTTATATCTCAACACTAGATCCAACCAATACATATTGGCCGGTCACAACCTGCCGAAGTACCTTGCAAAGATCAACTACTCCGAGCCTACAGATATCAGCGTGAATAACCACTCGGACGCAGACCCAGATGGCCTTACCTTCTTTGGTCGATTGCAAGAGAGCCCCTCCTACTTTAAAGCATTTACTGGACATATGGAAGCATGGACAGCATGGAAGACCCCTTGGACCAAAGTTTACGATACAAACCAACTTTTAGATGGCGCCAAGCTGGATGATGGATCTGCATTTGTGGTTGACGTCGGTGGAAACACTGGAATTGACATTTCCCATGTTCACACCAAGCATCCCGATCTTCCTGCCGGGTGTCTTGTCCTTCAAGATCTCCCTGAGATTATTGTAAACGCCCAAGTCGACAAGAAGGTTAAGACTATGTCTCATGACTTTTTCCTCCCACAACCTATTCGAGGTGAGATTCGAACCTCATATACTGTGAAATCCTTTTTCTAACTAGAACAGGGAGCCGTGCTTACTTCATGCATGCTGTTCTACACGACTGGCCCGACCATAAGGCCAAGCAGCTGTTGGAGAATACCAAAGATGCTATGGCAAAGGGATATTCGAAGTTGTTTATCTACGACATTGTCCTACCACCAACAGGCGCAAGTATCAGCCAGACCACTATGGACGTGAACATGATGTCTCTCCTTTCTGCATCTGAAAGAACCCAGGCAGCTTGGGAAAACCTCCTTACTATGTCCGGCTTCAAGATTGTCAAGTTCTGGCCAGATCCCCAGCAGTATGAAATGGTCATCGAGGCCGAGGTTGCGTAAAATGAGTTTGCGTGGTATACCATTAGTTGCGTCATAATTTCAAGAATGCAAATTGCCATATTCTACCATCTTAATATTATTAGTTTCTTGGGCTCTTAAGAATCCTACTGGTAAGAAAGCTCTTAGTACAGGGCGACCTTTCCCTCATTAGGACTAGTAGGGCTGAAGGACCGGGGCGTAACGCCGCCGGGATTTCTCCAAGTTTGGCTACAGGAAGTGGCATGTGAGTTATGAGAATATCTCCTCCTTTATGTGAGAGCAATGTAGTCATTAAGTCTCTATGTTTATTTCTAAATTAATTGCAGTTGAAAACACTCAACGCTCGATGGAGGAATCTCAATCATTCGGGGTTTCAGCGACGTCCTCAGCTTCATAATTCATGATTTTATACAACCCATCGAGTGATATTAGTACAAAAGACTCTCGGGATAATTCAAAGCGAAGCAAAAGCCGCTCTATGCATGCATCACCCAATAAAATTTCTCTTTTCGCGCCAGACCGGCCATTGAGTCGAGGACCAACCTACCAGAACAATCTAATAAGCCTCCCGGCTATTGAACTAATTCTTGGGGTTAGCCTTATGAGGCATAATTCGACATTCCTGGGGTTTGTTCAGTCCAAGCGTACATACTAAGATTCACATCCCCGGATCCCCCACATTTCCCCAGTTCTCTTTATGAAGCTAGGGAACCTGCTCTGCCGTGGAAGGGAATATCTACATTTTGAACACTGAATTTGTCTATAACCAACAATACACCTATTAGCTTATATTTATGGTATAAGACAATAAGTTGACTTCCTAGGTGTCTCATACAGTAGGAGATTTAATATCTTTTCTGCTCCGATCATACATTATACATCGTCCTATCCACAATGGGGAATTCCAAGGAAAAGCCCGAGAATGTCGAGCATGTATCTTCCGGAAGAGAAGGTGATGTGCCTACCAAGAGCCTAGCGCCGATAATGAGGTCCCGCGAGGATGATCTTGGTATCTGGCAATGCGTCCTGAGGTTCAAAAACGTCTCTCTTATTGCCATGGCGGCGGCATTTAGTGCATCGCTTGATGGCTACCGTAGGTCACTAAGAGATGATAAAGCTCCAGAAATGAGGACTGATAGAAATCAAGCAGAAATTAACCTGAATGGAGGTATCGTTTCCAACAAAGGTTTCATTCGCCAAATGGCATCTCCAGGTACTTCGATCATTGCGGGAAAATACATCTCGGCATGGGGAGGCATCCAATCTGCCGGTCAAACAGTCGGTCAAATTGTATGATTATCAACGTTTGTCTAAGATTCTTCCAGCGACATACTAACTATACTACGTTCAGATTCTTCAATATGCAACAGAGAAGTTTGGCCGAAAGATGGCGTTCTATATTATCTGGGTTGATATAGTCATCAGTGTATTCATTGAAACATTTGCTACAAGATGGGATCACTGGCTCGCAGCAAAGCTGTTCTCTGGAATGGGAGTCGGCATGCTTCAATCTACCATACCTCTCTACTTATCCGAAATAGCCCCGACCCAATTGCGAGGTTTCTACATCAACGCATACAGTTTGTAAGTCATCGCTGAGAATTACAAGAGCCAATTCTCTAACACTCTCTAGTTGGTTTGTGGTTGGTCAAATTTTTGCGTCCGTGGCTTTACAAGAATTGAGCAAAAATGATCCATATGACTTCCGTGTCCCGATTTATACTCAGGTATCTCATCTCAACTCAGCCATAGGGACATATTGGCTTCACTTATAACTAACTATATTTTAAAGTGGGCTATGGTGGGTATAATCATCATTACCTTCGCTTTTATCCCGGAGTCACCATGGTGGCTCGTGAGCAAGGGAAAGATAGACAAGGCGGCTAGGATCTTGACTAGATGCAATGGAAATGTCAAGGATTACAGCATTGATGAGCATATTGTATGCAAGATTGATTGTCACTCATGGGGAAGAAATTCTAATATATCTATTAGGAAATTATGACTGCCACAGTGACGGAAGAGCGCCTCGTTGCAGAGCGCAACTCTGAAGAAGGGTCTTGGGCCGTTTTCCAGGGCCGCAATCGTCTTCGATTTCTCATTGCTGCCTGGCCAAAGATTGCCCAGCAGCTTGTTGGATTATCTGTATTCAACACTTACGCGACATACTTCTGTAAGAATTAACGGGTTGTATGTTGTGAAACTCCTCTAGCTAACATGAGGCTCTAGTTCAATACGCTGGAAGTAACGATCCTTTCATGGTCACCGTCATCTTGTCTTGTGTCCAGTTGATATCAATGATAGCGACAGCAGTTACAACAGACAAATTTGGCCGTCGTCCACTAACAGTCTATCCGTACCTAGTAACAGCGGTCTCATTATTATGTCTTGGGATCATCGGGTGCTTTGATTATACAAAAACATCCTTGAGTTCACTCTTGGTAAATACTTCCCTTAACATGATCCGGTCTCCAGTACTGATAAGTCTTCAATCAAGATCTTCTTTGCCTGCTTGGCAACATTGTCTACAACTGGTGCATCCGCGATTGGCTATGCATATGCAGCTGAGATCCCGCAACAACGCTTGCGTGCAAAGACAGCCGGTTGGGCCCTTGCATCATCGAATATGGTGGCTATAATGTTTAGCTTCTGTACACCATTGATGATCAACAATGCGCCTGTTTCTGCATGGGGAGTGAAGACCGGGTTCTTGTAAGTCCTCCATTGTGGTTATAATTGACATAAATATTTATTACAATGATTGACTGGTGTTCACTATCAGCTTCGCGGGTTCTGGCTTGGTCGCCGTCATCGTTGCCTGGTTTATTCTTCCCGAGGTGACTCGTCGAACACCGGCGGAGATTGATGAAATGTATGTTGCTCCCTGCCAGTACCTAATAGACTGGTACGACTGAAGTGTCTTGCTAAATAGACTCATCTGGACATATAGGTTCGAGAAAAGGGTCAACCTTTGAAAATTCAAGGGGTACGTTACAGAAGTTCAAATGCGCTCTCATGAACAACGTAACGACCATGAAATGGTTACCAGAGCCTAGTTGTTAGGTGCTTGACAGGAGCTCGAAAGTCTTAAGGTCTCTCATGTTTTGCAATTATCAAAATGAATGAAGTGGAATTCTCGGCTGACATTTCTGTTTCGCTGTGATGTCTCGTATTTTACTAGTATTTGATAGTTCTACCACAACTGGGAATTTGATACATTAAAGTACAGAAAGGGGGGGGGGCTCAGGAGTTCTAGTCTTGGTGTAAAAACTTGGTATTTTCCATAGTCCGACATGATGGTGACATGTCCTGTCGACAGTAATGTTGTACTCTCTTTGGATCCCACCCATTAATAATCAACGAAGACAGAAGAGCATGAATTTGACTTTGCGAGAATAGATACTCTGCTCATATACACCGAGTTGAAGATGGATGCGAAATCGAGGATCTTTGTACTCAATCTTTGAAGACTAGCCGGAGATAGTCTATAATGCCATGCTCTTCCTCCTTGCACCCAGGCAAACGGCTGATAACCTCGACAGCCTTGTGAAGTCTAAGTTCAACGATCTTTTCGCTGTCAGAGTTAAGCTCCCAAGATATCCCTGCGAGATTATCTTTACCGAGGGCTACCTTCGCATGCAAACTTTCTGTCAAGCGAAGTCGCGGGCTGAACAATATTCTGGACGATCCAGCAGCAACAGGTTGAACACCAGCAAGCTCAGTGCAATATTCATAAATCGGTACACTTCCCCAAGCATGGCAGTCAGACCTTTGTCTCACATCATCTTCTTCCCACGTGGAAAGATTATTCGTCAACATCCTTCGCCAGGGGGACCACATTTTGTCCCAAAATGAATCATATAGATCCCCATCATCAGCCAGGGCCAAGGCGCGGAATGCATAAAAGCGCATCATATATGAACATTTCGAGAATCGATCATTTGTAAAGGATTCGCTCAGAATCCGAGTAGGTTCTTCAGCCGTGGTTGCTCCGCATAAGACTGCGAAAACTTGGCAATGCTGGGAATACGACAGTTCATCGGCAACATCGGCCGTAGAATCGGTAAAGAATTCCCCATCAAAGCAATGAGTCCGAATAGCAGATATGAGAGATTGTGCACGCGATTGATATTCTGCAGCATTCCCTGGTCGACCTACTTCTCGCACTAGAATGGCGACTTTCTGAAGGACCCATGCATACAGCATACTGAAATAAGTATGTCTGTTTGACCTTCTCCCTGAGGTTGGAACTCCTTTATCGGGATGGTCGTCTGTTTCCCCCCAGGTTGTAACCCAGTCGACATATTGCCAGACTACATTTGGAAGTCCACTGACCAAGCCCAGATCATCGATATGGGTATCGAAAAAGTCAAGGATGCCGTCGATACGTGGGACAAAACTTCGCGAAAATCGAGTATCTCCGAAGTATAGATGGTGGTCGCATACCTGTAAAATCCAATAGAGAGAAAATCCTGCTATGACTTGTGGCACATGCGAAGGGAAACGGGACTGCGTTAGACCTTCTGGTGTGACCGATGCAGCAAAATTTGTGATTGCCTGGCGCATTAAACGGTCATCGCCGGAGAGAAGATAATGGAATAGCCCCACTGAGCGACTATCACCTGAGTATCTAGATCCTATGTTAGTTTGTGGGTATTCTTAGTTTCGTTCAACTAACGCCACTCACTGTAACTGTTCATAAAATGGACAATCGGAGTACCCGTCGAACATACAATTTCGCATAGTCCGTATAGAGACATTCCATATCTGCTCGCTCTGTGGATCGTTGGGCTGCTTCCAGCTAGCCTTAACCGCTAAGGGATAATTGACCTGGGTAGCATCAAACGACGGAATCTCAATTGGCTCAGGTCCAATTCCAATTTCAATCTTCAAGAGCCTAAAAGTACGAAACCAGAACGGCTCGTAAACGACAGTTTCTCCATTGTCGGGAAGATTGAGTACTATTTCATCGTATGGTCCTATAATATGACCGACACTTGCGTCGAGCCGGTCTGTTTTAGATCTGAAGAAAGGGTATGATCGTGGCTCAAGCTCATATCCCTCCGAATACGTCACTTTCATGTTGATTTTAGAAGCATGTTTGACAGCTTTGAAACTCCATCGAAGGAAGGCAGTCGAGTGGACGTCGGCTTGTAGTTGGAGATTGTGACTTGACCCAGCGGGAAGAACAAGGGCGTGGCTTTTGGCGAAAAAGGCTGCCCATTCGCTGGCATCGATTGCACTTTCGCAAGATCTGATGGTTTTCACAGCAATTGGAGTTGATTCGGGCATGGGAATGAGACGTGGGCGTAGATTCCATGGTGGGATATCACCATTCAATGTCCTGATCTTGTAGGCAAGTGGTGCAACCGCTGTACTTCTAGCTTCTGCAGGAGTGACTCGTTCACTGATCTACAGAGATGAGTCAGTATAATGCATATTGGCCTCAATTGTAAGAACGACCTTACATGTAAGAACACATCATCCACCAGTCCCATTGGAAACTGAATGGTATTATCGACGCATGCCAGCCAATTGTTAGATGAAGCAAGATCAACGGCCTCGTGGGCTGTTTTCACTGACCCAGTTACCGTCAAACCGGGACGAGCCGTCCGCTCGAAAGGCATCGCACTTCGCAAAGAGTTAAAGTATCGGAGAATTACGAACTTAAGCTCATTCTGTCCTTCCATCAAATACGGGGCGATATCCAACGTGTCATAATACCATATCAAAGGACTACTTCGAGTCGGACCAACAGCGACATGTTTGCCATTCACATATAGTTTGTATCGGGTGTCTGCTGAGAAGTGCAGAACTGATGTACTCGGCCGCGATGACAATTGAATGATATGGGTGAAATTGACGATCTTGCCAGCTGTATTTGAATTCGAAGCGTCGACCCAGTCTGGAACCCAGATCCAGTTGGCCTGGAGTGCGTCGATTATCTTTTCCCAATCGTGTAAGCAAGCTTTACAACCCAATAGCTTTGTCATGGGAATTTAATACCTTTTGCTCTTCTGTCGAAGCCATTTTCTGCGTCGTGAGTTATGAAGATGGCAAACATTCATCTCCAGTATTTTAATGAATATCGCCTATTGATGCTTCTCCGGTGGGGGGCCGGCGGGGCTCGGTGGATTTCATGCCGAGAAGGCTTGCCGAATGAACCACAGCAGAAGTTGTATGTAGTTAAACATACCGTGCATATATAGTGTTGTCTATGCTTTGATGAGCAGGGCAGTAATTGCAGAAGCCGCCACATCTGATGTGACTAGTAATAGTAGCTAGGACAAACTATCGTTCAGTACTGTACATAGTATGCTGATGTCTCTACCTAGATAGTTATATGTTCGTAGTTCCGAGTCTGCTGCGCCCCTTTGCATAACTTGAATTTCCTAGTAACTTCAAGTATTTGATTCTAAATTTAATTCTTCGTTTTCTCATATTTTGAATGGGGGCTATCAACATCTTCATTGTCGCGACATTTCTCGAGCTCTTGGCGACATTAGAAAAGACCTGATCGCACAAAGGAGCCCAGCTATATCCTACCGAAAAGATATCTAACAAAGCATAAAATGCTGCATGATAGTCTTCTCTGCATACACAGATGTCCATTTGCACTGCCATTGGTAGGGATTCCTGCTGGTGCAGTATGAGCAGGGATGGCCCGCTGCCGATCTCCTCCCCCGGAGCATGACCCGAACGCCGACACTGGGATCAACCTATCCGGTGATCCTGTATGGTTGCGCATGACCCCGAAATGTCTTGCTTCTCAACCGCGAAGAACTTTCATATCGGGAAGTTTTAGGGCTAGGTGGGTTGCGAAAGGTGTCGATGGCTGTGGGTAGCACATGCACTAGCCGCCCATGTTGCATAAAAGAATAGCCCGCGTAAAAAAGCAAAAGTAGAGCTAGCGACCGTACTAGGTCGTCATATCATATCCTCGTGATACAAAATATTCATATCTTTACAGTAGTTGACACTAGTCAGTCGCTAATGACATGAGGGTATATGTAGATCTCGCGAATACCAGAATGCCCTGGAACCTTGAAATGAAAACAGCCCCTGGGGGCGAAGGAAGAACGATATCCAGAAAGATTATATAAACAAGAACTACAAATAGACTTGTCAAATGCTAGTTCAGCCCATCTTGAAGCAACTTCCCGGCAGCAAAACGTGGATTTAAGTTTGACCAAAAATAGCCCGACAAATCGAGGGGGAGGGGGAGATGGAAGAAGGGGGGCCATATTCCAGAGTTTCTACAATACAGTATGTAGTATTATCATTCTCTGGAGGATCAACATAAGTTTCCGGCCGATATTAAATGGAATCAGCAGGCTCTCCTCACGAGTCCCCTGGGACTTCCAACCAACCAGCATGCAACGGGACGACATCACGATCGACCAACACGGGGATGGCGCGGGCGCATCTGCTCGCGCTCGCGCGTTCAGGCGCGACTTGAAACAGCGGAGGATACAGTAAGATAATGCTAAACTTTAGATCAGAAAGACTTAAGACATTTGTGTCTCGTCTCACTTGTTTCAACTCTTTTTGAGACTGTTTTCCCCCCAACTCACACTCGATTGTATACTTTTATACTTGCGACACCACAATAACACTTCCTAACAGGGACTAGTGGATACCATATCGGTACTAGCGTGTCTCCACCAACGCGAAAAGAAAAAAAGAAAAAAAAGGAAAGAGCGACTGGCGCATGCGACTTTGCGACTGCCCCAAAAACCCCAAAGTCTGCTTTGCAAGGGATAACTTTATTCTTCCCCGACGACTTCTTCTTTTTCCTCTTTTTGCTTTTCTCCTCGTCCTTCTTGGCTTGGACCTTCTGCGCATTCTCATTTTACCCCTCCATCTTTGTCAAGCGCATTGGTTTACATTTGACACTCTCATCCATCTGCGCGTCGCTTCGTAATTCCAGCGGGGTGATATATACTCGCATTCAAAATGGTTTCTTTCCAATGCGAGGTAAGCTTACTATCTGTGATGGAATACTGGTGACATGCACATACTGGCTGTCATGAAGCAAGATCGAATGCTAATCAAGCCTGTCCACTAGGCCTGCGGCGACGTGCTCACCAAGAAAAAGCTCGACCCTCATCGCAACCAATGTCGTGGCGCGTCCTTTACCTGCATTGATTGCATGGTTCACTTCTACGGCACCGAATACAGATCCCATACGGTATGTCCTCATCGTTTCCTGTCTCGATAATTCGGATGTGGTATTCGATGTTCTTGCAGACCTGGATTGCGCGGTCCCACTGCAAGTGACGATTCAACCGATCCAACCGATCCAACCAGAATGTCTTTTCCATATTGTCGCTCAACAATGCATATACTGATGTGTCTTCTTCTCCACAGAGCTGTATGACCGAGGATCAGAAATACCAGGGTGCTCTTTACAGAGAAAAGCCAGCCAAGGGCCAGAAGGGCAAGGGCCAAAACAACCAGAAGCAAAATGCAAAATCAAACCCCAACGCACGAAACCAACAACCTCGCGTCGACGATGCTACGTCTGATGGAGAGGTCATCAAGGCCAATGTTCCGCCTCCTCCGGCACCTACTCCTCCTCCGACGAGCAACAAGAAACCCGCCGCGGCTGCCCCGACGAGCAATGATCAGCCTGTGAATGTTTTCGACTATCTTGTCACAGAAGATACCCCCAATGCGTCCAAGGTGTCGTTGGCTCCCAAAGAACAAATGTCTATGAACCCTCACGCCCCATCTGTCTTCGAGGCCAGCAATGCTTTGGCGCGACTTGACCCCAAGACCGATGATGAGGGCAATTACGACATCGCATATGAGGAGAACGGTTTCTCTTACGGGGCAGATCCCATCCCCCAGCCCAAGCATTCCCTCGCCATCGCCAATCCCTCCATGGAATTCGTCACACCCGCTCCAAAGAAGAAGAAGGAGCGGCGCGAAAAGAAGGAACGCGCGCCGGGCAGTGTGAGCGAGAAGAAGCGCAAGCGTGGACAGGTTGATGCCCTCAGCAGCCCTCAACAGGATGTCGACACCCCAATGATGGACGCTCCGTCCAGTATCGTCAACAATGCCGGTACCCCGGTACTGGCGCATTCTGGTCTGACCGGTGGACTGAACCGCATGATGCGGTCCCCATCACCTGATGGTGACGAGACTCCCGACCAGCGCCGCTCTGGCTACCAGGATGCGTCGTCTCCAATCAAGCGTACCCGCCGCAACGGCAAGGAGCTCAATGGCGGTGACCCCGGCCTGGGTATTACTATCAAGAACCGTGCCGAGCGACTGGTCTCTTCCATGTTTGGTGGCACTGGCTCCGTGGTTTCCAATGGCAGCAAAGACAGTCATGAGAACTCCCGCGCGTTGGTTCGTACCCGTCGCGGCAGCTCTTCCAGTGCCGATGAGCTGCCGGAAGTGCGCAAGAAGAAGTCGCATCGCTCGCGCAACGTCTCAGATTCCCACGCTGAACGCAAGTCGAAGCGAAAGAGCAGCAACCCCACCCACGACGGCGATCGCCCTTCTCGTCGGCAAAAGCAGATCGACGAGCGCCGCCGCTCTGACTCCCGCTCCCCTCATCGCGACAGCCGTCAAGTCACCGTTTATCGGAAATCCGAGGCACCGGCCCGCAGTGAGGATGTCCTCCAACGGGAGATGGCCACTCACTTCCTCTCTCTTGTATCCAGGGACAGTGAGCGTGGCTGTTCTTTCCACAAGGCTCTAAAGAAATTCCACCGGGATTTCGCTGATGAGCAGGACGATCACGGCCGGGATTCTCGTGAGCGTCGTAGTGAGGATGAGCGGGATCTGTGGCGCGGTCTGCGACTGCGTCGCAATGATCGGGGCGAAATTGTTGTATTCGCGTAATAAAAGTCATTGCTACGAGCTTGGGGTATCTGGTTCTTTTGTCACGACAGACTAATCTGAGATTCTTTCTTTACGAAATGATGGGGTCTGATCCTGCATAGCGCATAATTGTTTTTAATTGGCGCGGTCTTTTTTCGCATATTGTTAATACTGGACCTAATTGGACGCCAAAATTGATGAATGTATACAGTGTCATTGCATCTTCTACTTTTGTTTAGAGTTATAGTTTCCTGGTAGTATATCGGCATCTGACTCGTAAATATCTATATTGGTTACTCACAGGGTAAGTTTTGTTGAGTACTACAGGTGCACAAGTAGTATAGCTCCCTTTTCAGGTAACTAATTATACAATAATTTACATCCAAGACCAATACTTCACATTAAGATTTATTTCAGACAAATTATACGGGGATAGGCAATTGGCCCTCTAAATTCTTCCGGTGGATAAACAAACGCTATAATGCTCCTTGATAGGATGCAATGTCAATGCATGATGGCGTCTCCACGGTGAGTCACGCACGACTGCCGTTGAGTCACGAGAGTGGCGGACCTGACCGCCTTAAACTCCGCTTTTTGATTCTGCCAGCGACCTTTTAATCGGGTTGTTTCGAGATGTTTCGTTATCAAACTATTTCGCCCACTGGGCTTCGTCTATATTTGAAGATTGATTTGTATCTGCACTGCTTCGATTATCAACTGTCTATCATAATAACTCGGTGCTGATATTTGACCCAACCAACTTACACCTTACGACTTACACCCACTTTTATACGATACCGATCGTTAATCACATTCGCTTCAAATCTCCAATTTACATATTGCATGAGCAGTAGCGCTGTTTTGAGCCAGCCTCCGCTGGGGTCGCAGATTATGGCCAGTACGGCTGAAGCTCCTGCTACCGCGCCGGCTCCACCAGCTCCGTCAGCTGGTCGCACCAGGCATCGCCGCCGTGGGAGAGGCCCTGCCAATCGTGATGGCCAATCCAATACGACAGCTCAATCGACAAACGAACAGCCTCAGAATCCTGTGAGACAGCAACAGGGAGAATCCAGTCAAACTAATGCAACCGAACAACCAAACGGTTCGACTCGTTCACGTGGGGGAAATAAAGAAGGCAAGGGTTCCGGAGGTCGAAGAGGACGTGGTAATGGCCCTCGACGGAATGAGCAAACACAAAATGGCGGACAATCGGACCAAACAACGCAACGACAATCTCGAGGAATGCGTACGAGAGGTTTTGGTGCTCGTTTGACTAAATCAGACAACCAACCAGATGCAAAAGGGACCAATGGTCCCACAGATCTAGAAGCCAACCTTCGTGCCGATGCGCCAGATTTTGTACCTGGGATGCCTGCGATCTCGCAGGCTTCCACAGCTCCGGGCCCATCCAGCAAGCCAAAGGGCAAATCAAAACCGAAACCACCCCAAAAGCCCCCGAAGGTCACAACCAAGTCCGTTGCCGACGACATCGCCACCCGTATCCACGAAGATATAGCGCACAACCTGTACGAATGTCCTATATGTACGAGTGAGCTTGGAAAACGATCTAAGATTTGGTCTTGTGAATTATGTTGGACTGTGTTTCATCTGAGTTGTGTCAAGAAATGGTCAACAAATGAAGGGTCTGCCGCTGCTCGACAGCCACAGGATGCAGAGGGTTCTCTTGCGCCTAAGGCTTGGCGCTGTCCTGGCTGTAATTTGTCACACGAACATTTCCCTTCTACATATACTTGTTGGTGCGAGAAAGAGTCTGATCCTCGGCCCTTGCCCGGTCTACCTCCACACTCCTGTGGCCAAACGTGCTCGCGAGCCCGCAGAGGATGTCCTCACCCATGCGACAAGACTTGTCATGCAGGCCCTTGCGCACCATGTACAGCAATGGGTCCGACCCAGGATTGCTTCTGTGGCCGTCACTCCTCCACGAAGCGCTGCCAGGATACCGATTATGAAAACGGTTGGAGTTGTGGAGAAATATGCGGTGACCTTTTACCGTGCGGAGAACACACCTGCCCTCTCCCTTGTCATGAAGGTCTTTGTGGCGCTTGTGAGGTCAAGATTGATGCACGTTGTTACTGTGGCAAAGTCCATACAGAAATGTTGTGCAGCTCTAGAGATGAGGAACTCGACAGTGAAAAGGTCCAAGAAGATGGATTGAACGAAGAGTGGACGGGCTGTTTCAGTTGTCCCGAAGATTGCAACCGTCCCTTCGACTGTGGAGTGCATTTCTGTCAGAAGAGCTGCCATCCCCAAGATTCATCACCCGCCCATTGCCCTCGTTCTCCCGATACAGTTTCCCGTTGCCCTTGTGGCAAAACACCTTTGACCGAAGTCCCTGGGTATACGCCGCGAACTTCATGCGAGGATCCTATACCCAATTGCTTGGAGCCTTGCGGTAAGATGCTTCGATGCGGCCACTCTTGCGATCAGATCTGCCATACCGGACCTTGTGGTATGTGTCTTCGACACGTCCCCATTTCATGCCAATGTGGCCGCAACACTTCTATGAGTGTCTGTCATCAAGGAAGTCTAAATCCACCTCAGTGCTTCCGACAGTGCAAGGCAACTTTGCATTGCGGACGCCATACCTGCACTGAGCGATGCTGCCCTGGAGAGCAGATGGCGATTGAGCGTCAAGCTGCGCGCCGGAAACTCAAGCCTCATCTTCGCCCTGCTGAGGAGGAAATTGAAGCTGAACACATCTGCACGCGTGTATGTGGTCGAGCGCTGAAATGCGGACGACACACTTGCCCTGAGCTCTGCCATAAGGGCCCCTGCAACACATGCCGAGAGGCAATCTTTGATGAAATATCGTGCAACTGTGGAAGATCGATTCTGTATCCTCCTCTACCATGTGGCACGCAACCTCCTCCATGCTCTCGTCCCTGTGAACGGCCGAAACCTTGTGGCCATCCTCAAACGGCGCACAATTGCCACACCGATGATGAATCTTGTCCCAAATGTCCATTCCTTACAGACAAGGAGTGTCTTTGTGGGAAACGGGTAATGAAAAATGTACCTTGTTGGCTCGCAGACGCTCGTTGTGGTCAGGTATGCGGTGCACCGCTCAAGTGCGGGTCTCATTTCTGTAAGAAAGACTGTCATCGGCCAGGGAAATGCGAGGATGCAGACAAGCCTTGTTCGCAAGCCTGTGGAAAGAGCAAGAGTCTTTGCCATCACCCTTGCTCTGAACAATGTCATGCTCCTTACCCCTGTCCGGAGAAGACGCCATGCTCGTCCATGATCACTGTAACATGTGGCTGCGGACGAATGCGTCAAGAAAGACGTTGCAATGCAGCAAAGGCAGTAATATCTAAGGGACAGGTTCAACATCCGGAACGTTTGCCCTCGCTCACCCCGTTGACCTGTGATGAGGAGTGTTCACGTCTGGAGCGAAATCGATCCTTGGCCTCCGCACTTGGTGTAGACATTAACCAGCAAACTACCGTGCAGGCCTTTTCTTCCAGTAACCTTCCCTACTCCACCGAAACCTTAGACCAATACATCAAACTGGCGTCAACCGTTTCTCTATCGACCCTCCAAACATATGAGTCGACAATGCATTCTTTGGCAACCGATACATCAAATCGATCTATCCGCTTTCAACCAGCCAAATCCACTCTCCGAGCATTCACGCATGCACTTGCCACAGATTGGGGTTTTGTCACTGAAAGTCACGACCCAGAACCTCATCGCCACGTCTTCGTCCTAAAACCTCTGACCTGGACGCCGCCAGTTTTCGGCATCGGAAGTGAAACCACCATCGGAATTGGCGGCATGAGTGTGCGCGAATGCGTCAAACTTCGTGAAAGAGAAAGAACAAAGGAACGCGAGGCTCAACGCGTTGCTGCTCTCGAAGCTAAGGCCGCTCGCGATGCCGCCAAAACACAGACCACCGGAAGTAGCTCAGATGGTTGGGCGCAGGTTGCGTCTCGAGCCAAGAAGCCCGGTGCAGATGGCAGTAATGCTAGTACTAGGAGTACCACGCCATTGCAGAGCTCATATTCGAGTCCTTTCTCAGGTCGTTCCATATTCTCCGCTCTTGCTGGCGATGCCGACTCTAGCGGCCCCGGAGCTAAGAAAGAGAAACTTGTTCTTCGGTCTGGCGTTGGTGTGGGTAAATCATTACGCTCACAGCCTGCCGCGGAAGTGGTTGATAGTTGGGAAGAAGCAGAGGAGAAGGAAGAGGAAGTTGAGCGAAAGCAAGAATTTGTTGGAAACTTGGAGGAGCAGCAGGAAGATGGGAATCAGGAGGCACCGGTTCCTGGTAACGAGACTGTTGAGCCGGAGGAATTGAGCAGAGGTCAGGAAACGATCATGTCGGAAATCGGAAAGACAGAGTAGACTTGCTTTTCGTACTCTTATGACTCACGATGGAAAGGAAGAAAGAAAAAAGTGTTGTTTTTGAACTGCGTGCATATGATACCCGGGTAGCAATCTGAGGACCTCGGGGACTACGTGGTATCCATCATTAATTGGAGTTTTAATTTTTATACTTTATGAAATATCAGCTAGAATAAGCTTACAGAAAAGTAAGAAAAAAAAACATTTAAAAAAATAATGCCATGGAGCAATATCCGGTTTATGTGTTTAGCTGGTACTATTGACATACGGAGCTAATTCTATGTGCTGGTGTACCACAGAGTGTAACTGACCATTGGCATTCAATTGACCCAACGCCAATCTCTACTGTGATATACGCAATGCATAGTACTACTAGTAGCAGTCTTCATTCTGTAGTTCCCCTTAGTTACCAGTAATAGTATTATTAGGTAGTTTCATCTCATTCGTAGAATCGTTGATCTCCATTTCATTCAAAGCATCTCAATTATCCATTTGTCCCAGGTCAGGCTAATAATCATCTGAAAAAAGACCTTTTTTATCACCTGGATCTCAATTAAAAATAAAGCATGTACAGAAGTATCCAAGCTAAATACTGAACTCGCTTATATCAAATCCTTGGTTGTAACGTATTAAGACCCCGGGACAGGTGCAGGTGCAGTCTTAACGAACATCAAACATCCTTCTTCAGAAGCCTTATAGGGACCATGCTTCATCCCTGGTAAGCGATAGGCATAGGCACCAACCCCCCAAGATTGTTCAAGTGAAAGGTCCTCTAATCTCCCCTGGAGAAAACATACTTCTTCGATAAAAGTATGTGTAATTGGATTGTTGGGTGTAGTAGTATTCGGTTCCCACCATTGTAGAACAGCTTTATTCTCTCCTTCCCCGTTCAAACATAATTCCCAAATGCCTTTTGCAACTGAATACCAGGGCTTTACATCTTCTGAATTTGCAGGTGTACCTGGGGCGGGAAGTGGTGGTGGCGTGGTGAATTCTTTCTGGTGGAAGGCCATTTTCGTAAATTTGAATGATGTAGGGGTGTATTATGGTAGATGTTTAATAAGCTGTTTGTTTCTCGTTGAAGAAAAAAAAAAAAAAAAGAAGGAAAGGATAATAGAATGAAAAAGGGAAATGGAATCATCCGATTTTGTATAAAGCAAAGCTAAGCTTTGTTGCTTACGAATGAATTATCGGGAAATAGACAAGGTTTAAACCGATTTATTTTCCTGAAAGCAAATCAGAATTAAGTATCGGGCCGACTTATCGGGAAACTCCCCCGAATATGCCGATTGACAGATGAGACTCTTCATTATGTTCATCACTGACAGTTTTGGGATATTGATAGAACACTAGAATGGACCTATTCTAAGTACTAAGCAAGCGAATCTAAGTTAAACGTTGTTTCTCCAAAGCTCATACAAATGCACCATCCTTCTCATTGTCAAATCCAGTCAAACCCATAGTCCACCACGCTCATGGGTTACCCTCTAAATGGTAAGTTCACGAGTTTACAGTGTTGATTATGTATTTGGTATAGCCTGGATATCACTTCTTTGAACATCGAAAATAATCATTTCAGTCTGGAAGGATTTCTGCTTGAACTATACTACTGTAAAGCTGATTATGTCATCATACCTTACGTAATAAACCGCGATCTTCTTATCGGACAACTTCGAGCAAGTTCGAGTTGGAATCTTGCGAAAACACCAATCTTTGCAAAACAACATGGCCTCTTTCCGGTTGCAAGGGTTTCAATCCGTCCTTCGGGGTAACGCACGGCTTCTGCGCGTTCCCCAACGTCGCTGGGCTCAGGTTCATGATGTGCGCTTCCTGGCCTCACATCACGATCCCAAGTATGTACAGGACAAATACCGCGCGAAGCTGGACCAGAAGGCCAAAGAGTGAGTTTCTCTTCCCCTCCATTGTATAGAACTATAGGGAATTTACTTACTAAACTACCTACAGGGAGGGTCACGAGTCAGTCGAGTCACTGAAGGAAGCCTATAGCGACAAGATTACAGACCTCCGTCGTCAAGCATCCACCGTCGCAACCCCAGAGCCCAGCTCTCCTCTATCCAGTTCTGCAGTCCCTGGAACACCTCCTCCTTTCCAAGCCCCTCCTCCCCCTGGTCAATCCGAGACCGAAAAGGCTGCCCGTCGAGTTACCGGCAGCGGAAGCGGAAACCCCATCAAGCCACTCAGCTCATACCTAGACATTGAAAAGTTCCGTGATCTTCCTCCGAAGGAGATCGAGGCCCTCTGGCGCCTCCGTCATGCGGAAAGTTCTACCTCTATCTGTGCCGTTATCCCACTCGAAACATACCAGCGCATTGCTGCCGCCGCTCGCCACAACCCTCAATTCGTTCTTCCAGTCCCGGTCCAACAACCCGTCGAAGATGCCCCGACCGAAAGCCAGGAGACTCAGAACGCTGCCGAAATCCACTTCTTGCAATGGGGATTCCATCCACCTGCTGACGACTTCGTTGCGCCCTCTGGTGAAACGGCCAACACACACACTTCTACTGTGATTTTTACCAACCTGGGTGCCTTCAAAATGCACGGTACCTATGCTCAGCCGCATACAACTGTTACACACTACCTGGATCTGGCTGATGAGAAGGGCTTGGTTCTTATGCACGGCCAGGTTAACCCGGACCGTGGAGTTTCTACTGCGGACGCTACCTGGTTGGTTAGCTGCGTTCAGCGCTTCTATGACTTTGGTGGTCAGGCCAGTGGACGTAAGGGTGAGTTGGTTCGCATGTTCACCAAGGGTGACACTGAGAATTTCAAGGTCGAGGAATTGCTGGAGGAGAGTGAGAAGATTCACTAATTGTGGATATTACCATTGACGATTGTACAACATTTTTTGGCCATTTGCTCTGGGATGGGCCACCATCATCAGATAGATACGGGCTTTAATTAGTCCAATCATATACCTGTATATTAAATATCTCACTCAACCGTAATAAAATTACTGGACTCGGCCTGCTTTCATTCAATGTACTAGAGGCTCTATCTACTGAGTGAAGTGTCGAATCGCGTTCTGTCTCAGTCACTTTCAACCTTGAAAATTGCACTATTATTAATTATTCGATAGTGATATGAATGCGTTTGCTTCATATTTGCTGTGAGTGAGGTCGAGTACTAGTGGTATAATACGGAAGTCAAAGAAACGGAGGCATATCATAAACCCTAATTGTACTACCAATGCATTTAACGCTGAAAAATCTATTTAACACGCTCCATAACAATGTCCAACAAAGGATACTCAACAGTATCAGCCTTTCCATCCTTCAGATTCAACACAAACAAATCCTGCCCACCCTGTGAATCAACATCCATCCAAGTAAACGACTTATCAAACAATCCCCCATGGCCACCCTCTACATCAGCCCGAGATTCAATCGGCAACATCGGCGACACAGACCGATGCGCAATACGAATAGAACCTTCACTCTGATAAAGTGACGAAAGAGACTTGGAAATCGAATTCAAGCCCGTCGGGAAAAGTCGATAATGTGTCCCATTTCGATTGTTCTTCCCATTCAACCATAACGATTTTAGTCCAAGGCCGGGGTGTCCACGATCAACAGTCAACGTAATATTACTACCAGAACCACTCTCATCGACGAATGTCCCTGCAAGATTTCGATACGCGTTCTCTGCCACTGCATGCTCAGCCGCGGGAATGAATGTTTCTCCGACAATATCACGGAGGGGCCATCTTGCTGGTGTTGCTGTTGCACCGCCGACTAGGATACTGTATCCGATGCCCTGGTCCGGGGAGAGGGCGAAAATAGCGGTATAATCACCGTTACCTCCGGCCTTAATGTAAACATCGGAAATTCGAGTCCGGTTTGAACCTGGTGTGACGGGGATCTCTAGACGAGAGATTTCCCACGGTGCACCGACAAGTTCGACTAAACTTCCTGTTCCACTGCGAGGCTTCATCCATTGAGAGGTCATTGGACCTGAGAGAAGTTCCGAGTTCAAGATTGAGAGACCTGCCTTGCGAAGATCTGCGGTGCTTGAGTAGATACTGCCGGTTCTGAAAATAGTATTACAATTAGCTGGTCTTGTCCGCTGCCTTTTCTGGTATTTGGATGAGTTCATTCTTGAAACTTACGAGGCAACGATGTCAAGGTCCAGGCCCCAAGATGTCATAGATCCTGATCCTAAACGAGAGCGATCCATGGCGTTGATACCGGAGCCCTTTGGTACCGTTGTCGATGTACTGTTCATTCCAAGTGGCTGCCAGAGAATATCTTTAAATGCATCTGCGACACTCTTTCCCGCTATTTTGGCAAGAACTTGACCTAATATCGCATATCCACCATCTGAGTAGATGGCGCTGTGGTATGGAGCGATGACAGGTAAGCGTTTCTCACGGAAGAAAGTGAGTAGATCTGAAATTGTATAATTAGCTTCACGTTCGAGGCGCTTTTGACGGTCAATCATATTAACCTTCCACTTTATATTCAGTTGAGTTCTCTTCATCAAGATAATCCAGGAAGAAGTCTATCCGAAAGTCAGCACGAGATACACAACTTGAATCAAAGTCCAATGGTGTTCGAAATCAAGTTACTTGGAACTCACCAGCGATACCACCAGTACCAGCTTGCTGCTCAGCCAAAGCCCCAACTGTAATATCTTCCCAATCAAGTCCATCGAGTGGACTTCTTGTTGAAGAATTACTAGTACTTTTCAGTTCAGGGAGATACTTCGTCACAGGGTCACTGAAAACACCCATGCCAGCCTTCGCAATAATCGCATACGCCGTGAACATTTTCGTCACGCTTCCAATACGTGAAATAGTATCATCATTCAGTTCGCCAGTCGTCAGAGACTTTTCCATGGACTTTCCAACATGCGAGTACCGAAAAATGGAATCATTTGTTGCGGCAGAGTATACGTCAATTGTAAATGCTAGGTCGGTACGATTCAGCTTGCCGGACTCAAACAACTGATCAATAAGACCGGGGAAAGCTTTCTTCGCATTTCCTATGGCTTTGGAATTTGACGGGTCAAAGTTGGAGATAAATGATGGTCCAATGAGAGGGACTTCGTCTGTTGCGATGATGCGGGTTGTCGCGGGAATTGCTAGTCCCAGAAGGGATCCAATTAGGACCTTTTCTAGGTGCATATTGTGTTTAATTGTTATTACCACTTAGATGAGGATGAGTGAACTGAATATTCCCTATCTAGTCGGGCTTTAGCTATTCTTATATACCTTCTCAACGCACTGAGATCTTACTGTTGACATCTCTGAGAACCTGGCGGTGCTCTTGGCATACGTCGATATCCATCTGTATAATATACTATTATAAGCACAATAAGAAGACCTGGACCTGTAAAAGTGCAGTATGATGCACGATATACCCCATATTAGCGTCTGTGGCGGAGAAACTCAACTCTTCGCCCCCAAATACAAGCGCGACAAACCACCCAAAACGGAATGCCGAGATTCTCTCAGTGCTGGCCTTCCATGCACTATTTCAAACCCTAATCCGATTCTGTGTATATGCGACGTAATAATAGTCCCATAGAGTAAACCCACACCGCTTCATTTCCCGGGCACTCGCTGTGGTTGGGTATCCATTGCAATCGAAATGCTGACTTATGGAAATTGGTGTTTTTGGCTGTTTAGAAAGTAGTATGGATAACAAACATCTACAATGAAACCATTTCTGGAAACCATCATGTATTACGAGGCATCCTCCTCGACGACTGTCTGCTCGATTCCATTTCGCTTTCGCCAGGTCCACACGCCTTGATCCACGTCGGCGCGTGTTATGCCATTGCGTACAAGACAGAATGCGACGCCCAATTCCGTGGTGACGTTGCGGTTCCGCATCTCGTCATCAAAAAACAGCATATCCTTGTAAGCGATACCGCTCTCGTGGTGGATGTGAGAAAAATGCTCTATATTACTGATGGGGAGGATCTGAATGAAATCAAAGCAGTCCAGGACGCGGATTGATCTAGTTTTCTTAGCCGCGGTGTTATTTGAAAAGGTCGGGGTGATGTGTAAGGCCTTGAGCGTATCCCGGGCGAGATTTGGAGTGTGCGTGCTCGAGACAAGAGCAATGGGGATAGAGCGGTTGACACAGGCGTTGATAATCGAGGAGACATCGGGATATAAGGCAAAGGACTCGCCCCGCCTAAGAAGCAGATGTTGGCGCGAGGGTCCGCGGGATGGGGGCTTACTATGTAGATCTGGGGCAACTTACCGATCAACCACACGCGTATTGTAGTCGCGAGCCTGAATAGGCTTGCTGATATTTGTATCTACCCAAAAAGGCCACAGCGTATAGTCCAGATCGAACACTATTAGCTTAGGGAGCGGCAGTCCGTCAGAGAAGGTTGCGGAGGCTACCGGATCATCCTCGAGAGGGGGCATAATGACAAGTCTAGAGATGTGAGATGGTTGTTTCTTGAAGATGGACAGTACATGGCTACACACTTCTATATTTGCATCATTCTCACGATGCAAAAAAGGCAACGAAAATTTAAATTCGGCATTAGCCATATTAGATTTAGCGTATCATGAAACAAACAGTAAGTACTGTTTGTATTTCGGTACGCAGAAAGTAGTGACAGCTCAGGGGTGAAGTCAGAGATCTACATATAAATTTACCAGATTATCCCTGCAACAAGATCTTGGCTTTGCCTTTCCGTTTTAGGTCTTACTGAGCGCCCATTTTGCTCTCTGGGCCTTGCTTATATGAGAGCCAGTACATAATAGTTTGTGTCAGAAAGGTCCCGTGTGACTACCGGGGAGCAGCGCGTTCTTGTCTTTCTATCCTAATAATTTCCACTCCCAACCATACCACGCATGTAATTATGGATACTTGTGGACATCAGTGTGTCCTTGGATGGATACCTACACGATAGGTATCATGTCGAGTCAAATCTGTCTATGTCCCCGATATTTACAATTGACTCAATGAGACATTATAATCATTGGAATGAATATATCAAATTCTTGACGAGATTTACTGCATCTATTAAAGCAGTGGCTTAAGTAACATCTTACGCCTTTACAATTCTTGAGCATAAATGATCATACCAGGGATATGAGTGTTGAAAAGGTACGAGGAGTTGAGAAAACGGTATCAGCCTAAGTAAATCACAGAGAAAGGATGCGGATTGGAAAGCGACTGTCTTGTTTACCAAAAGGAACCCTGGGGATATTCCGAACTCAGTGGATTTCCTTCTTGATCTTCAATTCCTCCTCTGTGGGTTTTCTTGCCCAAACGCGGTTACTAAGAGAAGTCAGCAACAAAAACGTCAGTAATCCAATGCTTGATGAAACATACATCCAATTGTATCCGTGAAGACGCGAATTTTTCATCTCAAGGCGCACAGCAGCGAGGAATACATGCACTTCCTCCTTCGTCCAAGGCTCAGGCTCCCCAAAGTGAGTCAGGAGCCACATCGCCCATCCCTCTAGAGCAGCCTTCCAATGAGCATACTCAAGTTGTCCGACCTCTTTCAATTGCTTATCCTTTGGCCAAGGTCCCAAGGGAACCCTACTCTTCCTTTGGTGCACGTCCACAAATCCAGCCTTTTCAATCGAGCCGCGCATAGTTTCATGAATATTCAGTGATCTGCCGGCTCGTTCGGCGCATCTGATAAATATATCACCCCATTGTGATAGCTTGTGTTCATCTTTTAGACTACCATCGTCACTCCGAACTCGAACATCAAATTCCATCTGCTCAATCCAGCCACCGGGTTTGAGGGCCCTGTTTCGTAAATTAAGTTGTAAATCGTGTCTAGCTAACTGGGCAAAAGAAATATGAACAAGAAACTCACTTGTAGGCCTGTTTGTATACCTGATCCCATTCCTTAGGAGCAAAGGCGCCATACATCAGACGTATATGGACCAGGTCGAATGGATCTCTCCATGTCCACTCACGCAGCACATCATCCACTTCGAAGATACAATTTGGAGGCATCCATGTAACAGGCGGTGGAAAGAGATCCACGCCCCGAACAGTAGCTAATGATCTGTCAGTACAAGAAAAGATTGACTGATTGACTCTAGGGAATCAAATACCCGATGGAAACATATCGGCAGCGTCACTGAGGAGTTATTAGTACCGAACCTCCTAAAACATGTACTAAATAACTAGTAGTTATTCAACTTACATTGCCCAGCTCCCTTGGCCAGTTCCAATATCCAAAATATGCTATTTTCGTGATATTAGTTGCTTCAGGCGAATATCATGGTGTTCATGGTATTTGATGAGTATTTACCTGGGGTGAATCACCGATAGGGGCGCGAAAAAGAGGATTCTCCTGGTAATGATCTAACACGAGAAACACCATATGACTACCAGAATGATCTTTAGCATTTTTTTTTTCAAATCACAGAACTTGGAGGGGTTGTAATTTACCCAAGTTCAAATGCTTCGAACTGCTGCTCGTCTGAAGGACCCCTGGGACATGTTAGCTAGCATTCCCGAAGAGATTATTAGCTAGATGACAACCTACCAATACTCCTCATCTTTTGTTGCTTGGTATCTACTCATATGAGTTTACCATTAGTAGATGAAGACGAGCGTATCGACTGAAGATATAACAGACCTTCGCCCATTTTCAAATCGTCCCTTCGCGATCGAGGACGCAAGAGAAGTGGTCTCGCTGAAAACGAAATCAAATTAGAATGATACAATGACAATGACTTTGATACAGGGAGTGAAACTCACGACTGAAAGTCCTCTGGGTCGATATTCGCGCCAACTTCTAACGAGTAGCAGTTGGGGTCCTGGTCAAGAAGTGAGAAAGAGGTAAAAACAAACGTAATGGAGACCATCAGGGTAGGTAGGGGGCTATTTACCACCGCGATATCTATTTCTTCGTATCTGGCCGCCATGTCGTTCGTGATTCTTTGCTGTCGTCAAGA
>Ga0102593_1000178_pt1 | contig 161048 bp, 158 predicted proteins | sample AraplaCol_mMS_r2_2_FD_76862 | JGI IMG/M metagenome (GOLD analysis project Ga0102593, IMG submission 76862) | Arabidopsis root microbial communities from North Carolina, USA - plate scrape MF_Col_mMS_r2 (SPADES assembly) (version 2) | ecosystem: Host-associated > Plants > Roots > Endosphere...
CACGGGATGCTCCATTTCGGACATCACGATAGATGGAAAATACCAGATGGCAACCAGTTAATAACTGGTATTACCGCTGCAATTCGAAGACGAAGTCATACACGTCGCCCTTATAGCGGGTTTCGCAGAGTTCGACGGTCTGGCCATCCGCCAGATAACAACGCCGCTCGGTCACCAGGAGAGGCGAGCCCGCCTCGCAGTGAAGATGGTCGGCATCTTCAGCCGTCGCTGCTCGCGAGCGCATACGCTGGATCGCACGTTCCGGCATGAAGCCTCGCGCTTCCAGTATTTCGTAGAGCGACTGGCCGATCAGGTCAGGTGAGGGCACGAAGCGAACGGGAACGATCGACGTCTCCAATGCGATCGGTAGTCCGTTCGCGGTTCGAACCCGCTTCATCCTGATCACATTGGCATTTCCTGCGATGCCGAGCGCCATCATCTCTGTGGAAGAGGCCCGGGTTATCTGCTTCGATATCCAAATACATCCAGGCACTTGTCCTCGGGCGCGAATGTCCTCGGAAAAACTGGTGAGCGTCGAAAGCGACTTCTCGACGCGCGAGCCGATTTCGGTCTTGAAGCCGTGGCGCCGATTGAGAAGCCCCTCTTCTTCCAGGAGCGCCAAAGCTTTGCGCACTGTTACGCGGGAGAGCGAAAACGACGTCGCAATCACCCGCTCACCAGGCAGGACGCTACCGGATTGAAAGGCCTGCGTCTGGATCGCCTCCTCGATTGCCAGCTTCAGCCGCTTATAGAGCGGGATATCGGCCGGAAGCTGATCGAGGGACGTCCCGATTGCATCGATGACCTGATTGTCTGCCATGGGAAATCTGCCGAAGGAGGACTCAAGAAAAATTCACTGGATATATACTGGTATTATTCCTGAGTGGCAAATCCATGCTTCTTGAAGCATTGCGTTATGTACGGTGGTTTGACGGGGCGGAAATTGGGAAGCGGATTTGAGCACATAAGACCGACTGGCGAGGCTTTGTGAAAGCTGCTGGCTGAACCTCGCAGGCGCGTTTTGGTGACACGCTACCCGCGGGTCCTGTTGATGCTCAAATCAACCGCAGTCTACGCGTGCAGCGGTCTCGCAAGCGTCTCTCGGGCCGCGAGAGACCGTCACGTTCTCGCCATGCCCAAGCCTCCAAGCCGGCCTGCGACCTACCGCTCACCGTAAAATTTACCGTAACGTACTTTCATCGACGTCTGATTGAGCGAAACATGGTTGCGGAAAGTAAGGTTCCTGGCTCGGTCCTTATTAACGGGCGATCTCTGCAGGGCTGTCATGACGCCGGACTCCGTACATCAGATAATCTCGCCGGGACCGGGTCCGCCGCCCGGTCAGGTCAAGGAGGAATTGGACCGGATCCTGGATAGCCCGGAATTCAAGTCCACCACGCGCGTGCTGCGGGCTTATGCCTGTCGCCGCTCCTTGTCAGCGGCGGCGTATGCGCCGGCGGCGCTTGCATGCCTGGAGAGTTCGGTCAAAGCCGATCCCGACAATGTGTCATATGACGGAGCATCCAGCGCCGTCGATCAGCGGAGGAAGCCGAGTGGCGGCACGTGAGGATATTGTTGACCTGGGCAAGCGTGTCGGGCAGTCGATCATCGGCCAGGATGCGATGGTGCAACGATTGCTGCTCGGCCTGCTGGCCAACGGCCACCTGCTCGTCGAGGGTCTGCCCGGCCTTGCAAAGACCAGAGCGATCAAAAGCCTCGCAAAGAACCTGGATTCCGAATTGTCCCGCGTCCAGTTCACTCCCGATCTGCTGCCTGCCGACATCACCGGTTCCGAGATCTATTTCTCGGAGGGCGGGAAAGGCGAGTTCAAGTTTGAGCAGGGACCGATCTTTGCCAACCTGATCCTGGCCGACGAAATCAACCGTGCGCCCGCGAAAGTGCAGTCCGCGCTCCTGGAGGCGATGGAAGAACGGCAGGTGACCGTCGGCGGGGAAAGCTATCCTCTTCCAGACCTCTTCATGGTGATGGCGACGCAGAACCCGATCGAGCAGGAAGGCACATATCCCCTTCCCGAAGCGCAGCTCGACCGCTTCCTCATGCATGTCGAGGTCGGCTATCCCGACGAAAAGTCGGAGGGGGCGATCATGCGTCTCAACCGGGAAGAGGAGAATGCCGCTCACGACAAGAAACAGCATGCGGCCGCGGAGCGGCTCAACCCGCAATCGATTTTCGATGCGCGCAAAGAGATCGGCACGATCAACGTTTCCGAACCCGTCGAAAAATACATTGTCGCTCTGGTGATCGCGACGCGCTATCCCGACCGTTACGACAAGGACCTCGCCAAACAGCTGCAGGTCGGCGTCAGCCCTCGCGGCGTCATCGGTCTGGACAAGGTGTCGCGCGCCTATGCATGGCTGCAGGGACGGGACTACGTGACGCCTGACGACGTCAAGGCGGTGGCAAATGACGTTCTCCGGCACCGGCTCATCCTTTCCTATGAGGCGCATGCCTCCAACACCACGGCCGATCAGGTCATCGATCGGATTGTCGAGCTGGTGGCCGTCTCATGAGCGGGGAGGCGGATCGCGAGGTTGGTGTCCACGTGACGACACAGCAACTGGTCGCGCTCGAAGGCCGTGCTCGAGATCTCACTTTTATCCAGAAGGCGCGTAGTCATCGGCAGCTGGCCGGGCGCATGCAATCGGCCATGCGTGGCCGCGGCCTCGTCTTCGAGGAGTTGCGTGAATATCTTCCCGGCGACGACGTCCGGTCCATCGACTGGCGCGTTACCGCGCGCACGGGAAGGCCGGTCGTCCGGGTATACGGGGAAGAGAAAGAACGCCCGGCCATCATCGTCGTCGATCAGCGCATCAATATGTTCTTCGGAAGCCGCTTGGCGATGAAGTCGGTTGCAGCTGCGCAAGCTGCAATGCTCACGGCCTGGCGCATCCTCGGCTCCGGCGATCGCGTCGGCGGCTTTGTCTTCGACGACCAGAAGGTCAGCGAAGTGAAGCCGCATCGCAGCCGGAATGCCGTGATCGCTTTTGCCGACAGGATCGCAGCCTTGAACGGGGGATTGAAGGCGGCCTATCCGGCTCCTCCGTCGCCGGAGGCTCTGGACGGGGTGCTCCGGCAGGTGGCCGAGATTGCCCAGCATGATTTTCTCGTCGTCATCGTCAGCGATTTCGACGGCCACAGCGAGACGACGCGTCAACTGCTGCTTCAGCTATCCTCCCGAAACGATGTCGTGTGCCTGCTCGTCTACGATCCCTTCCTGCTCGAATTGCCGTCCTCCGGCGAGATTGTCGTCAGCGGCGGGAGGCTGCAAGCCGAGCTGCCATTGGGTAAGCCGGCAGTGCGCCGATCCATCGATAAATTCGCCAAGGACCGGGGCGACGAATTGAGAGCCTGGCAGCGCCAGCTCGGGTTGCCCATGCTTCCGGTTTCCGCGGCCGAGGAAGTTGCTCCGCAACTGCGAAGTCTGCTGGAGCAATCCGCCTGGCGGCAACGGAGGCGTTGATGGAACAGCAAGCCCGACCAGATCCGATCACCGAGGCTGCCCTTCGCTCTCTCAAGGATATCGCAATCCCGCAGCCGGTCTCCTGGGTCCCGCAGACCTGGGGGTGGCTGATCTTGGCACTGGTGCTCTTCGCCGCAATTTTGCTGTGGCTGGCGATGCGTTACAGGCGCTGGCGCCGCGATGCCTATCGCCGTGAGGCGCTGCGGCTTCTGGACGAGATCGCCCGCGATCTTCGAAGCCAGCAAACGCGCGATGAAGCAAACGCCCGCCTTGGAGAATTGCTCAAGCGAACGGCTCTGGCGGCATGGCCGCGCAAGGCGATTGCGGCGGTGTCGGGGAACGAATGGGCCGACTTTCTGAGCGCTCACCAGGATGGCGAGATCGGCAGCTCCCTGAGGTGCTATCTCGCCAATCTGGAGTATCGAGGCGGAGCGACGCCGGGCGCCGGCGCTATCGATGATCTCCTGCGCGATGCTCGGTACTGGATCGAGAGGCATCATGTATCAGCTTGATATGCCATGGGCGCTGCTTCTTCTTCCGCTTCCGCTATTGGTCTGGTGGATCGTCCCTCCACATCGAGAAACGTCGGCCTCTCTCCGGCTGCCCTTCTTCGATCAGGTCGCGCGTGCAGCCGGCGTCGAGCCGACGGTGGGTTCGGTCGTGCCGAAGCGGTCCTGGCCGCAGATACTTGTCGATGTATTCGTGTGGTGCCTCATCGTCGTCGCCTTGGCTCGCCCGCAATATGTGGAACCGCCATTGGAGAAAACCGAACCACAGCGCGACATCCTTTTGGCTCTCGATCTGTCCCAATCGATGGACACCCGCGATTTTGCGGCTCCCGACGGGACATCGAAGGCTCGTGTCGACGCGGTCAGGACCGTCGTTGCCGACTTCGTCGCCAAACGCCCCGGCGATCGCATCGGCCTGATTGCATTCGGCGACGCACCCTATCCCCTGGCACCATTCACGATGGATCATGCTCTGGTTCAAACGCTGGTAGAGGGGCTGCTTCCCGGGATCGCCGGGCCGCGAACAGCGCTCGGTGACACGCTGGGTCTCGGTATTCGGATGTTCGAAAAGACGGCCGTTCCCGAGAGGGTGATGATCTTGCTGACGGATGGGAACGACACGGCAAGCAAGATGCCGCCGCTCAAGGCGGCCGATATAGCCAAGACCAAGGGGATCCTTATCCATGCGGTCGGCATTGGCGATCCGGCGGCGAGCGGCGAGGACAAGCTCGATACCGCGTCTCTGCAGAAGATCGCCGAAACCACCGGAGGGCGCTATTTCTTTGGTGGTGACCAGACGCAGTTGGAGGGCATTTACGACGAGCTCGACCGGATCACCCCCGAGGATCAGAAGCTGCTTTCCTGGCGGCCCCGCATAGAGCTTTTCCACTGGCCTCTCGGCGCCTCGGTCGCCATCGCCGTGTCGTGGTACGGGCTAAGCGGAGTTCTGGGCCTGATCCGCAGGAGGGCCGCCGCATGATCGCGGAGTTTCATTTCCTCCGTCCCTTGTGGCTTCTGGTCCTTGTTGCACCTGCCATTTTTATCTGGATGGCGTCACGCGCAGGGGATGCTCGTAGCCGCTGGAAGGGCTTGATCGCGCCGCATCTGCTTGACAGCCTGATTGTTCAGCCGGACCGAAAGCATCGCTATGCACCGGCTTGGGTTCTTGCCGGGCTGCTCGCGCTGACGACCGTTGGTGCAGCAGGGCCGACCTGGAAGCGTGAAGCGCCGCCGTTTGTTGCGGATACCGCCTCGCTGGTGATCGCGGTGGATCTCTCCCCCACCATGGACGCGATCGATGTTTCTCCGAGCAGGATTGAGAGAGCAAAGCTAAAGATCGATGATCTGCTTGCAACGCGCAACGGCGCGCGGACGGCCGTGGTTGCCTATTCCGGGACGGCTCATCTTGTCGTGCCGCTCACCGACGATGTGGAGTTGATCGAGACCTATACCGACGCCTTGGCAACCGGCATCATGCCGAAGCCCGGCAAGGACACGGTGGCTGCGCTCAAGCTGGCGGACGACCTGCTGAAACGGGATGGGACGTCGGGGACGATCGCGCTCCTGACAGATGGCATCGAACCCGCTGCCTCAGCAGACGCGAGACGGACCGGCAATGCCGTCGTCGTTCTCGGCATCGGCACGTCGGAAGGCGGCGTCGTCAAGCAAAGTGACGGCAGCTTCCTAACCGGCGCGGGTGGCACTCGGCTGACCGCCAAGCTCGATATCGAGGCTCTGAAAAAATTCGGCGCCGATACAGGGGCCGACGTTGCGACCATCACGCAGGAAAATACGGATGTTCAATGGCTGGCACAGCGTGTGCGGACCAACTTCGCCCAGCAAACGGCAAACGAGGGCGATCGCTGGCATGATCTCGGCTGGTGGTTCATCGCGCCTGCGGCATTGCTGTCTGCACTTTCGTTTCGACAGGGTTGGCTTGTCAGACTTTCCATCGCCCTGCTGGCGGCCCATTTGCTCGCGCCAGCATCGGCCTCGGCATTGGACTTCGGCAATGCTTGGCTGACACCTGACCAGCAAGGGCGCCTGGCCTACCAGCGTGGTGACTATTCCGCTGCTGCCGGCCGCTTTCAAAATCCGATGTGGAAAGGCGTCGCGCTCTATCGTTCGGCCCGTTACCAGGATGCTCTCGACGCCTTTGCGTCCATTGATACAGCGGAAAGCTGGTACAATCAGGGAAACGCATTGCTGCATTTGAGCAAATTCGAAGATGCGGTTGCCGCTTACACCAAGGCATTGGAGCGGCGAGCAGACTGGCCTGATGCCGTCGCGAATCTGGCCATTGCACGCCAACTCCTGAAGCAACAAAAGGATGCCGAACAAGAGCAGGAACAGGATCCGAACCAGAAACCCGACAGCGTCCAGTTCGACGACAAGGGGAAGAAGAGCAAGGCCGGCGAAATGGCGGTTGCCGAGCAGACCTCGGACATGTGGATGAAGAATATCCAGGTGAGCCCCGCCGACCTCATGGCCAGGAAATTCTCGATCGAGGCGGGAGGATCACGGCCATGACAAAGGCAGCCCTCGCCATTGCCCTGCTGTTTATTCCCTCATGCGCATTCAGTGCGGAGCCATTCGCCCGGACTGTCGTTGAAGGGAAAGGCGGCATTGTTCCCGGCCAGCAAGTCCTTGTCGATGTTGACGTCTATGTCCCGGATTTCTTCACGTCGCCTCCGCAATTTCCGCTTTTCGATCTTCCCAAGGCATTGGTAACGCTGGCTGGCGGACGTTCGCAAAATCTCAGCGAAACGATTGACGGCGTTCAGTATACCGGGATCCGCAAGACATATGCGATCGTACCGCAGATTTCCGGTACCTATGCTTTGCCGGAATTTGGCATCGACTTCAGCCATTTCTCGGACGGCAAGTCAGTGAAAGCCACTGTGAACGCGCCAGCGGTATCTTTCAGCGTCGAAGGATCGGCGGAAGAGGAAGAGCAGCGGGTCACGTTCGCGGCAAGCGATCTGACCGTCGAGCAGGTGTTTGATCACGACGCGCGTTCCATGAAGGTGGGGGACGCGCTCACGAGAACAATATCGATTACCGCCCAAGGCACCCAGGCAATAATGATACCTCCCCTGGATCCGGGAACCGCGCCAGGGCTTCATCGCTACGAGAATTCGCCCGCGATCCAAGACGGCATCAACGCCGGACGCGACATTGCCAGCCGACGGACCGAGACATTTGTGTACACGGCGGACAAGGAAGGGAGGTTCGTATTGCCGGCAGTTTCGTACAGGTGGTTCGACGTATCGAGCCACGAGAGCAAATCTGCCTCATTGCCGGCGATCACCGTCGACGTGTCGGCTGCGGCCAGCACCACCGCCGAAATCAAACCCGCGCTGGAGGATGCACCGCGACCGCTCCCATATGTCAATCGCCAGAAAGCCGCTATCGCCATCGCGCTTGTTTTGGCCGCCTGCGGACTGGTCTGGATCGGCTATAGCGCCTTGCCCGCCCTGAGGTCCCGGATAAATCTCGCTCGCGAGAGACAGCGTTCCTCCTACGGATACCGTCTCGCAAATCTGCGGAAAACCATCCTGACTGCCTCCGAAATGGAGGTCTACACGGCCCTCCAACAATGGAGCCGGCAGCTGGGCTACCGCACGCTCGAGATGTGGGCGCGTACAGGCCCGGAAGAATTGCGGTCTGAAATCGACCTGCTTTCGCGCCGTCTCTTCAGGCTCGAGAAGGGCAATTTCGATCGCAGGGCCTTGGCGTCAGTCATCGATTTCAGGCAATCGTCTGGACATGTTACCCCCCCGAGTCTCGCCCCGCTGAACCCGGAAGGCGGCTATCTCGAGCGACGCTACTTTCCCGGGCGTCAGGTCTCTGGCGGTCTCCACCGCGGACAAGGGCTGACACCGCCAACACTTAACGCATGACCTGCATGTCGCAATGTCGCCGCGCGCTGGAACCTTCAGTTGGTGTGTTGCTGCGCTGAGAAGTCAATGCACATGCCTGAGGAAGTCGCGAAACCGGTCGCTTGGTGGATGGGTCAGCAGTTCGCCGGGATTTCCGTCATGGACCACGTGTCCGTTTTCCATGAACAGCAGACGGGAGCCGACCCGTCTTGCAAAGCCGATCTCGTGGGTCACGACGACCATCGTCATCCCTTCCATGGCGAGAGTCTGCATGACCTTCAGCACTTCTTCGCGCAGTTCCGGGTCGAGTGCCGAGGTGGGTTCATCGAACAGCATCATCTTCGGCTCTACCGCCAGTGACCTCGCGATCGCCACCCGCTGCTGCTGACCACCGGAAAGCTGCGACGGATAGTGATCCATCCGTTCGGCGAGCCCCACTTTGGCCAGCAAAGTTGCGGCAATGTCCCTTGCCTCGGCTCTCTTGCGGCCACGCGCCCGGATCGGGCCGAACATCACATTTTCCAGCGCGGTCAGGTGCGGGAAGAGGTTGAACTGCTGAAACACCATGCCGGCCTCGAGCCGGATCCGCCGGATCTCGCTTTGCGACCCAAGCACGCTGATGCCATCGACGGTCAGATCGCCGCCGCTGATCTTCTCCAGGACATTGATGCAGCGAAGCATCGTCGATTTTCCCGATCCGGAAGGACCGACGACGACGGCGACCTGGCCGCGGTCGACCGAAAGGTTGATCTCGGGGAGTACGAGATGCGTCCCATAGCTCTTCGACACGGATTTGAATTCGATCATGCTCATGGCAGGCGTGCTCCACGCTCGATGAAACGGAGGGTGAATGCGAGGGCGCTGATGACGAGGAGGTAAATCAGCGCCACCGCGGTCCAGATTTCGACGGCGCGAAAGTTCTGCGCCATGATTTCCTGGCCGCGACGGGTCAGTTCGCCGACACCGATGACGAGGAAGATCGAGGTGTCCTTGACCACGCTGACGAACTGATTGCCCATCGCCGGCAGCGCGCGGCGGAAAGCGACAGGCGCGATCACATAGGCCAGAACGGTGCGGAATCGAAGGCCCATCGACAATCCGGCCTCCCTCAGGCCGATGGGAACGCTTTCCAGCGCGCCGCGGACGATCTCGGCGTTATAGGCGCCGGAATTGATGATCAGGGTGATGATGGCCGCGCTTATGCCGCTGATACGGATGCCCAGCATGATCGGCAGCGCGAAATAGATGAACATCACCTGGACGACGATCGGCGTTCCCCGGATCAGGGCGACATAGATCTGTGCCGGCATGGAGGCCAGCCAGCTTCCATAGGTGAGCACCGAGCCCGTCAACGTGCCGAGTATGACACCGCCCGCCAAGCCGCCGAGGGCAATCAGGATGGTCAGCTTCAGTCCATCCAGGAGATCCGGCAAGGCATCGATGATTGCGCCCCAATCGAAGGTCATGGCACATCTCCTGTCGAATATGTGTTGGTTGCCGCGAGATCGCCTTCGCCCGCGAGAATTTCCTCCCGCGGAATGACGGCAACCACCAGTTCGATCTCTAGGAGGCCTGAGCTTGGCAGGCTCGCGACACCGATGGCAGAGCGCGCGTGGTGACCACGGTCGCCGAAGACTGCATGAAGAAGATCCGAGGCATGGTCCAGCACGGCGGAATGTTCGGTGAAGCCGGCCGCCGCGTGGACATATCCCCGCAGGAAAAGGACGCGATCAATGACGTAGCGGTCCTCGATCGCCGCGAGAACGGCGAGAGCCCGCAAGACGCAGGCCTCGGCGGCGCGCTTGATCACTTCTGCAGAGGTGGATTGCTCCACCGGGCCGGTCACGACGCCATCCGGCAGGCGGCTCACCTGTCCCGCGACATAGCCGACGCCGTTATGGATGGTGACCGGAGAATACTGGCCGCGCGGTGCCGGGTACGTGGGAAGGGCAAACCCGATCTGATCCAGCCTTGCTTCGATTGCCGTGCTCATGTCAGGCACCTCGCCGAACGGCGCCGCCGATCCAGCATCCTGCAGGATCACCATCATGCATGTCGAAACGGACAGAGATTGCCGAGGGGCGGGCCATGGCGCGGCCCTGGCGGACCGTGATCTGCTTGTCTGACCGCTCGACGAGGCCGTTCGCCAGAAGGCCGAAGGAAAGGGCGGACGCGGCGATGCCGGTTGCGGCGTCTTCCGGGTAGCCGGACGACTGCGGAAACTGGCGGGCGTCGAAGACCTGCTCCTGGCGATCAAGGACGGCATATGGATAAAGGCCCGTCGATCCGATCCGGGTGCAGATCGCCTCCATCCTGGAGAAATCGGGTTGAAGGCCAGTCAGGATCGCCTCGCTCTTCAGGGGCACCAGTGTCTTGACCCTGCTGGTGCAGGCATTCTGAATGGGAAGATCTGCGAGATCCGAGGGGGCGATGCCGAGCACGCTGACAATCTCCGCCCTATGCGCCGCATCGGTGATGACCTCGACCGTTCCCTTCGGCTGCGTGATCTCCACGGCGGCCCCAGCCGATGAACGGCCGGCGATGCGTGCCCTCACCTTGCCGCTGCGGGTGAGGATCGTCAGCCTGTCGGAAGGAAGGCGTGCGAGACTGTCGAGCAACCAGACACAGCCGATCGTCGCGTGGCCGCACATCGACATTTCGTGATTGGGGACCCAGAAACGAAACTCGAAATCGCAGTCGCTGTTTTGGGGCGCTGGAAGTATGAAGCCGCTCTCGTGGCCGAAGGCTCTGGCCACCGCCTGCATGTCGGCATCGGTCATGCCTCCTGCGTCATAGCCGATTGGAGCCGGGTTGCCGCCTTGCGGGCCTGCCGCGAAGACGCTGACGACCTCAACATTATCAAATTGCTGCATTGCCTATCCGATACTCACGTGTTTCGTGAGCCTTCAGGATAGGCAGCCGCCCGTTTGCCGGCGCGCCCTAACGGGCCGTATGATTTGATCTAATGGGCCAAGCCCAGCCGGATATCGGACGGCGACTGCCCGCTTTGCCTGCGCATGGCGCGAGCCAAGGCGGCTCCGCTTTCGAAGCCGACACGGAATGCGATCTCTCCGATGGGGAGATCGGTTTCGGTCAGGAGTTCGCGTGCTCTATCGAGCCGGACACGGAGCTGGAATTCTCCGACGGAATCGCCCGTGTATTCCCGGAAAAGTCGCGTGATATGCCGCCTGGAAATGCTGAAGTGCTCGCCGAGCAGGTCGAGAGGCACATCCCGGTCTGCATGCTCGGCCAGATAGGCCTTGACGTCTTCGACAAGCGCGCGCCCGTGATCCTGATGTGATGCATTGGGCAGGACATTTCCGGTGATGACATCGGATATGCATTGCAGAACAAGTGCCGACGCGAAGGAATCGCGGATTGCTGCGGCGCCGTAGGGCCCACTGTCCTTGCGGATCACCAGTTCCTGCAGGGCGCGCAGGGTTGGAGAGCGTTCGACCAAAGCAGTGGTTTTCGTGCGTCTGCGAAACTCGCTGAGCGAGCCGATGTCCTTGTCGAGCTTGCGCAGGTTCTCGTCGGTGACATAGATCGCGACATGGCTTTGCCCGCCAATGCCGCCGCGTGTCTCGTGGGCGCAATCAGCTGGTATGACGGCAAAACGCTCCTGCGAAAGCCAGGCTCCATCGCGCCGGTCCTGATGTTTGAGTTCGACCGTGCCGCGGCTCGGCAGAATGAACATCAGGCAATCGTGCCAGTGCCATGGCATCGAATAATCGCCGCCTACAGACAATGCCGCCGTTTCCTGATTGGCGGAAATCAGAAGGTTCACATCGCTGGGGTGAGACACTTGCTCGAAAGATCGCAACATCGAGCGAGTAAACGCTCGAACCCTGCGAAAATCAATAGACGGCAAACGATCGGCAACGGGCTTGCCGGCCTGCCGGTGCGGATCCCGCGGCTGAACTTCCACTATCGTCCGCACAGGGTCAGATGGCCCGCTTGGTCAACAAACTCGGCCCGATGGGGCGCGCCCGATCGGGGCCTGGAGGCATAGAGTGAGGGATGCCAGCGGAACATAATGACGGTCGGTTATCGCAATCCGAACGCGCCTCTGGCCCAACCACAGAGGGATAACAATGGATCGTCGATCGCTTCTCAAATTCGGCCTTGCTGCCATTCCTGCAATTTCGCTTGCCAGCCTTTCGAAGGCGGAGGATGCCGAGCTCATCGTCGGCTCGAATGTCGGCGCTCCACCGTTCTCTTTCAAGCAGGGCGATGGCTACACCGGATTCGACATCGAGATCTGGGCGGAAGTCGCCAAGGGGCTCGGTCGCAAATGGCGGGTTCAGCCGATGGAATTCGGCGCCCTCATTCCGGCGCTCCAGACCCATAACATCGACGCGATCGTCTCTCAGCTGTTCATCAAGCCCGCCCGCCAGCAGGTGATCGACTTCTCGGACCCTTACTACGATAGCGGCCTTGTCGCGGTTACGCGCATCGACGATGATGATATCAAGACCCCCGACGATCTGAACGGCAAGACCATCGGCACCGAGACCGGCACGATCGCTGTCGACTACATCAATAACAGTCTCAAGGGCGCAACGCTGGAACAGCTTCCGAGCATCAACAATGCGCTTCTGGCTCTCGAGGCCGGCCGCACCGACGCCGTCATCTACGATACTCCGGCTCTGCTCTACTACGCGCGAACGGCAGGCAAGGATAAGGTCAAGGTCATCAAGCCGACCCTTCTCGGCCAGAATGTCGGCATCGGCTTCCAGAAGGGGAGCCCGCTGGTGGCGCCTGCCAATGTCCAGCTTGCCGCGATGAAGGCGGATGGCCGTTACAAGGCGATCTGCGACAAGTGGTTTGGCGAGTAAGGCTGGCTTCCAGCTGATATAGCGAGCGGAGCGTGCCTGGCACGCTCCCGAAAATTGACGAGAGCGCCGTGCCTGCCTTTTGCCGGCAGGCTGCCAGGAACCTTTGGAATAATGTCCCAGTCCTTTGATCAAGCTTATGGTTTTCGCCGCGCCGATGCCGGATTGCATAACTGGCGCGATCGTCCCTTCAATAGCTGGGGTTTTCGCAGCATTCCCGAATTGATCCCCACTGCCGATATTCCAGCGGCCGGGGGTGCCGTCGAAGAGGCCAAGGTCGATGAGACCTGGCTGGTCTCAACCGAGATCCCGGTCTCAGATCGCAAGATGAGCATCGGCGATGTTCTAGCGGCCACCTTCACCGACGGGCTCGTCGTCATGAAAGGCGGCAAGATCGTCGCGGAATTCCACGCGCCCAATTTCACGCTCCGCTCGCGCCATATTCTGTTCTCCGCCAGCAAGTCGGTCACTGGCATTCTTGCCGGCATTATGGTTGCGGACGGGCTGCTTGATCCGGACGAATTGATTTCGCACTACGTGCCGGAACTGAAACGGTCGGCTTTCGGCGATGCCAAGGTCCGGCATGCCCTTGATATGCGGACGAGCCTTGTCTTCACCGAGGATTATGGCGATCCGAGAGGAGATTTCGCGCGGTACCGGCGCGCGGGCCTGCTCGATCCCGATCTCGATGGTGAGCCGGCCGAGACGGTACTCTCCTTCCTCGCAACCCTGCGGAAGGCATCGCACGAGCATGGGGGCCCCTTCTTCTATTGCTCGCCGAATTCCGACGTCGTCGGCCTGGTGGTCGAGAGGGCTGCCGGCGAGCGGCTTCCCCAACTGATGGCGAGGAGGCTCTGGCAACCACTCGGCGCGGTGTGCGCCGCGCGGATCACCGTCGATCGGGAGGGGACAGCTCGTGCCGGTGGCGGCCTCTTCATGACGCTGCGCGATTTCGCCCGCTTCGGAGAGCTTGTTCGCCGTGGCGGCGAGATCGGCGGGCGCAGGATTGTGCCGTTTGAATGGGTGAGGGATACGACGACAGGCGGCGATCGCCAGGCCTGGGTCGACGGTAATTTCGCAAGCTGGCTTCCAGCCGGCTCTTATCGCAATCAGTGGTACCAGAGCGGAAACGCCGACGGTGCGTTCTTCGCCCTTGGCATCCACGGTCAGTGGTTGTTCATCAATCCCAGGGCGGAACTCGTCATCGCGAAATTCTCGTCGCAACCAAGCCCGGTGATGGATGAGCTGAAATACATGAACCTCGCTCTGTTCGATGCTCTGGCGACGCTCGTATGAGACCGCGGACTGCCCGCAAGGAAAATCACGTCTTCTTCCTGAACCACCCCAGCGCCTGCAAGACCCTCGGGGCGTAGATCATCGCGGCGATGAAGGCGGCGAGCATGGCGAGGGAGATGCCGAGCTGGACGAGATCGTAGCGCAGCGTGTCTTCGGCCACGAACCAGCCGGCGATGATGCCGGCGATGGCGAAGGGGAGGCGGGCGAGGAGGGGAAACCACATGATGCGGTCCTTTCAGCGTGGCGTCACGGCTGATCGTTTCATTCTGCCGGTTTTTTGATCGGGAACTGGAAATTGACGCCGGCGAAAATCTGCCAACGGGGCGCTCCTTCGCCATCGTGCCAGACGGTATATTGCGGCTCGACGAAGGCGTTCATCGTGATGCCGCTGTCGAGCGCGATCACCTTGCCGATGCCGATGCCGACGGGAATATAGCTGTCACCGTCCTCCAGATCGAAATTCCAGGTCGCCGAGGATCTAAGGTACCAGCCTTCAGCGAGATTGACGTTGACGATCGGCTGGAAGGTCAGGAGGTTGACGTCGTCGCGGTCGCTGCTTCCGGCAAACGAGGTCTGATAGGTGAGGAGGCCGGCGAAGAGCCCCCAGCTCTGCGGCGCGACGACGACGCCGGCTGCGCCGACCTGCCATTTTCCGGCTCCGAGCGAGGTATCGGTCGCCGTCGGCAGGACGATGAGCGGTCCGGCGCCGAAAGTGACCTCGCCGTGCTTGGGGAGAATGAAAATGTCCATCAGCGTCAGGTCGCCAAGGCCGGTGACATAACCGGACGGCGTGTCGGGCGAGGTGGCGATCGGCAGCGTGAAACGCAGCAGTTGCGGCAGACCCCACATATCAGAGGGAATGAGGCCGCGCAGCAGGAACTGATTGGCCTCAGGGTCGCCGGGCGCGCCGATGAAGCTCGGGATGTAGTAGTCCTGGAAATTGATGGTGATCTTCGGCGTCAGCGGGTTGTTGGCAGCGTTGACGTCCTCGTGTTCTTGTGCGCTGGCTGTGCCGCTCATCAGGAGCAGAGTGGCAGCGGCTGCTTTCCATGATCGCATGGGCATTCTCCAATATGAGGATGCATCTACGCATGCGAACGGCGCGCGCGGGAGTACGTTACCGTAAACCGCAGTGTAAACTCCCCGTCTCTCGCGTAAATCACCGGCGATTTACGGTTACGTACTTCCGCCGTGTCTGGCCGCGCGCATAATCGCCCGATCAACTCTGGCCGGGAGGCGGCACGGTCTGATGGAAAAGCGCAGCGGTACCGACAGGAACGGTTCCGGGGCCGCCCAGAGAGGGTTATGGCGGCTGATGCTGAAGCTGCCTGCCATGCGCGGAAGGCTGCAGCTGCTCGCAGCGAAATCGCCCTCCCTCAACGATCTCTTCGAGGCCTATGACGAGGCAAGCGCCACTGTCGAGCGGATGTCCAGGGACCGTGCGCGCGACGAATGTCCGCTTCTCGAGGAATATGAAACTGTCTGCGCCGAGATCGAATCCGACGTCATCCACTATGTCCTGAAGCACCCCTTAAACGTGCCGGATTGAGGCGGTGTGCGCGTCAAAATCGATCAAGTTTCGGTTTCATTAGTGCTCCATATTGCAACTTCTTGCCATCTCGGCGATAAATTACTTTGTTCTACTTTAGCTTGGGCAGGGTGTGCGAGGGGCAGCCATGAATGCTGAAGTGCACGACTTGAAGGCCTGCGAAGTCTCTATCGACGACGCCAGGGCCGAGTTGGAACGGCTGCTGTCAGACAGCCGCTTCCGGGTGACAGAGCGCCAGAAGGACATATTGCGATATCTCGCCGAGCGGCGCTTCAACGGTTGCGACGAAGGGGTGAAGGCCTATTCCGTGGCGCTCGATGTGCTCGGCCGCCCGAGTGGCTTCGACGCATCGACCGATCCGATCGTCCGTATCGAGATCAGCCGCCTGCGCTCGGCGCTCGATGCCTATTACCAGGCCTTCGGCTCGACCGGCGGCGTCACCATCCACATTCCGAAGGGCATGTATATCGCGCTCTTCCCGGGAACGCTGATCGCGCATGAGCCTGACGAGGAAGCCCACGGCGTTTTCGATCTGGCGGGTTTTGATGGTGCGCAGGATCGTTCGATACCCGGTTCGCAGCTTGCCATAAGGCAGCGCGGCCGGGGCCTTAAACTTGCGGGCGTTGCGGCTGCCGCCGCATTGGTGCTTGGCGTCGCGGCGCTCGCAGGTGTCGAGTTCTTCGGGCAGCAGGTGGTGATCACCAAAAGGCCGACCGTCTATATCCTGATGGAAGCGGCCGAAGCCCGGATGCAGGGGGAGGCGAGCCAGACGCGCGACGCGCTCATGACAGCGCTAACCCAGTTCACCACGCTGACCGTCGCCAAGGCCGGCTATGCCGATATCCGCTCCGTGGAGCGTTCGGGGCGCAGCTACGAGATCACCATCAAATATTATGGGGATGCCGATGATCGCAGCGTCTGGTGGCAGATTGCCGACAGCTCGACCGGCGATCTTCTGAAGTCCGGGCTTGAGAAGATCGATACCAGCGGCAAGAGCCCGGCCTTGATACGCGAAGAGATGGCCGGCGAACTGGCGACGCGCTTTGCCGCGACGCGGGGCGTTATCAACAATATCGAGATTCACGGCAGTCCGGAGGAGGCGCTCGGCAATGTCTGCGTGCTGAGAGCCGAATATGCGTTGGACGAGGGCGGCAGGGATCAGGTTGCCCAGAGCCGCGATTGCCTGGAGCGGAGCCTTGCGAAAGCCCCGGCAGATCCCGACGCGACGGCGCTGCTTTCGCGTGTTCTGCTGGCGCTGCCGGGTTCCCCGGACGAGGGCGACATGCGGTCGCGAGCACTCGAACTTGCGAAGGCCGCGGTCTCCTCAGCGCCGCTTTCCGACCGCGCCTATGTCTCCTTGATGGCGGCTCAGTTTGCTTCCGGCCGGACGGAGGCCGCAGTGCGCGCCGGGAACCGGGCGGTAGAGCTCAATCCGAACAACAGCGATGCCGCCGCGAAGCTGGCTCTCGTTCTTTATTCGGCCGGCTACAAGGATGCCGGTGTGGCAACCGCGCATGATGCCGGGCGTCTGGTGGAAAATGCGCCGAGAGACGCCATGCTCGTGCTCGCCCTCGACGCCTATGCGTCCGGGCGCTATTCGGATGCCGCGCTGCTTGCCGAGCAGATCAATTGCACAGATTTCCTCGTCTCAACCCTGCGGACCGCCGCTCTCGGACAGCTGAACTCCCCCGATGCGCCGGAACGCCTTGCCGAGATCAAGAGCAAGGATCCAGATTTCGAGCGGAGCTTCGCCGAGAGGGTTGCCGGCTGGCACCTGCAGCCGGATATCGCCGCCGGCCTGGAGGCGGGTCTGGCGAAGGCTGGAGCGCAGATCGATGCCGGTGCCGTTGCCAGCGTCAAGACGCCGTAAAGCAACGGCCGATTTACCGTAACGTACTTGTACGCATGCGCTGTTCCGCCAAGCTCGCTCCATCGATATGGGATGGAGTCAGTGCGATGAAGGCCTTCGGTATTGCGGTTTCGGTCTCGGTGCTGGCGACCACGGCATGGGCCGCGCCCGCGGTGATCACGACGGCGGTCAATTTCCGCGCTGGCCCCGGAACCGGATACCAGAGTTTTGGCACGATACCGGAAGAAAGCCAGGTCGATGTCGGCGACTGCGATGCGAGCGGCGCCTGGTGCGCGGTGAAATTCTCCGGCAAGGATGGTTTCGTCAACGGCAAGTACATCAGCCGCACCGAGGCCGAAAAACCTTCCTGGCCGCGCAGCTTCACCACCGGCAACGGCGCCACGCTGACCCTGTTCCAGCCGCAGATCACCGATTGGAAGGATTTCACCCAGCTCGATGCGCTGATCGCCACCGAGTTCAAGGAAACGGCCGACGCCAAGCCGATCTATGGCGTGATCGGCGTCACCGGCAAGACGGTGGCCGACGACGATACCGACGAAGTCGTCATCACCGATGTGAAGACGACGCAGGTGGATTTCTCGACGCTCGGGCGCAGCGAACTCACCGACCTTGCCGTCGAAGTCGGCAAGCTGATGCCGACGGGGCCGATCACGGTTTCGCAGGAGCGGCTGACGGCGAGCCTTGCCGACTACAAGCGCCTCTCGGATGTCAACGGCATCAAGTCCGATCCGCCCAAGGTGCTGGTCAGCTATGATCCGGCGGTGCTGGTGCAGACGGACGGCAAGGAGGTGCTGTCGCCGGTCAAGGGCGTCGAGGGGCTGCAATTCGTCGTCAACACCAATTGGGATCTCTTCAAGACGGCTGATCCCGACGGCGCCTACTTCCTGCGCGACAACAAGAGCTGGCTGACGGCGAAATCGCTCTCCGGCGAGTGGAGCCAGGTGACGCAGCTGCCGGATGCCCTCTCGAAGCTCCCTGATGACGACAGCTGGAAGGATGCGAAGGCGGCGATGCCGCCGGCACCGTTCGAGGGCGGGAAGGTGCCCGCCGTGCTCTATTCGGATGTCCCGGCCGAGATGCTGCTTTTCGACGGACAGCCGAAGATGGAGGATGTTCCCGGCACCGGCCTGAAATGGGCTTCGAACACCAGCAGCGACGTCTTCCACCGGGCGGGCGACAAGAAGTGGTACATACTGCTCTCCGGCCGCTGGTTCTCTTCAGCCGATCTTGCCGGTCCCTGGACCTTCGCGACGCCGGACCTGCCAGCCGATTTTCAGAACATCCCTGACGACGCGCCCTATTACCAGGTGCGCGCCTCGGTGCCCGGCACGTCGGAAAGTGCCGAAGCACGGCTGAAAGCCAGCATTCCGCAGATGGCGCGCGTTTCGACCGATGGCAGCGTCACCGCCGATATTGCCTATAGCGGCGATCCGAAATTCGAGCCGATCGAAGGGACCGGCATGACCTATGCGGTCAATTCCAACGATGAGGTCATCAAGGTCGGCGACATGTATTTCGCCCTGAAGAACGGTATCTGGTTCAGCGCTACCTCGCCGAACGGGCCGTGGACGGTCGCGAAGGCAGTGCCTGACGAGATCTATACGATCCCACCATCTTCGCCGGTCTATAACGCCACCTATGTCCGCGTCTATCAGACCGAGCCCGATGCCGTCTGGTATGGCTATACGCTCGGCTATCTCGGCGCCTATCTGGCCTGGGATACCTTCGTCTATGGCACCGGCTGGTACTATCCGCCCTATTGGGATTTCGGCTGGGCCGGCGGCTATTGGCCCTATTATCCGCGCCCGCTCACCTATGGCGTCGGCGCTTTCTATAATCCCGCCTATGGCACGTTCGGGCGTTATGGCTACGCCTATGGTCCCTATCGCGGCATTGCCGGCGGCGCGGCCTATAATCCGCGCACCGGAACCTATATTCGCGGCGGTGCGGTCTACGGCCCCAATGGGCAGGCGGGCTTCATCGCCGCCTACAATCCGCGCACGGGCAATGGCGCCTTCGTCCGCGGCGGTTCGAATGTCTATGGCTCCTGGGCCTCGGCCGGCGTGCGCCATGGATCGGATTTCGCCCGCATATCGGGCGGGCAGACGGCCAATGGCGGCGCCGTGAGGTGGAACACCAGCAACAATCAGGGTTTCGTCGCGCATCGCGATGGCGGCGACGTCTATGCCGGGCGCGATGGCAACATCTATCGCAAGGATGACGGCCAGTGGCAGAAGCATACCGATGACGGCTGGCAGGACATCAACCGTCCCGACAGCGAGCGGCTCAAGCAGCATGGCCAGGATTTCAACGCCAAGCATCCGGATGTTGCAGATCGCATGCAGAACAACATCTCCGGCCAGACGCTGCAGCGCCCCACCCAGCTGAACCCGCAACGGCAAGTGCGCGAGCGGGCACCTGATCACCTGGCGATCGATCGTGCCGGGCGCCAGGCCGGTAACATGCGCGAGCTCGGCCATGATTTCGGGCGGCAGAGCGGCGGTCAGTTCGGCGGCGGTCAGCAATTTGGCGGTGGACATGAATTCGGTGGCGCACGCGGGGGCGGCAGTTTTCACGGTGGTGGTGGGTTTCATGGCGGAGGCGGCGTCCATTTGCGCCGCCGGTAAAGGCTTGCCCCGACAGCGTTATTTACGGCCCGGTTTACTGTAACGTACTTCCCGGCGAGTGCATGGCGATGTTCCTATTGAGATGCGGCACCTGAGCTCATGAAAAAAGGAATATCGCCCATGCGATCGACTGCAGTCTGCCTGTCATTCCTGCTGATTGCCGCGCCATCGGCGCTGAAGGCTGCCGATATCGCTCCGGTCATTGCTCCGCAGCCCGCGGTGCAGGATCCAGACCGCTGGACCTTTTCCGTCTCGCCCTATTTCTGGATCGCCGGGATCACCGGCGACACCGCGGTCTTCGGCCTGCCGGAGGTTCATACCGACGAGAGTTTCGGCGACATCCTGAAAGACATCGACTTCGGCTTCATGATGGCGGGCGATGCCCGCTACGGGCCCTACAGCATCGTTGCCGACATCACCTATGCGCGGATCACCACGGATTCGGCGACGCCGAACGGCGTGCTCGCCGATACGGTCGATCTGAAGTCCGAGACGTTCACCGCAATGCTCGGCGTTGGCTATACGTTCTACGAGGACGAAAAGAGCCGGCTCGACGTCATCGGCGGCGTGAAGCTCTGGTCCGTCGAAACGACCATTTCCTTTGGCGGCGGCCCGCTGGGCGGCATCTCCGAGCGCGACGACGCCACATGGGTCGATGCCATGTTCGGTCTGCGCGGCATGTATTCGATCACGCCGGAGGTCTATCTGACCGGCTGGGGGCTGATCGGCGCCGGCGGGGCCGATCTCGACTGGGATGTGATGGCCGGTGTTGGTTACAGATGGAGCGACAGCCTTTCGGCCTTCCTCGGATATCGCGCGCTCGGCGTCGATTACAGCAACGACACGCTGACGGAAGACATCATCGAGCACGGCCCGATCATGGGCGTCGTCCTGCATTTCTGACGGATTACTGATCGAAGGCGAAGACCTTCTTCCAGTCGTTTTTCATGTCGACCACCAGCCAGTTGCGCCGTTCGGCTTCATCAAGCACCTTGTCGAGCTTGCCGACCGATGACTGCCGGTCATAGGCATACTCGCGATCGCCATCGGTGTGATGGACGATCATCGCAAAGCCCGGGCCTTTGGCGGCCGTCGTCCAACGCATCATCTCGTAGTCGCCATCAGAATTGCCCGCGACGAAGATCGGCTTGCGGCCGATGAACTTGTTGATGCCGACAGGCTTGCCGGGGCCGTCGTCGACGAAATCGACCTTCGGCAAGCGCTTCAGCACCGGCACGTCGCCGACGATCGCATATTGCGTAGCGATCGTGCTGCCGACCACCTGCTGCGGCGGGATGCCATAGAGCTTCTCCGTCACCGGCCGCATGAACTCGACGCCGCCGCCGGAGACGATGTAGGTGGCAAAGCCGTTGGTGCGCAGATAGTCGAGCAGCTCGCGCATCGGCAGATAGGTCATCTCGGTATAGAGCTTGCCGGTCTTCGGATGCTTGGCAGCGGCGAACCAGTCGCTGACGATCGTGTTGAACTGATCGGTCGTCATGCCGGCATGGGTTGCCATGCCGAGCTCGACGATGCCCATCTCGCCGCCCTTGGCGATCCCTTTCAGGTCGCCGTCGAGAATGCTCTTGAACGGTTCCTTGGTCTTCCATTCCGGATGTTGGGGAGCGAGCGTCTTGACACGGTCGAGCATGAAGCCGAGCTGGATATAATAGGGCTGTTCGCACCAGAGCGTGCCGTCATTGTCGAAGACGGCGATCCGGTCCTGCGGCGCCACATAGCCTTCGCCACCCTGAGTCACCGTTGCCTTGACGAAAGCGATGATGCGGCTCTTGGCGGCGGTGTCGTTCCAAGAGGGGAGCACTTCCTGAGCTGCGAGCGGCAATACGCCAACAAGGAAGAGGATGAGAGCAGCGGCAAGCGATACGAGAATGGTGTCAGTCGCGTGAAGCTTTCGGGTCATCCGTCTTCTCCTCAGGCCTGAACTCTCTTGATACAGCGAAAGCCGACATGGCTGGTGGAGGTGTCCTCGGGTTCGGCGTGGCGCGCGGCCGGTCGGTAGCGGCGGCAGTAATTCGGGGCGCAGAGATGCGAACCGCCCTTCAGAACGCGCCGGGCGATGCGGATTTCCGGCTGGCGCGGATCGTAACTCGCCTCGGCGGCGCCGCCGCGCGGGTTCTGCGGGATGCAGCAGGCCTTGGCCGCGCGTTCCGGATGCCGCGTGCTCCAGTAATCCGCCGTCCATTCCCAGACATTGCCGATCATGTCGTAGAGGCCGTAGCCGTTCGGCGGGTATGACCGTACCGGCGACGTCCGCTCGTGACCTTTGGCCTTGCTGGAATGGGTCGGGAAGGTGCCCTGCCAGGTATTTGCCATCGGCACGCCATCCGGCATCAGCTCATCGCCCCAGGCAAATTCCGTCCCTTCTCGCCCGCCCTGCGCCGCAAGTTCCCACTCCGCTTCCGCCGGAAGATCGAGGCCCGCCCATTCGGCATAGGCCTTGGCATCCGACCACGCGACGTGGACGACGGGGTGGTCGAGCTTGCCGCGCAAATCGCTGATGCCGCCGAGAGGCTTTCGCCAGTTGGCGCCGAACTTGAACGTCCACCACTGCGATATGTCAGGGCCGCTGACGCCTTTCGGCTGTACGAAGAGCAGCGAACCCGCCCGTAGCATTTCAGGAAGCGCGCCGGGATAATCCTTGGGATCCGGCACTTTCTCGGCGAGCGTCACGTGACCGGTCGCCTTGACGAATTCCATGAATTTCCGGTTCGTCACCGGCGTCTCGTCGATCCAGAAGCCGTCGACCTTGACGGGATGGGCGGGTGCCTCCTCCGGATAGTGCCGGTCCGAGCCCATGACGAAGGTGCCACCGGGGATCCAGATCATGCCGCCGGGTGCTATGCCCGCTGTTGCAACGTCGTCGAATGCCAAAGCCATCGCTGCCTCCGGTCTGATGTGGTCCCATGTTTGCGCGCACGCGCCCGCGCCGTAAGTACGCAACGGTAAATGGCCGCGGTATTTACGTTAGCGGGGTGTTAATGCGCCGTCTCGCCGGCGAAGCCGGGCGCGATAGCCGCGCCCGGTCATTTCATGCCGGTGGCCTATTTGGCTCCCGGCTGGTCGAGCGAGCTCATCAGCGCGGCGATCATCTGGTCGACGCTGAAGCTTGCCGGCCGTTGGCTCGGTGGGTAATCGCGGAACGTCTGCAGGAACGGAGCGACCTTGTAGACGCCATACTGGACGATGTAGGCGTTCTTCGTCATCCAGTCGTAATACTGATCCGACACGACATCTGCGCGCTCGTAGGGGTCCATCCTCAGGTTGAATATCTTCGGAACGCGCAGGCAGGTGAACGGGTTCGCCCAGACGACGAAGCCTCCCGGCTGGCGCTGTTCGCAGAAGACGATCTTCCAGTTGTCGTAGCGATAGGCGACGAGTTCGCCGTCGTCGTTGAAGTAGAAGAACTCGTCACGCGCCGACTTCGGCTGTTGTCCCGTCAGGTAGGGAAGCTGGTTGTAGCCGTCGAGGTGGACCTTGAACTGGTTGCCGCTGATCGAGGTGCCTTTCGCAAGCTTATCCTTGATATCGCCGTCGCCCGCAGCAGCGAGCAGGGTCGGGAACCAGTCGAGCCCGGACATCATCTCGTTGGAGACTTCGCCGGCCTTGATCTTGCCCGGCCAGCGGATGATGGCGGGAACACGGAATGCGCCTTCCCAGTTCGTATCTTTCTCGCTGCGGAATGCGGTCGTCGCCGCGTCGGGCCACGAGAACTGGTTGGGGCCGTTATCGGTCGTGTAGACGACGATCGTGTTGTCGGCGACATTGAGGTCGTCAAGCGCCTTCAACAGCTTGCCGACGTCGCCGTCATGCTCGACCATGCCGTCGGCATAGTCGTTGCCCGGCATGCCGCTTTGCCCCTTCATCGATTCCCGCACGTGGGTGAAGACATGCATGCGGGTGGTGTTCATCCAGGTGAAGAAGGGCTTGCCGGCCTTCACCTGCCTGTCCATGAAATCGATCGCCGCCGAGGTCGTCTCGTCGTCGATGGTTTCCATGCGCTTGGTGTTGAGCGCGCCGGTATCCTCGATCTTGCCGTCGGCGGAGGCCTTCAGCACGCCGCGCGGCGAGTTGGTGCGCACGAATTCCTGGTCGTCCTTCGGATAGTAGGGCCGCTCCGGCTCTTCCTCGGCATTCAGGTGATAGAGGTTGCCGTAGAATTCGTCGAAGCCGTGCTTGGTCGGCAGATATTCGTCGCGGTCGCCGAGATGGTTCTTGCCGAACTGCCCGGTCGCATAGCCGAGCGGCTTCAGGGCCTGGGCGATGGTGATGTCGCGGGCCTGCAGCCCGACGGTCGCGCCAGGGATGCCGACCTTGCAGAGGCCGGTGCGCAGGCAGACCTGACCGGTGATGAAGGTCGAACGCCCGGCCGTGCACGAGTTCTCGGCATAATAGTCCGTGAACATCATGCCTTCCTTGGCGATGCGGTCGATATTCGGTGTGCGGTAACCCACCAGGCCGAAGGAATAGGCGCTGATATTGGTCTGGCCGATATCGTCGCCGAAGATGACGAGAATATTGGGTTTCGACGTGTCCTGAGAGGCGGCCGGTTCAGTGGCCGCGGGTGCGGCCGGGACGGCCTGCTGGGCTCTCGCCGGCGACAGGAATGTCGTCGATGTCAGCGTCATCGCGACGGCGACCGTCGCCGAGAACAGCTTCTTGGGAAAGGAGTTCGTCATGACGCTCTCCCCACGGATGGATCGTTCAGCATTGCGGTCTCCCTTGTGCCGGCGGGCGGCCCCGCCAGTTCTCGATCGTCGTCAGCCGACGCGGTTGGGAGCCTTGTTCTTTATGCAGGCGGGCGGAAGTACGTAACGGTAAATGCCGCCGTAACCTGAGCGTAAACAGGCGTGTAAGCTACGGTTACCGGGTCAGCGGCTGGATCGCGGCTGCGTCCTCGCAGAGCGGTCGTCGTCCCCAGTTCCACACCGCCTGCAAATGTATTATCCAAGGCGAGTATTTTTCTCGCATTCCCGTAATTCTAGAATTTCATTGGCATGCCGTCATTTCGGCTTCGCCGCCCTCAGCGGGGGGTGGCCTTTCAATTTCATTTCAAGTCCGGGGGGTTGAAGATGTTTGCAGGATTTCTTCTTTTGCGCAGTCGAATGCTGCCGGCGGCCGGTGCTGCCGGTTTGCTGGTCTTTGCGTCGGTTCCGGCGCAGGCGCATGTGAAATGGTTCGCGCCCTATATCGTCGGAGCGCCGCCCGAGCCGGTGATGTCGACGCTTGCCAATACGTGGTTCTGGGTCGGGATCGGCCTCGTGCTGGTGTTTTTCGGGCTGGCGCGGGCGGTCGAGCGCAGTGCCTATGGCGACCGGGCGCTTGATATGCTCGACTGGGCCGCGGCGCCGCTCTGGCGCAGGCTGGATGATTATATCCGGGCGATCGTCGGGGCGTTTTTCGTGGCGATCTTCGCGGTCGGTGGCGTCTATCTGACGCCCGATCTGAAGACGCCGGCGGAATGGGTGTCCTGGCTTCAGCTGGTGATCGCCGGCATGATCTTTTCGCGCCGGACGATGCCGGTCGCCGGTATCGGGATCATCGCCCTCTGGATCCTGGCGTTGCGCGACTACGACCTCTTCCACCTTTTCGACTATCTGGCGCTCGGCCTCGGCGTCGCCGTCTATCTGATCCTGGAGCCGTCGAAGCGCGAGAACTGGCGCGCGCATCGCCTCGAAGCGCTTCGCTGGGGGCTGGCGATCGCGCTGATGTGGTCGAGCCTGGAGAAATTCGCCTATCCGAGCTGGTTCTATCCGCTGGTCGTCGAGAAACCGTTCCTGACATTCGGCCTGCCGCCCGATGTCTTCATCCCGATGGCCGGTGTCACGGAATTCACGCTTGGTCTCGGTCTGGTCTGGACGCCGCTGATCCGCCGGCTTTCGGCGATCGCGCTATTCGTCATCTTCACATCCGCGGTATGGCCCTTCGGCCGCGTCGATCTGATCGGCCACGGACTGATCATGGCGATCCTGCTGGCCGTTGCCGCCGACCGCAGCCGCGAGACGCATTTCCTGCCGGCCTTTAAGCAGACGTTCCGCAGCATTCCTGCCGGCATCCTCGCCGCCTTCGTGCTCTACGGCTCGGCCTATTGGGGCCTGCATGTCGCCTTCTACGGCCCGGAAGGCTATGTCGGCCCGGAAATCACCGAGAAGGCGACGCATTCTCACAGCCCCGAATATCCGCACGGTCCGCAAAGTGGCGATATCGGCGCGCCGCCGGACAAGTGATGCGGCTCCGTCACCTCTTCAGTCGAGATAGGACAGATATTTCGCCAGAGGCAGGATCGCCGATGCGGTCGCCCGGCTCGCTTCGCCGAGAACATCGGAGATCACGATATCTGGTTTCGAGAGCGGCATGCGGGTGGGAACGTCGTAGACCGAGAGATCGATATGCTGGCGCAGGGCCGATAGGACCGGGTTGGGGAAATTGCCGCCGAGGACGATCGTCTGCGGATTGAGCAGTTGGACGACGGCGCTCAGAGGTTCGGAGAGCGTTGCGCCGCGGCTTTCGATCCAGTCCATCAGCGGCTTGTGGCCCGCGTCGAACAGCTCTTCCAGGCGGCCGTGATCCAGTTCCAGGGGGTCGCATCCCAGCATGTCAGCGAGGTCGGTCACGCTCGGGCGCGGGCCGGTTTCCGGCACCATGCCGCCGATATTTCCGGCCTGGTTGTATCCGCCGCGGATCACCCGGTTGCGATCGAAAATATGGCCGCCGACGCCATCGGAGAAGGACACGAGGAACAGCACCTTGCCGAACATTTCCGGCCTGAGCGCCGATTGCATGATGTCGGCCCGAGACGAGACGACGACGGATGACTGCGGGAATTGCGCCACCAGTTCCTGCCGGATCTCGTGATAGGGGATGCTGGCCTGTTTCGGCGTCACCTCGAGAATGTCCTCCGAAGCCGAAAAGATGGCCGGAACGAACATGCCGATGTCGGTCCCGCCGGCATTGCGCTTGGCCTCCCTGATGAGCTCGACCGCCTGCGCGACAATGCCGTCGCGCGATGGCTCGAGCGGGTAGCAGGGCGAGTTCCAGACTGCCTCGGAGGCCAGATTCGAGACCGCCACGTAAGCGCCGCGGGTCGACAGGTTGAGACCGATGAAGCGCATCGCATCCGGCCGCATCCTGATGCGGATCATCGGCTGGCCGCTGTGGCGCGGGCCCGGCTTCTCGCGCTCTTCATCGACCAGCCCAGCCTCCTGAAGCTTGGCGAGCGCCTTGCTGACCGCGCCCTTGGACAGCGACAGGACCTTTGAAATCTCCACCCGCGAGAGGCCCGACTGGTTGCGGATCGCCATGAAGATTTCGCGATCCGTCGCGGAAAGGTCGAGGCTCAGGAGTGAACCATTGGCTGTGACTATCTCGGACATTCTCGATTCCGGCTTGCGTTCGTCATTAAACTGTTAAAATTAGTTTCTAGAGGAAACTTACTAAATTCGCACCGTAAACTAAAAGGCTGGCTCGTGACATATCTCGTGGCGCAGGACATTGGAATGCACTTCGGCGGCTTTTCCGCACTGAACGGCGTGAGCTTCACCGCAAGCCGTGACGAGTTCATCACGCTTCTCGGCCCGTCGGGCTGCGGCAAGACAACACTTCTCAACATCGTCGCGGGCTTCCTCAAGCCGACAAAGGGGTCGCTGCATGTCGATGGCAGCGATCTGCTGGCGGTTCCGCCAGAAAATCGCGACTCAGCGATGTGCTTTCAATCATACGCGCTGTTTCCGCATCTGAACGTTGCAGACAATATCGCATTCGGCCCGCGCCAAAAGGGCGTGAAGAAGAATGAAACGGTCGCGCGGGTGGAAAATCTGCTGGCACAGCTCGGCCTTCAGCTTCATGCGCAGAAGCTGCCGAATGCGCTTTCGGGCGGGCAGCAGCAGCGCGTCGCACTTGCCCGGGCGCTTGCCGTCAAGCCCGGTCTCGTGCTGTTCGACGAGCCGCTGTCCAATCTCGATGCGAAACTGCGCGATCAGGTCCGCAACGAGATCCGGGCGCTGCAGAAGCAGGTGGGCTTTACCGCGCTCTACGTCACACACGACCAGGCGGAAGCGCTGGCGATGTCCGACCGGATCCTGCTTCTGAACAACGGCGTCGTCGAGCAGGAGGGTTCGCCCAAGGATATCTATTTCCGGCCGAAGACCCGCTTTGCCGCCGATTTCATCGGTGCGGCGAACATCCATGCGGGCAGGGCGGAAGGTGGCGTGCTTCACACCGCCTTCGGGCCGCTGCGCACCGCCGATGGCGCTGACGGCGACGTGACGCTGGTCTGGCGGCCGGAAGCGGTGTTGCTGGGTGCCGGCGCGGTCAACAGTCTCGTCGGAAAGGTTGCCGCGGTTGCGTTCCAAGGCGCCTATTCGGATGTCTTTCTGGCTGCGGGCAACGAGACGGTCCGCCTTCAGGTCGCGGGCAACCTCGACGTCACCGCCGGCGCCGACCTTCAGTTCAGCGTCGCACCGGAGAATGTCATCTCCGTCACCGATGGGGGCCGGTGATGCGTCGCGCGCTGACGATATTGCTGTTGCTGGCGCCGGGCCTCGGCCTAGTCATCGCCCTGATGGGATCGGTCTTCTATCTCGCCGTCATGCAGTCCTTCGGGCTGATGAATTTCGCGGGCGAAAGCGCGCTGTCGCTTTCGTACTGGCAAACGATGCTCGCCGAGCCGCGCTATTGGCGCGCGCTGCAATATTCGACCTATATCGCCACCACGTCGTCGCTGCTGGCCGTCGCGCTCGCCTATCCGCTGGCGCTCTTGCTGCGCAAGCCGTTCAGGGGCTCGCTGTTGTTGAGCGCGCTGATCAAGGCGCCGCTGCTGGTGCCGGGCCTCGTCGCGGCCTTCCTGTTCATCAACGTGATCGCCTATCACGGCGTCATCAACGAGCTGATGGTGCGTACCGGTCTTTGGGACAAGCCGATCCGGATGCAGAACGACGCCAACGGCTACGGCGTCATCTTCCTGCAGCTCTGGAAGCAGATGCCCTTTGCCTTCCTGTTGCTGTCAGGCGCCGTTCAGGGGCTGCCGGAACCTGTGCTTCTGGCGGCGCGCGATCTCGGCGCTGGGACGATGGCGCGCTTTCGTAAGATCGTGCTGCCGCTGACCGCGAATGCGATGCAGGCATCGCTGATCCTGATCTTCATCGGTGCGGCCGGCGATTTCAGTTTCCAGGCCGCTGCCGGTCCCACCAGCAAACACTCGCTGGCGACCCTGATGAGCAATCTGCAGGGGGAGCAGGGCGACTGGAATTCGGCTGCCGTCGTGGCGGTCACGCTGATGGCGCTTTCCCTTTTCGGTTCCGCGATCCTGGCGCTCGCCGTGCGCGGCATCCAGCGATTGGTGAGGTAATAGAATGTCTTACAGATCAATCGAACGGATACTGATCGCCGCCATCAGCGTCATCATGGTCCTGTGGCTCGCCATCCCCTTCGCGATGGCGCTGCTGTGGTCGCTTGTCGACCCCTCGCAGGCCTGGAGCTATCCGGATCTCCTGCCGCCGAAAATCTCCTTCGAGCGCTGGCTGGTGATCTGGAACACCACCTCGCTGCCGACAGCGATCCTCAACTCCTATTCGCTGGCCCCGCTCGCCGCAATCCTGACCGTGCTGATGGGCGCGCCGACGGCCTTCGCCTTCGGCAGGCTGGACTTCCCGGGCAAGGCCCTGGCGCAGCTCCTGATGCTGCTGCCGCTCGTCATGCCGGGCTTCGTCGTCGCCATCTTCTTCGGGGCGCTGCTGTTTTCGCTCGGTTTCTTCGCCCGATATCCGGCGATCCTGTTCGGTCAGGTCATTCTCTTCCTGCCTTATGCAGTGCGGATCCTGACCGTGTCTTTCTCGCAGGTTCGCACCGATGTCGTGAATGCGGCGCGCGATCTCGGCGCCTCGCGGCTGGCGATCTTCCGTGTGGCTTACCTTCCGGTGCTGAAGCCGGGGATCATGGCAGCGCTGCTCATCGTCTTCATCATGTCGATCGAGGAATTCGCGCTCGCCTTCGTCGTCGGCTCGCCTGATTTCACGACGATCCCGACGATCCTCTATTCCTACATTGGCTACAACTTCATCCGGCCGAATGCCGCGGTTGTCGCCCTTATCCTCGTCGTTCCAAACGTAATTCTGATGCTCATTTTGGAACGTCTTCTGCAATCGGCCAATCCGGCTTCCGTATCCGGCAAGGGCTGATCCCCTAAAACCCAAGGAGAACTATATGCTTCGCAAGCTAGTATTAGCAGCGGTTGTCGCGGCCGCTGGTTTCAGCTCCGCTCATGCCGATGATCTGCTCTCGAAAAAGTGGGACGACATCGTCGCCCAGGCCAAACAGGAAGGCGAACTGAACTGGTACGTCTGGTACAACCTGCCGGAATACCGCGAGTACGTGAAGAGCTTCGAGAAGGAATATGGCATCAAGGTCAATCTTCCTGAAGTCTCCAGCGCTGCCGACGCGCAGAAGAAGCTGCTTGCCGAAGCAGGCCGCGCGACCGGCGATATCGATGTCCTCGCCATGGGCGGCGACGCAACGAACGTCATCGACGTCACCAAGGTCTTTTACGGCCCGATCCTGAAGACGCTGCCGGATTCCGGCGATATCACCGACAAGATCAACGGCGGCGACGGCAAGGGCTATTCCATCGCCTACTGGGGCAACCAGACCGGCATTGCCTACGACAGCAATCGCGTCGATGCCGCTACCCTGCCGCAGACGCTCGACGAGCTGTCTGCCTGGATGGAAAAGAACCCGGGCCAGCTCGGCTTCAACTATCTGAACGGCGGTGCCGGCCAGTCTTTCCTGCACAATGTCGGCCGCAACGTCCTGGGCGTCACGCCGGATACCAGGCTTTCCGCGACGCCTGACATGCAGCCGGTCTGGGACTGGTTCAACAAGCGGAAGGATCAGTTCGTGATCACCGCTTCGAATGCCGACAGCATGACCCGCATCAACAGCGGCGAATTCCTGCTCGTTCCGGCCTGGGAAGACAATCTCTTCTCGCTGATCAAGAAGAACGAAGTCGGCAGCCACATCAAGATTTACCTGCCGAAGTGGGGCATGAACGGCGGCGGCAACATCGTCGCGATCCCGGCGAACTCGGGCCACAAGGCTGCGGCGATGGTGTTCATCTCCTGGCTGACCTCGGCCAAGGTCCAGAGCGATTTCTCCAAGCTCTACGGTGCATCGCCGACCAATACCAAGGCTGACTTCAGCCAGGGTCTGATCCCGGCTGACCAGCGTCAGTACACGCGCTCCTGGACCCAGCCTCTGCCGCGCGACGAAGTTCTCGGCGGCTTCGCCAAGAACGTGGTCGAAAACTGATTTGCAATTTGGCCCAGCGCGTCAGCGCTGGGTCTTTCCTGTGCTATCCGAAAGAAAAACAAGATGCCCCTTATCCTTCCCGCACGGGCGCCAGGCCCGCTGATCGCTCATCGCGGTGCCTCCGCCAGTGCTCCCGAAAACACCATCGTCGCCTACCAGCTGGCGGCCGATAGCGGCTTTCCGTGGATCGAGGTCGACACGCAGATCACCCGCGACGGCCACCCTGTCATGATGCACGACTTCACCATCGACCGGACGACGACGGGGAAGGGGCATGTCTGCAACCTGACGCTCGCCGAGCTCCAGGCCTTCGATGCCAATACGCGTTTTCCCGAATTCGGACCGCAGAAGGTCCCGACGCTCGAGGAGACGATCGATTGCGTCCTGAAAAACGACCTCGGCCTCGTCCTCGAGATCAAGCCGATCTGGGGTTCCGATATCGAGCATGCCCGGGCAGTCGCCAAAGTGGTCGAAGCCTGCTGGCCGCGCGAGAACGACAAACTGGTCATTTCCAGCTTCTCCTCATCCTGCCTGATCGAAATGCACCGTCTGCTGCCTTGGGCATGCCTGGCGCTGGCCGCGGAAGTCGTGCCGTCCGATCCCGCCGCCTACATGAAGATGCTCGGCATTTCGGCATTCCACTTCAACTTCGGCTTCGCTCTCACGCAGGGCTTCGACGGCCTGCTGGAAACCGGCGCGCATGTCGCCGTCGCGACGGTCAACGATCCGCAGACCGCGCGCACGCTGCTCGACAAGGGCGTCCACGGCGTCATGACCGACCGCGTTGATCTGTTCGGGGGCTGAATAGGTCGATGGTCGCGAATGAACGATTGGAATTGCTTTCCAGGCTTATTTCCGACGCAACGGTCATGGCGACGGGCTGGTATCAGAACCGTCACATGCTCGCCGTCAGCGAAAAAGAAGGAAAGCAGTATGTCAGCGCCGCCGATCTGGCGATCGAGGGCGCGATCCGGGAACTGATCCACGCATCCTTTCCTGACGATGCGATCCTCGGCGAAGAGGGCGGCGGCGAGCTTTCCGGCGTCACCTGGGTCATCGACCCGATCGACGGCACCTCCAACTTCCTGAACGGCCTGCCGCTCTGGGGCGTTTCGATCGGCGTGATGCTCGACCGGGAGCCGGTGCTGGGCGCGATCTCGCTCCCGTTGCTCGGCCTCCAGCTGGTCGGCGGGCCACGCCATCAGGTCTCCGGGCTCAAGGGCGTGGGCAGCGTTCCGCCGCCGATCCCGACCATGGCCGTCGGCTGGAATGCCGGATTGTCAGAGGAAGAAGAGCGCCGTCAGATCACCGCGATCAGAGCCGCCGGTTTCGAAACCGTCGGTTACCGCTGCGCCTCCGCGTCCCTCTACTTCGCAATCACCGGCTCGCTGTCCGGCTATTACGAAAAGGGACTGAAGCTGTGGGACCTAGCTGCGGCCATCGCGCTTTGCGCCGGCGCCGGGGTGCCGTCCGCGGTCGACTGGCCGCATGGGGATGAGCCGTTCGTCCTGAAGGTCGGCGCTGCCGTCTCCGTTCCGGGCCTGTGACATCAAGCGAGGCGCCGGGGTGCGCTCCTGATCTCAAGATTTGAAGGAGAGGCGGGCAAGAGATGTACCGCTTACCAAGCAACGATCATATTCGCCGCCGGAAGCCCGATCCCCATGCGGCAGCTTCCGGCGACGAAGCCTTGCAATATGGCGCGATATGCCTGCGGGTGGTCGCCGACGGCGGCGCGTTTCTGCCCGAGGTGCTGCTGATCACCAGCCGCGATACCGGCCGCTGGGTCATCCCGAAAGGGTGGGGCAAAGCGAAGAAGATGTCCTTCGAGGTTGCAAAGGAAGAGGCCTGGGAAGAGGCCGGGGTCAGGGGGCGCGTCTGGAAAAAGGCGCTCGGCTCCTACCGCTACGGCAAAGTCCTGGAGGATGGCGCCGTCGTTCAGGCCCGGGTCAAGGTGCATCTGATACTGGTCTCCCGGATCGAAGAACGCTTCCCCGAAAAGGGCCAGCGGACGTGCCGATGGTTCGCTCCGGCGGAAGCGGCGGATGCCGTCAGGGAACCGGAACTGAAACGTCTCTTCGCTCTGGTGCCGTCCGAGGTTGCGAAGCTCGTTCGCCGCTCCAAGCGAGTCAAAAGCTTCTTCCGCTCGCTGGCACCGGACACTCTTCCAGAGTAGGCGCGCGCCTCTCCGATCCCTCACATCGACGTTCCCTCAGAAGCTCTCCGGCCAGCCCGCCGGGGAGCTTTTTGCGTTCGTCCCGGCGTGAAAATGCGGTGGTGCGTGCCGCCGATCCGGGCTGCGGCGATCGGGCGCAAGGCCTGATGACCCGCTGCACATAAAAATTTCCGTCTTTGCCGCTCACAAAAAAGCCAATGGCATCATTGGCTTCGATCGTTTTAGTATAATTTGTCATCTAGTGACAAATTATTTTGTTTATTGACAAATTAAAACGCCAGGAGCTTTATCCCGTCAGGCTCTGAGGACTGGAGCATGGCGCTGCCTTCTGGCGTTCCTGCGCAAGTTCATCAGCCTTTCTCAGGGAGATGGATCCACGGCAGTGGGTCCCGAGGTTCATTCATCGGGAGGTGAGACAGTGCTACTCAGAAATATTCTGTTCGGAATTTCAGTTTCGGCGGCTTCGGTCGCGATCGGCCTGACGGCCGCGCAGGCGCAGACCCTGCCGGACTACTATCCGAGCTCCTACAACCAGATCGTCGAGGCTTCGAAAGCCGAAGGTTCGCTGCTCGTGCAGTCGAATGTCGGACAGCCGAACTGGAAGCCGATCCTCGAAGCCTTCGCCAAGGAATATCCGTGGATCAAGGTGCAGACGCTGGATCTCAGCGGCACCGAAGTGTTCGAGCGCTACTATGCCGAACAGGCCGCCGGCTCGAGCGAAGCCGATATCATTCTCGCCGCATCGGGCGCCGCCTGGGCCGATTTCATCGCCAAGGGCAATGTCGTGCCCTACGAGTCGCCGGAAGCCTCGAAGGTTCCGGACTGGTCGAAGCCGGTTCCCGGCGTCTACACGATCTCGGTCGATCCCTCGGTCATCGTCTATAACAAGCGTGTCCTGAAGGAATCCGAGTATCCGACGTCGATCAGCGATCTGGCCAAGCTGGTCCAGGCCAATCCGGGCAAGTTCACCAAGCGCCTGGCAACGATCGAGCCCTTCGGCTCCTCGGCGAAGGAATCGCAGGAAACGCACTACTTGCACCATGTCGGCCTCGACAAGGCGCTTGCCAACTTCTCGATCCTCGGCCCGGTTGCCGACCTTCAGCGTTCGGGCGGCCCAGTTTTCGAAAAGATCCTGACGGGTGAATATGTCGCCGGCTGGGACCTGTCGGCCGTCCAGCTCGTGCCGTTCCTGCGCGATCCGGCGCGCGCCAGCATCATCGGCTTTGCCCTTCCGAAGGACGGTCTGGTGATGTCGACCCGCTACTACTCGATCGCCAAGACGACGAAGCATCCGAATGCCGCCAAGCTGCTGGTTGACTTCATCATCTCCAAGAAGGGCCAGGAGGCCGTCAGCGCCGGCGGTCTGATCCCCTACCGCTCCGGCATCGACATCCCGGCAGGCGTCTACGACTTCACCTATGACAAGATCGTCAAGGAAGTCGGCGAGCAGAACATCGTCCAGACCTCGCTCGACAAGAACCTCATCACCGCACCGCCGGAATATCTCGAAAAGGTCAACGCCGCTTTCGGGATCAAGAAGAAGTAACTCGGCAAAGCGCCGACTGCATCTCCAATATGGAGGCCGGCTCCTCCCGGCCTCCTGTTTGAAGGAATGAGGAAGTGACCTTAGCCACTGAACACGATGCGGCAGCCGGCCAGGCCCTTGGCGGCGGTTCGCGTCTCCTGCGAAGAATACTGAACGAGCGATCGCTGATCATAAAGATCATTTGGGCAGCCCTGCTGTTCGTGCTCTTGGTCTCGCCGATGATCCCGATCATCTACCAGGGTTTCCTGGACAAGGCGCTCTATGAAGAGGGCGCGAACTACACCCTCAAGAATTTCACCGATCTGTTCGGCGATCCCGAATTTGCCGATGCCATGCTGAACACGCTCTACATCGCGGTGCTGGGCACGTTGTTCTCGACCTCGATCGGTTTCCTCGCGGCGCTCTTCCTCGACAGGTTCGCCCTGCCGTTCCAGCGTACGCTCCGGCTCCTCTTCCTGTCGCCGATGTTCCTCTCGTCGCTGATCCTCGCCTTCGCTTGGTCGATGATGTACAGCCCGACCGGTTTCATCGCGCTGGCACTGCAGGATGCGACCGGCCTTGGCCTGCCGAACCTGAATTCGCTCGGTGGCATCACTCTGCTCGCCGGCGTGTCGGCCGCGCCGATCAGCTACATCTATTTCTCCTCGGCGATGATGAACATCCCGAACACGCTGGAGCTTGCTGCCCGCGCTGCTGGCGCAACGCCCCTCCAGGCGATCCGCAGCGTCGTCGTGCCACTGCTGATGCCGTCGCTGCTCTACTGCCTGATGCTCAACTTCGTCCTGAAGCTCGACCTGCTCGCCGTTCCGCTGGTTCTTGGCGTTCCGGCCCGCATCGAGGTGCTCTCTACCTATCTCTACGACAAGGGCCTGACGTCCGCCCGGGTGGACTACGGCCTCGTCAGCGCTGCTGCCATCGTCATGCTGCTTTTGGTGCAGTTCTTCGTCTACGCGCAGAAGTTCATTCTCGGCGATACCCGCAAATACAACACGATCGGCGGCAAGGCCGGGCGCCAGACGCTGATCCCGATGGGCATGTGGGGATGGGTCATTGCCGCGGTGATGTTCGTCTACTGCATGCTGACGGCGATCCTGCCTTGCATGTTCCTGATCCTCAGATCCTTCACCTCGTTCCTGTCGCCCTACATGCCGATCAGCGAGGTGCTGACGCTCGACAATTTCCGGCTGGTCTTCGGCTATCAGGACTATATCAACAGTATCTACAACACGCTGATCATCGCCATCGGCGGCGGCGCTCTTGCCGTGCTGATCACCTTCATCAGCACCATCGTCGCCTACCGCTCGCCGAACCTGCTGCGCTCGTTCACCGAGCAGACGGCCTTCATTCCGAAGGCGATCCCCGGTCTCGTGGTCGGTATCGGCATCTTCTATGCCACCGTCATCATTCCCGGCAGCGGTTTCCTGCGCGGTAGCCTGCTGATCCTGGTGATCGCCTATGTGATCCGCTATTTCCCGACGGGCTTCGCATCGGTCTCGCCGGCCTTCCAGCAGATCTCCACCGATCTCGAAAAAGCCGTCCGTGTCTCCGGCGGTTCGGAATGGCGCTCCTATATCGCCGTCACCTTCCCGCTGCTGCGTCCGGCGCTGTTCTCCTGCTTCCTGCTCTACTTCGTGCAGTTCTTCAAGGAATACGCTGCCGCATCCTTCCTGTTCGGACCGAACACCGCCGTCATCGGCACGACGATGCTGCAGCTCAACGTGATGGGCAATTACGGGCCGGTCGCCGCACTTTCGGCAATCACCCTCGCGCTGACGCTGCCGATCGCGATCCTCATCCACTACAAGAAAAGAGAGGCCTGACATGAGCGTGGCTGTAAAACTGCAAGGCATTCGAAAAAGCTACGGCGCGCTCGAAATCCTCAAGGGGCTCGACCTCGACATCGCCGACGGCTCGTTCACCTCTCTGCTCGGCCCGAGCGGCTGCGGCAAGACGACCCTGCTCAACATGATCGGCGGTCTCGACCAGCCGACCAGCGGCGATATCCGCATCTACTCCGATGAGGTGTTCTCCAGGTCGAAGCTGATCAACGTGCCGATCGAAAAGCGCAATATCGGCTTCGTCTTCCAGAACTACGCGCTCTGGCCGCATATGACGGTGCTGCAGAACGTGGGCTTCTCCTTGAAGCTCCGGGGCATCGCCAAGGCCGAGCGCGAGAAGCGCTCGCGCGAAATGCTCGAACGCCTCGAGCTCGCGCATCTGGCCGATCGCTATCCCTACCAGCTGTCCGGCGGGCAGCAGCAGCGCGTGGCAATCGCCCGCGCGCTGGTCTATCAGCCCCGCCTTCTGCTGCTCGACGAGCCGCTGTCGAACCTCGATGCGCAGCTGCGCGAGCGGGCGCGGTCTTGGCTCAAGGACATCCACCAGTCCTTCAAGCTGACGACCATCCTCGTCACCCATGACCAGGTCGAGGCACTGTCGCTCAGCGATCAGGTCGTGCTGCTCAACAATGGCGGCATCGAGCAGAAGGGCAGCGCCACCGAGATCTACAGCCGGCCGGCAACGGTCTATGTCGCCGATTTCGTCGGCGGTTCCAACATCATCGGCGGCAAGCTCTCGGGCCTTTCCGGCCGGGACGAGGCCGCGGTCGCGACCGTTACCACGCCCGACGGGACGGCGATCACCGCGCGTTCCCACGCGGAGCTGACGGTCGGCATGCAGGCGAGCATCGCCGTGCGGCCGCAGAAGGTCATCCTCTCGACGAGCAAGGATGCCGGTGCGCGGGCAGGTTCGGTGATCGGCTTTGCGCCGCGCACGGTTCTCTATCACGGCGGCCAGTACGAGGTGATCGGCGACACGCCTTTCGGGCACCTGCGCGTGCTCTCGGAACATGAGCCTGCAGCGGACACGGCCTACGCCCTGCTTCCGACCGAAGACTGCCTCTGCGTCCCGGCCTGAAGGCCGGACGCCGCTTACAATTTCCCGACCGGCTTCGCAGTTCACCCGGCTGCCCAAGCCAGTCCAGCATGCAATTCAGATGGAGCAAATAATGAGCAATTCTGCCGTTACGGAAACGCAAAAAGCCAATGACCTGATCCAGTCCGCCCGGGGCGAGATCAAGATCACCAACGCGACTGTCGCCTGCTATTCCTGGCCGCGCGTCCAGCCGATCACCAACGGCCTGCACACCTATGTCAACGTCAATATCGCGATCACCAAGATCGAAACCGATATCGGCGTCACAGGCTACGGCATCGGCCGCGACAATGTCGGCGAAAACGCCATGCGCAAGCAGTTCCTCGCCAAGATGATCGGCAAGGACCCGACGATGACCGAAGCCGTCTGGAAGGAATTCTGGATTCCCAAACTCTATGGTCGCCGTGGCCAGGAAACCAAGGCGCTGTCGTCGATCGACATGGCGCTCTGGGACATCAAGGGCAAGCTTGCAGGCCTGCCGATCTGGCGTCTGCTCGGCGGTTACCGCAACCGTATCCCGACCTATGTTGCTGGCGGTTACTACAGCAAGGGCAAGGGCACCCGCGATCTGCAGGCCGAGATGGAGGGCCACGTCAAGAACAACGCCCGCGCCGTCAAGATGAAGATCGGTGCCGTCGAGATCGCCGAGGATGTCGAGCGCATCAAGGCCGTTCGCGAAGTGCTCGGTCCCGATATCAAGCTGATGATCGATGCCAACTGCGCCTATTCCTATTCGGACGCGATCCGTCTCGCCAAGCGCGTCGAGGAATATGACATCTACTGGTTCGAGGAAGCCGTTCAGCCTGATGACTACGAAGGCTTCATCAAACTTTCGCGCGCCACTTCCATCCCGCTCGCAACCGGCGAAAACGAATATACCAAGCATGGCTTCCGCGACCTGATCGCCACGCAGGCGATCGCCTTCCTGCAGCCGGATGCCCGCTACATGGGCGGTGTTACCGAGTTCATGAAGGTCGCCGGCATGGCGCAGGCCCACGGCCTCAACATCTGCCCGCATGGTGACCAGCAGGCGCATATCCAGCTGCTCGGCGCCATCCCGAACGGTCACATGCTCGAATTCGGCGCCAAGGAACTGAACCCGATGGCCGGTCAGGTCTACAAATACTCTCCGGATCTGAACGAAGACGGCACCGTGACCATTCCTGACGTACCCGGCATGGCGAGCGATCCGAACGAGGCTGCGCTCGAAAAGTACCGGGTCGCCTGACGCAATTGTGGCGGGGCGCCCGAGGCCTATGCGGTCTTCGCCGGGCGTCCCGCTATAATCTCTTGATTCGGAACGGCTTGCCGGATCCGGACAAAAAGACTTTCGATTGGGACAGCCTGCCAGATAAGGGAACTTTGGTTGCAAAACGAAACAACGGAAAAGATCGTTTACGTGAATACGGAGGACGGCCTCACGCTTGAGGGCCTGATGCTGCAGCCTTTGGGGCAGCCGACGCCCGCCGAAACGGTCATCTGGTTTCACGGCCTGCACCAGAAGTTCTCGGAAGCCGAATATGTCAATATCGGCAGGCAGCTCGCCGCACGCGGATTCCGTTTCATCACGGCGAACCTCCGCAGCCACGATTTCGGCACGTGGTTTCGCACCGACAAGGGCGCCTATCTCGGGGGCAGTGCCTGGGAGCTGTTCAGCGAATCCCCGCTCGACATCGCCGCTTGGATCGACTTCGCGACGAAGGATCCGGGCCGCGTCGTGCTCGCCGGACATGGTTTGGGCGGCGCGAAGGTCGTCTATTATCAGGCCGAGCGCCGAGATCCGCGGCTGGCGGGCTTGATCATCGCCTCGTCTGGTTCGCTGTTTCGCGAAAAGATGCGCCAGGATCTGCATCCCGTGGCGGCGAAGATGATCGCCGAAGGGCGGGAGAAGGAGCTGCTGCCCTGGGGTACGCGCGGCGACCGCCAGGTCGCGACGATCAGTGCTGAATCCTACATGGATCTGGACCGTATCCACGAGTCGCTTTACGGCTATCAGAGCGTCCCGCCGGCGCTGGCGCGCATCACATGCCCGATCCTTGCCTGGTACGGCTCGAAGGAAAAGCTCGCCAACAAGGACATCGACGACTTCCTGGCGCGCGTGCGCCGCACAGCGACGGCATCGTCCCTGGTGAAGACGAGGAAGATTGCAGGGGTTGAATTTTTCTACACCGGAAGTGAAAAGGTAATAGCCGGCGAAATAGAACGCTGGTGCGAACAGTTACGGACACTCCAGGCGGCCGTTTGATTGATATGAAGGAAGCTTCCAACCGTCCCGGACGCAAGCCCACCCGTGAGGTCCTGCCGGTCACCCGCACGCTGGACCGCGGGCTTTCCGTGCTGCAGATTCTGGCCAAGGCGCCCGGTCTCAGCCTCTCGGAACTGTCGCGCGAGCTTGATCTTTCGCCGAGCACGGTGTCGCGCCTGCTGGCAACGCTTTCGGAGCGCGGCTTCGTCGCGCAGGAAAACGGCACCTTTAAGATCGGCCTTGGCGCCTTCGAGGTCGGGCTCGCCTTCTCCAAGCACATGCGTATAGATCAGGTCGCTGGACCGATCGTCCAGAGACTGGTCCACGAGATCGGCGATACCGTTAGCCTCTGCATTCTGGAAGGCAAGGAAGTCATCTATGTCGACCAGTATGAGGGACGCGGCACCGCGCGAACGGTGATGCGCATCGGTTCCCGCCAACCGCTCTATTGCACGGCTGCCGGCAAGGTGATGCTCGCATGGCTCTGGGAAGAGCGGGTCCGCGATCTCCTCGGCGATGGCGCGCTTACGCGCTACACGGAACATACGCTGACGACGACCGACCAGGTGCTGCACGAGCTCGAAAACGTGCGCAAGCGCGGTTACGCGACCGACCTGCAGGAGCTCGAAAATGGCGTCTGCTGCGTCGCCGCTCCCATTCGCGGCCGCTCGGGAGAGGTCATCGGCGCGATTTCCGCCTCGGCGATCGAACTGCGCATGACGCCCGATCGCATCGCCTTTCTCGGACCGGAACTCGCCCAGGTCGCGAACGACATTTCCCACCGCCTCGGCTGGCGCTCCCCCGATCAGGGCAATCGCGGCCACTCAGAATTCAACGACATCTTCAGCGACTGAAGCCTTCGGCTATCCCGTCTTCAGCTGCGCCATTGCGAGCAGCGTATCGGCGCTGATCGACGCCGAACCGGTCAATATGGACAGTGCGGGTGACGAAGTGTTGGTGCCGTTGGCGACGTCGTACATGGCGGTGAAGCGCTTGATCAAATCCTGGACCTTGTCGGGGTCGGAGAGGTCCTTCAGGTCGATGAAATTCTCGACCATCTCGGCCTGTTTATCGACATCCATGTTGGACACGTAGCTCGAGAGATTGAAGCTCGTGGTGAAGAACTCGAAGAGGGCGCTGTCGCCGAGGATGTCGTAGGCGCTGGTAATATCGGGCGCCTTGCGCTCGAAATAGAGGGCAAGCCGGACGCCGGTATTGCTGTCGCCCTGATCGGATTCCAGCGTCTGTTGCAGATAGAAATCGACGGTCTCGAGGACGTCGCCGCGCTGCTGGACGGTGCCCGTCGGATCATCCGAAAGATTGCCGTCGCTGTCGAAATTGAAGGCCCCGACGAGTTCGGCGTAGCGGTAATCGTCGAGGCCGTTGACGTAGCTGTTTTCGTCGTCGAGGTCTGACGCAAACATCTTCTTGAGCTCGTCGTCGCTGACCTCGTCGGGGTCAAGCCCCTTGGCCTTCAGCGCGAAGGAGACGAGGCGGTCGTCGGCAAGGAATTCGCTTGATGTCTTGATGGTTGCCATCTGCTCGCGAAAATAGCTGATCTCCGTGTCGGCGGCATCGGAGGCATCTGTCTGTTCGGTGCCGGTGAGATAGCGGATGGCGTCCTGTTTGTAATAGGCGGCGAAGTCGTCGATCACCGAGGAGGACATTGCCTGCAGGGGAACCGTGACGTCGCCCTCGCTGTCGAAATTGAAGGCGTCGCGAAATGCCTCGAAACGATCGTCGTGCAGGCGGTTCACGTAGCTCTTGTCGTCGGTCGGATCGCTTTCCAGGATCTTCCGCAACTCGGCCTTGGAAACGGTCGAAGGATCGATGCCGAAGGCGGTCAGCGCGATGGCCGAGAGTTCGGGAAGCCCGTCATTGTCCTCGTCGTCATCGCTGGCATTGGTCTTCAGGAAGTCGTCGATCGAGGTGACGTTGGCGATGCGGGTCTTGTAATTCTCGATTGCATCGTCGCTGCTGGCAGCGGCGATCACGGATTGATAACCGGAGGTAAAGGCCGAGGTCGTCGAAGCGGTCTGGTCGGCGGTCTGGGCGCTGACGCCATCCGCGAGATTGCCGCTCTCATCGAAATTGAAGGCGTCGTGCAGCGCCGAGAGGCCGATCGCGGTCGCAACCGAGGCGCTCTTCAGCGACGCGGAGATGAAGTTGTCGTTGTCGGAATCCGCAAGGCCATAGGCGGTGCGCAGGTAGCTCACCAGTTTGTCGTCGCTCATCAGCTGGCTGACCGAGGTGATGCTGCCGATTACCGAAGCGAAATAGGTGGAATAGGCGTCGCTGGTCTCTGACGATGCGAAGGTCGAGCTGCCGACTGCATAGGCGCTGGAGACTAGTGCCGTCTGATCCTCGGATTGCGCCTCGCCATCGACCGAGCCGTCGCTGTTGAAATTGAAGGCCTTCGCCAGGTTCAGATAGACGTCGTCGCCGAGCTGGTTGACGAAGCTGTCGGGGTCATCAGGGTCGCTGGTCAGCACGTTCCTGAGAAAACTGGCGGAGGTATATTCGGTGCTGAGGGCGAAGGCCTTGAGCGTGAAGTTGGTGAGCCTGGTGTTCGACAGGAGATCGTCGACCGAGGTGATCGAGCCGATCTTCTCCTGGAAGTAGTCGGTCTCTTCGCTGATCGCGTCGGTCTCGGCGTCGAAGGAGGCCTCGTAGGCGTCGAGCAGCGTATCCCGCTGGGTGCTGGATTGGGCGGTGGCGGTCTCGCCGGAGAATTTGAAGGCGGCAGCGAATTCGGCATATCGGCTATCGCTCAGGCTGTTGGCGAAGCTCGAGGAATCGCTGAGATCGCTCTCCAGGACTTTCTTCATGAAGGCCTTGGCATAGGTCATGTCCTCCAGACCGTAAGCCTTCATCGCATAGGAATAGAGCTTGTAGTCGTCCATGAACTCATCGACCATGGTGACCTTGGCGATGTGCTCCTTGTAGTAGTCGGTATCGCGCGCCACCGCGCCCTGCGAGGCGACGTTTCTGAGGCTCGTGGTCAGGTTGCCGGCGATGGCGAGATAGCTGACATAGGTGGAGACCATGGGCTGCTCCTTGGCGCAGGCGCGCGGATCGGCGTTCGCGGCCAGCGCAGGGCGGCCACGTCGGGGTGCTTTGGATGTGTGGAGATCGGCGCCCGTCATGGCGCGGACAGCGCGAGTCATCCCGCGCCGGTTCTTAATTAAAGAACTAGACGGTTCTGTATTTTATGTCAACGCCGCGGCGCTGATATGCCTGGATGCTACCTGGCGTCGACGCCGGCGCAGAAGATGGCGATGCAGCGGCGTAGATGCGCCAGACGCTCCTCGCGGCCCTGCCATGCCTGGGCGCGGCCTTCCGGCGGACCCATGCCACCGAAGATCATGTCCATCAGCATGCGTGCGCCGCTCGCGCTATCCTCGAGACGGATGCGCCCTTCGGCGCGGCGCTCGTCCAGCCATGCCGAGAGCTCGCGGCGGGAGGCGAGAACGCCTTCGCGGTGCAGTATCTCGATCAGTTCAGGGAATTGCGGCGCTTCGCGGAAGACGAGCTGCAGCAGACCGGCGCGGTCGGCATCGGTCTCCTCGTCGATATCGATCATGAAGATCTGCTCGAGCGACTGGGCGATGCTGATCGCTTCTGCCTCGCGCGGCAGGTCGAGCATCATGCGGCGGTGCGCGCCGACGACGGCGGCAAAGAGCTCTTCCTTACTTTCGAACAGCTTGTAGAGCGTCTGCTTGGAAACGCCGGCTTCGGTGGCGACGACCGCCGTGGTGCTGGCCGCATAGCCGTTCCTGACAAAGATGCGGCGGGCGTTCTCGACGATATTGGCGCGCTTGTCGTCGTCGCTCGAAACCTTGGGCCTGCCGCGCTTGCGCGGTGCCTCGTCCTCATTCCCGCCGGCCGTCATCGATGCACGCAAGTCCCATTGGCGAAGCGCCGGGCGGGGCCGGCAAAACTGAAGATCGGCGCCCGGCGCAGAAAATTCAGTTGCCCTCTGACCGAATCAGAATTAGAGAACTGATTAGTTCTGTAATGCGTTGTTCGACTAACTTGCCCCCTGAGGAGCGCATATGACAGCCGTTCGCAGCACCAAACCGATGTGACGCTTTCCCGCGCCGTCTGCCGTTCGAAGCAGAAAGCGCCATTGTGTCCAATAAACCGTCTCCCGGCAAAAATGCAACCGCCGCGGAGAGCGAGACCTCACATCTCGATTTCGAGACCTTGAATGCGCTGCCGTCCCGCACGGGCGGTCTCCAAACGCGCGGATGATCCGCTGCGACCTTCGCCATCAGGCGGCATTCCAACACGATCAGCCTCTTTGCGGTTGCCGGTGCCCGGCCGCCCGTGAGCCTTCGTGCGCGCTTTTCAGGCGCTGAATGCCGTCTTGTCCGGGGCATGTCCAGAAAATCCAAGAACAGGGATCAGATCATGAGCATCTTCGGCAGCATGAAAACCGCAGTTTCCGGCATGAGCGCACAGGCAAACCGCCTGAGCACGGTTTCGGACAATATCGCCAACGCCAATACCGTCGGCTACAAGTCGGTATCGACCTCCTTCTCCTCGCTCGTCCTGCCGTCCTCGTCGGGCAATTACAATTCCGGCGGCGTGCAGACCTCGGTGCGTCAGGCGATCTCGCAGCAGGGCGACATTTCCTACACGACCTCGGCCTATGATCTGGCGATTTCAGGCGACGGCTTCTTCATCGTCGAGAGCCCCGACGGCACGCCGGTTCTGACGCGCTCCGGCGACTTCTCGGTCGACAGCAGCGGCAATCTCGTCAACAGCGCCGGTTTCACGCTGATGGGATACTCCTACGACTCCGGCGCGCCGGCCGTCGTCGTCAACGGCTTCGATGGTCTCGTTCCGGTCAATGTCTCGCAGTCGGGCCTCAGCGCCATCGCCTCGACCAGCGCCTCTTTCAGCGGCAACCTGAATTCCGCTGCCGAAGTGGTCAGCGATACCACGACGCTGCCGAGCGCCAACTCCGCCTCGGTGACCGACGATACGAAGAAGATGTCGCTGGTCGCCTATGACAGCCTCGGCGCCACGGTCCAGTACGACTATTACTTCACCAAGACGGGCGTGACGACTGACGCCAACGGCGCCGTCACCGGCAGCACCTGGGAAGTGGCCGTCTATCGCAACGGCGATGCGGCGACCGGCAGCACGACGTCCTTCCCCTATTCATCGGATGCCGTCAGCACCGCGACGCTGAGCTTCGATGCCGATGGCAAGCTCACTTCGGCAACCGACACCGATATCGTCGATCCCACCACCGGCAAGACGATCACCATGGACTATTCCGGCTTCACCCAGCTGTCGTCGGATTTCTCGGCGACCGGCTCGGCCGATGGTCAGGCGGCAAGCGCCGTCAGCTCGGTCTCGATCAGCACTGCCGGCGTCGTTTCCGTCTCCTATGCCAACGGCACCAGCAAGGCGCTCTACCAGATCCCGCTCGCGACCGTCGCCAGCCCCGACAATCTGACGCTGCTCAGCGGCAACGTCTATTCGGCGAACGGCATGTCCGGCGTCACCGTCACCGGCTTCCCGCAGTCGAACGGCCTTGGCTCGATCCAGTCGGGCGCGCTTGAGAGCTCGAATGTCGATCTCGCCGGCGAGCTGACCGAGATGATCGAGGCGCAGCGCAGCTACACCGCCAATTCCAAGGTCTTCCAGACGGGCTCCGACATCATGGACGTCCTGGTCAATCTGAAGCGCTAAGGGGAGAGTCTCATGACCCTTTCCTCCGCGCTGAACAGCGTCCAGAGCATCTTCAACACCACGGCGAAGCAGAGCAGCATCGTCTCGACCAACATCGCCAATGTCGGCAATTCCGACTATGTGCGCCGCCAAGCATCGGTCACCACTTCGCTTGCCGGTGCCCAGGTGGTCACCATCAGCCGGGCGCAGGAAGATGCGCTGCTGACGCAATATCTGCAGTCGAACTCAAAGGACAGCGCCCAGCAGACACTGCTCAGCGGGCTGGAAAGCCTGAAATCGCTGGTCGGCGGCAACGACTATGAGACGTCGCCGAGCACCTATCTCAGCGCCTTCCAGCAGGCGCTGCAGACCTTTGCCACGTCGCCGAGCAGCTCGATCACCGCACAGTCGGCCGTGACGGCGGCGCAGGATCTGGCGAACTCGCTGAACACGGCAAGCGACGGCGTGCAGTCCGTCCGCGCCGATGCGGATGCCGAGATCGCCTCGCAGGTCGATACGCTGAACAGCCTGCTGTCGCAGTTCGAGACCGCCAACAATGCGGTCAAGGCCGCGACCGCCACCGGGACCGATACGTCTTCGGCGCTCGATGAGCGCGAGAAGCTGCTGAAGCAGATCTCCTCGATCGTCGGCGTCACCTCGGTGACCCGCAGTAACAACGACATGGCGCTCTATACGTCCGATGGCACGGTGCTGTTCGAGACGATCCCGCGCAGCGTCACCTTCTCGCCGACCTCCACCTATGTGGCGGGAACCGAGGGCAATGCCGTCTACATCGACGGCGTGGCGTTGACGGCGGGCGAGGGCTCGACCACCGACGCCAATGGCAGCCTGCAGGGACTGCTGCAGCTGCGCGACGAGGTGGCGCCGACCTTCCAGGCGCAGCTCGACGAGATCGCCAAGTCGCTGGTGCAGATCTTCTCGGAGAGCGACGGCACATCGAGTGCGCCGGGTCTCTTCACCTGGACGACGTCATCGGGCGCAGCAGGCAGCACGCCAGCGGCAAGCGACGATACCACCGGGATCGCCGCGACGATTTCGATCAACACCGCCGTCATCACCAGCCAGGGCGGCGATGCGATGAAGCTGCGCGATGGCAATATCAGCGGCATCACCGACCTCAATAGCTCAGACGACGCAGGCTTCACCGACAATCTCGACAGCCTATACCAGGCGTTGTCCGCGAAGCGGGATTTCTCCTCCGACGCCGGGCTCTCCACCAGCCAGAGCCTGATGGACTATGCCAGTGCCTCAATCGGCTGGCTGGAGGAATATCGCAGCGGCGCGACCACGGCATCGGAAAACACTGCGGCGGCGCTGTCACGCTCCGACGAAGCCTATTCGAACGAGACGGGCGTCAATCTCGACGAGGAGCTGACGCTGCTCCTCGACATCGAACAATCCTACAAGGCGGCGACCAAGATCCTGAACGTCATCGACGAGATGCTTCAGTCGCTGCTCGACATTGCGAGCTGACCACCATGAAAGCATCCTTCGTCTCTTCATCCGCCATGCAAAGCACGCTCAGGCTGACGATCAGCCAGTCGCAGACCAAACTGCTGCAGGCCTCGACGGAAGCGGCAACTGGCGTCTACAGCGATATCGGCGTGTCGCTCGGGTCGGGCGCTGCCAAGTCCGTCAACCTGACCAATGCCATCAGCCTGACCGATGCGCTGACGGCGAGCAACTCGATCGTCGGGCTGCGCATGGACGCGTCGCAGACGGCGCTCTCCAGCCTCAAAGATGCCGGCGATACGCTGGTCTCGAACCTGACGGCGCTGCAGGCCGGGCAAGATTCCACCAGCGTCGCGGTCGCCCTGCAGGCGGCCAACGATACGCTGTCGCAGCTGATCTCGACGGCCAATACCTCCGTCAACGGCGAGTTCGTCTTCGGCGGCACAAATATCGACGAGACGCCTCTGGCCGACCAGTCGGCAACGGTGACGGCGGCGATCAGTTCAGCGCTCAGTGACTATGCCACGAGCCTCGGCAAGCCGGTCAACGAGCTCTCCGGCGACGAGATCACCAGCTTCATCACCGGCACAATCGAGCCGATGTTCTCCGAAAGCGCCTGGACCGATCCGGCGAACGGCTGGTCGACGGCGTCAAGCAACAGCATGACGAGCCGCATCAGCGAGAACGAAACGATCTCGTCTTCGACCAGCGCCAATTCGGAGGGAATGCGCTACCTGGCGCTCGCGTCCGTCGTCATTTCCTCGCTGTTCGGCCAGGATCTCGGCGCCGACGCCAAGAGCGCGGTGGCCTCCAAGGCGATCAGCTACGCCTCGCAGGCGACTAGCGGGATCGTCACGCAACAGAGCCAGCTCGGCCTGTCGCAGGAGCGGCTGGAGAAGGCGAACGACGCGCTCGATGCGCGCTCGACGCTCTATCAGGGCAACCTCGTCGATCTGCAGGGCGTCGATGTCTATGAGGCCTCGACCCTCGTCAATCAGCTGCAGACGCAGCTGGAGACCGCCTATACGCTGGTCTCCAAGCTGCAGCAGCTGAGCCTCGTCAACTATCTCTGAGAGGCCCCGATGAGCCTGCCGAAACCCCGAACCTCGATCCTGGATGCGGCACGCTCGATGACGTCGCGCCAGGCCTATATGACCGAACTCTCCTTCCAGCTCGCCTCCAATATCGTCGACACCATCCCGTTCATCGGCACCAAGCGCGACGCAAAGCAGGAGCGGGCCTGGCCGCGTTCCGGCATCTTCACCGACGACGGCGTCGAGATGGCGGAGACGCCGCAGGAGATCTTCGACCTCTGCGAATTGCTGGCCGAGAACATCCAGCTCGGCCAGACCTTCGATGTCTTCCAGGTTTTCCACAAGATCGCGCGGCTCGACCGGCTGATCGACTGGAGCGGCGAGGGGCTGCAGGGCGGCGGCGGCAGTGCCGAAAATAGCATCGTTCACTGATGGCGGTGCGCCTGTTATGTCCTTGTTTCAGCAAGAGATGATATCCGGCGCATCGGCTGAAGGCCGGCCGGAGGGGTGTCTTAGCGGTGCGCCCCTCCGGCCGGTCATGGCGTCATTGGCATGCTTTCTGGCCAGGGCCGGGGCGTTGCGGCAGCGCATGGTTTCGCTTACGGCATATCGATGGCCGTCAGCCCGTTACAGTGGTCGGCGACCTTGCTAGACCGGGTATATCCGATGCCGACGCCGCGCGCGAAACGTCCGTTCTCCGAGGAGAACTTGCAGGCCATGCTGATCCGCGTGCTCCGGCCGCTGGTGAAGCTCGCGCTGTCGTCCGGGCTCGGCTTTCCGGCTTTTTCGGCGGTGCTCAGAAGGCTTTACATCGAAGTGGCGGAAAATGACTTTGCGCTTGCCAACAAGCAGCAGACCGATAGCCGCATCTCGCTTCTGACCGGCATCCACCGCAAGGATGTCAGCCGCCTGCGCGGTGAGCCGCTCTCCGAGGCGGCGCTGCCGCCGACGGTCTCGCAGACCGGCCGCGTGATCGCCCGCTGGCTCGCCGACCCGACCTATTGCGACGAAAACGGCAAGCCGCTGCCGCTGCCGCGTACCGCGCCCGACGATGCCCCGTCCTTCGAGCGGCTCGTCACCGAGGTGACGCGTGACGTGCACCCGCGCGCCGTGCTGGACGAATGGCTCGACCGCGGCACCGCATTAATCGACGCCGAGGGCCGGGTGACGCTCGATGTCGCCTCCGTGGTGCCGAGCGCTGCCGACGATGCCCGCCGCCACTATTTCACCCGCAACCTGCATGACCACGCGCTTGCGGCCGTCACCAACGTCCTGAGCGACAGCCCCCCGCATCTGGAGCGCGCCGTCCACTACGACCGGATCTCGCCGGAGCTTGCCGCGCGTCTCGACGGTATGGCGCGGGAAGAGACGATGGCGATGCTCCTGAAGCTCAACAAGATCGCCCACCAGCTGGTGCAGCAGGATCCGGGCGGCGACGGCCGCTGGATCACCGGCGTCTACGTGATGAACGAGACCGTCGCGCCTGATGCCTCCACCGGAGCCGGGGAGGACAAGCCGTGACGCCTCCCATGCTTTCCAGACGCCAGCTCCTGCTCGGCAGCGTCGCGCTGCAGCTTTTCGGCGCCCTGCCTGCCGACGCCCGTGGCAAGAGCGGCGGCAGCAATAGCGGCAACGGCGACCATGGCATCGGCGGCTCCGGCCTTTCCGTTCATGGCGGCGAGAACGAGGACCACGGCATCGGCGGTACGGGCATCGTCGGCACGATCCAGGGCTTCGGCTCGATCATCGTCAACGACGTCCACATCCCCTTTACCCGCAGGACGCCCGTCACGATCGACGGTAAGCGGGTTTCGACACGGGAGATGCAGATCGGCCATGTCGTGCGCGTCCTCCTCGACGGACGCCGGGCACGGCGGATCAGCATCACCAGCGAGGTACAGGGCCGCATCGACCGGATCGGCTCCAGGAGCCTATCGATCCTGCATCAGCGGGTTGCGACCCACGGGCTCGACACGGGTTCGCTGAAGGTCGGCGATGTCGTTGCGGTCTTCGGCATCCGCAAGCCTGACGGCAAGATCGTCGCGCGGCGCATCGAGCCGCGCCCGGCGGGCGCCGGACAGCATGTGCGCGGCGTTGCCGAGCCGAGAGGCGCCGGCGTTGCGATCGGCGGTCTGTCACTCGGGCCGCGCTACTTCGGGATTGTTGGCCGTCCGGCCCTGGTGCGCTTCCAGACTATAGCCGGCTTGACGGCTGTCTCGACGGTCGCCGTCGAGCCTCTTGTCCCCGGGCTGAAACGCGGCATCGTCAATGTCGAGACCTATGGCCGGCAGGGCAGCAGTTCGCTCGTGCTCGGGATCGGCCGTTTCCCGCCGCGCGGGCCGATGCGCTTCGGTCCCGGTGGCCATGCCTTTGCCGATATCGCCGTGCGCGATGGCGGGCGGCTGATGGATCCCCGCAACGGCATGCGGACCGATTTCGGTCCTTCCGGAGGTCCGGGTCCGAATGGTCAACCCGGTGGTCCGCCGCCTGATGGGCGCCCCTTCGACGGTTCGCAGTTCAATGGCCCTGGTTTCGGACCTGGACCCGGTAGCGGCCCACCGCCTGGTGGTCCGCCTCCGGGTGGCCCCCCGCCGGGCAGTGTCGGTCATCCCCCGGGCGGTTTTGGCGGACCCGGTGGCTTCGGCGGGCCGGGCGGTCCGCCGTCAGGCCCCCCTGGACCAGCGCCTGATTGAGGCGCTTGCGGAAGCGTCTGCTAATTGACATATGGGAAAAATTCCCATTTATTAGAGATGCGATTCTGAAATGCTTGCTTTGCCGCGGCAGCAGTCGCCGGCCGTCCACCTGCGCAACCCCAAGCTGGTAGACGGCCGCCCCGTTTTTTCATGCGTTTGTTTCAATCAACCGTTGACGGATGCGATTGCCGATGGCCGATCGAGAAATGATCCAGGCGTATGCCATGCGTTTGCTGGCAATGGGTAACCCCAAGCGACTGGAAATCCTGGCGATCCTCAACGAAGAAGAGATGAGTGTCTGCGATCTGGCGGAACAGCTCAGCATGGGCCAGTCGTCGCTGTCGCAGCATCTGGCCCGGCTGCGGCAGGCCGATCTGGTCACCACACGCCGCGAAGGACAGCTGATCTTCTACCGCTCGGCCCGTCCCTGCCTTCTGGAATTGCTCAAGAATTTGTCCCGGCAGTTTTCCGCCCCGCGCGCAGCGCCGGCCGTTCGACGATAGGATCCATCATGCTGAGATTAGACGAGCAGCTTTACGGACAATATGACGAGATCCCGCCAGCGGTGGTCACCACCTGGGAGAACCGCGAGGCGATCCTGCAGATGATGCAGGACGCGGCGGGTCTCAGCCTGCGGCTGCAGCGGCTCTGGGAACGCAGCGGCTCCGTCGGCCGCCTTTCGCAGGATCATACCGATGAGATGGCGCTGCTGCTCGCCCGGCTCGGCGATCTCGGCAGCGCCCTGCAGCGTCTGGATTGATTGCAGCGATGCCCCGTATAGGGCATCGCTGACACGGGATCACCCGATCTTACGGCACCTTGTTGCCGGCAGCGCGGAACAGGCGGTACCATTCTTCGCGGGTCAGATCGACATCCGAACCTGCAACGCTTTCGCGAACGCGCGCGGCCTTGGTGGTGCCGAGGACGACCTGGATATTGGCCGGATGACGGGTGATCCAGGCGACCGCGATGCCGGTCGGCGTCACGCCGTATTTGGCGGCCAGTTCGTCGAGCACGTCGTTGAGCTCGGCAAAGTCCTTACGATCGCCGATGAACACGCCGTCGAAAAAGCCCTTCTGGAAGGGCGACCATGCCTGCAGCATCATGCCGTTGAGGCGGGAATAATCGAGGAGGCCGACATCGCGCGAGATCGACTGGTCGAGACCGGCCATGTTGGCGGCAACGCCCTGGGCGATCAGATTGGCATGGGTGATGCTGAGCTGGACCTGGTTGAACAGCAGCGGCTGCGTCACCGCGGTCTTCAGGAGTTCGATCTGGCCTGGCGTATGGTTGGAAACGCCGAAATGCTTCACCTTGCCGGCCTTGTGCAGCGTCTCGAAGGCGTCGGCCACTTCTTCAGGCTCGACCAGCGTATCCGGGCGGTGGAGCAGCAGCACGTCGAGATAATCGGTCTTCAGCGCGGCAAGCGAGCCGTCGACCGACTGCAGGATATGTTCGCGCGAAAAGTCGAACCAGCCGCGGCGAATGCCCACCTTGCTCTGGATGCTGATCCGCGAACGATCGCCCGCCGACAGTTTCACGGCCTCGCCGAAGCGCTTCTCGCAACGGTGGCGCTCGCCGCCGTAGATATCGGCGTGGTCGATGACGGTCACACCAGCCTCGACCGCGGCATCGAACAGCCCGCGAATCTCGGCATCGGTCATCTCGGCGATGCGCATCAGGCCGAGGATGACGCTGGAGACGCTGAGCGACGTGTTCTTGACAGTATAGGTTTTCATGAAATCTGGACCTCGTTGAGCATAGAGGGAACGACCGCAATCTATCGCGACCAAAAACGAAAACTCTCCTCCGTCAGGACTGCCTGCCGCAAGCGCCCTGACAAACGGCCGCTCCTGAAGCGCGCCCGCGACGTAGATAGCACCTCTGGCGGCGCGATCGAATCTTTTTATCGCGATGCCGAAGGGGAGGTTGCCGCGATCGCCAAGGCCGATCGGGGAATTCGGCGCCACTACAAGCACTTGAAGAACTGCTCCCGCCATATTGACCTGCGGTAGCAGCAGCCATTAAGACCATACTAACCATGGCGGCATGGGATCGACGAAGTGGCCCGCTTCTGAACACATTGCTGTGTCAGAGGCACTTTTGAAACTGGATGACTCCATGACAGAAAAGCCGATTGCGCCGCTCCTTGCCTGCCTGATGCTCCTGCTGCCGCTGGCAGCGTGTTCGCATACCGAGCCGCTGGAAACAGTGGCGGTCACGTCTTCCGTGCCGAAGCCGGCTCCGATGACGGATCAGTCGGTTATCGCCGATGCTGTCGGCAATGCGCCAGTCGGTGCGAGTACCCTGGCTTGGGCCAATCCTTCGACGGGCAGCGCCGGTGTTATCGAAAAGATCGACGCTGCAGGCGATGGTCCGGACGGATGCCGGCGGTTCGTGACGAGCAGCCAAAGCCTGGAGGGCACGACGCGGTTCGATGGCGTTGCCTGCCCGGCCGATGGTTCCTGGAAGGTAACTGGGGCGCCGGGATTGCACTGATCCCCGACGCCATCGCTCCGGCGCTGTTTACGCTTTCCCCGCCACTTCATACCGTCCACGGCTGAGGCTCACCAGACTTGCCACGGCAGCGCAGGCGCTGGCTGTGAGGATTGCCGTTTCGAGCGCAATCGATATCGGCAGCAGCGTGAAGATGATCGACATCGAAATCCCGCCCAAAGTCTGACCGAGAAGCCGTGCCGTGCCCTGCATGGCGCCAGCCGCGCCGCTTCGGGCCTTTGGTGCCGACAACAGCAGGATCCGGTTGTTCGGGGTCTGAAACAATCCGAAGCCGAAGCCGGAAATCACAGTGCCCGTGAGGAACGCGATGGCATGCGGGTCAGATGGCGCAAAGCCGATGATCAGAAGACCGAGCGCCAGAAGAGCGCCGCCGGTGGCGCAGAGCCAAGCCGTCTTGACGCGGTTGGCGAGGCGCCCGGAAATCGGCGCAATGATGGCGGTCGCGATCGGCCAGGGCATCATGTAGAGGCCGGCGAGAACCGGGGACATCCGATAGCTGTGCTGCAGGTAGAAGGGCAGGGCGATGTAGCTCAGCATCTGTCCGCTGAAGCAGCAGACCGAGGCGATGACCGCAACTCGGAAAGCCGGTTCCGCCAGAAGATCGGTCGGGATGATCGGCGTGCGGCTTCCGCGTTCGAGACGCAGCAGGGCGGCAAGGCAGGCGAGTGCGGCGGCGATCAGGGCGACACCGGTAACCGGCGCGGTGGCGATCCGTTCGGTGCCGCAGAAGAACAGGATGAACATCAGCGTGTTCAGGAGCAGCGCCCTGGTGTTCAGCGAGCGATCGGCGCGCTCCATCTTGCCAAGCAACCGCCCACCGATCAGAACGATAGCGCCGAGCGGCAGGTTGACGGCAAAGAGCCACGGCCATTGCGTCACGGAGAGGATCGCACCGGCAATGCCGGGGCCGGCAGCCGCCGAGATCGCGATAACCATGGCGTTGACGCCGATGATCGGCCCAAGCGATCGCTCTGGCACGACGGCGCGCAGGTTCATCATCGCAAGCGCCATGATCGCGCCGCCGCCGAGGCCCTGCGCGAAGCGGGCAACGACCAGAACGGGCAGATTGCCGGCAAGGGCGCAGGCCGCCGAGGCTGCGGTAAACAGCGCGACACCGGCGAGGAAGACCCGCCGGGCGCCGTAGATTTCTCCGAGCGCCCCGCAGGGCAGAATGGCGACAAGCACGGCCAGCTGATAGGCTGAAACGACCCAGACGGTGCTGCCAGCATCGGCCTGCATCGAGAGCGCGATCGACGGCAGGGCGACATTGGCGATCGCGCCGTCGAGGACGACGAGAACGATAGTCGACAGGATCAGCGCGACGGCAATCCGGCTGCGCGCCGACTTCAGGCCGGGCTCATCGGCGACGGGCATTGTTGAAGCGAGGGACATCAGGACACTCCCTTTGGTTTCCATGCCCGATAGCTACGCTCTGCGGACGAGTTGCGCCAGACGCAACGAAGTAAAAGTACCGTTGCATCAAACGCCATGCATCGATATCGTCCAGCCATGACGGATCTCGATCTCAATCTGCTGGTCGCCTTGGATGCCCTGCTGCAGGAACAGAGCGTCTCGGCCGCCGCGCGCCGGATGAACCTCAGCACCTCCGCAATGAGCAGAACGCTGTCGCGCCTGCGGACCGCGCTGCGCGATCCGATCCTGGTGCCCGCCGGCCGCGGCATGGTCGTGACCCCGCATGCTCTGGCTATCGCCGCAGACGTCCACGCGCTGAAAGAGGCGGTGGTCAGGGTGTTGAGCCCGGCGGCAACGCTTGATATCCGCGAGATCAGCCGCGACTTCACCATCCGCGCCAACGAGGCCTTCGTGCTTCTCTACGCCGCGACCTTGAGTGCTGCCGTCGCCGGTGCTGCGCCGGGCATCCGCCTTCGCTTCGCGCCGCGATCGGATAAGGACGTGCACCCCTTGCGAGAAGCGGCCGTCGATCTCGATATCGGGGTCTTGCCCGCCGATGCCGGCGAGCTGCGCTGCCAGGCGCTGTTTGAGGACCGCTATGTCGGTGTTGCCAGACACTGCCACCCCATTCTTGACGCGGGCAAGCTGACTGTCGGCGCCTATGCCGCCTGCGGCCATGTCGTCTTCTCCCCACAGGCCGATTTTGCCGGTCCTGTCGACAGGGCCTTGGCAGAGCTTGGCGCCCACCGCGAGGTCAAGCTGATCGTCCCGAGCTTTCCAGCGGTGATTGCCGTCGCCTCGACATCGGATCTGATCGGCTCGATTCCGAAATCCTATCTGAGATCGGCCGCCGCCGACCAGGTCGCGACCTTCGACCTGCCCTTTGCCATCCCGGGTTTCGATATCGTGCAGGCTTGGCATCCGCGGATGGATGCCGATCCCGTCCATCGCTGGCTGCGGGCGCTGATCTTCGAGACATTCCGCTCGATGGACTGATCGCCCGGTCAGGGCGTCGATGCGCTCGTCGCGCGCGCGCCGTCTCCATCCACGAAGTCTTCGACCGCTTTGATATACTGGTCCGGGTCCTGGTAGATCGCCAGATGGCTGACATCCTTGAGGATGACGAGCTTGGCGCCCGGGATGGCCGAGGCGATGTAGCGGGAATGCTCCGGCAGGATGAACTCGTCATGATCGCCGACGACGATCTCGGTTGGCACGGTGATCTTGCCGAGGTCGGCGGCGGTGTAGTTCGGCTCGGTGGCCCAGAGCTTTTGGATCGCCGCCTTGAAATTCGAGAAGTCGTCCGGCGTCGGCGACAGGCGCTTGTATTCCGTTTCGTCTCGCGCGCCGGCGGCGGTCAGCGCCGTCATGTCGGGGTCGTCGTTCAGGCCGTCGGGCGTAACATTGGCCGCGTGGGCGAAGAGTTTCGCCAGATGATCCGGGTGGTTCATGGCGATGTCGAGGCCGATGATCGCGCCGTCGCTCCATCCGACCAGCGAGACCTTCGGCTCCTTCAGCTTGTCGAGCAGGGCCACATAGTCTTCGGCCATCATATGATAGGTATAGGGCGCATCGGTGCGCGTCGAACGCCCGTGGCCTCTGCTGTCGGCGACGATGACTTCATGATGCTCAGAAAGCCGCGGCACTTCGAAGCCCCAGACATCCCCGGTTCCCATGCCGCCATGCACCAGGAGGATCGGATTGCCCCGGCCCTTGCCGTAGATCGCATAATACATGCGAATGCCGTTCACATCCGCCAGGCCGCTCTCGTCGGCGACGGGCATCGGCGGAGGAGGGGTGAAGACCTGCCACTTTTCGGCAGCATGTGTCCCCTGGACCGATGCAAGATGCATCAAAACGGCTGCTAATTTTGACAATGCGTGTCGAAGCATGACAGGTATCCGCAAAAGCGAGGTTTTTATTAACCTACTGCAATCTCCATGCCACGGGCGAGCCCCCGCCGCATCATCTATCGCTGATGACTAAGACATTCCGATGCGCTACCGGAGTGCCGTTCTAGGAATTGTCGCATCGGGCGACGCACAGGAGGCAGCAATGCCGGCAAACGACCTGAACGACATCCGGTATTTCACCGCTGTCGTCGCACATGGCGGCTACGCGGCGGCAAGCCGCAATCTCGGTATTCCGCGCTCGAAGCTCAGCGTCCGGGTCCAGAAGCTCGAGGACGAGCTGAGCACCCGCCTGATCGAGCGATCGACGCGCAATTTTCGTGTCACCGAGATCGGAAGAGACTTCTACGAGCGCTGCGTAGCGATCCTTCAGGCCGCCGAGGATGCGCGAAACGCGGTGATCAGCGCGCAGGAGCGCCCGAGGGGTCTGATCCGGCTCGGATGCCCGATGCCTTTCGTCGATCTCGTCGTGACCCGCACCATCCAGAATTTTCTGAGCCGCTATCCTGAGGTCTCCGTCCAAGTCGTCGGTGTCGAGCACAACAGTGACCTGGTCGGCGAAGGCATCGATCTCGAAATCCGCTCCAGCCGTGAACGCGAAACGCAGTCGAGCGTCGTCATGCGGCGGCTGGCCAAGGCGTCGTCGGTCCTGGTCGCCAGCCCGGCTTTTATCGAGGAGGCGGGCGCGATCACCTCGATCGCGCAGCTCGAAGACCTTCCGCTGCTGACGGCGACAAGCCTCTACGACGAAGATACCTGGCAGATGACCGGCCCGAACAAGGAGGTCGCGATCGTCAAGAAGCGGGCGCGTCTCGCCTGCCGCAGCATTCCGGCCGTGCTCGCCGCGCTGCGCTCGGGGCTCGGCATCGCCATGCTGCCGGAGATAACCTGCCGTGACGATCTGGCGGCCGGCCGTCTTGTCCGCATTCTGCCGGACTGGAGCCCGGCGGATGAGGAGGTCTATCTCGCCTTTGCAACGCGCAAGGGCAACTCTCCCGCGGTTCGCGCGCTCATCGACTTCTTCGTCGAGAACGCCGAATAGGGAACACCCGGCTTCAGGCTTAAGCCGAAGGACCAAGGTGATATTGCCGGCATTTGGATAGATAGTGACAGTGCAATGCGTGGCGCTTCCGCCTGACGCGGAGCGCTCCGGCGCCTTGAGTGCAGCGTTTGGTGGCGAGTACCCGATGACATCAGAGCCCAGTGGTATCAAGGATCACATCCTGAAAACGATCGACACGATGGAGACCCTCGGGTCATCGCAGGATTTCGGTGTCCGCAGGAAGTTCAACAGGATGATCGGCGATCAATATGAGGCGCTGATCGCGCTCAGCGCCTCCGAACTGCGCGAGATGGCCGGCGATCCCTCGCCGGATGATTTGTGAGGCATGTCATGAGACGGCTCATCGTATCGGAAGCCCTGACGACCCTGATCGTGCTGACGCTGCTCATCGGCTTCGTGCTCTACGACCATTCCGAGCCCGGCGGCTTCCTGTCGATCCGGTGAAAGCAAAAACGGCCCGGCAAGGCCGGACCGTTCCATGTCTTCACGAGATCGCGCAGGTCTTACCAGGACGCGATCAGCGCACCCTTGAACTGTTCGTTGATGAACTTGCGGATGCTTTCGTCGTGGTAGGATTCGACGAGCGTCTTGGCCCAGGGCGCATCCTTGTCGGCGGCGCGCACGACGATGACGTTGGCGTAGGGCGACTTTTCGCCTTCGATGGCGATCGCGTCGGTCTTCGGGTGCAGGCCGGCTTCCATCGCGTAGTTGGTGTTGATGACGGCAGCGTCGACGTCATCGAGCGAGCGCGGCAGCTGTGCGGCGTCGATTTCGGCGAAGTCGATCTTCTTCGGGTTCTCGACGATATCGGCAACCGTGACCTTGATGCCCGGGTTTTCCTTGAACTTGATCAGGCCCTTGCTGGCGAGAACCAGAAGCGCGCGGCCGCCGTTGGTCGGGTCGTTCGGGATGGCGACGGTGGCGCCTTCCTTCAGTTCGTCGAGGCTCTTCACCTTCTTGGAATAGACGCCCATCGGGGTGGTGATCGTCGTGCCGATGCTGACGAGGTCGAACTTGCGGTCGGCGATCTGGTTGTCGAGATAGGGCTGGTGCTGGAACGAGTTGGCCTGGATGTCGCCGTCGGCAAGCGCCTGGTTCGGGACGACGTAGTCGGAGAACTCGACGATTTCGATGTTGAGGCCCTTGGTCTTGGCGACTTCGGCAACCTTTTCCATGATCTGCGCGTGCTCGCCCGGCGTGACGCCGACCTTGATGTCTTCGGCAAGTGCCGAACCGGCGGCAAAGGCCGCGATCGCAGCTGCGATGATGAACTTCTTCATGGATGTCTCCTTGGTATGTTTATCGGGTATGCGAATAATCAGTTCTTGCGGTTGCGCTTGTCGAAGCGCCGGGCAAGGCCGTCGCCGGCGCTCTGGACCACCTGCACCAGCACGATCAGCACCACGACGACGATCACCATCATCTCGGGATTAAAACGCTGGTAGCCGAAGCGGATGCCGAGGTCTCCAAGCCCGCCGCCGCCGACGGCGCCGACCATCGCGGAGTAGCCGATCAGGCTGACGATGGTCATCGTCAGCGCCATCAGGATGCTGGGTCGCGCTTCCGCGAGCAGCACCTTGAAGACGATCTGGAACGGCGTCGCGCCCATGGCGCGTGCGGCTTCGATCAGGCCCTTGTCGATCTCGCGGATCGCGGATTCGACCAGGCGGGCGAAGAACGGAATGGTGGCAATGGTCAGCGGCACGATCGCCGCCCAGGTGCCGATCGAGGTGCCGGTGAGCAGCCGCGTCAGTGGCACGATGGCGACGACGAGGATGATGAAGGGCGTCGAGCGCGCCGCGTTGACGATGAGGCCAAGCACGCGGTTGGTCGCCGGCGCCGGGAACAGCTCGCCCTTGCCAGATGTGGCGAGGAAAACGCCGATCGGCAAGCCGATGATCGAGCCGACGATGCCGGCGACGAAGACCATCTGCAGGGTCTGCATCAGCGCCTTGGAAAGCAGGCTGAAGATCATATCAGGCGACATAGCCGAGCACCTCCGTCTTGAGGCCCGTTTCAGTATAGAACCTGTTGGCGCGCGCGACGACATCCGGATCAGCCGAATAGGACACGACCAGCGAGCCGAAGGGCTCGCCGGAGATTTCCTCGATCGCTCCCGCGAGAATATTGACGTCGGAGCCGAGCTCGGCGACCAGCCTGCCGGTCAGCGGCTTGAAGGCGGTGTCGCCGAAGAAGACGAGGCGCACCAGCACCCGGTCGCCCGCCGAAGGCTGCGGCTTGATCGTCGAGCGCAGCCATTGCGGCAGCTTCAGCGCCGAAGCGAGCAGGGTGCGCGTCGTCTCGTGCTGCGGGTTGGTATAGACGTCGAAAGTGCGGCCCGACTCGACGATCCGCCCGGCATCGATGACGGCCACATGGCTGGCGATGGTCTTCACCACTTCCATCTCGTGGGTGATCAAGAGGACGGTCAGGCCAAATTCGGCATTGATCCGCTTCAGCAGTTCGAGGATCGACTGCGTCGTTTCCGGATCGAGCGCCGAGGTCGCCTCGTCCGAGAGTAGCAGCTTCGGATCGGTGGCTAGCGCGCGGGCAATGCCGACGCGCTGCTTCTGGCCGCCCGAAAGTTCCGAGGGGTAGCTGCCGGCCTTGTCGCCGAGGCCGACGAGATCGAGCAGCGGGCCGACCTTGGCGCGGATCGCCTGCTTGTCGACGCCTGCGATCTCCAGCGGCAGCGCCACATTATCGAAGGCGGTGCGCGAAGAGAGAAGGTTGAAATGCTGGAAGATCATGCCGATCTGGCGGCGCAGCCCCCGCAGGCCATCTTCGCCGAGCGCCCCGACATCGATGCCATCGACAAGCACCTTGCCCGAGGTTGCCGTCTCGAGGCCGTTGACCATGCGGATCAACGTCGACTTTCCGGCGCCTGACCGGCCGATGATGCCGGTGATGGCGCCGCGCGCGACGGTGAGATCGACATGTTCGACAGCGGTGAACCCGCCTTCGCCTGCCGGTCCGTAGCGCTTTCCGGCGCCTTCAAAGGCGACCATCGGCACCGGATGATCGGTGCCCGCAAAATTGCCCTGGGAACGACCGGTTGATGCGGCGCCGGCAGCCAGTTCGTGGCCCGCGTGCTCAGTTGTCATGCTATGCTCTCGGAGGTTGGTCTTCAAAAACTCGCGGTTCTATAACCGCTCATGCGCACATTAGCCAATCAGGCTGCACATTCGAAGACAATCACGGTTCCGGCGCATGACAACAGGCTTTTCAGTGTAGGCGGCTGGAGAGGCAAGGCGCCTCTCTTCAATGAGTGGACTTATGCCGCGGCGGGGCGGCGCTGAACAGGGATGAAATTTCACGAGGGCGGCAAAGCAGGAAAAATATTCCCGCCTTGTGATGAGTGGGCGGCCTGTGCCAAACCCTGCGAGAAGTCCGTTTTAAAGAGAGAGGGTCGTTTGATGATCGAAAGAATTGGTTTGGCGGCGCGCTGGAGCGACGCGGTGGTTGTCGGAAATCTGATTTTCCTCGCGGGTCATACGGCCGAGGAAACCCGTGGCCAGTCCGTGAAGGTGCAGACCGCCGAGGTGCTCGCCAGCATGGACGACACGCTGGCGCAGGCAGGCGTCACCAAGAACAATCTCGTCAGCGTCACCATCTACCTTGCCGACATTGCGGGCTTCGACGAGATGAACGAAGCCTGGGATGAGTGGGTTGCCGAAGGTCATGCGCCGGCGCGCGCAACCGTCGAGGCACGGCTTGCCCATGCGGACATGCTCGTCGAAATGACCGCGATCGCCGCCAAGTGATCGGTGCCGGAGCGTCCATGAAGCGCTCCGGCAGACCGCCTTGCCGCAATGTCAGCGCTAAGCTTGATGCTTTCCCGGAATGACTCTTTTCCGAAGGTCGCCTGTTTTTAGAAAATATAATCTATAATATAAATAGACATTATGGAAATCTCATTGGGACGTCACCGCAGGGGCTGACGAAAACATTGAGGTGACACCATGGGTATCAAGACATTGCTCGGGACGATCGGTCTCGTTGCGTCATTCATCACTGCCGCACATGCTGATGAAGCAAAGAAGGTCGTTATCGCCTATCAGACCGGCGCCGTGCCCTATCTGGTCGGCATTGCAAACGGCGATCTTGCCAAGCAGACCGGCTGGGATATCGAATTCCGCCGCTTCAATTCAGGCGCCGATATCTTCGCGGCGATCGCCTCCGGCGACGTGCAGCTGGGCGATGTCGGTTCGAGCCCCTATGCGGCTTCGGTCAGCAAGGATCTCGACGTCAAGGGCATCTACATCACGGCGGGTGCAGGCGACAGCGAAGCGCTGGTCGTGCGCCCCGATATCAAGTCGGCCGCCGATCTGAAGGGCAAGAAGTTCTCGGCCGCGCCTGTTTCCACCGACCATTACCAGCTTCTTGCCTATCTGAAGCAGGAAGGTCTCACCGAAAAGGACGCGCAGGTCATCGCCATGCCGCAGCCGCAGATCGTTGCCGCCTGGAAGCGCGGCGATATCGACGGTGCCTTCGTCTGGGATCCGGCGCTGACCGAGTTGAAGAAGGATGGCAAGGTTCTGGTGACCTCGGGTGAAGTCTCGAAGCGCGGCGCGCCCGTTTTCAGCGCGCTGGTGGTGACCGGCGACTTCGCTAAAAAGAATGCCGAGTTCCTGACGAAATATGTCGGCCTGATCGACAAGTACTATGTCGATTTTGCCAAGAACCCGAACAACTGGACTGCATCCTCCGACAACATCAAGGCGATCGCCAAGCTGCAGGGCGGTACGCCTGAGGAAAATGCCGGCTGGCTGAACACGACCGTCGTCGTTCCGCTGCAGGAGCAGGTAACGGCCGCCTGGCTGGGCGAAGGCGACAAGGGCAGCGTCGCCAAGACCCTGAAGGATACCGCCGGCTTCCTGAAGGAGCAGAAGAAGATCACTGCGGTCAAGGACAGCTACGCGAGATTCGTCGATCCGCAGTTTGCTGCCGCAGCCCTCGCTTCGAACTGAACGTCTGACGAAATGGCGGCCCGACCCGGCCGCCATTTCCCATTTGCGGAAGACACGACATGCTTGAAGTCCGACACGCCACCGTGAAATTCGATGCAGCCGACGGAAGCTCCGTCCACGCGCTCGACAACGTCTCCTTCGACATCCCGCCGGCCTCGATCGTCGTCGCGCTCGGCGCTTCGGGCTGCGGAAAATCGACCTTGCTGAATGCCATCGCCGGCTTCCAGCCGTTGACCGAAGGCGAGATACTGATCGACGGCGTCGCGGTTTCGCGGCCGGGCGGTGATCGCGGTGTCGTCTTCCAGAAGGATACGCTGCTTCCCTGGTCGAGCGTTCTCGACAATGTCGCGCTCGGCCTGCGTTATCAGGGCGTCGGCAAAAGGGAGCGACATCAGAAGGCGCGCGAGCTCCTGAAACTTGTTGGGCTTTCCGATTTCGAGAACAAGCCTCCCTATGAGCTCTCCGGCGGCATGCGCCAGCGCGTCGGCATCGCCCGCGCCTTGGCGACGGATCCGAAAGCGCTGCTGATGGACGAGCCATTCGGCGCCCTCGACAGCCTGACGCGCGAAACCATGCAGCAGCTGCTCGCCTCGGTCTGGGCCGAGACGAAGAAGCAGGTGTTCTTCATCACCCACTCGATCGAAGAGGCGCTGACGCTCGGCACCCACATCCTCGTCATGTCGCCGCGACCGGGCAGGGTGGTTGCACGATACGAGGCCGATTTCGTGCGGGAATTCGCGGGCACCGGGGAAATCGGGCCGATCCTGGCAAACCCGGATTTCGTCGCTCTCAGAGAAGAGATCCGCTCGATCATTCACAAGCCCGCGCATGACCGCCGGGCCGCCTGACGCGGCATACAAATCAAGGATTGGACTATGAGCGTATTGGCAGAACCAGCCACAGCAGCCCGCGAAGCCCCGCCTGAGCGCAGGCCACGCGTCCGCAAACCGGCGACGGGCACCTTCGCGATCAGTGCCGCGACCCTGGTGGCACTCCTCTTAGGATGGGTGATCGCGACGCGGTACCATCTCGCCTCCCCACTCTTCCTTCCCTCACCGGGCGAAGTGCTCGTCCAGTTTCAGGCGATCGCCGCTGATGGATATGCCAACGGGACGCTTACCGAACATATTCTGGCGAGCCTTGGTCGCATCAGCGTGGCGCTCGCCTTCGGCATCGGCCTCGGCGTGCCGATCGGCCTGATCATGGGGCTGAATCGCTGGGCGAAGGGTGTGTTGAGCGTGCCGATCGACATCTACTGGGGTCTGCCGCCGCTTGCCTATCTGCCGCTGCTGATCATCTGGCTCGGCATCGGCGAATCCTCGAAGATCCTGCTCCTCAGCCTCTCCGCCTTCGCGCCGATCTGCTATGCGGCGCAGGCCGGTGTCCGCTCCGTGCCGCAGGAGCGCATCAATGCTGCCCAGTCGCTGGGCGCGAACAGCCTCCAGCTCTTCACGACGATCGTGCTTCCCTCCGCGCTGCCTGAGATCCTGACGGGTCTGCGCATTGCGATCGGCGCGACGCTTTCGACACTGGTGGCCGCCGAGCTCATCGCCGCCCAATCCGGCGTTGGCTACATGATCATGTCCGCCTCCAATTTCCTGGCAACCGATGTCGTCTTCGTCGGCCTGATCGTCATCGCCATCTTCGCCTTCGCCTTCACAGCGGCGATGCGCTTCCTCGAAAAACAGCTGGTGCCCTGGAAGGGCAAACTTTGAGATCCGGATCCGACCCATGACCGCACATGCAAATCCGCCGCTGAACTTCTTCTGGTACCTGCCGACCCATGGCGATGGTCCCTACCTCGGAAGCGACGAACGCCACCGTCCGCCGACCTTCGGCTATATGCGCGATATCGCCCAGGCAACCGACCGGCTCGGCTTCGAAGGCGTGCTGCTTCCGACCGGCACCTATTGCGAGGATGCCTGGATCACCGCCGCCTCCCTCGTGCCGCTGACGGAACGGCTTCGTTTCCTCGTGGCGCTCCGCCCGGGCAGCGCAACGCCTGCCATGTTCGCGCGTCATGCCGCCGCCCTCGACCGCATCTCCGGCGGCAGGGCGCTGTTCAATGTGGTGACGGGTGCTGATCCCGCCGATCTCGCCGGAGACGGCAACAAGCTCGGGCATGGCGAGCGCTACGAGCAGACCGACGAGTTCCTGACCATCTGGCGGCGGATTCTCTCCGGCGAAAATCCGGATTTCGAGGGCAAGTATCTCTCCTCGCACGGGCGCGGACTTTCGTTTCCGCCGGTGCAGGCTCCGCATCCGCCGATCTGGTTCGGCGGCTCCTCGGATGCGGGCATCGCTGTCGCGGCCAAGCATGCCGACGTCTATCTGAGCTGGGGAGAGCCGCCCGCTCTGCTGGCCGAGAAGATCACTCGGGTCAAGGAGCGTGCCCTTGCCGAGGGACGCAAGATCCGCTTCGGCCTGCGCATCCATTTCATCGTCCGCGAAACCGAGGACAAGGCCTGGGCTGCCGCCGACGAGCTTATCAGCCGCGTCACCGACCAACAGATCGCCGAGGCGCAGAACGAATTCCTCAACGTATCGCAGTCGGTCGGCCAGAAGCGGATGTCGGCGCTGCATCAGGGGAGCCGCGACAAGCTTGTCATCGCGCCGAACCTCTGGGCCGGTCATGGCCTAGTGCGCGGCGGCGCCGGGACGGCGCTGGTCGGGAGCCCGGAAAATATCGCGGCGCGCCTGCGCGAATATCAGGAGATCGGCGTCGAGACCATCATCGGTTCGGGCTATCCGCATCTCGAAGAGGCATTCCATGTCGCCGAGCTGCTCTTCCCGCTGATCGGCAAATCCGGCGAGAAATCCTACGGCATCGGCAAGGACAATCAGACCTTCGAGAGCGGATTGAAATCGAAGCGGACGGCCTGAGGCCTTCCTGTTCCGGTCAGCGAGGCCGGAACAGCTTCGGCCTCGGCGCCTCGAACGTCCTGCGCCCGCCTTTGCATCCGAAGATGACGCGGGCGTTTTCGCGGATGGCCTGTTCGCGGTCGGCGCAGTCGATGAGGATGATGTCGGCGGGTTCGCCGACGGCGATCTTTTGTCTCTTTCCCAGGATCTCTGCCGCGGAGCGCTCGATCATGTCGAAGGCGAGCTGCATATCCTGGCGGCGTGAGAGCTGCGCGACATTGGCATAGAGGTTTGCCATGCGGATCAGCGAGGCGTCGCCGTAAGGCGTGAAGGGATTGAGGATGTTGTTGCTGGCGATCGACGTCAACACGCCCTCCGAAGCCAGGAGATGCGCAGGAGCGACGCCGCGCGGTACCAGCCGGTCAAAGCTGCGGCCGTTGAGGAAGAGATCGGTCGATGGCAGCACGGTGATGGCGATGCCTGCGGCTTTCAGTTTCTGGGCCACGGCGCGCAACTCGTCGGGCGCGAGCGCCGACAGGCTGGTCATGTGCCCGAGCGAGACGCGGCCCTGATACCCGCGCCTCAGCGTCTCCTCGATGACTTCGGGCAGGTTGCTCTTTTCCGGCGACAGGTCGAAATCGAGGTGGAAATCCACGGGAACACCATGCTTTTCCGCCAGATCGAAGATCATGCGGATCTGGCCGCGCGGATCGGGATCGATATAGGGCGCGCCACCGATGAGATCGGCGCCATCAGCCAAAGCCTGATCGAGCATCGCGAAAGTTTCGGGTTCATTGGTCAGGCCATCCTGGGCGAAGGCGCAGATCTCGATGTCGACCGCGAAGGCATAGTCGCTGCGGATGCGCTTGATCGCCTCGAAGGAGCGCATGGCGGCGCGGGGATCGATCTCCACGAAGGTCCGCATCCGCATCGTGCCGCTGACGATTGCTTTCTCGACGACTTGGGCGGCGCGGGCATAGACATCGGCCTCGGTGAAGCCTGCCTTGGCGACGGCGGTCTCGCGCACGGCTTCGGCAAGCGTGCCCTCGCAGATGCTGCAGCGGTCGAGGATGCAGGCCTTGTCGAGATGGATATGGCTGTCGGTGAAGCCGCAGCTCGCGAAGGCGCCCTCGGCATCGACGGTTTCGACGGCTTCGCAGACGAGGTTCGAACCGATCGCCGCGATCATCCCGCCTGATATGCCGATATCGACAGGGTCGTCCGCATCTTCGAGGCTGGCATTGCGGATGAGGAGATCGAAGAGCGGTGTCGCCATGGTCAGATACCGATCGCCCCGCCATCGCTGCGCGGATCATGCGCGCCGTCGATCGTCTCGCTGATGCGGATGATGCCTGCCTGTCCGCCCAGCTGGCTGAAGGCATCGATGCTGCTCACCTCGTGGCCCATCGCCTGCAATTCCTCGAAGACACCAGCCCCGGCATTGGCCTCGATCTTCAGCGTGTCCCTCACATCGGAGAAGGTGCGCCCGAGCAGGAAGCGGGGCTGCGACAGGGCCGCCAGCGGGTCGAGCCCGTGGTCGACCAGCAGCGACAACAGCAGCGACAGCGTCTGCGGCTGCCCATCGGCGCCCTGTGTGCCGTAGAGCAGGTGCGGACGCCCGTTCTTCAGCGCCATGCCGGGGTTCAGGGTGTAGAAGGGCCGCTTGCCGGGCGTCAGCCGATTGGGGCTCGCGGGATCGAGGCTGAAAGCGGCTCCGCGGTTCTGCCAGAGGATGCCGGTATCACCGGCCACGACGCCGCTGCCCCAGTCGAAATAGATGCTCTGGAGCATGGAGACGCTGCGCCCTTCGCTGTCGGTGGCGGCGAGGAACGCCGTATCGCCTTGCCTGAACGGCTGCGGCCAGGGCATTGCCTTCTGTGGATCGATCGCGGCGGCCTTGCTAGCCAGGCGGGTGCCATCCAGCAGGGTCTCGCAATCGACTTCGGCGAAATCCGGATCGGCGATCCCGGCGCGATCGAGGAAGGCCTGTTTCACCGCTTCGACGAGCCGGTGGTAGAAGGCGGCGCTGTCCGGCTCGAGCGCTGCCATGTTGAACTGGCTTAGAACCCCCATGATGCCGAGCGTGGTGACGCCTTGGGTCGGAGGCGGGGGCGCCAGCAGGGTGAGGCCGCGATAATCGAGCGACAGGGGTTCGGCCGTACGGGTCTTGGTTCTCGCCAGGTCCTCTGCGGTCAAAGGTGAACCGGCCGAAGCCAGCCCGGCGGCAATCCGGGCGGCAAGTTCGCCTTCGTAGAACTCGCGTGGGCCATGGTCGGCAATGGCGCGCAATGTCTTCACCAGTGCAGGCTGGCGCTGTGTGCCATCGGCGGCGAAAGTCGCCTCGAAGCCCGGCCAGTCCGGGATTTCTTTTTCCCGGAACCGGTGCCAGAAGCTCTGCGACGGGCTGACGGGAAAGCCGTCTTCCGCCAGAGCGATCGCGTCCTCCAGCAGGGTGGCGAGTTTTTCCTTGCCATTCCAGCTTTCCGCCGAATGAGCAAGCAGCGTGCCCCAGCTGTCGACGAGGCACGCCGTCGTGAGCGCCGACATCGGCCCGCGAAGCGGGATTGCCGGAACCTCGGGCAGGGTCATGGTCGCCTGGCCGATGCCGAGGAAGGCCGTGGCGGTGCCGGAGCGATCGGCGACGAGCCAGATCGCATCGCCGCCGAGCCCGCAGAAATGCGGATAGACGACAGAGAGAGTCGCACCGGCCGCGATCACCGCCTCGATGGCGTTGCCGCCGCGACGGAGGACTTTGGCACCGGCCTCCGCCGCAAGCCAATGCGGCGCCGTCACCATGGCGCTCGCGGACGCGGCGTTGCTGCCTGATGTCTGGCGGCTCGCCGTCGTCATTTGCGGATCACCACACCATCTTCGGCAACCAGCTTGCCGGACTTGAAGACCTTGCGGCCCTTCGGCACGCTGACGACGGCCTGCGGGATATGCTCAGCCGGCAAGGTCACGAAGTCTGCCTTGCTGCCGAGTTGAAGGCCGTAGCCCTCCCGCCGCAGCGCCTTGGCACCTGCTGCGGTCACGACGTCGAAGGCGGCTGCCAGCTCGTCATCGGTATAGAAGCCGGAGCGGTAGCCGATGATTTCAGCCCGGCGCAGCATGTCGCCATCGCCATAGGGCCACCAGGAGTCGCGGATATTGTCGCTGCCGCTGAAGACGGTCACGCCTGCCTTGCGCAGCAAGGCGACCGGCGGAAAATTGTGATTGCCGGGCGCATTGGTCATGATCGAAACGCCGCTCGCGGCGATCAGGTCGGCTGCCTTCCTTGCCGCATCCGGAGGCAGGTCGCCCAGCCCGTAGGCATGGCTGACGGTGACGTGACCGGACATGCCGAGCGCCGCAGTCCGCGCACAGATCTCCTCGATGGTGAAGAGACCGAGCGTGCCGGCATCATGCAGATGGATATCGACATCGACGCCGTGCTTTTCGGCAACGCCGAAGACAACGTCGAGATGGCCCGTCACATCGCGGTCGAAGCTTGCCGGATCGAGGCCACCGACGAGGTCTGCGCCGAGCGCGATGGCTTGGTCGAGGAGTTCGGGTGTGCCGGGGCTTTTCAGGATGCCGCTCTGCGGGAAGGCGACGAGCTGGATATCGATCAGATCGCGATAGTCCTCGCGGACCTTCAGGATGGTCTCGAGAGACGTCAGGCCGACCGATCCGTCGACCATGACATGGCTGCGCATGGCCGTTGCGCCATTGGCGATACAGAGGTCGAGCTGGTTGCGGGCGCGCTCGTCCATAGGCGCGGCCTGAGCCATATTCTGCGCCTGGAAGGCGACGCGCTCATGGACGTCGAACCCGTTGGTGCAGGGCTTGTGCGCTATCCAGGCGTCGCCATAGAAACTGGTGTCGAGATGGATATGGCCCTCGACGAAGCCGGGAACGACAAGCGCACCGCCGAGACCGACGGTGCTGCCCGCGCCACCTGCAGCGCTTGCCGGTGAAATCGCGGCGATCCTCCCGCCGGAAACGCCGATATCCGCCAACGATCCATCGGCGAGGCGTGCATTGGTAAAGACGGTCTCGATCTCGGCCATCTCATTCTCCTTGTTGTTTTGCCGCCGGGCGCCTGACACTCACTCGGGATATGACGTGCAAGAGCAATGCCAGTTGGCGGCCTATGGGATGAAATATCTGCCGGGCACGGATCGCAGGGCTTGGAGACCCGCTTGACCGGCACGGTTTCGCGAATGCTCACATATCATGTCTACATAAAAGGCAAAATCATGTATGCATGATTGAAAAATAGGCGGCGCTACCGGGCGCTGCTGTAGCGCGAGAGGATGCTGCCGAGATCGGGTGCAGTCTCCGCCTCCTCGGTGATCAGCGCGCGCGTCTCCACAGATACGAGATGTTCGTCCATCAACCGTTCGGCGGCAGCGGCATCCTGCGCTTTCAGGGCGGCGATCAGGGAGGAATGCTCGCTGATGGCGCATTCGCTGGAATGCGGGCGGCTATACATCGCGAGGATCAGCGAGCAGCGCGACACCAGCTCGAAAAGGTAGCGCTCCAACAGCATATTGCCGGAGAGCGTCGCGAGCTTCAGGTGAAACTCGCCGGCAAGCCGGGTGGAAAGCCGCGCGTCGCCCTTGGCATGCGCCGCCTCTTCCTCTTTCACGTGATTTTTCAGAGCCTTCTCGATCTCCGGAGACCAGCGCTTCATCACGCTTCTCATGGCCTCGCGTTCCAGCGAACGGCGCACGGCAAAGACATCGCGGGCCTCTTCCAGGCTCGGCCGCGCCACGGTCGCGGTCCGCTTGTGATAGGTATCGACGAGGCCCTGGGTCTGCAGCTTGGCGAGCACGGCGCGCACCAGCGTCCGGCTCATCGAGAAGTGCCGGCCGATCTCGTCTTCCGGCAGCTTGGTGCCAGCCTTCAGCGCCTGTTCGATGATGGCGCGCCGCAGGGCGAGGGTGGCGGCTTCGACGCGATCGGAATTCGAGGACATTGCGGATCCTAAGAAGTGATTTCCTGTATACGTTATCCCGCGTTCCCGCATACGGCAACCGGCGGCAGCCGCGCGCTGTCAGGGCTACCCCTTGAGCAGTTGTGATGCGGAACCTAGATCATCAGGAGAGAAGGTCAGGGGGAGAGCCATGCCTGATACAATGGTCGTCAAACGGGAAACCCATGTGGCCGCGCCGCCTGCGGCGGTCTTTGCGCTGCTGACCGATCCGGACAAGATCCTGCGCTGGATGGGAACCGAGGCCCATGTCGAGGCCGAGCCCGGCGGTCTCTATCTCGTCAATGTCACAGGCGCGCGCTTCGCCCGGGGCACGTTCCGCGAAGTGATCCCCGTCCATCGCATCGCCTACAGTTTCGGCTGGGATGGCAGCGAGATCGTGCCGCCGGGGTCGAGCCTCGTGGAAATCGACCTTATTGAGAAGCCCGATGGTACATTGCTGCGGCTGACCCATACCGGCCTGCCGACGCCGGAGCAGTGCGCCGGTCACGCCGAGGGCTGGGCGCATTATCTCGACCGTCTCGCCACCGTCGTCGCGGGCAAGGATCCGGGACCGGATTCGAATGCCGGCCGCACCGGCTGAAGCCTGGATGACACGGCCTAGCGGCCATGGCATCATCGCCGCATGAACATGCCTTCCTCCCTTGCCTGGCTGGTCGATGAGGCGAGCCAGACGGCAACCCCGGAACTGTTTCTCGGTAAACTCGGCCGGATGCTGCTGGCCGAAGGCATTCCGGTCGCCCGCATCGCGCTGACGCTTGCCGTGCCGCATCCGATCATCGCGCAGCGAACCTGGCTCTGGCGCGCCGCCGGCAACGAGGTGATCGAAGCGCTCGGATTCGGCGTTTCGGCGCAGGCCGGGCGCGAATGGCTGACCGAGATCGGCAATACCAGGGAAGGGCTTGGCAGTGAGGCAAGCGGCGTGCGCTTTCTCGGTTGGGCGGGCAGCCAGCCGTTCAGTGCGGAGCAGCAGGTGCTGATCGACGATGCGGCTCGGTTTGCCAAGGCGCCGCTGGCGGCAATTTCGGCGCGGCTGGCGGGTGCGGCCTTGCTCGAAGCCTATCTCGGCAGGCGCAGTGCGGCCCGCGTCGGCGCCGGTGCGCTGAAACGCGGCAGCGGCGAGACCATCCGTGCGGCATTGCTTTGCGCCGATCTTCGCGATTTCACCGCCATGTCCGAAAGTGCTCCGGCGGAAACAGTCATCGCCGCGCTCGACGCCTGGTTCGAGCGGGTGACCGGCGCCGTCAATGTGTTCGGCGGCGAGGTGCTGAAATTCATCGGTGACGGCGTGCTGGCAATTTTCCCGGTGGCCGGGACGGCGCATGACGCCTGCGCGGCCGCCATCCGCGCCGCCAACGCGGCGAAAGCCGGCATGAAGCACCTGAATGCCACGCGAGAAGCCGATGGCCTCCCTTCATTGCCGTTCGGCATGGCGCTGCATTTCGGCGAAATCTTCTGGGGCAATATCGGCGCGGCGGACCGGCTGGATTTCACCGCGATCGGCCCTGCCGTCAATCTCGTCAGCCGTCTCGAAGGTCTCTGCAAGCCGCTAGGACATACGGTTCTTGTCTCCGGCGCGCTGGCGGCCGAGGTGCCGGAAGGGCTCGTGGATCTCGGCAGTCATTCGCTTCGCGGCATTGCGGAGCCGTGCCCGGTCTTTGCGCTCGGCGGCGAATGAAATGAAAAAGCCGCCGCGTGTTCATCGCGGCAGCTTTCGAAGCTGACCTGGTGCGGCCTTAGCTGCGCGGGTTGATGTTTTCAGGGTCGTAGAGCGGCTTGTAGCCGACGGCTGCGACCTCGACCGGATAGGTCTCGGCGAAATACTCGATGTTGAGCTTGCGGCCGACCTGGCAATAATCCCAGGGCAGGTAGGCGAGCGCGATATTCTTGCCGAGCGTCGGGCCAAAGGCGACCGAGGTCGTGTAGGAGCGGCGGCCGAGCTCGTCGATCAGCACCTTGCCGGTTTCCGGATCCATGACCGGCATGGAGCCGACGGGGTAGCGCTTGACGCCCGACTTGTCGGTATTCTCGGTCATGACGAGGGTGCAGAGCATTGCCGGCTGGTGGTCGCGCGCCTTGTATTCCAGGTGCTTGGCCTTGCCGCGGAAGTCGGATTCCTTGACCTTCGGACGGGCCAGATCGGCTTCCAGCAGATTGTACTGGGTGAGCAGATCGCCGTTCTGCAGGCGCAGGCTCTTTTCCATGCGGCGCGAGTTCGCGTAGGTCTCGACGCCGAACGGCATGACGCCGGTCGAGCGCAGCGCATCCCAGACGGCGAGGCCGTCTTCGTACTTCATGTGCAGTTCCCAGCCCTGCTCGCCGACATAGGAGATGCGGAACGCGGTGACCGGCTTGCCGCCGATCTCGATTGGCTTGATTGCCGCGAAGGCGAAGTTCTCGGCATCGAGGCCCGAGGGATCGGCAACCACCTTCTTCAGCGTCTCGCGGGCGTTGGGTCCCCAGATGCCGATGGTGATGTACTTCTCCGAGACGTCGGTGATGGTGACGTCGAGGCCGCGATCCTCAGCAACGCGCTTCATGTAGTGGAAGTCGCGCGGGCCGGCGTCGGCGCCGTTGATCAGGCGGCAGCGGTCGGCCATGCGGATGACGGTGAAGTCGGCGCGCACCATGCCCTCGTCGTCGAGGAAGTGGGTGTAGATGCCCTTGCCGATATTGGCGTCGCCGCCGATCTTTGCGGCGCAGAGCCATTCGAGCAGATCCACATGGTCAGGACCTTCGATATCGACCATGTGGAAGTGGCTGAGATTGACGATGCCGCAATCCTCGCTCATCGCCAGATGTTCGGCATTCGAGACGCGCCAGAAATGGCGGTTGTCCCATTCGTTCTCGCGAACCGGCACGCGGTCGGCATATTTTTCCAGCAGATGCTCGTTGGCGGCGTAGCCATGCGCACGCTCCCAGCCGCCGAGCTCCATGAAGTAGCCGCCGAGTTCCTTCTCGCGCTCGTAGAAGGGCGAGCGCTTGGCGTTGCGGCCGGAGGCATAGGGTTCGCGGGTGTGAACGGCCGGGAAATAGATCTTCTGGGCGGCTTCGTAGCAGCGGCCCTCGATGAATTCTTCGGTCAGCTGGTGCGGGTAGAAGCGGGCGTAATCGATCGAGTTGTGGTCGATCTCGGTGCGGCCGTCGGTCATCCAGTCGGCGATCAGCTTGCCGTATCCCGGGCCGTCCTTGACCCAGATGGCGACGCAGTACCAGAGGCCGCGAACCTTCTGGCTTTCGCCGCAGGAGGCGCCGCCGCCGGCCGAGACCTGCAGCAGGCCGTTGAAGGAGTGGCCTTCGTTATAGCCGAGTTCACCAAGGATCGGCGTCAGTTCCATGGCGCGCTCGAGCGGCTCGATGATCTGTTCCATCTCGAGGTCGCGCTGCGACGGCGAAAGGCGTGCTTCGTGCTTTTCGAGCAGATCGCGTGGATGGCACATGCGGGGGTTGGTGGTCTCGTAATAACCCCACTCGATCTGACCGCCTTCGGTCGTCGCCGGATCGCCGGTATCGCGCATATAGGCGGAGTTGCCCTGGTCGCGCAGCAGCGGGAAGCCGATTTCCTTGCCGGTGCCTTCGAATTCGTTATAGGGGCCGAAGAATGTCAGCGGGTGATCGACCGGCATGACCGGCAGGTCTTCGCCCACCATTTCGGCGATCAGGCGGCCCCAGAGGCCTGCGCAGACGATGACGTGATCGGCCATGATCGTGCCGCGATGGGTGACGACGCCCTTGATGCGGCCGCCCTCAACGATCAGCGACTTCGCTGGCGTATTGCCGAACATCTTGAGCTTGCCGGACTTTTCGGCAGCATCGACGAGCTTGCCGGCAACCGTCTGCGAGCGCGGAATGACGAGGCCGGCGTCGGGGTCGAACATGCCGCCCTGAACCTGGTCTTCCTCGATCAGCGGGAACATTTCCTTGATCTCGGAGGGCGAGACGTAGCGGGCGTTGGTGCCGAAGGCCTTGGCGGAGCTGAGCTTGCGCTTGATCTCTTCCATCCAGGTGTCGTCGCCGGTGCGGGCAACTTCCAGGCCGCCGATGCGGGCGTAGTGGCCCATCTTCTCGTAGAAATCGATGGAATACTGCGTGGTCCAGACGCTGAGATAGTCGTGGCTGGTGGTGTAACAGAAGTCGGAGGCATGTGCCGTCGATCCGATATCCGTCGGGATGCCCGATTTGTCGATGCCGACAATGTCGTCCCAGCCACGCTCGATCAGGTGATGAGCGATCGAGGCGCCGACGATGCCGCCGAGACCGATGATTACGACTTTAGCCTTGCTTGGAAATTCCGCCATCACTTGAACCCTTGAATCTTGGTGCGCCGAATCTAATACAGGCCGAAACGGCACTACAGTCGATCCACGACAATAAGATGTAGCGATCCGCCAAGGGGCTTGTCTATTCGAGACGCGAAGCCGCTGGCTCTTTTGCGACATCCGCATGCAGCCATGGCATTTGAGAGGAACAGCGGTATGTTTGTAACAGGATCGCGGGAGACATCGCGCATCCATCCATGAGCCAGGCAGGGAGGAGCCAATCTCATGACATCAGACGATCCGGTGGTGATCGCCGGCATGGCGCGCACGCCGATGGGCGGCTTTCAGGGCGACTTCAAGGATGTGGCGGCGACGGAACTCGGTTCGGCGGCAATCCGGGCTGCGATCGAGCGCAGCGGGCTTTCAGCGGAAATGATCGGCGAGGTGCTGATGGGATGCGTGCTGCCGGCAGGGCAGGGGCAAGCCCCGGCCCGCCAGGCCGCACTCGGCGCTGGATTGCCCTATGATTGTGGTGCTGCGACCATCAACAAGGTCTGCGGCTCCGGCATGAAGGCGGCGATGATCGGTCACGACGAGATTCTTTCCGGCAGCCAGTCGGTGGTCGTTGCCGGGGGCATGGAGAGCATGAGCAATGCCCCGTATCTTCTGAAGCGCGCCAGAAGCGGTTACCGCATGGGCCATGGCGCCATCCACGACCACATGTTTCTCGATGGCCTGGAGGATGCCTATGACAAGGGCCGCTCCATGGGCACGTTTGCGGAAGAATGTGCAGAGGCCTACCAGTTCACCCGTGACGCTCAGGATCATTATGCCATCGCTTCGCTCGACAAGGCCAAACGCGCCGTCGACGGCGGGCTCTTCGATGCCGAAACGGTGACGGTCCAGGTGCAATCCGGAAAGACCAGCCGCGAGATCAGCCGGGACGAGCAGCCCGGCAAGGCGGATCCGGCCCGCATTCCCTCGCTGAAACCAGCGTTTCGCAATGGCGGCACGGTGACGGCCGCAAGTTCGGCCTCGATCTCCGATGGTGCGGCGGCACTCGTCATGATCAGGCGCTCGGAGGCGGAGCGGCGCGGTTTGACGCCGATTGCCGCCATCACCGGCCATGCGACGCATTCGCAGGCACCCAATCTGTTCACGACGGCGCCTGTCGGCGCGTTGCGCAAGCTCTCGGAAAAGACCGGCTGGGCGCTTGGCGATGTCGACCTCTTCGAGATCAACGAGGCCTTCGCCGTCGTGCCGATGGCGGCGATGCACGATCTCGGGCTTCCGGCGGAGAAGATCAATATCCACGGCGGCGCCTGCGCGCTCGGCCACCCGATCGGCGCTTCGGGCGCCCGCATCATCGTGACGCTGCTCTCGGCCATGCAGCGCTATGGTTTGAAGCGCGGCATGGCCTCGCTTTGTCTCGGCGGCGGCGAGGCGACGGCCATGGCTTTCGAGCGGATCTGAGGGAGAGGCATATGCGGCTCGACGAAACCCAGATCCAGATCCGCGACATGGCGCGCGCTTTCGCACAGGAGCGCCTTGCGCCGGGTGCTGCCCGCCGTGACAAGGAGCACAGCTTTCCGCGCGAGGAATTGCGGGAGATGGGCGAGCTTGGCCTGCTCGGTATGCTGGTTCCGGAGGCGTATGGCGGCTCGGAAACCGGCGCGATCGCCTATGCGCTGGCGATCGAGGAGATTGCCGCTGGCGATGGTGCCTGCTCGACGATCATGAGCGTTCACAGCTCTGTCGGCTGCGTGCCCATCCTGCGCTTCGGCAGCGAGGAACAGAAGCAGCGTTTCCTGCCGCAGCTGGCATCGGGCGAATGGATCGGCGGCTTTGCCCTGACCGAGCCCCAGGCGGGCTCGGATGCCTCGAACCTGAAGACGAGAGCGGAGCGGGATGGCAGCGATTATGTCATCACTGGCGCCAAGCAGTTCATCACGTCTGGCAAGAACGGCGACGTCATCATCGTCTTCGCGGTGACCGATCCGGCAGCCGGAAAGAAGGGCATCACCGCCTTCATCGTGCCCACGGATACGCCGGGCTACGAAGTGGTTCGCGTCGAGGACAAGCTCGGGCTGCACGCATCCGATACCTGCCAGATCGCCTTCAACGGCATGCGCATCCAGGCGTCGCAGCGGTTGGGTGAAGAGGGCGACGGCTACAGGATTGCGCTCGCCAATCTCGAAGGCGGCCGCATCGGCATTGCCGCACAGGCGGTCGGCATGGCGCGGGCGGCATTCGAGGCGGCGCGCGATTATGCCCGTGAGCGAACTGCCTTCGGCAAGGCAATCGCTGAGCATCAGGCTATCTCCTTCCGGCTCGCCGAAATGGCGACAAAGATCGAGGCGGCGCGCCAGCTCGTCCTGCATGCGGCGGCTTTGAAAGAGGCCGGCGAGCCGTGCCTCTCCGAGGCGTCGATGGCGAAGCTCTTTGCCTCGGAGATGGCCGAAGCGGTCTGTTCCGCGGCGCTGCAGATCCATGGCGGCTATGGCTATATGTCCGATTATCCGGTGGAGCGCATCTACCGCGATGTCCGCATCTGCCAGATCTATGAGGGCACCAGCGACGTACAGAAGATGGTGATTGCGCGGAACCTTTGAGGCTCAAATGCCGATTTGGGGTTGCACTTTGCCGCGAGTGTGGAAATGACTGCACGCTAATATGTTGCTTTGATCCCGGAACCAGGCGGACCGTTTGCCAATGTCAGATTCCACCCAGAACCTCTCTGCCATCGACATCCTGCGGACCCGTTCGCTTGCCAATGTCGTGCAGGCCGAGATCGAGCGGATGATTATTGACGGCGAGCTGAAGCCGAACGAGCGGGTCAACGAAAACGGCCTGTCGCAGCGCCTCGGCGTCAGCCGCGGACCGATCCGGGAGGCCTGCAGCGCGCTCGCCGCCATGGGGCTGATCGAGATCATCCCGAACCGCGGATTCTTCATCCGGGCGCTCAGCACCGACGAGGCGCTTGATCTGTCGGAGGCCCGCGCCGGCGTCTTCGGCTGTATGGCGATGATGCTTGCCGAGCGGATCACCGATGCGGAGCTTGCGGTGCTGCGCGGCCTGATCGAAAAGATGGAAGAGATCGTCGCTCTCGGCGACCTGCATATCTACTATCCCGTCAACCTCGAGTTCCACAAGCAGATCGCCAGCATGGCAGGGAACCTGCGGCTAGCCGCCACCTATCAGAGCTTCGTGCGCGAGCTGCATATCCAGCGCTACCGCGCGCTCTCAGGCCCCGACATGCTGCATGTCTCGAACGAAGAGCACCGGGCGATCGTCGATGCGCTGGCCGCCCGCGATCCGGTTCGGGCGCTGATGACGGCGCGCACCCATATCCTCAACGGTATCATTCGCGCCAGGAACGCCGGCGAAGCGCGCAAGGGCTGAATAGCTCCGTCTTTCGTAGGGCGAGTATTCGTCCTGAAAATTGTTGACAATCTACAATTTGAAACGCAAGGTCGCCCCGGCAACGAGGGAGGCATTGCATGGAAAGTCATCTGGTCATCGGTATTCTCAATGGAGACGATATCGGCCACGAGATTGTGCCGGCGGCGGTAGATGTCGTGAAGGCGGCGGCAGAAAAGACTGGGCTGAAGGTCGACTGGCGGCCGATGCCGATCGGGCGGACGGCGCTCGATACGCATGGCTCGACCTTTCCCGAGGGGACCATGGATACGCTCGCCAGGATGGATGGCTTCATCCTGGGGCCGATCGGCCATCAGGCCTATCCGAAGGTGCCGGGCGCCATCAATCCGCATCCGATCATGCGCAAGGGATTCAATCTCTTCGCCAATGTCCGCCCCACGAAATCCTTTCCCGGGCTTGGCGCGATCTATGACGATATCGATCTGGTGATCGTCCGCGAGAATAACGAGGGCTTCCAGCCGGACCGGAATGTCGTGGCCGGTTCGGGCGAATTCCGGCCAACGGAGGAGATGACCATCTCCGTGCGCGTCATCACCCGGCTCGGCTCGTCGCGCGTGGCGCGGGCCGCCTTCGAGATCGCCCGGCAGCGCAAGAAGCGGTTGACGGTCGTGCACAAGAACACCGTCTTCAAGCTCGGCTGCGGCATGTTCGTCGAAGAATGCCATCGCATCGCCAAGGACTTTCCTGACGTGGCGGTCGATGAAGTGATCGTCGATACGATGGCGATGCGCCTGATCCGCGATCCGCAGAGCTTCGACGTCATCGTCACCACCAACATGTTCGGCGATATCCTGACCGACGAGGCGGCGGGTCTCGTCGGCGGTCTCGGCATGGCGCCCGGCCTCTGCATCGGCGAGGGCAATCTCGCGATGGCGCAGGCGACGCATGGCTCGGCGCCCGACATCGCGGGCAAGGGCATTGCCAATCCCTTCGCGATGATCGAGTCGGCCCGGATGATGATCGAGTGGCTGGGGCACAATCGCGGCATCCCGCAGGCGGTCGAGGCAGGGGCGATCATGGAAAGGGCGATTGCCAGAGCGCTCGCCAATCCCGAGACCCGCACGCGCGACATCCGCGGTACTGCCGGCACGGACGGGATGACGCGAGGCATCATCGCTGCGCTCGGCTAGCGGTTAAAGACCAGTCAGCTGCGGCCAGTAATGGGCAAGGGCCGCAGCCGTTCCGCCAAGCGCGAGAACGGCGACCACCGGCATTTTCGGTTTCCAGTAGAGCAGGGCGCAGGAGAGTGCGGCGATGACAAGCGCCAGCACTCCGCCCTCGGCCACCCTAAACAGTGAGATGACACCGGCGATGATCAGGCCGGTGCCGATCGGTGCCAGCCCCTCGCGCATCGCGCGGTGCCATTCCTTGTCGCGATGGGTATTGGTCAGCCGGAAGACGGCGTAGCAGAGCAGCGACGAGGGCAGGAACAACGCCAGCGAAGCGATCAGCGCGCCGAGCCAGCCGGAGACTTTCCAGCCGATCACGGTGGCGAGCATCGTGCCCGGGCCGGGGGCTGCCCGCGACACGCCGAAGAGATGCAGGAACTCCGCCTGTGTCAGCCAGCCATGCACATTGACTGTCTCGTTCTGCAGCCCGGCGATGATCGCCGCGCCGCCGCCGATCGAGGTCAGTGAGAACGGGATGAAGACGAGGGCGAGGCCGATGAGGGGATTGTCGCGCATCTACCGCCTCTTCCAGGCCAGCGCGATGCTGAATGGCGCAATGGCGAAAACGACGGGGATCAGCGGCCATTCGAGCACGCCGACGAGAAAGGCCGTCAGCGCGATGACGATGGCGGCCGGCGGAAAGCGGATCGCCCGACGGCTTCCCTGGATGCAGGTCAACAGCAGAAGGCCGATCGCGGCGAAGGCGATGCCGTTGAAGACGACGGGAAGAAGCTCGTATCCCGCCAGCAGGTCGAAGAGCTTGTAGAGGCCGATCACCGCGAAGAACGGGCCGACGAGAAAGCCGGTGAAGCAGGCGATGGAGCCCAGCGGGCCGCGCAGCTGTTCGCCGAGGCAGATGACGAGATTGACGACATTGGCCCCGGGCAGCATCTGCGAGATCGCCAGGCTGGTTGAAAAATCCTCGTCGCTGACGAGCTCCTTGCGCAGCACGAATTCCTGGTAGAGCCATCCGGAAAGACCGCCGCCGAAGCTGAGTATCCCGACCTTGAAGCAGAGAAGGAAAAGGGCGGCGAGGCTCGGCCGGTCCGCCGGCCGCAGGGATTCCGGTACAGACATCCTACGGGTCCATCATGCGCTGAGCCCCGGCGGCGATGCGCCGGGGAACGTTGTTCAGACTGTTTCCGCGAGTCGCGGGCGATCGGTCAAGGCAGGAAGGCGCCGCCGTTGATATGCAGCGTCTGGCCCGTGGTGAAACGCGCCTGCATGCTGGCGAGATAGGCCACGGCTGCCGCCACCTCTTCCGGCGTGCCGCGCCGCCCGACCAGCGTGCGCGTCGTCTTGTGATGGGCCGGATCGCCCGCCTTGGTGTGCTCGCGATTGGTCTCGATCATCCCAGGCGAGACGAGGTTGACGGTGATGCCGTCAGGGCTGAGTTCCTGGGCCAACGCCTTGGTCATGCCATCGAGACCGGCCTTGGCCGAGACGACGTGGACACGGTTGACCGCACCGGTATAAGCGGTGAGGCCGCCGATATTGATGATCGCGCCGCTGCCGCCCGCCCGCAGATGCGGGATTGCCGCCCGGCTCATCAGGAAGGCGCCGTCGAGCGTGACGCTGATCACGTCCCGCCAATCCTTGTAGGAGAGTTCCTCGACAGGCGCTTCGCGCCGGATCGCGGCATTGTTGACGAGAATGTCCAAGCGGCCGAGCGAAGAAGCTGCTTCGGAGACCAGCCTTGCGGCATCCGCCTCGCTTGCGACATCGCCGATCAGCACCTTGGCCTTGACGCCGAAAGCCTCGACCTCGCGCGCGACCGCTTCCGCGGCCTCCCTGTCGGAACGGGCGACGATGGCGATCGAGGCGCCGGCCTCGGCGAGCGCCAGTGCGATGGCGCGGCCGATATTGCGGGATGCGCCGGTCACCAGTGCGGCGCGGCCCTTGAGACCGAGATCAGTCATGATGCCCTCCGTTCACAGCCGCGCTGCCGACAGGTCGACGGCACCGCCATCAGCGATGCGGCCGAGTGCCGAACGAAGTGCATCGATCCGCTCGCCGGTCAAGCCGCCGAAGCCAAGGTTCGCCTCGAACTTGGCTTGCAGCTCGGCATCCGGCAACGGCTCGTGCGCGCCGCCGCGCATGTGCGGCTGGCGGAACTCGCGGATGCTGCCGTCCTTCAGGACGGCCTTGACGTGGCCGGTATAGCCGCGCGGATAGGGATCGTTGGGGTCGATCTCGTAGGAAACCTTGGCGGCAAGCGCGCGCAGGGCGGGATCCTTTACCCGTTCGTCGGTGAACTGGCCGAGCCCGGCCTGGCCATCGGTAAAGCCGACCGCAATGCAATAGGGCGTCGAGAACTTGCCGGCATAGCCGTTCGGCGGCTGATGTTTCTTGGCAAGCGGCTCCCAGAGGCGATGGACGGTGCCTTCGCCGACATTGCAGGTGATCGAGACGATATCGTCGGCGGCAACGCCCGACTTGGCGAGCTTGATGGCGCAGTCGATGAAGGGCTGGGTCATCGTTCCGCAGGCATAAGGCTTGAAGGCCAGCGTCTCCAGCACCCAGCTCTCGCCGAGACCATCGAGGAGCGGCGCAAAATCGGGCGTCTTCGACGGAGCGAAGGCCTTGTACATGCCGTTTGTGCCGTCGAAGACCGTGATCGGGCCGGTAAAGCCGCCTTCGGCGAGCAGCGCGGCGCGCAGACCCGCCTGGGCGGCGGCACCCGCATGAAGGCGTTTCGTCGAGCTGCCGTCGGCGAGATATTCGATGATCCCGGATGCGAGGCTGCCGGAGATGCCGAGCGCCCGGACAATGGTTTCCGCATCCTGTCCAAGCGCGGCGCCGACGGCTGCTGCCGCTGCCGGTGCGCCGAAGATCGCCGTCGGATGGAAGCTTGCCTTGTGGGTCGCCTGCGGCGCCACGAGGCTCATGCGGCACATGAGCTCGGTGCCGACGGCAATGCCGCGCATGACCGCTTCACCGTCGAGCTTGCGCTGTTCGGCGATCGCCAGAACGGCCGAGACGATGACGGCGCCCGCGTGGATCGGCCCGCCTTCGAACGTGTCGTCATAGTCCTCGCCATGGGCGGCGGTGCCGTTGACCAGGGCCGCATCGTAGAGGCCGAGCTTTCGGGCATGGCCGAAGGCGGTGCAATCGCCTTCATCCGCAGCGCTGCCGAGGGCCGCCTTGACGTAATCGGTATCACGGGCGGCGACTGCGAGCGCAACGATATCGAAGATCAGCTGGCGGCAGGTGGCGCGCGCTGCTGCCGGGGGCACTGCACTCGCGGCAAATGCCGCGAGCGTGGTTGCGACCGGTGCCGGTTTCGAGACGGCAACATTCATGAATGAGCTTCCTTCAGCTTGGCCTTGCGCGCGTCGCGGACTTCGCGGGCGAGGGAGAAGACGATAAAGATGAGGGCGAGCGTCAGCAGGCCCAGCGCGATCGGATCCTGCAGGAAGATCATCAGGTCGCCGCCGGACAGAACCAGCGAGCGCCGTTAGCTGGATTCGACCATGTGGCCGAGGACGACGCCGAGGATCATCGGCAGAACCGGGAAGCGCGTCAGGCGCATCAGGTAGCCGACCAGACCGAGCCCGAGGGCGATGCCGAGGTCGAAGAGGCTGTTGTTCAGCGTGTAGATGCCGGACAGGATCAGCGCGAAGATGAAGCCGGAGCGGTACTGACGCGGCCGGTTCACCAGCCAGATGCAGGCGGGCAAGATGATGATGCCGATGCCGATCTGGGCGATGATGGCGATGAACGAGCCGACATAGATGCTGTCGATGACCTGGGCGCTCTGTTCGAACAGGCGCGGTCCCGGGATCAGGCCGTGCATCAGCAGGCCGCCGAGCAGAACCGCCGTGGAGTTCGAGCTCGGAATACCGAAGCTGAGCAGCGGGATCATCGCCGTGCTTGCCACGGTGTTGTTGGCGGCCTCAGGGGCGGCCACGCCTTCTTCGGAGCCCTTGCCGAAGAGCTGCGGGGTCTTCGACCAGCGGCGGGCCTCGTTATAGGACATGAAGGCTGCGATCGAGCCGCCGCCGCCGGGCGTCAGGCCCTCGAACAGGCCGAGGATGCAGCCGATGAACTGCGAGCGCTTGAGCTTGTTCATCATCGACAGGCTCGGCAGCTTGATGCGGATGCTGGCATTGAGCCGGCTCATGCCTGCCGAACCCGACTGGCTCATCAGCTCAGTGAGCGCGAAGAGCCCGACCATGACGAGAACCGGCTCGATACCACCGAGAAGATCCGGGATATCGAAGGTGAAGCGGGTGACGCCGGAGATCGGGTCGGTGCCGACAGTGGAAAGCATCAGGCCGATCGTTGCGGCCGCCAGTCCCTTGATCAGCGAGCCGCCGCTCATCGAGGCGATGACGCTGAGGCCGAGAATGCCGAGGCCGAAATAGGATGCGGGCGTGAAGGCGAGTGCCAGCCACGAAAGCGGCTCGGTCAGAAGAACCAGCATTGCCAGGCCGAACAGCGAGCCGACGACGCCGGACATCAGCGAGATGCCGAGCGCTTCGCCGGCGCGGCCCTGGCGGTTCATCTCGTAGCCGTCGATGACGGTCGCGGCAGACGAATTGGTGCCGGGGGTGCGGATCAGGATCGCCGGGATCGAGCCGCCGTATTCGGCGCCGATATAGACGCAGGCCAGCAGCGCGATCGCCTGTGCCGGGTCCATCGTGTAGGTGAACGGCAGAACGAGCGCCATGGTGATCGAAGCGGAAATGCCGGGAAGCGCGCCGCCGAGAATGCCCCAGGTGAGGCCGGCGATGGCGACGAAGAAGATCGGCGTTTCAGTCAAGAGATGGATGATGTCCCAGAAGGTCGCCATCAGAATAGTCCTTGGAAGAGCGAGCCCATCGGCTGGTTGACGCCGAGCAGCTTCACGAAGATGGCCCAATAGAGAATACCGCCGCCGATCGCGGCCGCCGGGATGACCCAGGTGCGGGGCGATCCCTCGTAAAGGGCGATGCCGGCGATCAGCAGGGCCGTCGCAATCGGATAGCCGACGAAGGGCAGGAGGGCGACGTAAGCCGCGCCGAAGAGCAGGAAGCCGATGGCGCGGGGAAGCTTGGCGTTTTCATCCGCCTCTTCGTCGTCGGCATTGCCCGCGGCAGCCGCGGCCGTTGCCGGCTTCATGCGGGCCGAAAGCAGCGTGCGGACGATCAGGCAGACGGCGAGAATGGCGAGGATGGCGGCCAGAACCTTGGGCAGGCCGCCGGCACCGATCTCGTCGGAGAGCGTGCTGTCGGCGATCTGCGTGGTCCAGGTGTAATAGGTGCCGGCGACGGCCAGAAGCACGACGCCGCTGAGAAGATCTTTGTTCATGAGACTGTCCTCATGGAGAAGCAGGGGGCTCCGGAACCGCGGGCCGCGCGGTTCCGGCATGTCGCGGCCGGTTACTTGATCGCGCCGGTCGATTTCAGGAAGTCTTCGGTGGTGGTCGCGAAGGTGTTGACGAAATCGGGATATTCCTTGTGGCCGATCGGCTTGGCGACGAGCACTTCTTCGGAATAGGCCTTCTTGTAATCCGGGTCGTCGAGCAGCTTCTTGACGGCTTCGTCCCAGATCGCAGCAGTCTCATCCGGAATGCCCTTCGGGCCTGCGAGGCCGCGGAACTTGACGAGCGAGACGTCGTAGCCGAGTTCCTTGACGGTCGGGACATCAGGCTTGTCGGCGATGCGCTCCGGATTGAAGGTGGCGAGAAGGACGATCTTGCCGGCGTCGAGCTGCGAGCGCAGTTCCTGGATTTCGCCGATGCCGATGTCGAGCGTGCCGTTCAGCACGTTGAGCATCATGTCGCCGCCGCCTTCATGGGTGACGATCGCGGGCGTGACGCCTGCGGCGCGCTTCAGCTGTTCGGCAGCCTGGCGTTCCAGCGAGGCCGGGTTTGCAGCGCCCCAGCGGCCACGCTCCTTCTTGGCGTGATCGATGACATCCTTCAGCGACTTGTAGGGGCCGTCGGCGCGGGTGAAGATCACTTCGCTGTCAAGGAAGAAGTTCACGAGCGGCTGCATGTCCTTGTAGGTCGACTGCGGCTTGCTCATCAGCGAGGTGTAGATATAGGTCGGCGTCGTCGCGTAGAAGACGCTGCCGTCGGCAGGAGCCGCGGCGACGCGCGCCATGGCCTTCGCACCGCTGCCGCCCTGGACGTTTTCGACGACGAAGGTGGCGTTGATGTACTTGCCGAGATATTTCGACATCTCGCGAAGGAAGACGTCGCTGCCGCCGCCCGGGCTCGAATGCGTCACCAGGGTGACGACCTTGACCGGATAGGCCGCCGGCTCTGCGAGAGCCGGCGTTGCGGACAGCAGTGCCAGAGCGGCAAGCCCGGAAACTGCTGTTCCAATCATCTTGATCATGCTCATTTCTCTCTCCCACTAGTTCACCGCCTCTCCCAGGGCGGTGTTGCCTCAAATAATCAGATCATTCCGCAGCAAGGCCCCCGGCGGCTGCGCCGTCACCGCTGATCAGCGCCATCAGGCGCTTGATGTCGGCGCCCTTGTCGATGCCGCGGACCAGGCGGAGCAGTTCGGCCTGGTCGTTGTCGCTGATGACGCCCTCGGCGCACATCAGGAACTTGGCGTCCAGATCGGCATCGTTGATCGGGTTGGACGGGCCGCCGCGATAGCGCTCGTCTGCCCACTGCACGAGGGTGCGGCCGTCCTTGGTGGCGACTTCGATGCGCGAGCGGATCTTGTCGTAGCCCTGCGCGTCGATCTCGAGATCGTTGATGACTTCGGTGCGCGCCTGCAGATCCTGCATCGCCTCTCCGGCGACGAAGGCATCCTCGAATTCATGATGGCTGGCGCGGCGGCAAAGCGCGATCATGGCGAGCAGCGCCGGCATCGAGAACTTCGCCTGCAGATGGTTCTTGGCGATCGGATAGCGGATCGGCTCGATGATGTTCTTGCCGGCGAAGAAGCGGATGCGGTCGATCTGTTCCGGCTTGAGATCGTGATCGAGCACCAGCTTCAGCATCGCGTCCATCGACTGATGGGTGAGGATGCCCGACGGATAGGGCTTGATGCTGACGCCGGGGCTGACGATCGTCAGCGGCGAGGCGAAGCCCTGCTTGGCCTTCTCCTCGTCGAAGCCTTCGCCCATGACCGAGAAGAAGCCCCAGGTGCCATCGAGCGCTGCCGGATCGGCTTCGAAGCCGCGGGCGGCCAGAAGGGCGGCAGTGATGCCGTTTTCGCAAGCGCGGCCGACATGCAGCGGCTTGGTCATCGTGCCGAAATTGACGCGGATGCCGGCAGCAAAGCTGGCGGCGAGGCCGAGCGCGTGGGCAAGCTGCGCGCCCTTGAGGCCGAGCAGCTTGGCAGCAGCAGCAGCGGCGCCGAAAGTGCCGACGGTGCCGCTCGTGTGGTGGCCGCGGCGGTAGTGGCGCGGCTTCATCCATTCGGAAATCTTGCATTCGACTTCGAAGCCGACCTGGAAAGCCAGCATGATGTCACGGCCGTCGACATTGCCAAGCTCGCTGGCAACGATCAGCGCAGCCGTCAGCGGCGGCACGGAAGGATGGGTGAGCAGGCCGTAGACATGGGCCGGATCGTGCGAAACCTGCGTGTCGTCCCAGTCATGCGCGTGACCCGAGGTCCCCCAGACGCGGCCGGCGATCGCGGCCGGAACCTTCTTCGTGCCGGCGCCCGGCAGCGGAGCATCGCCGCGGCCGCCCTGGGCCAGTGCGTCCTCGATCAGGATACGGACGGAGGATTCCTGGCTGCCTGCGAGATAGAGGCCAACCGTATCGACCATGCAGCGGCGGCCGATGGCAAGGGCTTCCTCGGGCAGGTCGGCATAGGTCGTCTGCTCGATGAAACGGATGGCCTGAGCCGTGATGTCGGATATGCTGGTCACGCGTGGTGTCTCCCTGTTCTACTTATGTGTCGCGACCGTCGCCATCAGCCGGAGCCGGGCGGAGTCGACATGTCCAGTATGTGCTGCCAGCGCCCTTTGCGGGTCGCGGGCAATGATCGCGGCGGCCATCTCGTGATGTTCGAGATGCGAGGCATGCAAGGAATCGCCGAGCATCAGGTTGCGGGCGCGGTAGAGCCGCAGCTGCTTGACGAGGCCGAGATATTGCTGCGCAAGCGTCGGGTTTCCGGCGTTGCGGACGATGAATTCGTGGAAGGCGAAATTGAGCTTCACATAGGCTTCGAAATCATCGGCCGCGACCGCCTTGTCCATGTCGGCGATGAAGGTCTTGACCCGGCCGATGCCTTCGTCGCTGATGCGCTCGGCAAGCAACTTTCCGGCAAGGCCGAACAGTGCGGCACGGACTTCATAGACGTCGCAGGCCTGCTCGGCGCTGAGTTCGCGGACGAAGAAACCGCGGTTCGGCACCTGCTCGACGAGGCCGGAGGAATCCATCGAGCGCAGTGCCTCGCGGATCGGGCCGCGGCTGATGCCGAAGCGCAGCGCCAGTTCCTTCTCGTTGATCCGGTCGCCGGGACCGAACTCACCGCTCAGGATGACGCGCTCGATCTCCTGCTCCAGCACCATGGGCAGGGACTGCGACCGCAAGATCTCGACAGCGCTCAGAACCATTCAACTCTCCTCTTGAGGCAAGACTTCACATGCAGAATGTAAATTGTCAACAATTTAATGTCGATCAAATCGGCGGCCTGTGGATGGGTCGTGGTAGTGCAGCCAGGGAGGAGGGATGGAAATAAGGGTGCGGCAGAGCCGCGCTCGCCGCTACTCGGCGGCGTTGTCGTCGAGCTTCAGTGTGGAGCGTCCGCGGGTCATATTGGTGATCAGCAGAGCAGCGTCTTCGGCGTGCTTCTCGATGATATCAAGCGTCAGCCAGCAGCCTTCGTGGTCGAACTGCTCAGCCATGACGCGGGCCATGCCTGCCGATGTCAGCTTGGCGCGGACGATCTCCAGATCCTGAAAGCTCAGGTGAACGGTCCCGCCGATGGAGGCGACGGTTTCCTCAAGCTCGGCCTCGCGCAGGCAGGCGGCAGCCGTGCCGCCATAGGCGCGAACCAGGCCGCCCGCACCGAGCAGCACGCCGCCGAACCAGCGGGTGACGATGACGAGTGTCTTGTCGAGCTGGCGACCTTCCATGGCCTGGAAGATTGGCTTGCCGGCGGTGCCCGAGGGCTCGCCGTCATCGCTGAAGCGATAGATGTTGCCGACGCGCCAGGCGTAGCAATTGTGATTGGCGGAAGGGTCGGAGTGCTCCGCGAGTGCCGTCTTTACCGCCGCTTCGCTGTCGACAGGAACGGCGATCGCAAGAAACCGGCTCTTCTTGACCGTCTGCTCAAGGCTGATCTGGTTTTTCAGGACGAACATCTGCGGCGGCGGACCCGGCTGGTTGGCGTCATGCCTCATAGCGCAAAGCCGCGGCTGCCTCCAGCGCCTGTTGGCGAAGTGGCGCGGCTGTGCCAAAAGGATCGAAGTGCCGGATAGCTGAGGGGAATCAACGTGACGATCGGGCTTGCCCATGCCGAACTCATGGCTGTCGTGACGGCCGTGACCGGTGACGAGCCGCGCGTCATGACCGTCCGCTCCGGCGAAGCGCTGCCCTCGGGCCCCTTCGAGCTCGGGCATCGCACGCTGCAGAGCGGGCTGCGCGAATGGATCCGGGAGCAGACGGGCCATCCGATCGGCTATCTCGAGCAGCTCTATACATTTGCGGACCGCGACCGGAACAACGACATTCTCGGCGGTCGGACGATCTCGATCAGCTATCTCGGTCTGGTGCGCGAACAGGAAGCGCCGGGCGCGGGGCGGCCTGCCTGGCATGGATGGTACGAGTACCTGCCCTGGGAGGATCACCGTCAGGGCGCTCCCGAGGTGCTCGGCGAAGTCATCGAGAAGCTGCGGCTCTGGGCCGATGCCGAACCTGCGAGACGCCATGAGCGCCACCGGCGCGCCGACTTCACCTTCGGTCTCGATGGCGGCGGCTGGAACGAGGATCTGACGCTGCAGCGCTATGAGATGCTCTACGAGGCAAGGCTCGTGGCCGAGGCAGGCGGCGGCGACAATTTCGGCCGCCCTATGTTTGCCGATCACCGGCGCATTCTGGCGACCGGCGTTGCCCGCCTGCGCGCCAAGATCAAATATCGCCCTGTCGTTTTCGAGCTGATGCCGGAGAGCTTCACGCTGCTGCAGCTGCAGCGCGCCGTGGAGGCGCTGGCAGGGCTCGGCCTTCACAAGCAGAATTTCCGTCGCCTCATCGAGCAGCAGGAGCTGGTCGAGGAAACTGGAGGCGTGACCAGCGAGACCGGCGGGCGGCCCGCCAAGCTCTTCCGCTTCCGCGAAACCGTCGTGGAAGAGCGTGCCCTCTCCGGATCGAAACTGCCTCTCTCCCGCAATTGACATATACTCAATGTGAGAATATCTATTTGCTCCGTAAATGCTCAAATTGAGTATAAAGGAGACCGCCATGAACCGCCCCGTATCAGCTGCGTCCCTCTATGATCGCGTCAGCCGCGTCATCCCCAAGGCCGAATGGATGTCGTTCGAAGACGATGTCGAGGCGATCCTCGAACTGAAGCGCAAGCGCAACGCCGTCATCCTGGCGCATAATTACCAGACGCCGGAAATCTTCCACGGCGTCGCCGATATCGTCGGCGACAGCCTGGCGCTGGCGCGCAAGGCGATCGATGTCGATGCCGACGTGATTGTGCTCGCCGGGGTGCATTTCATGGCGGAAACGGCAAAGTTGCTCAATCCGGCAAAGACGGTGCTGATCCCCGATATGGGCGCCGGCTGTTCGCTGGCCGACTCGATCACGCCTGAGGATATCGCGCTTCTGCGCCAGGCCCATCCGGGCGTCCCGGTGATCACCTACGTCAACACCTCAGCGGCCGTGAAGGCGGCTTCCGATATCTGCTGCACCTCGGGCAATGCCAAGCAGGTCGTCGAATCCCTCGGTGTTCCCAGGGTACTGATGATCCCCGACGAGTATCTGGCCCGCAACGTCGCCCGCGAGACCAATGTCGAGATCATCGCCTGGCACGGCCATTGCGAGGTCCACGAGCTGTTTTCGGCGGATGACGTCAGGCAGCTGCGCGAAAACCATCCGGGTGTAACCGTTCTCGCCCATCCCGAATGCCCGCCGGATGTCGTCGCGGAAGCGGATTTCGCCGGGTCGACGGCTGTCATGTCGGACTATGTCGGCGCGAGGAAGCCCGCGCGCGTCGTGCTGCTCACCGAATGCTCGATGAGCGACAACGTCGCCGTCCATCACCCGGATGTCGAGTTCATCCGCCCCTGCAATCTCTGCCCGCATATGAAGCGGATCACGCTCTCCAACATCCGCACTGCGCTGGAAGAAAACCGCCACGAAGTCACCGTCGATAAGGGCGTGGCGGCTGCCGCCCGTCTCGCCGTCGAAAGGATGCTGGCGATATGAGCGAGATACTCACCCATCTGGCTGGGCGCCCGGTCATCGTCGGCAGCGGGCTCGCCGGCCTGATCGCGGCGCTGACGCTGTCGCCCGCGCCCTCCGTCATCGTCACCCGCAGCGCGCTTGGCACCGAGACTTCGAGCGCCTGGGCGCAGGGCGGCATTGCCGCGGCCCTCGGCGCCGATGACGACGCCGGCCTGCATCTTGCCGATACGCTCGCCGCGGGCGATGGCCTTTGTGATGTCGGAGCGGCCGAAAGCATCGTCGCCGACGCTGCGGATACGATCGCAGCGCTGCAGCGCTTCGGCGTCCGGTTCGATCGCGACGGCGCGGGCGGCTTGGCGCTTGGCCTGGAAGCAGCGCATTCGCGCCGCCGTATCGTTCATGCGGAAGGCGATGGCTCGGGGGCGGCGATTATCCGGGCGCTTGCCGCTGCGGTGCTCGCCGATCCCGCGATCAAGGTCATCGAGGGCGCCGAGGCGCGGCGGCTGATCATGAGGGATGGCGCGGTCTGCGGCCTGCTTTGCTCCGGTGCGGGCGGCGATTTCGTGTTGCCCACTTCGCAGGTACTGCTGGCGACTGGGGGCATTGGCGGTCTCTATGAGGCGACGACCAATCCGGCCGGCAATTTCGGTCAGGGCATTGCGCTCGCGGCCCGCGCCGGTGCCGCGCTTGCCGACATGGAATTCGTGCAGTTTCACCCGACCGCGCTCGACAGCCGCCGCCGGCCGCTGGCGCTCGTCAGCGAGGCCGTGCGTGGCGACGGTGCCGAGCTGATCAACGAACGGGGCGAGCGGTTCATGGCCAATGTCGCAGGCGCCGAGCTTGCGCCGCGCGATATCGTCGCTCGTGCCATCAGCGCCGAGATCGCCCGCGGCGGCCGGGTCTTCCTCGATGCCCGCCGCGCACTCGGCACCGGTTTCGCTTCGCGCTTCCCGGTGATTGCCGACCTCTGCCGGGAGGCGGGCGTCGATCCCGGCCTGCAGCCGATCCCGGTTCGCCCCGCCGTGCACTATCACATGGGTGGCGTCGCCACCGATCTCGAAGGCCGCAGCAGCGTTCCAGGCCTGTGGGTCGCGGGCGAGGCGGCATCGACCGGCCTTCACGGCGCCAATCGGCTTGCCAGCAACTCGCTGCTCGAAGCCGCCGTCATGGGCGGGCGAGCCGCCCGCAGCATCGCAGGATCCGGTCCCGGCAGCACTCTCTCGGCGATCCCCACCATGCCGGGACCGTCGAGCACCGCGCTCGTCCGCCCGATCGTCTCGCGCCATCTCGGCGTGCTCCGCAATGCCGGAGCCATGCATGGTGCGATCGCCGCCCTTATGCCTCTGGCGGAAGAGGAGGGGCCGGCTTCGGATCCGGCCGTCGTCGCGCTGGCGATCGCGGTCTTCGCAAGCCTGCGCAACGAGTCGCGCGGCGCGCATGCGCGGACTGATTTCCCGCTCAAACATCCGGCCGCCAGACGGCGGACGATGACGTTGGCGCAAGTGCTGGAAAGCGCCCACGCCGCCACATCCCAGGATTTTGCAAGGAGTGCCTGACATGACCCCTGTTTCCCTGCCGCGCGTCATCGTCGAGCCGATCGTGCGCAAAGCGCTTGCCGAGGATCTCGGGCTTGCCGGAGACATCACCTCGGCCGCCGTCATCCCGGGCGATCATCGCTCGACCGTCGTCATGGCCGCGCGGCAGCCCGGTGTGATTGCCGGTCTCGATTCCGCCGAGCTCGCCTTCCAGCTCGTGGATCCCGCCATTACCATGACCCGGCATGTCAGCGATGGCGCTGCCCTCGAGGCCGGGCAGGTGGTCGCGACGATCAAGGGCCCATCGCGGGCGCTGCTGACCGGCGAGCGCACCGCCCTCAACTTTCTCAGCCATCTCTCGGGCATTGCCACCGTCACCGCATCGATTGCGCGCGCGATTGCCGGAACCAATGCGTCGGTCGCCTGTACGCGCAAGACCACGCCGGGGCTTCGGGCACTGGAGAAATACGCCGTCCGCGCCGGCGGCGGCATGAACCATCGTTTCGCCCTGCACGACGCGATCCTGATCAAGGATAACCACATCGCCATTGCCGGTGGCACGCGCGAGGCGCTGCGCCGCGCCAAGGCGGCGGCTGGTCACATGATCAAGATCGAGATCGAGGTCGATACGCTCAGCCAGCTGCGCGAGGTGATGGAGGAGGGCGTCGATGCCGTGCTCCTCGACAATATGGGGCCGGAACAGCTGCGCGAAGCCGTCGGTATCGTCGCCGGGCGGGCGATCACGGAAGCCTCCGGCCGCATCACGTCGGAGACGGCAGCCGCCATCGCCGCTTCAGGCGTCGATCTCATCTCCGTCGGTTGGATCACCCACAGCGCCCCGATCCTCGATATCGGCCTGGATTTCCGCTCGGAAGCCTGAGCTAAGACGGGCACTCGGCGCCGGTATCCACCCAGGCGGCGATCAGCGCCGCAAAGGGTTCCTGCGATCCCGGAGGGGCGGGGCGGCCGTCGCCGGGATGCCAGGCCCAGCCGACGAGATGATCCTCGCCCATGTGCCGGATCAGGTCGGCATGCGAGCGGTTGCCGTTACGGCTGGTGTCCTTCACCTGCTCGCAGATCTGGCCAACCGTCAGGCCCTGCCAGGCCATGCTGGCGGGCGCCAGCTGCCAATGAGCGTTGCCGGGGATCGATTTCAGCTTGCTGCCGACGATCGGGCGGTTCTCCGCGCCATGGCAGGTGGCGCAGGCAAGCCCTGCGGGGCCATGCGAGGTCTTTGCGGCGATCATCAGCGGCACATGCGGATGCATGTCCTCGCCCTGCGTCGGGCTGCGGGTTGCCGGATGGCAGTTGATACAGCGCGGATGGGTCATCACCCGGCTCGCCTCCTCGAAGATCGCCTTGGACCGCGCGGCCTTGTCGGGGATCGTTTCGAAATCGGCAACGGTCTTCAGCGCCCCGTTCTTTGCCGTCTCGGCATAGGTTTTCATGGCGCCGGTTCCGGCCAGCGTGGCGCAGAAGGAGATGAGGGCGGCGAATGACAAGGTGGTCAGCGGTTTCATCTCACACCCTCCTCAATCCGCCCTGGTCGATCGGCAGCGAGCGCAGCCGTTTCCCGGTCGCGGCAAAGATCGCGTTGAAAAGGGAAGGCGCGACCCCCGGCGTGCCGACCTCGCCGATGCCACCAGGTGTTTCCGAGCTCGGAACGATGTGCACTTCGATCTTCGGCGTCTCGTGGATGCGCAGCACCGGAGAGTCGTCGAAATTGCCCTCGACCACGGCACCGTTCAGAACCGTGATGCGGCCGTAGAGTGCCGCGCTCAGCCCATAGACGATACCGCTCTGGATCTGCGCTTCGACGGTATCCGGGTTGATCACCTGGCCGCAATCGACGGCGCAGATGATGCGCTCGGTCTTGAACGCGCCGTCGTCGTCGACGCTGACTTCTGAGATCATCGCCGAGAAGCTGCCGAAATCTTCCGAGAGCGCGATGCCGCGGCCTTTTCCCTTGGGTGGTGCGTTGGTCCAGCCCGCCTTTTCGGCCGCTAGATTGAGCGCTGCAAGCAGGCGAGGCTTATGCCCGAGCAGGCGCCGGCGGTATTCCAGCGGGTCGATCCCGGCAATATGGGCGAGTTCATCGATGCCGCCTTCGATCGGCGGGATGTTGCGCGTCGCGCCGACACCGCGCCAGTTCCCGGTCAGCATGCCATCCGGCGCCTCGTGGCGTGCGAAGTCGGTATATTTGTTCGGAATTGAATAGGGCGTTTCCGCGCCGCCCATCTGGTCGAGGTCGATCCCGTCGCGGGTGAAGGCCGGAAGCCAGCGGGCCATGACGGAGGGACCGATGACACGATGGCGCCAGGAGACCGGCATGCCGTCCGGCCCGAGCGTTGCGGTGACCTTGCTGTAGTTCAGATACCGATAGCAATCGTGGCGGATATCTTCTTCCCGGCTCCAGGTGACTTTCACCGGGCCATCGACCTGCTTGGCGATCTTGGCAGCAAGGATGACGCCATCGACATCCAGCCGGCGGCCGAAACCGCCGCCGAGCAGGTGATTGTGAACGACGACCTTCTCCGCCGGCAGGCCGGTGACCTCTGCAACCGCCTGTCGCGTACGCCCCATCACTTGCGTCCCGACCCAGACCTCGCAGCCATCCTTGCGGACATCGAGCGTGCAGTTCATCGGCTCCATCGCCGTATGCGTCAGGATCGGCAACCGGTAGATGAATTCGTGAACGGGGCCATGTTCGGCTTCCGCCTTGTCGACATCGCCTTCCTTGATATGGGCAAGCGCTTCGCCGGAGATCGCGGCATCCATCCGCTGCTCGAGCTCGGCGAGAGACACGTCGGCGCTTGAGCCTGCATCCCACTCAATCGACAAGGCGGCAAGGCCCTTGCGCGCCGCGCCGGTATTGTCGGCGACGACAGCGACGGCCTCTTCGGTGCGCACCACCTGCTTCACGCCTTTGACCGCAAGCGCCGGTGCGTCATCGACACTCTTGAGCTTACCGTTGAAGTGCGGACAGATGGCGATTGCCGCATAGGAGACGCCGTCCGGCCGCGCATCGATGCCGAATTTCGCGGTGCCGTTGACCTTCTCAGGGCTGTCGAGGCGGCGCACCGCCTTGCCGATGACGGCGAAGCTCGAGGCCGGTTTGAGCGGCACATCCTGCGGCACCGGTTGCGAGGCGGCATCGCCAATCAGGTCGCCATAAGGGACGCTGCGGCCGGTCGCTGTGTGCAGAACCTGCCCGTTTCTGGCTTCGCAGCTTTCCGGATCGACGCCCCAGCCGCTGGCGGCGGCATTGACCAGCATGATGCGGGCCGTAGCACCCGCCTTGCGCATCTGATCGTAGACCGCGCGAACCGCCAGCGAGCCGCCGGTGATCTGGTCGCCGAGAAGCGGGTTCGCGTATTTCTCGGGATCCGCCGGTGCATGCTCAAGGACCGTCTGGTCGAGGCTCACTTCGAGCTCTTCGGCGAGCAGCATGGCGACTGCCGTATAGATGCCCTGACCCATCTCGACCGAAGGCATGATCAGCGCGATCTTGCCTTCCGCCGGGATACGGATGAAGGCGTTCGGCTGCAGCGGCAACGGCGGCGCGTCGGCTGCGAGCGAAGGCCTGACACCGATCAGCAGGCCCGATGCCGTCAGCGAAGCGCCGATCAGGAAATGGCGGCGCGAGAGAGCGGGATTGATCTTGTCGAGAAGAGACATCGCATCACGCCTCCGCCGCCAGCTTGATCGCCGCGCGGATACGCGGATAGGTGCCGCATCGACAGATATTGCCGGCCATGACGGCGTCTATATCGTCATCGGTCGGCTTCGGATTGGCGGCGAGCAGCGCCGTTGCCGACATGATCTGCCCGGACTGACAGTAGCCGCATTGCACGACATCGATATCGAGCCAGGCTTTCTGGATCCGGGCGCCAGCCTCGGTATCGCCGATCGCCTCGATGGTCGTCACCTGCTTGCTGGCAGCCTCCGCCACCGGCATGACGCAGGAGCGCATCGCCACGCCATCGACATGCACGGTGCAGGCGCCGCACATGGCGATGCCGCAGCCGAACTTCGTGCCGGTCAGGCCTATCGTGTCCCGCAGAACCCATAAAAGCGGAATGTCACCATCGACATCAACGGCATATGTCTTGCCGTTGACCATAAGATCGTAGGTCATGTGAGCTTCGGCTGAAAGCCGCCCCCAACGAACATTCAGTGGCGCGAAAGGTAGAGGAGGGGCGCTTGTACGGCAAGTAATCGAGATGGGCTAATCCGGATGGTGCAGGTCCGCGACCGTACCAGCAATGGCTGCAGCGGGCATCTTGATCTCCTGAGGTCGATCACTAAAGATGCCGCGCGCTGACCCGGCGACACGAGCCGTCTTTTTCCGGTCAGCCCGCCTATCCGCTTGGCTTGCCCTTTAAACAATTCAACCCCAAACGATAAGAGGACGACCAATATGACCGAGCATTTCGTCACCACCAAAGATGGCGTGCAGATTTTCTACAAGGACTGGGGCCCGAAGGACGCCCAGCCGATCATGTTCCATCATGGCTGGCCGCTTTCGGCCGATGACTGGGACAACCAGATGCTGTTCTTCGTGCAGCGCGGCTACCGCGTCATCGCCCATGACCGCCGTGGCCATGGCCGCTCTTCGCAGGTGAGCGAAGGTCATGACATGGATCATTACGCCGCCGACGCCTCTGCCGTCGTCGAGCATCTCGATCTGAAGAACTCCGTCCATATCGGCCATTCCACCGGGGGTGGGCAGGTTGCGCGCTATGTGGCCAAGTTCGGCGAGCCGCAGGGCCGCGTCGCCAAGGCCGTGCTGGTCAGCGCCGTTCCGCCGCTGATGCTGAAGACCGCGGCCAATCCGGGCGGCCTGCCGCTCGAAGTCTTCGACGGCCTGCGCAAGGCGCTTGCCGATAACCGCGCGCAGTTCTTCCTCGATGTCCCGACCGGCCCGTTCTACGGCTATAACCGTCCGGGTGCCGCGATCTCCGAAGGCGTGATCCGCAACTGGTGGCGCCAGGGCATGATGGGCAGCGCCAAGGCCCACTACGAGGGCATCAAGGCCTTCTCGGAAACCGACCAGACCGAAGACCTGAAGAATATTTCGGTACCGACGCTGGTGCTGCACGGCGACGACGACCAGATCGTGCCGATCGGCGCTTCCGCGCATGAATCGATGAAGCTTCTGAAGAACGGTACGCTGAAGGTCTACAAGGGCTATCCGCACGGCATGCTGACCACCCATGCCGATGTTCTGAACGCCGACCTGCTCGCCTTCATCAAGGGCTGATCGCATCCGGTCCAAACCTCCGTCGCGGCCCGGGCCGCGGCGGAGGTCCATCGAGCGCGCCTTGCAAACTGGCGCCCGTCTCCCTATCTTTTCGTCATCACTCACATACTAACCCAAGGCATCGCCGGCGCTCAGCGCCGGCCGCCTGGCGTTTTGCGCCGGCTGGTGCCGGATGCCGCCCTCAGGCGGCCAAGGATGACATTTGAACAAGACGAATACCGCGATTGCGCCTGCCGCGGCAGCGCCGCGCGAGCGCGACGAGGCCGTGAAACGGCCCGACAAGAACTGGAAGCCCTATCCCTGCCTGCTGACGCGCCGGGAACTGAAGGCGATCATCGCCAAACAGCTGGGCTGAGACATCAACCGCCAACGATAAGGAGAACACCATGCAGGTCATTGTCAGAGACAACAATGTGGAACAGGCAATCCGCGTCCTCAAGAAGAAGATGCAGAAGGAAGGCCTGTTTCGCGAGATGAAGGAACGCCGCGCCTACGAGAAGCCGTCCGAACGGCGGGTGCGCGAGCGGGCGCAGGCCGTCGCCCGCGTGCGCAAGGCAGCGCGCAAGAAGCTGCAGCGCGAAGGGCTGTTGCCCAGCAAACGCCGCGCTCCGGCACGGTAACGATCCAAGGGCCGCCGGCAGATGCGCCGGCGGCCGGGACATGAAAGGGTTGTGCGATGGAAGAACTGTTCAGCATGAATGTCTCGGACGAGAGGCTCGAGGACTGCCGCGAGGTGGTGGAGCCCGATCTCCAGGATCTGATCCGCTTGACGATTGCCTCCGGCTTTAGCGCCGAAGAGGTGCTGATCGCGATCAGCGAGCTCGTTGCCGAGGACTTCGCTCTCGTGGTGAAGACGCCGAGTGTCCATTAATTGCCCGCCATATGGGCAAGCTATGCAATTTACGCATTGCTGATTGGATGTCTTTGCGCTGCAAATCCGAGGCGGCTCATATTATATACATCTCATCGAAGCGAACGGAGCGCCGATTGGGGCAGCAGGGTTCGCAAAGCCCAAGGAAGGGGACTAAGATGAACATTGCACGCTCTTTCAATAACTGGCGCAAGTACCGTCAGACCGTTGCTGAACTCGGTCGCATGTCGAACCGCGAACTCAGCGACCTCGGCATCGGCCGCAGCGAGATCCAGTCGGTCGCACGCGCTGCTTCCGGCCGCTAAACGGCCGGCGAAAGCCGCATACATTCCCATAGGAAACGCCGGTTCATGCGAGCCGGCGTTTTTGTTTTGGGCGCATGGGAGCGTCCCGCTTGGCGCATAGCGGGACTGCGCTGCTCGCAAAGGGCACTTTTCGGTGCCGTGGCGACACTCTGTTCAATCCGCTGCGGCTATACCGGGCGGCGCTCCCGTGCGAAGAAGCCGGCAACGAAACATTGCAATTGGTGACACCATGAAAAAGATTGGCTTTCTCTCCTTCGGCCACTGGTCGCCCTCTCCGCAATCGCAGACCCGCTCGGCCGGCGATACGCTGCTGCAGTCGATCGATCTCGCCGTTGCCGCCGAAGAGCTCGGCGCCGATGGCGCCTATTTCCGGGTCCATCACTTCGCGCGCCAGCTGGCTTCGCCTTTCCCGCTGCTCGCAGCCGTCGGCGCCAGGACGAAGAGCATCGAGATCGGCACGGCCGTTATCGACATGCGCTACGAGAACCCGCTCTATATGGCGGAAGATGCCGGTTCGGCCGATCTGATCGCCGGCGGTCGCCTGCAGCTCGGCATCAGCCGCGGTTCGCCGGAGCAGGTGATCGATGGCTATCGCTATTTCGGCTACGCGCCCGCCGAGGGCGAGAGCGACGCCGATATGGGGCGCCGGCATACCGAAGTCTTCCTCGATGTGCTCAGGGGCGAAGGCTTTGCCGAGCCCAATCCGCGGCCGATGTTTCCGAATCCGCCCGGCAAGCTGCGCCTCGAGCCGCATTCGGAAGGTCTGCTTGAGCGCATCTGGTGGGGATCAAGCTCGAATGCGACCTCCGTCTGGGCAGCCAAGCTCGGCATGAACCTGCAGAGCTCGACGCTGAAGACGGATGAGAGCGGCAAGCCCTTCCATGTCCAGCAGGCCGAGCAGATCCGCATCTATCGCGAGGCCTGGAAGGAAGCCGGTCACAAGCGGGAACCACGCGTCTCCGTCAGCCGCAGCATCTTCGCGCTGATGAACGACATGGACCGCGCCTATTTCGGCGCAAGCGGCCAGAGCCAGGACCAGATCGGCTATATCGACCCGCAGACCCAGGCGATCTTCGGCCGTTCCTATGCCGCAGAGCCCGACAAGCTGATCGACCAGCTGCGCAAGGACGAGGCGATCGCCGAGGCCGACACGCTGCTGCTCACCGTCCCGAACCAGCTCGGCGTCGCCTACAACGCGCATGTGATCGAGAGCATCCTGAAGCATGTCGCCCCGGCGCTCGGCTGGCGGTAATCAGCTCCAGGCCGAGAAGATCTGGCCAATCACTTTGCCGTCTTCGCGCAGGAGGCGGCAAAGTGCGGCGCGACGTTCAGGCGTCATCGCCATCAGCTCCAGATAGACCGTCTCCCCCTGCCGGATATTGCCGGAAAAGAACACGTCGCGGTGCCGGATCGGTCGCGTTGTGCCGAACCATCTCCCGAAGGCGCGATCGGCGATCGCCTGGAACTGCGCGAAATAGAAAAGCCCCGCACCGTTGAACTCCTGCGATGCATCCGGCTCGAAGCGGAAGCCGCGCAACCGCTTCGGCGGATTTGTCTGTAGGCCGAGATGGGTATCGAGCTGGCCGGAGCGTAGCAGCGAGGCAGTGCGGGCGAGCGCGTTCTCCGCACTAGCCTCCGCCATGCCGGGCAGGGGCACGCGGGCGATCGAGTAATTGTCGCCGTCCCGGGTGCGGTGGACGAAGGTGGAGATCAGTTCAACATCGCCGATGGGTATGCCTCGGACTGATAGCGCGTGGCGGGTAGAGACCTGTGTGCGCGAGACCGGGGTCAACGCCGAGCGAATGGTCAGGACGTCGTTGGCGCGCGCTTTGTCGAAGCGCGCATCCTGCAGCGAGGTCGCGCAGATCGCCGCATAGGCTTCGCCGCCGTCGGACGTGCGGAAATCGGCGTCGGGCATGCCGAGATGACGGGCAAGCATCAGCCAGTGCCGGTGGCCGAGTTCCTTCATCAGCCACGTCTCGGAGAGGCCGGCCGGGGTCAAATGCGGCATGCCGATCAGCAGGTGCGGTGACAGTGCTTGCTCCATCAGTTCCGCCACCGATGGTATTTGCGGTGGCAGATGGCTTTCCGTTTCCCGGGCATTCGCGAAGTCGAGGACGGCGATGTTCATGCTCAGCCGCCCGCCGCCTGTTTCAGCACCGGCAGGGCGCTTTCCAGATGTCCGGCGAGGTGGCCGACGACATGTTCGGCATCCTTGCCGACGGCAAGGAAGCGACCGGAGCCCCAGGTCCAAAGCCACGGCAGCCCCAGCACATAGACGCCGTCGATGCCGGTGACGCCGCGCCGCTGGACGGGGTAGCCGGTACCGTCGAAGATCGGCAGGCCGACATAGGACCAGTCTGGCGAAAAGCCGGTGGCCCAGATCACCGAAGTGATGCCTTCCGCCTTGAGATCGAGTTCGACCGGTTCGCCCTCGGGTTCCCACAGCGGCGTATAGACGCTCGCCGGCGGCGCATCGATGCCCTTTTCAGCGATGTGGCGGTCGATCAGCGCGTTGATGCCGTTATAGACGCGGTCGGCATTGTCGAGGTTGGATTTCAGATTGGGCGCAAACAGCATCCTGCCGTTCGAGACGCCTTCCATGCGGCCATAGAGCGCCATGCCTTCGAGGGCAAACTTGCGCAGATCGAGGTCACGGCCGCCATCGCGCCCGGTGAGATAGTGGTTGGTGTCGTGCTTTTTCTTGGTCATGCCGTCATGCTCGACGGTGATGTCGTACTGGCCGACATCGGCCAGCCAGTCCACCACATCGCGGCCGCGATAGAAGCGGGCGCAGCGCGGCGCGTTGCCGGTGACCATATGCACCTTGCGCCCGGCCAGATGCAGATCCTCGGCGATCTGGCAGCCGGATTGGCCCGAACCGACGACGACGACGGCACCGTCCGGCAGCAGGCTTGGATTGCGGTAATCGGCCGTGTGGATCTGCAGGATATCGTCGGGCAGCCGCTCGGCGGCGCGCGGTATTGCGGGCGCGCTGTAGAGGCTGGTGGCAATGATGACGCTGTCGGCGGTGATGCTGCCAGCCGAGGTCTCGATCTTGAAGAGATCGCCGGTCTTTTCCAGCGAGGTGACGCTGGTGCCTTCCAGCACCGGCGCATTCACCTTCTTCACGAAGCGGTCGACATAGCCGATGATTTCATCCTTCACCATGAAGCCGTGCGGATCGTCGCCGTCATAGGGATGATCGGGAAGCTGGCACTGCCAGTTTGGCGTCACCAGGCAGAAGGCATCCCAGCGCTCGTTCTTCCATTTGTGCGCCACCGTCTTCTTCTCGAAGACGACATGATCGATGCCGTGCTTCTTCAGATAATGGCTGGCGGAAAGACCGGCCTGTCCGCCGCCGATCACGGCAGTGCTGTAATGCGGCTTGAGGAGAAATGTCATGGGACGTTCCTTTCAGAAAATGAAGCTTTGGCAGCGCACGCGCGCATCGGCGTCGGATAAGAAGCGGGCACCGGCCTCCTCGATGCGGGCGAGCTGGCCGCGGGCGAGTGAGCAGGGGTAGCCGTATTTCGCCTCGACCCGGTCGCTGGCGATGCCAAGTGCCTGACGGCTGCGGTCGAGAAAGTCGCGGATCGGATAGGTCTGGCCTTCCTCGAAGAAGTCGCGGATCACCAGCGAGGGCGAGTAGCAGGTTTCCTCCCGGCCATCGGGCCAGGCGATGACGAAGCGCATTTCAGGCATGGGCAGGCTCCCTCAATGTCTCGTAGGCGTCGAGATGGGCAGCGGCGGTGCGCCGCCAGCCATGACCGGCGGCGATCACCAGGCCGCGCGGGACCAGCCGCTGCCGCACCGGCGGCATCAGCGAAATAGCCATAGCTTCGGCAATCGAGGCGGGATTGTGCGGATCGCACCAGATGGCATCGCCAGAGCCGAGATATTCGGTGAAGGGCGCAATCGAGGAGACGACAACAGGAATGCCGCTTGCCATCGCTTCCAGCACGACAAGGCCGAAGCCCTCCTTGACCGACGCAAAGACCAGCGTATCGGCAAGCCGGTAAAGCGCTGGCATGTCTTCATCGGCGACCGTGCCGAGGATATGGACGGCGCCCGCATGATCGCCGAGGGCGGCGAGGGCTGCGCGAAACTCGCCCTGATAGCCGCGGTGATCGAGCAGCGATGCGCCACCGGCGATGACGAACTGTGCGTCGGGGCGGATGGCGCGCACCTGCCGGAAGGCTTCGAGCATCGAGAGCGTATTCTTGCGCGCCTCGATGCCGCCGACCGACAGGAAGACCGGCCCTGCGGGCAGGCCGAGCTTGCGGCGCAGCGCCGAACCATCGGCGGATGGAGAGAAGCGGGCGGTATCGACGCCGTTGCCGACGATGGTCGAAGAAATCCTGCGTTCGCGCTTCAGCCTGTCGCGCCACAGGGCGCTGACGGTGAAGAACAGGTCAGCATTGTCGATCGACCGGTCCTGCAGCGCCATCAGCCTGGCATCGCTGAACTGGTCGATATGATGGACCGTGCGGGCGAAGCCGGCGATGAGGCCACGTTCCTTGAGCGTTGCCAGCGCATTGCCCGAAATGCCATCGTGGGCGTGGTAGAGGTCGAAGTCGCGATTGGCGGGGTTTTCGAAGTGGTTGAGGTAGTCGGCGATGCGCTGTTCGACCATTACAGTCATGTCGGAGAGCATGGAGTTCGCGGCCCTCTCATCCGCCTGCCGGTACCTTCTCCCCGATGGGGAGAAGGGATCTGCGGCTTGCTCAACATCCCCTCTCCCCTCGGGGAGAGGGTAGGGTGAGGGGGCTGTAGTCTCAGCGTTTGCGGGCTGGGCAACTGGTATGCAGACTGTCTGGCATGCCGTTGCCCTGAAAAAACCTGTCCCCTTTGCATCCGGCGCATGCAGCACGACATCGTGCCCGAGCGCGGTCAGTGCCTCGGAGAGCTGCATGGCGTGGACGACGCCGCCGCGCGGGTTGGTGGAGTGCGAGAGCATGGCGATGCGCAGCGGGCGGGTCATGCCGCATCCTCCCGGTTGTTCGCGGAGGGGCCGAGCCGCAGCAGCGGGGTGGCCGCATAGTCGCGGATGACGGCGCGCGCAGTGCCGTCAGTGATCGCAACCTCGCTGCCTGGTACGACCGTGCCGATTGCGGCGGCTGTGATGCCGCGGGCCAAGAACCTGGAAATAACGGCGTCGACATTCTCCGGCGCGACCGACAGCAGATAGCCGTAGCTCGGGAAAGTCGCGAGCCAGCGGTCGAGCGTCACGCCTGATGGCAGCGGGATCGCCGCGACGTCGATCTCGATGCCGACGCCGGAGCATTCGGCGAGCATGATCGCGGTGCCGGGAATGCCGCCCTGGCTGATATCCTTGGCGGCAAGCGCCAATCCGGCCTCGGCGATTTCGGGCAGGATTTCCAGATCGCCGCGCAGCCGGGCATGCGGCGCGTCTGTCGCTGCTTCCCAGTTGTTAAAGGGCTCGCGGTAGCGGCCGCGATGATCGGCCGCGGCGATCAAGACATCGCCGGGGCGGGCGTCGAAGCTGGTCAGCAGCCTTTTCGCCCGGCCGAGAATGGCGACGGAGAGCTGGTGGCGGTCGGTGCGGATATTAGTGTGACCGCCGACGATCGGCACGCCATAGGTCTGTGCCGCCACCCGCATGCCTTCCAGAACCGGAGCGGCATTCTCCTCGCCATTCGCCCAGAGCGCATCGACGACCGCAACGGGCCGTCCGCCCATGGCGGCGACATCGGAGATGTTGACCATCACCCCGCACCAGCCGGCAAACCAGGGATCGGCGGTGACGAACTCGTTGATGAAGCCTTCGATGGCAAACAGCAGATAGTCGTCGCCATCGGGGAGTGCCGCACAGTCGTCGCCGACGGGCACTGTCACCTGGTCTGGCCCCTCCCCCTTGTGAGGAGGGGTTGGGGAGGGGTTTAATCCCAGGGCTTCCGCCGCAAACCCAATATCCGCCTTCGCGGCGATACCTGAGGATGGCCGGAGCTTTTCGGCCAGCGCCTTGATGTCGATCGCGCCCATCATGCCGCCTTCTTCGGTAGTGCCACGAAACCGGCCTCCGGTGTCGGGCAGGGCGGATACCAGGCGAGATCGGCCTTCATCCGCAGATGCGGCTTGCCGTAGATCTCGAACTCCTCGACGACATCCCAATGCAGGCGGCGGAAGAGCAGGCCGTTCTGCACCTGCACATTGGCAAGGAACGTGTGGCAGCCTATGGCATTGGCCGAGGAGACGGCGAGCTTGATCAGCGTCGCGCCGAGCGCTCCGATCTTGCGGAAATCCTCGTGGACGGCGAGGCGCGAGCCCCACCAGAGCCCGGGCTCCTCCTCATGAATACGCACCGTCCCGGCCAGCCGGTCTGAGGCGACGCCCATCATCGAGAGCGCGACGATCGGGATGGCGTGGTCGTCGATCGCGTCGCGATCATCGCCGTCGAAAATCTTCTGCTCCTCGCAGAAGACGGCGCGGCGCAGCGCATGTGCCTGCTGCCTTTCCCAGGACGAGGTGGCGAACTTCACCTGGAATTCCGCGGCGCGGTAGGGAGCGAAGGGTTCGTGCATCATTTGGTCAGCATCCTTTCGTACGTCGAAAGGGCCGAGCAGGCGCCGCATTTGCCACAGCCGGCCTTGATGTCGACGGCCTTTAGGCCGCTATCGACCAGCATCTTCGAGAGCGGGCCGAGGATCGAATGCATGAAATCCGGCTTCGGCGCCGGGTGGCTTTCGAGCGGCGTGCCGGAGATCGGCACGAAGGGCACGACGAAGGGATAGACGCCGATCGCCACCAGCTTCTCGCAGATGTCGAGGACAGCTTCGCGGGTATCGCCGAGACCGGCGAGGATATAGGTGGAGACCTGGCCGCGGCCGAAGACCTCGACTGCCGCCTTGAAGGACGCCATGTATTTCTCGATCGAGACCTGCGCCTTGCCGGGCATGATGCGGGCGCGCACCTCCGGTGTGACGACCTCGAGATGCATGCCGAGCGCATCGACGCCAGCATCCTTCATGATCTGGAACCAGGCATCGTCTTCCGGCGGCTCGCATTGCGCCTGGATCGGGATATCGACCGCCGCCTTGATGGCACGGGCGCTGTCGGCGAGGATGGAGGCGCCGCGATCTGAACCCTTCGGCGTCCCCGTTGTCATCACCATATGCTTGACGCCATCGAGCTCGACGGCGGCTTTTGCCACTTCGGCAAGCTGCTCCGGTGTCTTGTGGGCGATGGTGCGGCCGGCGGCGAGCGACTGGCCGATGGCGCAGAACTGACAGGTCTTGGTGCGGCTCTGATAGCGAATGCAGGTCTGCAGCACCGTCGTTGCCAGTACATCGCGGCCATGCAGCACGGCGATCTGCGAATAGGGGACGCCATCCGCCGTTGTGCGCTCGTAGAAGCGGGGGCGCAGCGGGAAGGAGACCTCGCCGAGCACGCGGCCATCGCGGCTGATGCGGCTCTTGCCCTCTTCATCAGGCTTGTCCACCAGATAGGGGCTTTCAAAGGCCGGCGCGGTGTGCACCGGCACCATGACGGTCATCCCGTCGATGGTCATCGGCTTATGGTCAGACGGACCGGCGCCGCCGCGGCGGCTCTCGTGCCCGGCCTTGGGATCAACCAGCCTGGCCCCGTAGGACTGCAACTCGTTGATCAGGATCTCGGTCGGAAGACGTGTCGTCGTGCTGGTATCCATCGGTGTTGCTCCTTGCGGCTGCGGTTTCGAAAGAATTCTGGGAAGCGATCATCGGCGCGGTGGCGCGGCCATCGATGACGAGGTGAAGCAGTTCGGGGCGGGCGTAGTGGCCGACCGAGTCCATCATCCGTTTGCGCTTGGTGATCAGGCTCATGTCGAGATCGGCGATCAGGATGCCTTCGCCCTCGGTGATCGGCGGGGCCAGATGCTTGCCCTCGGGCGAGATGATCGCCGTCATGCAGCCGCCGCGCAGCGCCTTCTGCAGATTCTGGTCCGGCGTGATCGAGACGATCTGCTCGTCGGTCAGCCAGCCCGTGGCGTTGATGACGAAGCAGCCGCTTTCCAGCGCATGGTGCCGGATCGTCACTTCCATCTGCTCGGCGAAGATCGGGCCGACCATCGAGCCCGGGAACTGGGCAATATGGATTTCCTCGTGCTGCGCCATCAGTGCGTAGCGGGCGAGCGGATTGTAATGCTCCCAGCAGGCGAGCGCGCCGAGCCGGCCGATGCGGCTATCGACGACAGTGAGCCCGGAACCATCGCCCTGGCCCCAGATCATTCGCTCGTGGAAGGTGGGCGTGATCTTGCGCCGCTTCAGCAGTAATTTGCCGTCGGCATCGAAGAGGAGCTGGGTATTGTAGAGCGAGCCGTGATCCCGCTCGTTGACGCCGAGGGCCACGACGATGCCGTGCTCCCGGGCGGCGGCCGCGACGGCATCGGTTGCCGGGCTCGGGATGGTGACGGCCTCCTCGTAGAGGCGAACGTGCTCGCGTCCCGAAAGGACGGGTGGCAGCACGAAGGAGAAATACGGATACCAGGGAACGAAGGTCTCCGGGAAGACGATCAGCTCGGCACCCTTCGACGCCGCCTCGCTGATGGCGTCGAGCACGCGCGCTAGCGTCTTCTCCCGCGAGGTCAGATCGGGAGCGATCTGCGCGGCGGCGGCCCGGACGGTCAGTTTCTTCTCCATGGCAAAAATCCTTGCTTCGGTTTCCCTTCTCCCCGGCGGGGAGAAGGGAGCGGGGGTCAGAGCGTCCAGGTATCGAGAATGAAGGCGCCGTCGCGGCGGTGGAGCAGGATCAGGTCGAGCACATCGAGCGGGCTGATCGGCGTGATGCCGGGGATCAGAGAGGGTTCGCCGTGTCCATAAAGCGCCTGCAGCGCAAAGCGGCAGGCATAGACCTTGCCGCCCTCATCCATGAAGCCCTTGATCTGGTTGTTGAAGTTCAGATGACCGGGGAAGGCTTCCATGCCGAGTTTGGGGAAGCCGCGCTGCACGCCGAGTGTGACGCCCGGGCCGTAGAGCAGCACCGAGGTCTCGAAGCCCTTGCGCTTCAGGCGCTTGGCCTGCAGCAGGTTGACGAGGCCGATCGAGCCTTCGAAGGCGACGGTATGGAAGGTGATGAGGGCCTTCTCGCCCTCCTTTGCCTGGACGTCTTCAAAGACCTTGTCTTCGTAGTCGACGAAGAAGTCTCCATCTGCGTGGGCCGGTGCGGTAACTGCGGGCATGAATGGCTCCTGTGTTTGAAGTCAGGCCCCTGTCGCGGGGTACAGCCATTGAATTGCAAGCACCGTGCCAGATTGAATCTGCACAAATAGCAGTCAAAATCACAGGAAATGCGATCAATATTGCATTCAATGTCGATGGTCGCTTGGATTGCCGCTAAAATGGCGTGCAGTTCCCTGCCAAAAATGAGTGCATCTATGACTTTAATGAATGCATTCAAGATACAATCAAGTGTCAGCTGTTTTGCTCTGCCGAGCTGCTGATGCCGCATCCAGCCGTTGCGCGGCGGCTGATTGCCGCCGTGATTTCGCGTGACAGGACGAGGGTGCAACAATATACCATCAATGTCCCTGGATTCCCTTCCGGCGGCGATCACGAATTGCGGATATGAAATGAAAGACTGGCATCCCGACCTCAGCCGTTCCTCCAGCCCTCGCTATATGGCGATCGCCGATTTGATCGAGATGGATCTGCGAAGCGGCGTGCTTGCGGTCGGCGACCGGCTGCCGCCGCAGCGTGAGCTTGCGCGCAGGCTCAATATCGATTTCACCACGGTCGCCCGCGGCTACGTCGAGGCGCAGAAGCGCGGGCTGGTCGGCTCGCATGTCGGGCGCGGCACCTTCATCACCGGCGGTCAGGACAAGGAGCGCCGCGGCTTTGCTTCCGACGCAGCGCCCGATCCGCGCCGCGCTTCCGTCGTCGACTTCTCGATGAACCTGCCGCCCGAGCCCGATGATCCGGAGCTGCTCGACCGCATGCGCGAGGGCATGTCGGCGGTTGCCACCAATCTCATTCCGTTGCTGCGCTATCAGGGCTTCGGCGGTTCCGGCATGGACAAGGAAGCGGCGGCCGCCTGGCTCAGCCGCCGTGGCCTCGTGCCGTCGCAGGAGCGCATCTTCGTCACCCCCGGCGCCCACCCGGCGTTGCTGGCGATCTTCGGCCTGCTGGCGCGGCCGGGCGATACGGTTCTCTCCGAAAACATCACCTATCCCGGCATGCGCTCGATCGCGGCACAGCTGCGGCTCAACCTTTCCGGCTTGCCGATGGACGACGAGGGCATTCTGCCGGATGCGCTGGCGGATGCCTGCGAGCGGCTGAAGCCGAAGGCGCTCTATCTCAATCCGACGCTGCAAAACCCGCTGACGCTGACCATTCCGGAGCGCCGGCGTGAGGAAATCGCGGCCGTTGCCCGCAAGTATCATGTGCCGATCGTCGAGGACGACGCCTATGGTTTCATTCCGCTGCATGGCCCGCCGCCGCTCGCGGCCATCGCGCCCGACCTGACCTGGCATATCGGCGGACTGGCGAAATGCATCGGCGCCGGGCTGCGGCTTGCCTTCGTCGTGGCGCCCGATACCAAGGCGATCTGGCCCTTCGTCAGCGCTATGCGCACCAATAATGTCATGGCTTCGCCACTCAATCTGGCGCTGGCAACGCGCTGGATCGAGGACGGCACGGCCGACGCCATCCTGCGCTTCATCCGCGCCGAGGCGGCCGCCCGCCAGCAGATGGTGGCCGGCATCCTGCCGGAGGGAAGCTACAGGGCCGATCCGATCAGTTTCAATATCTGGCTGCCGCTGACCAATGGCTGGACCCGCTCGACCTTCGGCAGCCATATGCGCAGTTCCGGCATCGGCGTCGTCGCCAGCGATGTCTTTACCGTCGATGGTGCAGCCGCCGAAGCCGTTCGCGTCTGCGTCGGCGGTCCGATCAGCCGCGAGCGGCTGCGCGGCGCGCTGGATTTCATGGCGCATGCGCTCGAAGGGCCGCCTGAGATGACCGCGTCCTTCTTCTGACGCTTCATTTGATCGACTTTGATGAAGGCGGGCCGTTGTGCCCGCTTTTTTGCGTTTGCCGGCGCTATCGTTAAGCGCCGGGGACGCGCGGAAGAGCTCCATTAATCCTCTTCCCACAATCCTGCGGCATTGTGACTAATAGACTAGCAATCCGCGTTCAATGTAATTATATTGTATGCATACATTTAGAGGCATTGAATGCATTTAAGGATGCCTCGCAACCCGAAAAGCGAGACTGCCGTGGATACCGATTATCCTCCTCTTCCTCCCATGCAGACAGGCGTGCGCGGCCGTTGTCCGCGTTGCGGGCAGGGGCACATGTTCAATGGCTTCCTGACGCTGAAAACCGAATGCGAGGCCTGCGGCCTGGACTATTCCTTCGCCGACCCGGCGGATGGCCCGGCTTTCTTCGTCATCTGCTTCGCCTGCGTGCCGAGCGTGCTGCTCGGCGTCTGGCTCGAAGTCGCCTTCTCGGCGCCACTCTGGGTTCAGTTCCTGGTCACCGGTCCGTTCATGGCGCTCACCTGCATTCCGCCGCTGAGGCCCCTGAAGGGGTGGCTGGTCGCCAGCCAGTACTTCTACAAAGCCGAAGAGGGCAAGCTTGCCCGAAGAGAAGCGCATCCGGCCGGCTGATCCAGGCTTCGCCAAAATGAAAACGGCCTGCGCGGGTATCCCGTGCAGGCCGTTTTGCATTTGCTGCTTCGTCAGCGATCAGACCGAGACAGGGTCCTTTGCCGGCTGCGTGAACCAGTTGGCGCCGGTTTCGCTCATGTAGATATGGTCTTCGAGGCGAACGCCGAACTGGCCGGGGAAGACCACCATCGGTTCGTTCGAGAAGCACATGCCCGCTGCAAGCGGCGTCTTGTTGCCGCGCACGATGAACGGACCTTCGTGGATTTCGAGACCAAGGCCGTGGCCGGCGCGATGCGGCAGGCCGGGCAGGCGATAGTCCGGGCCGAGGCCGTGGCCGCCAAAGGTTTCGCGGGCGGCGGCATCGAGCGTTTCGCAGGCAGCACCGAGCTTGGCGGCATCGAACACGGCCTGCTGCCCCGCGCGCTCGATCGTCCAGGCGCGCTCGAATTCGGCATTGCCGCCATCAAGCATATAGGTGCGGGTCAGATCCGAGTGATAGCCGTCGAGACGGCAGCCGGTATCGACCAGAATGACATCGCCCTTCTGCAGGATCTGCTCGCCATCGGCGCCATGCGGCAGCGCCGTCGCACCGCCGAATGAGACGATGCAGAAGCTCGAGCCGTTATCGGCTCCGGCGGCGCGATGCTGCTGGTCGATATAGCGGATCACTTCGGAAGCGGCGATGCCCGGCTGCAGCATGCCGCGCACCTTGGCGTGGATATCGAGGGTAAGGCCCATTGCATATTTGATGAGCGCAATCTCGGTCGCCGACTTGATCAGCCGAAGGCCGTTGATGACAGGACCGCCGTCGACGAGGCGCGCCGGATCCATGACCTTGGTGAAGGCGTGGTAGAAGGCGAGCGGCAGGGCGTCGTCGAGCGCCAGCAGGCCTTTGGTACCGGCGAGCGATGCGACCAGCGCCGACGGGCTTTCCTCTTCCTGCCATACGGCGATCTCGCCCGGCAGGTGCGGCAGGGTCTCGACGCGGCTGAGTTCGAAGCCCGGAACGATATAGGTGAGCTTGTCCTCGGTGACGACGGCGCCGAGCAGGCGCTCGCTCAGGTGCCAGACGAGGCCGGTGAAATAGCGCAGGCTCTCGGTCGGGCCGAGCAGGGTGGCGGCGATGCCCTGTTCGCGCATGCGGCGGCGCAGGTTTTCAAGGCGCTCTGCGCGCTCGGTTTTGGTAATGGCGGCGACCGGGTGGTTCCATCCCTGCTGCATCATGATGCTTATCCATTCTCATTCGAACCGCCGGCGACACCCGCCGGCGCAGGGCCGAAGAGATGCATCCGATTGCCATCGAAGGGAAGTGGTATTTTTCGCCTGTCGCGCGATCAGCTCCAGCGCCGCCTCAGTGCATGGCTTCCGTCGCCCGCAGCGGGTGGCCGAATTCTCTCAGCGCCAGCTCCAGATGGCGCACCATATCCCATTGGCCGCATTGGCGGGCCAGGTGATAGGCCTGCAGGCAGTGCCAGAAGAGGCTGTCCTGCGGCGCGCGCTCATCCGCCTTCGGGCAGACGATACCGGCATAATGCGACGGCGTACCGGCGGCGTCACGGAAGCAGCGGCCGAAGGCCGAGACACTCGCGCGCGTGCCGTCGGGACGAAGTATATCGTAGTCCTGCTGATAGGCTGCGCCGGTGACGATCGCCTCGTGGATCGCCTGCGCTATGCGCGGCTTGTCGGCCGCATCGATGCGGTCGAGGAAGTGAATGATCGGCTGTCCCGACTGCGCGACCTCGGCATCGAAGCCGAAGAGGGCTGCCAATGTCGTATCGACATAGACGGTGTCGGTGCCGAGATCCCAGGTGAAGACGCCAGCCTCCGCCAAATCGGCGGCAGAACCGATATCCGCTGATCCGCTTTGGGTGAGGGACATTTGCGCTCTCTAAATTAGATTCGTTCTGATTTTCAGTGTCATATGCACACCGATAGAGGTATCGCAAGATTTCGGGATGGCCGGTCCGTCAGGTGAGCCCCGGGGCAGGCGAAGAATTCGCACCACCCGGCTGCATGCCGCGGAAAATCATGTAGGCTCACGGTTCTTGATCACGAAAGGAACCGCAATGGCCACCGTCAAGCTCCTCACCGATGCCGAAGTCGAAGCAATTCCCGCTGCCAAGGCGGTGTTCGACGACATCAGAGCCACCCGCAAGTCAGATTTCGTCAACAACTTCTGGCGCGGCCTCGCCAACGATCCCGCCCTTCTGAAGCGGACCTGGGAAGGGGTGAAGACGGTAATGTCGGCCGAAGGCGCGCTCGACCCGCTGACGCGCGAGATGATCTATATCGCCGTCTCGACGGCAAACAGCTGCTCCTATTGCGTCCACTCGCATACTGCAGCGGCAAAGGCGCGGGGGATGACCGAGGCCCAGCATGCCGAACTGCTCTCGGTGATCGCGCTTGCAGGGCAGAACAACCACCTGCTGACGGCAATGCAGATTCCCATCGATGATGCGTTTCTCGTCTAGGCGGCGTGGCGCCCTCTGGACGGTCCGCGCTGCCTTTACCAACTGGAAAGCATTGTAATTCTTAAGGATATTTCCGAAATCTCCGTCTGTCTCCCGTCAATTGAAGGCCGATCTTAATTAGCGGCGGGAGATGCTGGCCGAAACAAAAGCGGCGGGGGCCAGGATGTTCAAGCGTAGAATTCGTGCATTCGTCAGTGATATCGGCGGTAATTTCGGGATCATGACGGCGGTGCTGATGCCGGTTCTGATCGGATCGGCGGGCGTCGCCGTCGACTTCTCCAATATGCTGCTGACGAAGCAGAACCTGCAGAACTACGCCGATGGCGCGGCACTCGCGGCATCTTCGGCGCTGGCCTCGAACGGCATCACCGAGGCGCAGGCGAAATCGCTGGCGACGGACTATCTGAAGGGCCAGATGACCGGCGAGGGCCTGACCGTCTCGCCGCAGATCACCGTCTCGACGGTCACCGGCGTCAACAACAGCAAAACCTATACCGTCGATCTTGCCTTCGATCTTTCCATGGCGCTGTCGCCGATGATGAGTGTCTTCAACCAGCAGACTGCGAAGATCGCCATCAGCAGCCGGTCCACCTCGTCGCGCGGCGCAAGCAATTCGCTGTCGATGTATCTGGTGCTCGACCGCTCGGGCTCGATGCAGACGAGCACGACTTCGATCAAGTCGACGACGCAGCCCTGCCATTATTACTACATGCCGAATGCCAGCACGATCAAAGACGGCGGCAGCAAGACGCCCTGCTACTATCAGCGCATCGAGGCGCTGAAGCTCGCGGCAGACACGCTGTTCAGCACCTTTGCGACCGCCGACCCGAGCGCCGGCCTGATCCGCACCGGCGCCGTGTCCTACAATTCCGCAAAGCAGACCGAGACGCCGCTCGCCTGGGGCTGGTCGGCAACCGACAATTATATCGACGCGCTGACCCCGACCGGAGGCACAAGCTCGACGGGCGCCTTCAAGGTGGCGCTGGATGCGCTGAACTCGACCAGTGAAGACACGATCCACAAGAACAAGAACGGCCTGACGCCGAACAAGGCGATCGTCTTCATGACCGACGGCGAAAACTCCTCGTCGTCCGACGACACGACGACGCTGACCCATTGCGCCACGGCAAAGAGCAAGGGCATCACCGTCTATACAGTTGCCTTCAGTGCCTCCGACCAGGGTAAGAACCTGCTGTCGAAATGCGCGACATCTGCGGCGACTTTCTTCTACGCTGAGAACGCTACCGACCTAACGGCGGCCTTCAAAACCATCGGCCAGGTGGCCGCAACAGGTCTGCCGCGCCTGACACAATAATTTGCTCCATACGCCCGTCTTGAGCCGGGCTCAGCCTGCTCCATTTTTAGCTCCGGCCGCCTTCGCAAGAAGGTGGCCGTTTGTGCAGGAATGTGAGACGTTGCTTTTGCGCCGGGCGGCTGCCCGGTTCGATGCCGTCTTCTGAAACGCGCGAGTTGCAGCGCAATGGGGAAAATAATGGCTGATGCAAAAATGATGTCTCAGATGGCTGACAAAGCGGGTTTCATCGCAGCGCTCGACCAGAGCGGCGGCTCGACGCCGGGGGCGTTGCGCCTCTACGGCATCGCCGATAGCGATTACAGCGGCGAAGACGAAATGTTCCGGCTGATGCACGAGATGCGCGTGCGCATCATGACGGCGCCGGCATTTTCCGGCGACAAGGTGATCGGCGCGATCCTCTTCGAAAAGACCATGGATGGCGAGGCCAAAGGTAAGCCTGTGCCGACATTCCTTTGGGAAGAGCGCGGCGTCGTGCCGTTCCTCAAGGTCGACAAGGGACTGGCGGCCGAGGTCAATGGGGTCCAGGTGCTGAAGCCGATGCCGGAGCTCGATGGGCTGCTGGAACGGGCGGTCAAGAAGGGCATCTTCGGCACCAAGATGCGCTCGGTCATCGCTGAAGCGAACCGGGCGGGTATTGCCGCCGTCGTGCATCAGCAGTTCACGGTCGGTCAGCGCATTCTCGAGCACGGTCTCGTTCCGATCATCGAGCCTGAAGTCTCCATCAAGAGCCCGACCAAGCGCGAGGCGGAGGTAATCCTGCGCGAGGAAATCCTGCGCGAGCTCGATGCGCTTCCGGCCGGCAAGAAGGTGATGCTGAAGCTTACACTTCCGAGTGTCGCCGATTTCTACAAGCCGCTCAGCGACCACAAGTCGGTGATCCGCGTCGTGGCGCTCTCCGGCGGCTACACCCGCGCCGATGCCTGCGACAAGCTCAGCCATAATCACGGCATGATCGCCAGCTTCTCACGCGCGCTGACCGAAGACCTCAGGGTGACGATGGCCGATGCTGAATTCGACACCAGCCTCGGCAAGACGATCGACGAGATCTATACCGCGAGCACCACAAAGTCCTAAGCGGGTAGCGAGGTCAGCGGGCTCCTTCCGGGAGCCCGCATCCCCTGCGAAAATGCGAGCTTTTCTCCCGCGCAGCAAGGCCGGACGCTTTCTTTCCGGCTCCCGGAAATGATATAGCTAGCGCATGAAAATCCTCATCGTCGAAGACAACAGAGAGCTGGCCGACTGGCTCGCAAAGGCTCTCCGCCAGGCGCAATATGCAGTCGACATAGCCTTCGATGGCGAGGATGCCGAATTGATGCTGAAAGTGGCGAGCTATTCGGCGGTGATCCTCGATCTCTCCATCCCGAAAATCGATGGCATGACGCTTCTGAAGCGGCTCCGGCAGAGCGGCGAGCGGGTTCCCGTCATCATCCTGACGGCCAATGCCAGCCTCGACGGCCGCGTCGCCGGTCTGGATGGCGGTGCCGACGATTATCTCGCCAAGCCCTTCGAGATTGCCGAGCTGGAGGCGCGCATCAGGGCGATCGTCCGGCGCGGGCAGGATCGTGCGGCGCCCGAAGTGGTGGTGGGCGATCTTACCTTTGCAGGCGCGACGCGGCAATTTTCGATCAATGGCGAGCCGCTCGCCCTGACGCCCAGGGAACATGCTGTTCTCGAGCATCTGATCACCCGGGTCGGAACGACGGTGTCGAAGGCGGCGCTGTCGGAAAGCGTCTTCGGCTTCGATGACGAGGCAGACCCGAGCGCCATCGAGATCTACGTCCATCGGCTGCGCAAGAAGCTCGAGGCGAGCTCCGCCCAGATCGCGACGCTGCGCGGACTTGGATATCTGCTGCGGGACGCGTCCTAGGATGAGCCGTCTGCGGAGTGTGCTGGCCGGTGTCTGGAGCTTGCGGCAGAGCCTGCGCGCCCAGCTTCTGGCCTGGGTCGTGCTGACGCTCGTCGGAGCGATCTGCTTCAATCTCTATGATAGCTACCGGACGGCCGACCAGACTTCGAAGCTGGTCTCCGACCGCACGCTGCTGAGTTCGGCGCGGGTAATCGCCGAAGCGGTGCGGGTCGACGAGGGCGGCAATATCGAGGCGGACATTCCGCCGGCGGCGCTCGAGATGTTCGATACCGGCTATGGCGATCAGGTCTTCTATCAGGTGATCACCGCCTGGGGGAACCTGGTCAGCGGCTTTCCCGATCTGCCGCTGCCGACCGTCGATCGCACCGGGCAGGACGTGACGTTCCGCAACTCGACGGTTCGCGCCTTGACGCTCAATCACCCGGTCGTCGGCCTGCCTGACGATGGCGATATCTCGGTCACCGTGGCAATTACCCACAACAGCCAATATGCGCTGCGCCGGCGGCTGTGGCTCGACGATTTTAGCAAGCAGTTCATCCTCGTTCTGCTCGCAGGCGCGGTCACCATCATCGGCCTGCAGCGGGGGCTGGCACCGGCACTGCGCCTGCGCGATGCCGTGCGTGCCCGCGGGCGTGAGCGGCTCGATCCGTTGTCGCCGGCCATGGTTCAGACCGAATTCCAGCCGCTGGTGCGGGCGCTGAACGATCACATGGAGCGCGTGCAGAACCAGATGGCGGCGCAGCGGCGGTTCGTGTCGAATGCTGCGCATCAGCTGAGGACGCCGCTGGCGCTGATGTCGACGCAGGCGAGTGTGGCAGCGCGCGAGACGGATGAGATGAAGCGCGACGAGGCGCTGCAGGCGCTGCGCAGCAGCACGCGCCATATGTCGCGTCTGGCAAGCCAGCTTCTGACGCTGTCGCGCGCGGAGCCCGGAAGCCGGCGGCCGCGCAGCGATACGATCGATCTATCCACTGCAGCCCGCGATATCGTCGCGGCCCATGCCGAGCAGGCGCTGCAGCGCGATATCGATCTCGGCCTGGAGGTTTCAGGCCCCGTGCCGGTCGAAGGCGACGGCACGATGCTGCGGGAAATGCTCGTCAATCTCGTCGACAATGCGATCCGCTACACCCGCCGCGGCGGCCGGGTGACTATTTCTGTCCGCCGGGCAGGGGATCTTGCCGTTCTCGATGTCGAGGACAACGGTCCCGGCATTCCGGCAGAAGAGCGCGAACAGGTGTTCGAGCGGTTCTATCGGGTGCTTGGTACCGAGGGAGACGGGAGCGGCCTGGGTCTGGCGATCGTCCGCGAGGTGGTCGACGGCGCCGGTGGCACGGTTGCCCTTGCCGAGGCCTATGGCGGCGGTCTCGTCGTCAGCGTCCGGCTTCCGGTCGCGGCTGCGGGATCGGCATGAAAAAGGCCGGATCTCTCGATCCGGCCTTCCGAAGCCTTGGGAGGATGGCCTCTTTTATTGCACGTCCATCTGCTGCTGCGGCCGCCATTTGGCGAGGCGGTTCTCGATGATCGTCATGATGTATTCGGCAACGAGCGTCACCACCATGACCAGCAGGATCGCGGCAAACATGCCGGCAGCGTCGAAGGTGCCCTTGGCGATCGAGATCAGCTGGCCGATGCCGAAGCGGGCGCCGACGAACTCGCCGACGATGGCGCCGATGATTGCAAAACCGAACGAGACGTGAAGGCTGGCGAAGATCCAGCTCATCGCCGAGGGAATGACGACGGTGCGCGTCACCTGCCAGTCGGAGGCGCCGAGAATGCGGGCATTGGCGATCATGTTGCGGTCGGCTTCGCGCACACCCTGGAAGGCGTTGGCGAAGACCACGAAGAATACCATGATGAAGGCAAGCGCCACCTTGGAAGGAAGGCCGAGACCCATGATCATGATGAAGATCGGCGCGAGAACGACGCGCGGGATCGAGTTGATCGCCTTGATGTAGACCGAGAAGATATCCGAGAGGAAACGGTTGCGGCCAAGGCCGATGCCGACGAAGACGCCGGTGATCGAGCCGGCGAAGAAGCCGATCAGCGCCTCTTCCATGGTGACCCACAGATTGTACCAGAGCGAGCCTTCGGTCGTGCCCTCGGTCGCCCATTCGTAGAGGCGCTCGATGACGCCGCTCGGGCTCGAATAGAAGAACGGATCGATCCACTGCATGTTGGAGGACAGCTCCCACATGCCGATGACGAAGACGAGGATGGCGATCTGCCAGAAGCGGACAAGCGCGGTGCGACGCTTCATCGCCTTCATCGCGGATGCCTCGATTTCCGCATCCGAAGTGCCCGGGCGAAACAGCGCAGCCGAGCCTGCGCCCATTGTCGTATCAGTCATTGTCCCCTCCCTCAGGCCGCTTCGCTTGCGCGGCGGTAGCTGGTTTCCACCTCTTCGCGCAGGTCGTCCCAGATGGTCTTGCAATAGTCGATGAAGTTCTGCTCGTAGCGGATCTCGGACACGACGCGCGGCCGCGGCAGATCGATCGTGTAGACCGATTTCACCGTCGCCGGGCCTGCCGTCAGCACATAGACCTTGTCGGCGAGTGCCACGGCTTCCTCGAGGTCGTGGGTGACGAAGATCACCGAAGCCTTGCGCTCGGCCCAGAGCTTCAGCAGCTCTTCATGCATGACGGTGCGGGTCTGCACGTCGAGCGCCGAGAACGGCTCGTCCATCAGCAGGATTTCCGGTTCGTTGATGAAGGTCTGCGCCAGCGAGACGCGCTTGCGCATGCCGCCCGAAAGCTGGTGCGGATAGTGATGCAGGAATTTCGACAGGCCGACGCGGGCCAGCCAGTCCTTGGCGCTCTTTTCGGCTTCCGCCTTCGACTTGCCGCGAAACAGCGGCCCGGCCATCACGTTGTCGATGACGTTCTTCCAGGGGAAGAGCGCATCGGTCTGGAATGCGAAGCCGACGCGGCGGTCGATGCCGGTGATCGGGCCGCCCATCAGGCGAACCTCGCCGGCGCTCGGCCGGGCAAGCCCGGTCACGAGGTTGAGCGTCGTCGACTTGCCGCATCCCGTCGGGCCGACGACGGCAACGAACTCGCCGCGTTCGACGGTCATGTTGAAGTCGCGGAGAGCGGTGAGGGACTTGCCGGTCGGCGAGACAAAGCGGCGGCTGACATTGATCAGCTCCACCGCAGGCGTCTTCATGTTTTCCTGCTGCATGGCGATACCTATGCGTGCCTCTGCGGGCGTGCACGCAGTGCCCATAGCGCGCTGCGCTCCCGCCATCCGGCGGGAGCCGTCGCGACAGAAGTTACTTCGCGTTCTTGACGAACTCGGTCGTGTAGGTCTTGGAGAGGTCGATCTGCTTGCCCTTCACGTTCTTCGAGAACTCGGACAGCACGGCCAGAACCGTCTTCGGGCCATCTTCCGGCATCACGCCATCGGGCGTGAACATGCCTTTGCCTTCTTCAAGCGCCTTGATGTACCCATCCTTGTCGCCGACGTAGAAATCCTTCGGCATCTTGTCGGCGATTTCGGCCGCAGAATGCGTATTGATGAACTTCAGCGTCTTCACGAAGGCGTTGGCGAGCTTCTGGGTCTCTTCCTTGTGCTCGTCCACCCAGGAGCTTTCGAGATAGAGCGAGGCTGCCGGATAGGTGCCGCCGAGCGCCTGGCGCGTCGCATCGACCGTGCGCATGTCGACGAGAACCTTGGCTTCGCCGGTCTTCAGCATGCGCGAGATGGTGGGCTCGGTGGTCATGCCCGCCTGGATCTGGTCCTGCTGCATGGCGGCGATGAAGGTGCCGCCGGCGCCGACCGGAACCGTCACGACGTCGCCCGGCGGCAGGCCGGCCTTGGAAGCCATGAAGAGGGTGAGGAAATTGGTCGAGGAGCCGAGGCCGGTGACGCCGAGGCTCTTGCCCTTGAAGTCGGCCGGCGACTTGATTTCGGGATGCTTGGTGGAAACGAGCTCCACTTCGCCCGGCGCCTGGCTGAACTGGACGATGGATTCGACGAACTTGCCCTTGGCCTGCAGGTCTACACAGTGATCGTAGAAGCCGACGACGCCCTGAACGGCGCCAGCCAGCAGCTGGTTTTCGGCATCGACGCCTGCGGCTTCGTTCAGAAGCTCGACATCCAGCCCTTCATCCTTGAAGTAGCCGAGGCTCTCGGCAAGCTTGGCGGGCAGATAGATCTGCTTCTCGTAGCCACCGACCATGATGGTGATCTTATCGGCAGCATGTGCGGCGGATGCGCCAAGCGATGCGGCGGTGACGACGGCAGAAAGGGCGATTCCATTGAATAGATTGCGTGTGAAACGCATGAAGGTCTCCTCCGGGATAAAATGGGCGCATCGCATTTCGCCACGAACATTGTGCCTCCTCCACGATGCGGCCTTGTAGGTATCCGGTCGAAGCTTTCAACCAGCTTTCAGTTGCAGAACCCGTTCGGCTGTTTCTGTGGAGCGCCGGATTTCGGCTTTCTCAGGGAATTTTTTTCTCACTTCACCGTGATAATCGCAACGATCGGGCCTGATGAAAGGTGAGGCTGCGCAGTAAGTTGCACTTGTTAGCGTGCGGCGCTCTGCCGGGTCCAACGCGCATATAAATATAATCAGGAGACGAAAATGTTGCTGCAATCTTGGCGGGGAGCGCTTCTTGGCGCCGCATTCAGCCTTGCGCTCGGCCCGCTTGCCGCTCACGCCGAAACCCCGAACGACACGCTCGTCGTCGCGCAGTCGATCGATGACGCGACGAGCTTCGATCCGGCCGAAGGTTTCGAGCTGACGACGGTGCAGTCCTTCAACAACCTCTACCAGCGTCTCGTGCAGTCCAACCGCGACGATGGCACGAAGATCGAGCCGGCGCTCGCCGCCTCCTGGGAAGCCGGCAGCGATGGCAAGAGCCTGACCTTTGCGCTCGCCGATGCAAAATTCGCCTCCGGCAATCCGGTTCGTCCTGAAGATGTGGTCTTCTCGCTGACGCGCGCCGTCAAGCTCAACAAGTCTCCGGCCTTCATCCTCAACGAACTCGGCTGGAAGCCCGAGACCGTCGACAGCGCCGTGACCAAGGTGGACGACAAGCATGTGAAGCTGACCTGGAGCGCCGATGTCGGTGCCGGTTTTGCGCTCTCGCTGCTGACCGCCCCGATCGCCTCCGTTGTCGACGAGCAGACGGTTTCGGCCAACGTCAAGGACAACGACTTCGGCAATGGCTGGCTGAAGACCAATTCGGCCGGCAGCGGCGCCTTCTCGATCGCTGCCTACACACCGCATGAAGCCCTCGTGCTGCAGGCGAATGCCAATTCGTCGGACAAGCCGAAGCTCGAAAACGTCATCATCCGCAACGTGCCTGACGTCGGTGCCCGCCGTCTGCTCGTCGAGCAGGGTGATGCGGATATCGCCCGTGGTCTCTCTGCGGACCAGATCGAAGCGCTGAAGGACAAGAGCAGCATCAAGGTTCTCTCTGTTCCTTCCGCCCGCACCGATTATATCCTGCTCAACACCAAGGCGAACCCGACGCTCGGCAATCCGGCGTTCTGGGAAGCGGCACGCTATCTCGTCGACTATGACGGCATCGCCAAGAACCTCCTGCGCGGCCAGAGCAGCGTCCACCAGGCCTTCCTTCCGGTCGGCTTTCCGGGCGCCCTGACGGATACGCCGTTCAAGCTCGACCCTGAGAAGGCGAAGAAGATCCTGGCCGACGCTGGCATCAAGACGCCGTTCAAGATCGAATTCATCGTCTTTAACGATCAGCCCTATCTCTCGATCGCGCAGTCGCTTCAGTCGACCTTTGCGCAAGCCGGTATCACGCTGGACATCCAGCCGGGCGTGGCGAGCGACATCTATGCCCGTGGCCGCTCCGGCAAGTTCGAGATGACGCTGCGCTACTGGATCCCGGATTATTTCGATCCGCATTCCAACGCCAGCGCCTTCGCGATCAACAAGGACAACTCGACCAACACCGCGGCGAAATATGCCGGCTGGGTTATCCCGGAACTGACGGACGAGACGCTTTCTGCCGTCAAGGAACAGGATCCGGCAAAGCGCATCGCGCTCTATCAGGATCTACAGAAGAAGATCCAGGCGAGCTCGCCCTTCATCTTTACGCTTCAAGGCAACGATCCGGTCGTGCTAAGCGACAAGGTGAAGAACTATGCGCAAGGTCTGAACGCAGACCAAGTCTATTACGACAAGGTAGAAAAATAAGTGCCGCAAACGGCAACGAACAATAGTGCCGGCATGACCGACTCCCGTCAGCGAAACAGCTGGCGGGAGTTGTCTTTCATCTGGCCTCTTTTCAAGTGGTTCTGGTCATTCGCGCTGACCCTTTTCGGCCTGGCGCTGGTGACGTTCGCGATGACGCGGCTTTCGCCGATCGACCCGGCGCTGCAGCTCGTCGGCGATCACGCAAGCAAGTCCACCTACGAGCAGGCGCGCGTCGAGCTCGGGCTCGACCAGCCGCTGCCGCTGCAGTTCCTGCGCTATGTAGAGACGGCGCTATCGGGCAATTTCGGGCAGTCGATCTCCACGGGCCAACCCGTCGCCAAGGATATCGCCCGCACTTTTCCCGCAACGATCGAGCTCGCCACAGCAGCGATCGTCATCGGCGCGATTGTCGGTCTGTCGCTCGGCCTCGCCGCCGCGATGCGGCAGGGAACATGGGTGGATAGTCTGGCGCGCTTCGTTTCGCTCTTCGGCTATTCCGTGCCGATTTTCTGGCTGGGGCTGCTGATGCTGCTCCTGTTCTATGCCCGGCTGCATTGGGCGCCAGGACCCGGCCGGGCCGACGTCGTCTTTCAATTCACGGTCAAGCCAGTCACCGGCTTTGCGCTGATCGATACCTGGATGTCGGGCAAGGCGGGCGCCTTCCGCGATGCGCTGGCGCATCTCGTGCTGCCTGCGACGGTGCTTGCCTTCCATGCGCTTGCCGCCATTTCGCGGCTGACGCGCGCGGCCGTGCTCACCGAGCTCGGGCAGGAATATGTGACGACGGCGCGTGCCAAGGGCGCGAGCCTGCGCCGCATCGTCTTCGTCCATATCCTCCCCAATATTTCAGGGACGCTGCTGACGGTGATCGCGCTTTCCTATGCCAGCCTTCTCGAAGGCGCGGTGCTGACCGAAACCGTCTTTGCCTGGCCCGGCATCGGCCGCTATCTGACGACGGCGATGTTTTCCGGCGACATGCCGGCCATTCTCGGCGCCACGCTGATCGTCGGCGCCTCCTTCGTGCTGCTCAATGCGCTGACCGATCTCGGCGTCGCACGGCTGGAAGCGGGGAGGAAACGATGAGCGAGACCGTTCAGCCGCCGCTCGGCGGATCCGTCTTTCTGCAACGTCTGCTGCGCTCACCGGCCGCTGCCGTAGGATGTGTGGTCGTTACCGTTATCCTCGCGCTGGCGCTCTTCGCGCCCTGGATCGCACCCTACGATCCGAATCTGCAGGAAACGGCCAATCGGCTGATGCCGCCGGATGCGGTCCATTGGCTGGGCACCGACGGTTTCGGCCGGGATATTCTCTCACGCATCATCTACGGCGCGCGCCCGACACTGCTGCTCGTCCTCGTCGTCGTGCTGCTGATGGCGCCACTTGGGATACTCGTCGGTATTCTTGCGGGCTTCTTCGGCGGCATCATCGAGCGCGTGCTGATGCGGCTGACCGATATCGTCATGTCCTTCCCGCGCCTGCTGCTTGCCTTTGCCTTCGTCGCGATCATGGGGCCTGGGCTGATCAACGGGGCGCTGGCTCTCGCGCTGACGAGCTGGCCCGCCTATGCGCGCCAGGCCCGGGTCGAGACGGCAGCGCTGAGACGCAGCGACTATCTGGCCGCCGCCGAAATGGTCGGCATTCGCGGCATCAGGCTGCTCTGGGGGCATATCCTGCCGCTCGTGCTGCCTTCGGCGATCATCCGCCTGGCGCTCGATCTCTCGGGCATCATCCTTGCCGCCGCGGGCCTCGGCTTCCTTGGCCTCGGCGTGCGTCCGCCGACGGCGGAATGGGGCTCGATGGTTTCGGAGGGCACGCAGGTGATCTTCGACCAGTGGTGGGTGGCCGCCGTTCCAGGCATCGCCATCCTGATCACGTCCTTTGCCTTCAATCTGCTGGCCGACGGCCTGCGCGACATTCTGGATCCCCGCCATGACTGATCCCTTGCTTCAGGTCGAGGATCTGTCGATCTCCTTTCCATCGGCGAACGGACCGGTGCGGATCGTCGACGGCGTATCCTTCTCGGTCGGCCGCGAGGTCGTGGCACTCGTCGGAGAATCCGGTTCCGGCAAATCGATGACCGGCCGCGCCATCATGGGTCTGCTGCCCTCACGGGCACAGGTCGCGGCTGCGCGCCTCTCCTTCGACGGGCAGGATCTGACGGCCTTCCCCGAAAAGGCCTGGAACAGCCTGCGCGGCAGCGGCATGGGTCTGATCCTTCAGGATCCGAAATACTCGCTGAACCCGGCACACAGGATCGGCCGCCAGGTGGAGGAAGCCCTGCTTCTTCACACCAAGCTCTCGGCCGCCGAGCGCCGGGAGCGCGCACTCGACATGCTCGACAAGGTCGGCCTGCCGGATGTCGACCGTATCTATTCCAGCTATCCGGCGGCGCTGTCGGGTGGCATGGGGCAGCGCGTGATGATCGCTGCGATGCTGATCAACCGCCCGAAGCTTCTGATCGCCGACGAGCCGACGTCGGCGCTCGATCGCGGGCTGCAGGATCAGATTCTCACTCTGCTGCGCTCGCTGAGCGGGGAGCTTGGCATGGGCCTGCTGCTGATCAGCCACGACCTGCAGCAGGTGTCGCGCTACGCCGATCGTGTGATGGTGATGCGCCGCGGAAAGATCGACGAACAGATGGTGTCGGCCGATCTCGCAAATGCCAAGTCGGACTATACGCGTGCCCTCTGGGCCGCCCGTCCGTCGGCCGCGACTTACGGAACGAGATTGCCGGTCTATGGAGAGCAGCCATGAGCGCGCTGTCCGTCTCCAACCTCTCCGTCACCTTTCAGGGGCGCGACAAGGGCTTCACCGCGGTGCGGGATGTCAGCTTCGATGTCGGCGCGGGCGAGACCTTCGGGCTGATCGGTCCATCGGGTTGCGGCAAGACGACAGTGCTTCGCGCCATCGCCGGTCTCAACACCAACTGGCAGGGCTCGATTGCCGTTTCCGGTGAGCCGCTACAGCCAGGACGGAAGATCACCGGCGCGCTGCGCGCCAGCATCCAGATGGTGTTTCAGGATCCCTATTCCTCGCTTCACCCGCGCCATCGCATCTCCCGCATTCTCGGTGAGCCGCTGTCGCTGCGTGGCGAACGCGATGTCGAGGATCAGGTGCGGACCGCGCTTGAGCGGGTCGGTCTTCCGGCAGCCGTCGCAGGCCGCTATCCGCATCAGCTTTCTGGCGGTCAGCGCCAGCGCGTGGCAATCGCCCGGGCACTGCTTCTGAAGCCGAAGCTGCTGCTGCTCGACGAGCCGACTTCGGCGCTCGACGTTTCCGTACAGGCCGGAATTCTCAATCTGCTGAACGATCTCAAGTCATCCGAAGGCATGACATTCGTCCTCGTCAGCCACGATCCCGGCGTTGTCGCGCATATGTGCGACCGCGCCGTCATCATGGATGCCGGGCGTATTGCCCGCGCGATGGACCGGGCGCAGATCGCCGCATCCTGGAGCGATGCTGCGGCGGTTGCCGGGTAGTTTTCAATATGGATCGCGCCGGGGCGACTAGCCGCCCCGGCGCCATTGTGCTGGCGATCAGCCGATCGTCATCAGGCTGGCATTGCCGCCGGCCGCAGCCGTGTTGATCGATGTCGAGACTTCCTCGGCCAGCCAGTTCAGGCAATAGGCCTCGATATCGCTCTCGATCTCCGCCGTCGTTGCCGACTGCACCAGAACCAGAGGGCCGTCGAGCGCGGCGATCGCCTTGTTGACCGTGAGAATCCGCTCGGCATCGCCTTCGACGAGAGCCGAGGCGAAGGGGCCATCCTTGTTCCAGTCCGAGGTCCAGCTGATACGATGCGCGACGCTGGCCGGCAGGTCTTTCAGCGCTTGGCGAAGGCCCGAAACTTCGTCGATGACGAGCTGGTTGCCGGTCGCGAGACCCGCGGCGATCTGCCGGTAAAGCCCGCGTTCGCTGGACGGGGCGAGAAGCACGCGGCCGCGCGGATGGAGGGCGTAGAGATTGCGCTCGCCGACCGGGCCGACGAGCTCCTTCTGCAGGCCGACGGCCGAGAGGCTGCCGAGCTCACGCGCAGCTTCGGCATCGTCCGCCTTGCCCTTGCCCGAAAGCCAGACGGCGAAATCGGCAAGCGCCGGATCGGTGTGGACGGAGCTGTGCTGCGGCGGCACCGGCGCCTTCTGCACGAGGCGGCCGATATAAAGCGGACCACCCGCCTTCGGACCGGTGCCGGAAAGGCCGCGGCCGCCGAAGGGCTGAACGCCGACGACGGCGCCGATGATGTTGCGGTTCACATAGAGATTGCCTGCCTGCACCCGGCTCGTCACATGCGCGATCGTCTCGTCGAGGCGCGTATGCAGGCCGAAGGTCAGGCCATAGCCGGAGCCGTTGATATCGTCGATGAGACGATCGAGATCGGCGCGGCGATAGCGGATGATGTGAAGCACCGGCCCGAACACTTCCTTCTCAAGATCGGAGAGCTTCTTCAGTTCGATGATCGTCGGCGGTACGAAGGTGCCGAGGTTGGCCGTCTCGGGAAGCGGCAGCTGCTCGACCTTGCAGCCGAGCGCCTTCATCTTCTCGATATGGCCGTCGATACCGGCCTTCGCCGTCGCTGTGATGACTGGGCCAACATCGACGCTCAACCGGTCGGTGCGGCCGATCGACAGCTCCTGCAATGCGCCCTTCAGCATGGTGAGCGTGCGGTCGGCAATATCGTCCTGCAGGCAGAGGACGCGAAGCGCCGAGCAGCGCTGTCCGGCGCTGTCAAAGGCCGAGGCGATAACGTCGCCGACGACCTGCTCGGCGAGAGCCGAGGAATCGACGATCATGCCGTTCTGGCCGCCGGTTTCGGCAATTAGCGGGATCGGCTTGCCCGAGTTCGAAAGCCGGTTTGCGAGCTGCGCCTGGATGAGGCGGGCAACGCCGGTGGAGCCGGTGAACATGACGCCAGCCGTTTCCGGCGCGTCGATCAGCGCGGCACCGAGCGGGCCGTCGCCGGGCGTGAACTGCAGGGCATGACGGGGGATGCCTGCTTCGTGCAGGATCTTGACGCTTTCGAAAGCGACGATCGGCGTGACGCCGGCCGGCTTTGCGATGACCGAGTTACCCGCGACGAGGGCCGCGGCGACCTGGCCGGTGAAGATCGCCAGCGGGAAGTTCCACGGGCTGATGCAGACGGTCGGGCCGAGCGGGGCGTGCGAGGGGCCGAGCGTGCGACGGGCCTGCTCGGCGTAATAGCGAAGGAAGTCGATCGCTTCACGCACTTCGCCGATCGAATTCGCCGCCGACTTGCCGGCTTCCCGCATGATCACGCCCATCAGCGTTTCGATGCGCGACTGCATGATATCGGCTGCGCGATCGAGGCAGGCTGCGCGGTCGGCCGGGGAGACCTGGGCCCATTCGGTGGCGCCGATCGCCGCAAGCTTGGCGATCTTCGCAACGGCTGCCGGTTCGACCTCGGTCACCTCGCCGACTGCATCGCCGTGATCGGCGGGGTTCAGGATCGGGCGCGTCACACCCTGCGTGTCGCCGTCGGCCAAAAGCGGCAAGGCATGCCAGGTCATCCCGACGGTCTTCGAAAGGTTGCCGCCCAGGCGCGCCAGTTCCGCCTCGTTTGCCAGGTCGATACCGGCGGAATTACGACGTTCCGCGCCGTAGAGATTGTCGGGCAGGGAGATCAGATCATGCGGCTTGCCGGGCGGCGTCATCGCCTCGACGAGGTCGACCGGATCCGCCGTCAGGTCGTCGACCGAGACCTTCGGGTCGGAAATGCGGTTGACGAAGGAGGAGTTTGCGCCGTTTTCGAGAAGGCGGCGCACCAGATAGGCGAGCAGCGTTTCATGCGTGCCGACAGGTGCATAGATGCGGCAGGGGCGGTCGAGCTTGTCCTTGCCGACGACTTCGTCATAGAGCGGTTCGCCCATGCCATGCAGGCACTGGAACTCGTATTTGCCGACCTGGAAGTCATTGCCGGCCAGATGATAGATCGTTGCCAGCGTCTGGGCGTTGTGCGTCGCAAATTGCGGGAAGACCGCATCGGTGGCCGCAAGCAGCTTGCAGGCGCAGGCGACATAGGCGACGTCGGTGTGGATCTTGCGCGTATAGACCGGGAAATCCGAGAGACCATCGAGCTGCGAGCGCTTGATCTCGGCATCCCAATAGGCGCCCTTCACCAGACGCACCATCATCCGGCGGCCGGAGCGGCGCGACAGGTCGATAATATAGTCGATCACGAAGGGGCAGCGCTTGCCATATCCCTGGACGACGAAACCAAGGCCGTTCCAGCCCTTCAGCGCCGGATCGAAGCTGAGCTCTTCCAGGAGATCGAGCGAGAGCTCCAGGCGGTCTGCTTCTTCGGCGTCGATGTTCAGGCCGATATCATAGGTGCGGGCGAGCAATGCCAGCTTCTGAACGCGCGGAAGCAGCTCTTCCATGACGCGCTTCGACTGTGCGCGCACATAGCGCGGATGCAGCGCCGAGAGCTTGATGGAGATGCCGGGGCCTTCGTAGATGCCGCGGCCGGCGGCCGCCTTGCCGATGGCGTTGATGGCGTTCTCGTAGTCGCGATAGTAGCGCTCGGCATCCTTCGCCGTGGTCGCGGCTTCGCCCAGCATGTCGTAGGAATAGCGGAAGCCGCGGGCCTCCAGCGGGCGGGCGCGCTTCAGCGCCTCGTCGATGGTCTCGCCGGTGACGAACTGCTCGCCCATCATGCGCATCGCCATGTCGACGCCGCGGCGGATCACCGGTTCGCCGCAGCGGGCGATCAGACGGGTGAGCGCCGCCGCCAGACTGCGGTCGTTGACCGTGGAGGTCAGCTTGCCGGTGACGACGAGGCCCCAGGTCGCGGCATTGACGAACAGCGAGCGACCGCCGCCGACGTGGGACTTCCAGTCGCCTTCGGAAATCTTGTCGCGGATCAGCGCATCGCGGGTAGCCGTGTCGGGGATGCGCAGCAGCGCTTCGGCAAGGCACATGAGGGCGACGCCCTCCTGGCTCGACAGCGAATATTCCTGAACCAGCCCTTCGACGCCGGTGCCCTTGTGCTTGGCGCGCAGCGCCTCGATCAGCTTGCGCGCCGTGCCGCGGATCGTCGTCTTCAGATCGTGGGGAACCTTGGCGGCCGCGACCAGCGGCGGCAGGCACTCGGTCTCAGGACGCCGGTAGGCCGCGGTGATCGCCTTGCGAAGCTCCGACTGCTCGCGGATCGGCGGGGCAAACTGGGCAAAGGGCGAATTCGGGTTCGATCCGGAGGCGTTGTCGGCGACGTCTTTGAGCATGGAAGGTCCTAGCGGCGAAAGTTGTTGAACGTCCAAAAGCCGGCGCCTTCGGGCTTCTCCAAAGCCCTCCGTCACCAGCAAGCGCAGCATAACATGACCGGTTCAGGTCGATCTAACTTGCTTTCGGCGTCATCCAGTGGCAATCGTCTATTCTAGTCCCATTCGAGAAGGCGTCATGACTAGAGAAGCGGCAAATTTTAGTGAACTTGACCAGTTCGACAAGAAGATACTGGAGGCCCTCTCGGAAGACGGCCGAATGTCCATTACGGACCTTGCTGCCCGCGTCGGCCTGTCGAATACACCCTGCCAGATTCGCTTCAAGCGCTTGCTGGCGGAAGGCTATATCGAAGGTTTCAGGGCGGTGCTCAATCCTGCCAAGATGGAACTCGATCACGTCGCCTTTGTCGAGGTCAAACTCTCGAATACCACCGAAGGCGCGCTGAAGAGCTTCAACGATGCGGTCAAGAAGATCAAGGAGGTCGAGCAGTGCCACATGATCGCAGGCCGCTTCGACTATCTGCTGAAGGTCCGCACCCGCGACATCGCCAAATACCGCCGTGTCCTCGGCGAAAAGATCTCGACGCTGCCGCATGTCGCGAGCACCTCGACCAACCCGGCCATGGAAACCGTCAAGGACGGCTGGGACCAAACTCACCTGTGATCGGCTCTGAAGGCTCTTGAGGCGCCGCTCTCATGTGCCCTGCTGGCTGCCTTCCAGCACCTTCGCGATCTCTTCGCCGCTTGCCCGGATGTGCTTGCTGAGGGCCGACGTTGCGACAGCGATGTCGCGCGTGCGGCAGGCTTCCAGAAGTCCGCGATGTTCCTCATCGGCGCGGCGCCGGTAATCCAGTGCGCCGACGTGAACATTCGAATATCGCGCCAGCGCCACATACTGGCCGGCAATCAGCGTCTTCAGGCGCGGCGATGCCGTGCCAGCGTAGAGGCTGTTGTGGAACTGCTCGTTCAGCGCCGTCCACTTCGCCGCATCCTGGCATGCCTCCATCCGGTCGAGTATCGCTTCGGCCTCCTCGAACTGGCGGTCAGTGAGGAGGGGTAGCGACAGGCTGAGGGCAAGCGTTTCCAGCGCCGAGCGGATCTGGTCGATCTCGCGGACTTCTGCAGGCAGCAGCTCGGCAACAACGGCGCCGCGGTGAGGCGCCGACAGCACCAGCCCCTCGGCTTCCAGCTGCCGCAGCGCCTCGCGGATCGGCATCCGGCTTACCCCGAAAACCTTTGCGAGCTCTTCCTGGCGAAGCGGGGAGTCGGCCTTGATCGCCCCTTCCAGAATCGCTTCGCGGAGGCCTTCGACGGCGATTTCCATCGCGGTCTTGAAGCGGGCGCGGGGTCGTGCGGCAATCTCGGCAAGGGTTGGCATTGGCTCGTATGTCGCCTCGGTCGGTGTCCGGATGGGTCTGTCTAACAATTTTCAAAAACGTTCTTGACACGCTCCGGCTACACCGTCAACATTGGATCCAATGTATCCGATTGTGGATTTTTAAGGAGATTGCCAGTGGAAAATTCGTCTAGAAAGCCTTCGGTTGCCGCCATCCAGGGCCGCATCTCCGACCGTAGCCCCGGTGGCATGATCGGCGCCGGCTTGCTGGCGAAGGCGCTGGAGCGCGAGCTTGGTGTTCCGGCTGCGCTGCACGGCACGCCGTCGAAGCCACTGGACGATCACTGGACTTTCGCGCTCGAACAGGCGCGGCCGCTGATCGCCAAGGCCGCTGCCCATATCGAGGACGGCCTCCTGGGCAACAAGTTTCCGATCCTGTGCCTCGGCGAGTGCGCCACCAGCCTCGGGACGATCCCCGTCGTTCACCGCCTGCACCCGGATGCGCGGATCGTCTGGTTCGACGCGCATGGCGATTTCAATACGCCGGAGACCACCACCACGCGCTATCTCGGCGGCATCACGCTGACCGGCGCGAGCGGCTACTGGCATACCGGTTTCGGCACGGAGATGCGCCCGGATCAGTTCGTGCTGGTGGGTGCCCGCGATCTCGATCCGCCCGAAGAAGAACTGCTGCGCGAAGCCGGCGCGACGATCATCCCGCCGGGTCCGGGTCTCATCGAGAAGCTGCAGAAGGCCATCGGTTCGCATCCGATCTGGGTTCATATCGATTGCGACGTCATGGATCCCTCGACCTTCCCGACCGAATACGTCGTTCCGGGCGGCCTCCAGCCGTCGGAACTGCGCGAGGCGCTTTCGGCGATCGGCGCGAGCAACCGCGTTCTTGGTCTCGAAGTGGCCGAGTTCGAGGCGCCGGAGAGCATCGACGCGCGCCAGGCGGCCGTCGCGACGGCGCTCGATGTTATCGAGCCCCTGATCTCCGCCTTCCGTCCGCAGGCTTGAAGCCATGTACATCCCCGATGAATACCGGTGTTCCGATCGCCAGAAGCTCGGACAGGTCATCCGCGACAACGGCTTCGGCACGCTGGTTACGGGTGGCGGGAGCGGGCTGTTTGCGACGCAGATCCCGTTCCTTGTCCTGTCGGAGGGGCCGCCTGATACGCTGATCCTGGAATCGCATCTCGCCAAGGCCAATCTGCAATGGAGCGCTTCCGATGCGGACAAGCCGGCGATGGCGATCTTCAACGGTCCCCACGCCTATATCTCGCCGACATGGTACGGCGTGCGCCCCTTTGTCCCGACCTGGAACTACGTGACGGTACAGGCGACCGGCAAGATCGAATGGATCCACGACGTCGGTGAGATCATCGGCGTCCTGATGCGCACGGTTCACTACTTCGAGGACCAGTATCAGACGGCTTGGGATCCGGGCCCGTCCGCTGAATATATCGACCGCATCGCGTCTGGGGTCGTTGCCTTCCGCATGGAAGTCACCGCCCTCGAAGGCGCCTTCAAGCTCGGGCAGGACAAGGCGCCCGAGCTGCAGGACAGGGTCATCTCAAATCTCAAGGCGTCCGGATCGACTGCGGCGGAGGGGGTCGCCCAGTTGATGGCGTCGGAGAACAATCGTCCGTTCTAAGGCGCTGCGCCTTGAACGCATCCACGGGAGGTTAAACTACATGCGAAACTATATCGTTCTCGCCGCAATGCTCGGCCTGATCGCGTCGCCGGTCGTGGCGCAGGAGTGCAAGGAAATCCGCTTCGGAACCGATGCCGGATTTGCACCCTTCGCGTTTCGTGACGAGAGCGGCGAGCCCAAGGGCTTCGAGATCGACCTCATCAAGGCGATCTGCACCCAGCAGAACGCGACCTGCAGCTTCGTGATCAATGACTTCGACGCTCTGATCCCGAGCCTGGTGACGAGCCGTATCGACGCGATCTCGGCGGCGATGTCGATCACCGACGAGCGCAAGAAGCAGATCGCGTTCAGCCAGTCCTACGCCAATCCGCCGGCGCGCTTCGTCGGGCAGAAGGATGCCGAGTTCCAGCTGACGAAGGAATTCCTGTCCGGAAAGACCGTCGGCGTGCTGCGCGGCCAGACCGGCGAAACCTACATGAAGAAGTCCTTCGGCGATGCAGTGACGCTGCAGCTCTACGACAGCCAGGACAGCATGACCCAGGACCTGGCGACAGGCCGTCTCGACTTTGCCCTGAACGATGCCCCTGGCCTTTCTGAAGGCTTCCTGAAACTCGCCGGCGGTGAAGACTACGCCTTCGTCGGACCGGAACTGCACGACAAGCTCTTCGGAGACGGCTACGGCTTTGGCCTGCGCAAGGACGACGAATGCCGCCTGCGTGTCATTAATGACGGCCTGGCCGCCATCCGCAAAGACGGCACGTACGACAAGGTCCGGCAGCACTGGTTTGCCTATAACATCGAATAGGCCAGAACGTCGTGGTTGATATCCTCAAATATGCGCCGCTGCTTGCAGACGGTGCATTGGTAACGGTCAAGGTTTCGGTGACGAGTCTCGTCATCGGAACCGGCCTGGGCGTCGCGGCGGCAATTGCGGCCGTGTCGAACAATATCTGGCTGAAGCGCCTCGTCGGTGCCTATGCCGGCATCGTCAGAAGCTTTCCGGAACTGCTGATCATCTTCGTGCTGTTCTACGGCGGCACGGTTGCGCTCAGCCGCCTCTTCGGCGGCCACGTCGAGATCAGTGCTTTCTGGGCCGGCTCTGCTGCGCTTTCCATTGTCTTCGGCGCCTATGCCTCGGAGATCTTCCGCGGCGCGATCTCATCCATTCCCCGCGGCCAGTTCGAAGCGGCACAGATTCTCGGGCTCAGCAAAGCGCAACTCTGGAAAAGCATCCTGCTGCCGCAGGTCGCCTATCGCGCCTTGCCGGGTATTGGAAACCAGTGGCTGATCCTTCTGAAGGACAGCTCTCTCGTCTCCATCGTCGGCATCGAGGACGTGATGCGCAGTGCGGCAGTGGCGGGCAACGCGACGCGCAGCCCGTTGACCTTCTATCTGGTCGCCGCCGCCATCTATCTCGTGATCACCGCGATATCGGTGCTGTCGATCGCCCTTCTCGAGCGATCCGTCAAAGCACGCTTCGTCTAGGGGATGCAGATGAACTTCGACATTTTCGCTTCCACATTCATGCCGCTCCTGGCAGCCTTCGGAACGACGATCGCGCTGACGATTTTCGGCTTCACGTTCGGCCAGATCCTCGGATTGCCTGTCGGCATCGCACTCAGCTCAAATTCGACCATCGCCAAGACGCTGGCCCGCATCTACACCTTCGTCTGGCGCGGCACTCCGCTGCTGGTGCAGCTGCTGATCATCTACTACGGCCTTCCAAGGCTGACCTTCCTCAAGGGGACTGTCATATGGCCGTTCCTGATCGCTCCGCTGGTCTGTGCGACGATCGGCATCGCGCTGAATTCCGCGGCCTATACCGGCGCCCTCGTCGGTGGTGGCATCCAGCGCGTTGCGGCGGGACAACGCGAGGCCGCGCAGACACTCGGTTTCAGCAAATGGCAGACGCTGCGTTACATCATTCTGCCGCAGGCCTACCGCTCCATCTTTCCGGCGATCGGCAACGAATTCATCCTCGTCATGAAGGCCAGCACGCTCGCCAGCGCGATCGCGGTGATGGATGTCACGGGCGCCGCCCGCTCGATCGTTGCGCAGACCTACGCGCCTTTCCAGGTCTTTGCCGTCGCCGGCCTTCTCTATTTCGTGTTCGGCTCGATTGCCGGACAGGTTTTCCGTTTCCTCGAAGCGCGCAGGCTCGGTCCCATCGGCCCCGGTGCGGCAAGCGCTTCATAATAAGCCCTATTGGGAGGCAAGATCATGAGCCCTGCAGCTCGGCAAGCAACCGATGCGCCCGTCGTCACCGTGCGCGACGTCAACAAGAAGTTCGGCACGTTCGATGCACTGTCCGATATCAATGTCGAGCTTGGCAAGGGCGAAAAGCTCGTCATCTGCGGGCCTTCTGGATCGGGCAAGTCGACCTTGATCCGCTGCATCGCAGGACTTGAAAAGCGGGTCTCTGGCGAGATTTCGATCGCTGGGCGCCGGTTGGACAGCGACTGTGCGAATGCCAGCGTTCTGGCCGGCGTGATCGGAATGGTCTTCCAGCAGTTCAACCTGTTTCCGCACCTGACCGTCCTCGAAAACCTGACTCTGGCACCGCGCAAGGTTCTGAAGACCAGCAAGACCGAGGCCGATGCATTGGCCCGCAAGATGCTTGAGCGCGTGCATCTTTCAGCTCATGGCGGCAAATATCCGGGGCAGCTTTCCGGCGGGCAGCAACAGCGCGTGGCGATCGCCCGCGCGCTTTGCATGAAGCCCCAGGTTCTGCTCTTCGACGAACCGACGTCGGCACTCGATCCAGAAATGGTTCACGAGGTTCTCGACGTCATGGCGTCGCTGGCGTCGGAGGGAATGACGATGATCGTGGTGACCCACGAAATGAGCTTCGCACGAAGCTTTGCCGATCGCGTCCTCTTCCTGGAAAGCGGCAAGATCGTCGAGGCGGCGTCTGCCGCCACCTTCTTCAGCGCCCCGAGCCATGAGCGCTCGAAAGCCTTCCTGCGCAAGTCCTTCCCGGGGATGGTTCATCAATGACCGGCATCGGTTCCAACACGAATTCCGCGCCGCGGGCGAGCGTGCTTCTGGTCGGCTGCGGCAACATGGGCTTCGCCTTTCTGAAGCGATGGCTCGATCGCCGTGATGCTACGGGCAATGACTATCACGTCGTCGAGCCCAACGCGGATCTCGCTGAGCGCGCCAAACAGGCCGGAGCGACGGTTTATGCCGGGGCATCGAAACTGCCGGAGGGTTTCGACCCCATCGCGGTCTTCTTCGCCGTGAAGCCGGATATGCTGGCCGCCGTAGCGCCACCTTACAGCGTGATGCGGTCTGCCGTCTTCGTCAGCTTTGCAGCCGGCGTCCCCGTCGCCTTCTTCGAGGAATGCCTCGGGCCTCGGCCGATCGTCCGCGCCATGCCGAATATTCCTGTTGTTGCCGGATGCGGGACGACGGTGTCGTTCTCGAACTCATTCGTCACGCCCGGGCAGAAGGCTGTGGTGCAGGACCTGCTGGCGCTCGGCGGTTTTTCGCATGCGGTCGACCGCGAAGAGCTGATCGACGTGGCAACGGCGGTCTCCGGATCCGGCCCTGCCTACATCTTCCTTATCGTCGATCTCATCGCCGAAGTTGCGATGCAGCTCGGGCTCTCCGAAGAGCTTGCCTTCGCGATGACGAAGGAGATGGTCGTCGGTGCCGGGGAACTCGCGCTGAAGGAGCCCGGCAGTCTTGCAGGGCTGCGCAAGCAGGTGACGAGCCGCGGCGGGACGACCGAAGCCGCGCTCGCCGTGCTCAACGGCGGCAACCGGCTTGCCGATGTCCTGCGCGAAGCGGTGACTGCCGCCCACACGCGCGCCCTGGAATTGCGACCGGCATCGGCCGCTTCTTCATGAGGCGGTCCACCCTGCCGACGATTGCTGGGGAATCGCCAGCAGGGAATGCCGGTTTGGGCTGATTAAGGCGGGAGGCGAAGTGGTCTACCAGTGGGGTCATTCAGCCCCTGAGGACACAACCCATGAAAACCTGGTTCATCACCGGAGCATCGCGCGGCTTCGGATCGCTCTTCGTCAAGGAAGCGATTGAGCGCGGAGACAATGTCGTCGCCACGGCGCGCGATCCGAAGGCCATTCTCGATCGCTTCGGCGAGCGCCCGAACCTTCTGGCCGTCAAGCTCGACGTCACCGATGAAGAGCAGGCGAAGAACGCGGTCGCGCAGGCCGTTTCGCGGTTCGGCCGTATCGACGTGGTGGTCAACAATGCCGGTTTCGGTGTGATCGGCGCCATCGAGGAAATCTCGGGCAAGGAGGTCGAGGCCGTCTATCGTACCAATGTCTTCGGCGTGCTTGCCGTCACGCGTGCGGTGCTGCCGCAGCTGCGCCGGCAGCGCGCCGGCCATATCCTGAACGTGTCGTCGATCGGCGGATATCGCAGCTGGGCGGCCTGGGGCGTCTACGCTTCGACCAAGTTTGCAGTCGAGGCGATCAGCGAGGCGTTGGCGATGGAACTCAAGCCGCTCGGTATCAACGTCACGATCGTCGAGCCCGGCTATTTCCGCGCCGACTTCCTCGACGCGCAGTCGCTGACGACCACCGAAAGCACGATTGCAGATTATGCCGAAACCGTCGGCGAAATCCGCAAGCTTGCGGCCTCGCTGAACCACAACCAGCCGGGAAATCCGGCGTTGCTGGCCAAGGCGCTGCTGACGATTGTCGATGCCCCGAACCCGCCGCTGCGCATTCCCTTCGGTTCCGATACCGTCGCGGCGATCGAAGCGAAGCATCAGCAGGTGAGCGCCGAGCTCGAGAGCTGGCGGGCGCTATCGGTTTCCACGGACTTCGCCGCCTCGCAATCTTAGTGCCGGCGCTGCCTCAGGCATGCCTCGATCTGCGCTGGACCTCCTTGATGATATCGACGAAGGCGCGCAGGCCGGGCGGAACCAGGCGATGGCTTGGATAATAGAGGCACTGCCCGGCAAAGGGCGGTGTCCAATCCGTGAGTACGGCGACGAGTTCGCCCTTTGCCAGGGCTTCCCGGGCGATGTCGGCCGATACATAGGCGATGCCGACGCCCTGGATCGCTGCGCGCACCATCAATCCCATATGGTCGATGGTCACCGGCCCCGGCACGTCGATCTTCAGCGAATGCTCATGCCGCTCGAATTCCCAGCGGTACATCTTGCCGCTCGGAAGGCGAAAGCGCACGCAGCGATGATTGTGCAGGTCGTCGGGGGTGCGGGGCACGCCGAATGTCTCGAGATAGGCCGGAGACGCCACCACGAGGAACTGCCCTTCGGTACCGAAGGGCACCGCGATCATGTCCTGCGGCACCGCTTCGGCAAGCCGGACCCCGGCATCGAAACCATCCGCCACGATATCCACCAGCTTGCCTTCGGTGACGAGGTCCAGATGCACGTCCGGATAGCGCTCGACGAATGTCGGAACGATCTCCTGCATCATCATCTGCGTCGCCGATTCCGACGCGTTGATCCGCAGGTTTCCCGAGGGGCGCGAGCTGAACGTATCGACATCGGCGAGTGCGGCATCGAGTTCGCTGAGGACCGGCATGAGGCTGCGGAACAATCTGGTTCCCGCCTGGGTCGGCGCGACGCTGCGCGTCGTGCGGTTGAACAGGCGCACTGCCAGCCGCTCCTCCAGTCCACGCATCATGTGGCTGAGGGTCGATGGCGACATGGCGAGCTCGTCGGCCGCGGCGCGAAAGCTCGCATGACGAACGATCGTCGTGAATGCCGTGAGTTCGGTGAGGGTCGCTCGCTTGCTATTCATGGGGAAAAGCCAGTATCCCATGCAGATACTGTTGCATAGACCCAGTAATCACCCCTCACTAAGTTTCCTTTCACAGCAATGCGGATCCCACGGCAGCGGTGCCGCGCATTGCGTCGACGGGATCTTCAACAACGGGGGTATCGCCTATGTCGAACTACTTCGCTCGAACCATGGCTGCCAGCGCGCTGGTGGCACTGATGGGGCTCGCTCCGGCAGCCGCTACCGAACCGGCAAAGACTTCAGCGGTGCAGACAAGGAACCTGGATATGGAAACGAAGAACAAGGCAACGGTCGAAGCCGTCCTCACGGCCTGGAAGAACGGCGATGGCGGCGCCCTGCAGCCGCTGTTGTCCGATGACATCGAATGGACGATAACCGGCAACTCGGCGGCCTCAGGCACCACGAAGGGCCGGGCCGAGCTGATGCAGAAGGTGCTTGGCCCCTTCGGCGCCCGCTTCAACAAATCGAGCGACCGCTTCCGGCCAACCAAGATCTACGGCGTCTATGCCGACGGCGACATGGTCACCGCCTATTTCGACGGCGCCGGCACCGCCAATAACGGCTTCTCCTACAAGAACAGCTATGTCTGGCTGCTGACCCTGAAGGACGGCAAGGTGGTGAAGGCAACGGCATTCTTCGACAGCATCGCTTTCAACGAGCTCTGGGACAAGGTCGAGCCGGCGCAGAACTGAGGCATGTCTCTGGTGAACTCGGCTGCGGATTGCGGCCGGGTTTCGCTGGCGACGACTATCTGGTCCTTATCCGCCATTTGGACAAGGCTTAGCATCGTTCAAAGCAGGATCGAGTTTACCGGCTTCGGCAGTTCTGGCAGGTCCTTTTCGCCGAGTGCTTCGCGCAGCGAAAGCTCGATGGCCTTGGCGATTGCGGCGATCGGCAGGTCGTTCGGCAGGGTGCCGAAGGGTTCTTCGAGCTCTTCGCTCAGCGCATCCAAGCCAAAGAACGTGTAGGCGACGACGCCGGCGGCGAGGGGTGTGACGTAACCGAGCACGTCGGCGAAGCCGAAGGGCAGCATGAAGCAGAAGAGATAGGCTGTGCGGTGGAGCAGCAGCATGTAGCCGAAGGGCACCGGCGTGTTGCGCAGCCGCTCGCAGGCGGTCAGCACGCCGTTCATTTCGCTGACGGTGCGGTCGAGCAGCGTGAATTCGATATCGCTGATCCGCCCGGCATGGCGCTCGGCGGCGAGCAGGCCGCCCATCAGCCGCAGCAGATAATCCGGCTTGTTTCGCTGCTTGCTAAGTTCGGCGGCCTCGTCGGGGGTCAGCCGTGTCGAGCCGGCCGGTTCCGCGCTGGTACGCAGGTGGCGCACGAGCTCTGCGGCGAATTCGATATTCAGATTGAGAAGATGCTGGCGCAGCTTGCTGCCCTTGCTTCCGGCGAGCAGCAGGCTCTGCCTTGCGAAATCGCGGCTGACGGCAAGGAGGTGGCCCCAGAGCTTGCGGGCCTCCCACCAGCGGTCGTAGCAGGCGCTGTTGCGAAAGCCGAGAAACACCGACAGCGAAATGCCGATCAGCGCGAAGGGGGCGCCGATCACGGAGGGAATGATGCCCGGGTCGTTGTTGTGCCCCCAGACGATCACCGCCGACAGCAGCATGACCGCCAGGACCTGCGGATAGATGCGCTCGATCACCGATCCCCGGAAGATGAAGAACAGGACGAGGAAACTTGGCTTGTCACGAACAATCATCGGCGGATCGGGTCCAACGCGGGGTCTGGTGATTTCCCCTACGACGCGCTTTTCCGTCTCGCAAGGGACAAAAGGGCGCGGCCGCGCGACTGCTCGCGCTTCGAAAAACATGCGCAGGCGCCGTTGGTTCACATTTTGGTGTGATCACCGCGACGTGTGTAACAAACGGCAGGCTTCTCACGTAGATGCAGGCAGCGCTATATTCAGGAAAATATAGCGCGATGGAATAAGAACGCCCTCCAGCGTGTCTTATGTCTCGTTTGGCAGACCAGGTGAGGAGACTGAAACCATGGTCAGAAGACGTCATGTCCTTTTTGGCGCCGGGCTTGGCGCCCTTGCGCTCCGCTTCGGCTTTTCGGCCCGGCCGGCCGAAGCCGCCCAAGATTTTCCGCTGACCCATACGGATGCGGAGTGGCAGAAGCTGCTCACTGCCGACCAGTATCAGGTCCTCCGCAAGGAGGGGACGGAATATCCGTTCACCAGCCCGCTTCTCAACGAGCATGGGAAAGGCAAGTTTGCCTGCGCCGGCTGCGATCAGGATGCGTTCTCGTCCGATACGAAATTCGAGAGCGGAACCGGCTGGCCGAGCTTCTGGGCGCCGCTCGACGGCGCGGTCGGCACGACGAGAGACAGCTCGATGGGCATGGTCCGCACCGAGGTTCACTGCAGCCGCTGCGGTGGCCATCTCGGCCATGTCTTCGAAGACGGACCGAAGCCGACCGGGCTGCGCTACTGCATGAATGGCGTCGCCATGACATTCCATAGGGCTTCGGCCTGATCGACCAGAGACAGTACCATGATCCTTTTCGTTCTTGCCTATCTCGGCGGCGTGCTGACGATCGTCAGTCCCTGCATTCTGCCCGTGCTTCCCTTCGTCTTCGCCCGCGCTGGGCAGCCCTTCATGCGCAGCACCCTGCCGATGCTCATCGGGATGGCGGCGACCTTCGCGGCGGTCGCGACACTTGCCGCCCTCGGAGGCGGCTGGGCGGTGCAGGCGAACGAGTATGGCCGCTATGCCGCGCTGGCCCTGCTTGCCGTCTTCGGCATCATCCTGTTGTTTCCCGCTTTGTCGGATCATCTGACGCGGCCGCTGGTTTCGCTCGGCGCGCGTCTGTCGCAGTCCGCCGACAAGGGAGCCCGCGCCGGCGGCTCCAGCGTCGTCGCCTCGCTGCTTCTCGGCGTTGCCACAGGCCTGCTCTGGGCGCCTTGTGCGGGACCGGTTCTCGGCCTCATCCTGACCGGGGCGGCACTTCAGGGTGCCAGCGTCGGCACCACGCTTCTGCTGCTTGCCTATGCGCTCGGCGCTGCGACCTCGCTTGCGCTGGCGCTCCTCGTCGGCGGCAAGGTCTATCAGACGATGAAGCGGTCGCTCGGCGTCGGCGAATGGCTGCGCCGCGGGGTCGGTGTGGCGGTTCTCGTTGCCGTCGCCGCAATCGGCCTCGGGCTCGATACCGGCTTCCTGACACAGGCGTCGGTTGCCAGCACCGCATCGCTGGAGCAGGGACTGATTGACAAGTTGCAGCCGCAGAAACCGTCTTCCGTCGTGATGAACGGCAATGATGGCGGCGCGATGATGATGATGAGTGGCGGCAGCAACCAGATGATGATGAGCGGCGCCAACACGATGATGCAGGCAAAACCTCAAGCGGCCGCGGACACATTGCCGGTTGAAGGCAAGATGCCGCCGCTCGATGGTGCCATCCAATGGCTGAACTCGCCGCCGCTTTCGGCTGAAGCGCTGAAGGGCAAGGTGGTGCTCGTCGATTTCTGGACCTATTCCTGCATCAACTGCATCCGCGCCATTCCCTATGTCAAAGCCTGGGCGGAAAAGTACAAGGATCAGGGGCTGGTGGTGATCGGCGTTCATGCGCCGGAATTCGCCTTCGAGAAGAATGTCGACAACGTCAAGAAGGCGATCGGCGATCTCGGCATTGCCTACCCCGTTGCCATCGACAACGACTATGCCATCTGGCGCGCCTTCGACAATCAATACTGGCCGGCGCATTACTTCATCGATGCCGAAGGCCGCATACGCCATCACCATTTCGGCGAGGGCGAATATGACCAGTCCGAGCGGGTGATCCAAGAGCTGCTCGCCGAGGCCGGAAAGCAGAATGTCGCGGGCGGCATCGTCGATGTGAAGGCGACCGGCACGGAGGCGGCCTCGAACCAGAACGACGTGCAGTCTCCCGAAACTTATGTCGGCTGGCAGCGCTCGGAGAATTTCGTCGATACCAAGGGTACCGTCAACGATGCGCCGCATGTCTATAGCGCGGCGGAGCCGAAGCTCAACGAATGGGGCCTAACGGGCAACTGGACGGTCGGGGCCGAAAATGCCGGGCTCAACGACAAGGATGGCAGCATCTATTACCGCTTCCATGCCCGCGACCTGCATCTCGTTCTCGGTCCGAATGCGGACGGAAAGCCGATCCGCTTCAAGGTCACGGTCGATGGCAAGCCGCCGGGGGATAGCCATGGTGTCGATACCGATGCCGACGGCAACGGCACGGTGACCGGCCAAAGGCTCTACCAGCTGGTGCGCGAGGCCGGCCCGGTCGGCGACCACACGTTCGAGATCCATTTCCTCGATCCCGGCGTGCAGGCCTACGCCTTCACCTTCGGTTGAGGGGATCGCCACGCGCATTGGACGTCTTGCCGCAACGCGCCGCAAGGCGTCCATGAAACCTTTTGATTTTTGCGCCGTTGTCGGCTCATGGCCGAAGCTCAATTGAAACCGAAATCGGTCGATGGCACCAAACCGGAAGGTGCCGCGAAGTCGCACCAAGGGGAGGGATCGACTGTTGAGGCCCCTCCACCGCCGGATATTGCCGAACCCGATCCGGGCCTGACGCCGGAAGAAGCCGAGCATGCGCGCAAGCGCTATCTGCTGCGGCGCTTCTGGATCAGCGCGCGGGGCTACTGGAGCCGTCATGGCGACAGCTTCGCCTGGCCCTGCACGCTCGGGCTGCTGGCGATGATCGTCCTCAATGTCGGCTTCCAATACGGTATCAATCTCTGGAACCGGAAAATCTTCGACGCGATCGAGCGGCATGATGCCGGCACCGTCTATTATCTGAGCGCAGTGTTCTTGCCGCTGGTGCTCGGAAGCGTGGCACTCGTCACCGCGCAGGTGCTGGTCAGGATGATGATCCAGCGGCGCTGGCGCTCGTGGCTGACGAAGGCGGTCATCCAGCGCTGGCTGGCGAATGGCCGCTATTATCAGCTGAACCTGATCGGCGGCGACCACGCCAACCCCGAGGCCCGTATCTCCGAAGACCTCCGGATCGCCACGGAATCGCCGGTCGATTTCATCGCCGGTGTCATCGTCGCCTTCCTGTCGGCCTCCACCTTCATCGTCGTCCTCTGGACGATCGGCGGTGCTCTGACCTTGCCGGTCGGCGGCTCGATGATCACCATTCCGGGTTTTCTGGTGGTTGCCGCCGTCCTCTATGCGGGGATTACCTCGACCTCGATCGCTTTCATCGGCCGCAACTTCGTCGCGGTCTCCGAGGTCAAGAACCAGACCGAGGCCGAGTTCCGCTATACGCTGACGCATGTGCGCGAAAACGGCGAGAGCATTGCGCTGCTCGGCGGCGAGGAGGAGGAGCGCAACGACGTCGACCGGACATTTGGCAAGGTTATCCGGCAATGGGCGCTGCTGGCCGGCCAGCATATGCGGACGACGCTGGTCTCGCAGGGATCGAGCCTGATCGCGCCCGTCGTGCCGATCCTGCTCTGCGCGCCGAAATTTCTCGAAGGCGCCATGACGCTCGGCGAGGTCATGCAGGCCGCTTCCGCCTTCACCATCGTCCAGGCGGCCTTCGGCTGGCTGGTCGACAACTATCCGCGCCTTGCCGACTGGAATGCCAGCGCGCGCCGTATCGCTTCGCTGATGATGTCGCTCGACGGGCTCGAGCGCGCCGAACACAATGACTCCCTCGGCCGTATCCAGCACGGCGAGACGGAAGGCGAGGCCATGCTCAGCCTCAACGACCTCTCGGTGTCGCTCGATGACGGCACCTCGGTCGTCAAGGAAACGCAGGTCGATATCGAACCCGGCGAGCGTGTGCTCGTCTCCGGTGAATCCGGCACGGGCAAGAGCACGCTGGTGCGCGCCATTGCCGGTCTTTGGCCCTGGGGCCAGGGCAGTGTCAACTTCCGGGCCGGCAGCCGGCTCTTCATGCTGCCGCAGCGCCCCTACATCCCCTCGGGCACGCTGCGCCGGGCAACGGCCTATCCCCGTGCCGCCGACGACTGGAGCGAAGAGGAGATCAAGGGCGCGCTGAAATCCGTCGGGCTGGATTATCTGAGCGCCAGGATCGAGGAGGAGGCGCCCTGGGACCAGACCCTCTCCGGCGGCGAGAAACAGCGCCTCGCTTTCGCCCGTCTGCTTCTCCACGATCCCGATATCATCGTGCTCGACGAGGCAACCTCGGCGCTCGATGAGAAGAGCCAGGACCAGATGATGCAGACGATCATCCGCGAACTGCCGAAGGTCACCATCGTCAGCGTCGCCCACCGGGCCGAGCTCGAAGCGTTCCACAGCCGCAAGATCACCCTGGAACGCCGCGACGGCGGCGCAAAGCTCGTCAGCGATATCGATCTCATCCCGCGAAAGCGAAAGTCGAAATCGCTCCTGCGGCGCATGGTGCCGCGGCACTCACGGTCGAAGCGCGGCGGGCGTTGAGAACAGCGGGCGTACGTTACACACCCGTTATCATCGAGACGATCTCGTTCTTGTCGGTTTCCGATGTCTTGCGGATGCCGATCTGCTTTCCACGTCTGAGAACACAGATGCGGTCGGAGAGCTTGAAGACCTGGTCGAGGCTGTGGCTGATGATCAGGACACCGATATTGCGCGATTTCAGCGACTGCACGATCGCCTCCACCTTCGCCGTTTCGGCAACGCCAAGTGCGGCGGTCGGCTCGTCGAGCAGGATCAGCTTCTTTGCCCAACGGGTGGCGCGGGCGATCGCGACGCCCTGACGCTGGCCGCCCGAAAGATCCTTGATCGTCGCGTGTGCCGAGGGGATGCGGACGTCGAGTTCCTTCACCAGCTTCTCGGTTTCGGCGATCATCGTCTTGCGGTCGAGCAGGCCGAGGCCGTTGGTCAGTTCGCGCCCGAGGAACATGTTCATGTACACGGTCTGCTGGTCGGCGAGCGCCAGATCCTGATAGACGACCTCGATGCCGTGCGAGCGCGCCATCGTTGCGCTCGACATGGAAACGGTGTCGCCCTCGATGGTGATCGTCCCCGACGAGGGGGCATAGACGCCGGAGATGATCTTGATCAGTGTCGACTTGCCGGCGCCGTTGTCGCCGACGAGGGCGACGATCTCGCCGGGATGAATGTCGAGCGAGAAATTCTCGATCGCCACCACGGCGTCGAAGTTCTTCTTGATGTCCTTCAGCGACAGGACGGGAGCGGAAGCGTTCATCGGCAATACCTCAGACCGGCCAGGATTCGGCTTCGCCGAAGCCGTTCTCGATGCTCTCGACCTTCGGCTGTCCCCTTGAGATGCCGGAGACGCCGACGACATAGGCGCGGGTGACGAAGGCCTGGCCGCGGAAGCCGAATACGGCGGTGTCGCCTGGCTTCGGCGCCTCGGCGCCTTCGGCGTCGATCATCGCGTAATAGTCGATCATCGAGGGCGGCGGGATCTCGACGCTACGCAGTGCGGAAGCAGCAGTCGTCGGCTCGTCGGCGACGATCGCCTTGACGTCATAGTCGGGGAAGATCGGGTCGATATAGAAGCCGCCGCCGAGGCAATAGGCCTTGCCGCCGGAGAGGTGCGAGACCTCCGTCAGGTAGCAGACGGCAGGCAGTTCCGGCAGGTCCTCGACCGCATGCAGCGCCGTCGTTCCGTGCAGGCCGTTGCCGGGCTCGCATTGCGTCGCGCCCGCATCGGCAAGCGCCTGCAGCAGGACGGAGGAAGTGGTGCCGGGGGCATTGACCTCGATATCCTTGCGGCCGGCCTTGGCCAGCGCTTCAGCGGCCTTGGTCAGCGTCGCCAGATTGTGGGTTGGGATGACCTTGCGCGTCTGGTGATCGAAAAGCAGCGCCGGGAAGGTGGTGATGCCGGCAAATCGGCCGCCGTCGAGTTGGTCGAAATGCTCTGCCACCGCAGCGACATCGGCCGCGTCGAAACCGCCTTCGTGGCCGCGGTAGAAGGTATCGCCTTCGGCGCGGATGCGGGCGAGCAGGCTCTGCGTATAGCCGGCAGCCTTGGCCCCAGCCGCGGCTTCGGCTGCCTTCTCATCGTTGAAGACCGTCCAGTAATCCGGGCGGAAGGTCTTGGCCGCGGCCGTTGCCTCGTGCCGCGCCACCTGCTGCAGGTGACCGAGATGGCCGACCTTGAGGCCGGCGCGATGGGTCGCGCGAGCGCAGGCCATATCGACGGCGACCGAGCGGTTGATGCCGCCGCGCATGACGGCGTGGGTAAAGGAGCTGGCACGGCCGACCTGCTTGGTCATCGCGAAGATTTTCAGGCCCAGCCGGTCGGCCTCGTTCTTCAGGATACGGGCATTGGCCTCGACCGTATCGAGATCGAGCACATAGGAATTGGCGGGTATCCGGCCTTCGCGATGGAGGGCGATGGCGGCTTCGATGAACTTCGGGTTACGGCGGCGGAGAACGTCGAGAAACATGGGAAAACCTCTCTTCAGCGTAGCTTTTCGCGCAGGGACACGGCCACTGCCGCAAGAATGATGAAGCCGCGAACAATCATCTGGTCGGAGACGGACAGGCCCATCAGGATCAGGCCATTGTTGAGCACGCCCATCATCAGCGAGCCGACGAGGGCGCCGACGATCGAGCCTCTGCCGCCGTTGAGCAGCGTGCCGCCGACGATGACGGCGGCGATGACGGTCATCAGGTCGGTTTCGCCGAGCGTATACTTGGCGGCCTGCAGACGGCCGGAATAAAGGAGCCCTGCAAGTCCGGCGAGACCGCCGCTCAGCATCATCACGGCGAGCCGGATGTGCGGAACCTTGATGCCGGAAACGCTGGCGGCCCGCGCATTGTCGCCGACAGCCAGCACATGCGCGCCGAACCGGGTCTCGCGATAGACGACATGCCCGGCGGCGATCGCCAGAATGGTCCACCAGATCAGCGACGGGATGCCGAGGAGCGAACCCGAGCCGAAGAAGCCGGTAAAGGTGTCGTCGGTAACAGGCACGGACCGCAGATTGGTCAGCGACCGGGCGACACCGGCAAACAGGCCCATGGTCGCAAGTGTGACGAGGAAGGACGGCAGCCTGACATAGGCGACCAGAACCCCGTTGGCGAAGCCGATTGCCAGCCCGGCGCCCAGTCCGGCGAGAACACCCGGCACCACGCCATAGCTCTCGATCACCACGGCGGCGCTGAGGGCGGCGACCGCAACGATCGAGCCGATCGAAAGGTCGATCTCGCCTGCCGAAAGCACGAAGACCAGGCCGATCGCCATGATCGTCACCGGGGCGGTCTGCAGCACGATATTGGAAAGGTTTCTGGTCGTCAGGAAGCCGCTATCCTGCAGCATCACCGCGAAGAAGATGAAGATCGCGACGAAGCCGAAATAGACGACATACTGCTGAAGATTGATGCGCATTTTCAGGGGCATGGCCGGTCTGCCTGTTCACTGGCGATAGACATGCCGTCCGTTGGAACGGCATGAATGCTCAAGGGGAGCGGTGGACCCGCCTCCCGGTTTCCGGAGAGCCGGCGGCCGCAGAGGCCGCCGGTGAGCGCAATCACTTTGCGGCGTCGAGAACCGACTTCGGCGCATCGCGGTTGAGCGATTCCTTCCATCCCTCGGCAACATTGGCCTTGGTGACCGTCAGCGCCGGGGCGACGATGAAGGGCGGGGTCTTTTCGCCGATCAGCGACTTCAGTCCGGCAGCCGCCATGGCGCGGCCGAGTTCATAGGCCTTGTCGGCGACAATAGCGGTAACGTTGCCGCCCTTGACCATGTCGAGGCCGACAGGTTCCGAGAGGTCAAGCGTGACCACTTTGGTCGTCTTGTTGCCGGCGCCACGAAGGGCCGCGAGCACGCCATCGGCCGGTTCCGCCCAGGTCACGTAGATGCCGTCGAGATCGGGATGCTGGAGGAGCATCGCATTGGCCAGCTCCTCGGCGCGGGCCGGATCGGAGATGCCCTGCTCGGCAACGATCTTGATATCCGGATAGTCCTTCTCGATCGTCGATTTGAACGCCTGGTCGCGCTGGTTGGTGACGTAGTAGGTGGCGTCGTGGAAGATGTAGCCGACCTTGCCCTTCTTGCCGATTGCCGCAGCGAGCGCATCGGCTGCCTGCTTGCCCATCTGGTAGAGGTCGTCGGTTACGATCGCCGCATAGTCGGTATCGTGCTTGTAGCCGGCGGGCAGGTTGGAGAGGAATACCAGCTTGGTGCCGTCCTTGACGGCCTGCTTGAAGGCTTCGGCCGACGTTGCCGGGTCGAGCGGCAGCGCCAGGATGACGTTCGGCTTGGCGGCGAGCGCGGTCTCGATGTCGCTGCGCTGCTTGGCAGCGTCGAAGCCGGCATCCGTCGTCACGGCGATGTCGACGCCGGCCTTGGCGAACTCATCCTTGGCGCCGGCCGAAACGGCATTGGTGAAATCCGACGATGTGTGCCAGAGCAGGGCGGCCTTGTAGCCCTTGCCCTTGAGCTTGGCGAGATCGGCGTCGGAGAGCTTGATTTCCTCGCTCTTGGTCGCGGCTTCTCCCGATGGGCCGACGGTCTCGGCCTGCGCCAGCATCGGCGCGGCGATCAGAGCGCTCGTCACAAGCGCGGCATTCAGAATCTTCCTCATCAGCATGGTCATGTTCCCTTTTTCGTCGTTGTTGGTTTGGCACTCTTTATTCCGCCACGCCGCAGTAGCGCGCCATGAAGCTGGCGAACGCGACTATCCCGGCGAGGTATTCCTCGATGTCGACATGCTCTTCGAATGTGTGGCAGTTGCGGATATCGCCCGGCGCGCAATAGACGGCGGGAATGCCCAGCCGGTTGACGAAGAACGGCGATTCCGACCAGAACGGCGCGCCCTCGATCGCGCCACGTCCGGCAAAGGATTGGGCGACCGACGCGCAGAGCATCGACACCGCAGGCAGGTTTGGATCGATCTCGGCTGCCGACCCGCCGACCCGGTGTTCGCGTCCGGCGGGATAGGCAATCTCGACCTTGATCTCGGGGTCGGCGATGGCGCCGCGAATGACCGCTTCCATCTCGGTCGCCGCATCGTCGAGGGATTCGCCCGGAAGCAGCTTGCGGATCAGCGAAAGCTTGCATTCCTCTGGCACCGCAATGAAGCCGCCGCCCGTCAGGCCGGTGATCAGCAAGAAACCGCGCCCGATCAGCGGATGCTCGCCGCGGGCGGCGATCTCGTCGGAGTGTTTCCAGAGTGCCGACATGACGGCATGGCTTGCCTTCAGCGCGTCCTTGCCAAGCTCCGGCACGCCGAAATAGGCGGATTTGCCGGTGATGGTGATATCGGCGATGAAGAAGCCGATCTGCGCCGAATAGACCGCAAGCTGCGTCGGCTCGGTGTAGACGACGAAATCCGGCCGCTCGATTTCGCCGGCCTCGATGCGGGCGGCATAGTCCTTGATACCAGCGGAAATGCCTGTGCCCGGCTGGCCGCTCTCTTCGTCGCCGACAAAGGCAAAGGCGAGATCACCCTTCAGTCTGATGCCGGCCTTGTCGAGCAGCGACAGCGCCGCCAGCGACGTGCAGATCCCGGCCTTGAGATCGCCGGAGCCACGGCCCCAGATCTGGCCGTCGATGATCGGAGCGGCGAAGGGATCTTCGCGCTCGGTTCCGGCCCAGTGCTCCCGCCAGCCATCGACGTGAACGGTGTCGGTGTGGCCGATGAACTGCAGCCGGTTGCCGCCACCAGTACCCTTGCGCTCGCCCCAGACGTTCGGACGGCCGGGAAGGAAATCGGCGGTCTTCACGTTCTCGATGCCGCGGGAGAGCATTTCATCCCTCAGCAGCGAGACGACATTGGCCTCGTTGCCGGTGATGCTGTCGCGGCCGATCGCGGCGCGCAGCAGCCGGATGGCATCGTCGCGGTCGAGCGCTTCCCGCAGGCGCTTCGTCAGTTCGTCTGCGCTCATCGGGCGGCCTCCCTGAAATGCATGGTTTCCGCCGGCGGAAGAGACATCCTGCTATCGGGGGCATCAGCGCCGAACAGGGCGTTGTGCAGATGGCCGAGACCGATCGCGATGGCGCCGACGATCGCCGCCTGCGCGCCGAGCGCGCTCTTCTCGACCTCGACAGGGTAGGGGAAGCATTGCGGCAGGAATGTCCGCACGCGCTCGATCAGTTCATCACGCAGGCCGATCGAGCCGCCGAGAATGACCTTCTGCGGGTTGGCGATCGCCGCGATGGCGGCAATGCCCTGCGCCAGTAGCCTGGCGGTGTCGTCAAGCACGGTGGTGGCATCGGCGTCGCCGCCCGCTGCCTTTTCGAAAATCTCAGGCACCGTCGCGGCTTGGCCGGAAAGCGTCTGGTAGCGCTCGATAATGCCGAAGGAGGCCGCGACGCGCTCATAGGCGCCGGTCCGCAGCGATTCCGGCTCGAAGGGATTGGCACCGAACGGCAAGAAGCCGAGCTCACCGGCAGCATTGCCAACGCCTCGCACCAGCTGACCGTTGACCATCAAGCCGCCGCCGATGCCTGTGCCGACGGCGATATAGGCGAGATTGTCGATGCCCTGGCCCTGGCCGAGCCAGTTCTCGCCGATGACGCAGAGATTGACATCGTTTTCGAGCGTCACATTGAAGCCGAGTGCCTTTTCGAGCGCAGACGCCACGTCCATGGCGTCGAAGCCGGGGATATTCGGAGCGAGAAGAATGCGGCCGGTCGATTTCTCCGGCGCCCCAGGCGCCCCGATCACCGCCATGCGAATCTTCTCTCTCGGGATATTTTGACGCGCAGCAGCCTGCCAGCAAAGATCGGCGATCTGATCGACGACAAACTGGCCGCCACGGCGATCGGTCGGTGCCACCTCTTCAGCGAAGACATGAAAGGCGAGATCGGCGATCGCCACGCGCACCTTGGTGCCGCCAAGGTCGACAGCGGCAATGAAGGCCGCGTCGGGGATCAGTTCATAGGTCACGGCGCTGCGGCCGATATGGCCCGTCGTGCGTCCGGTCTCCTGGATCCAGCCATCGAGCTCAAGCTGACGGACGATCTCCGAGATCGTCTGCTTCGAGAGATTGGTCTGCTTGGCAATCGAAGCGCGCGAGATCGGCCCGCTCTGGATGATCGCTTCCATGACGGCGCGCTGGGAGAACTTTCTGGAGATGCGCTGAGTATCGCTCACGAGGTCCTCAATTAATTCGTTCTATGACCGAACAAAATCACAAAGGCAAAATGGAGTCAACGCGGCTGCGCGTGTATTTGCATGTTTGTGAAATCAGCGAGGGCGCCGAGGCAGGGTGGAGGACTACCGGTTACGTTCTGCCGATAAGCTCCATCACCTGTTATCCCCGGCAAAATCGACCGATGAGATCTCTACCGACCAGTCGAGGTCGGCAGGCGACAGGTTGAGTGTGTCGAGGCCGCGATAGTGGTTCAGTGCGAAGCAGGTGCCGTAGACGGCCTTGGGCTCGATGATCTTGTAGCTCGTCAGGTAGTCGGCATAGGCCTCGACGCTGTAGCCAGGGCGTTTGGCGATGAGGCGGAAGCGGACGGCGTCCACCTGGCGGTCGGAGCCGTTGGCGATTTCGACGTAGACCGGCTTGGCGGGATCGGTGCAGCCTTGGGTTCCCGTGCTGGTGGCGGTCACCAGGCTCGCAGAGGTGTTGCGGCCGGACTGCTGGTAGTAGAGATAGGCTCCGATGCAGGCCACGGTGGCGATGATGACGGCGAGTGCCACGAGCGCGGGCCGGGGGAAGAGGAAGAAGAACACCACAAAAATCGCTATCGCGACTATCAGCAAGATCATCGGCCGTTCTCCCTTTCCCGTTGAGCTAATGCAGCCACCCTGCTTATGCAAGGCAGGGCGGCGGCGTCTGGTTTCGGGCGGATGGCAATTATGCGATATCATCGCGTGACGACGGAGGGATTCGATGAACGGTTTGGCCGACCTGATTGCCTGGATTATCGCGCAGGGACTTGCCGCCGATGATATCGATGCCTTGCTCGAAGGCCTTTCGCTGCGCCTGACTGAACAGGGATTTCCGCTGCTGCGCGCCTCGATCGCCATGCCATCCATCGATCCGAAGCATCGCGGTCTCTCGGTTGCCTGGTACCGGGACACGGGCATCTCCAAGGAGGCGCAGGAGCATGGCGAAGAGGGTGAGGCGCTGTTCCGGCGCTCGCCAATTTCCTATCTGCTGCAGAACCAGCTGGAATTCATGCGCTGGAGCCTTCCGGCCAATGCCGAGACGCCGCCATTTCCGGTTCTGACAGATCTCAGCGATCTCGGTGCCACCGATTTCGTCATCAAGATTACGCCCTTTCCTGGTGATACCGCTCTGGCAGGCGCCAGCTTCTCGATCGCCACCGATCAGCCGGGCGGCTTTACGGAAAGCCAGCTTGCCGGTTTCGAGGGCGTCATGCCCGCGCTGGCGCTCGCCTGCTGCCGCATCGCCATGACCCGCGTCGCGAAGGATGTGCTCGCCGTCTATACCGGCGAGCGGACGAGCGAGCTGATCCTGACCGGGCAGATCCAGCGCGGCGATGGCGCGTCGATCTATGCCGCGATCCTGTTTGCCGACCTCAAGGACTTCACGTCGCTTAACGAAAAGCATGAGCCGCACGATATCGTCGACTGGCTGAACGAGCATTTCGACGCGATCGGCAAGCCGGTTGTCGAGGAAGGTGGCGAGATCCTGAAATTCATGGGCGACAGCCTGCTGGCGATCTTCCCGATGCAGGCTGCCGATACGGCGCAGGCCTGCCGTCTGGCGCTGTCGGCCGCGCAGAGGGCGATCGCCACGAACGATGCGCTCAATCAGGGCAGGCGGGAGCGTGGCGAACCTGAGCTCCTTGTCGATATCGTGCTGCATCTCGGCGAAATCTTCTACGGCAATGTTGGCACCGATCGGCGGCTCGATTTCACCGTCATCGGCCGGGCCGTCAACGAGGCGTCGCGGATGGAAAAGCTCGCCGATGCGCTGGAAACCAACCTGCTGGCGTCGGCGCAATTTGCGGCCCAGACGGGCGGCGCCTTCCGGGCGGCGGGGCATTTCAAGCTCCGGGGCGTCGAGGAGCCGGCCGAGATTTATGCCTGGAACGGCGCGGTGTGACTGCCTGCGGCTCGTTCGGATTTTGTTAAACATAAACTAAAATCTTAATCATCGGCCGCGCTCCGATCCGCATTTTCGTGCGTTCTCCCACCATGCGACAACGGAGGGAAACCGGATGGCAGTCGTGATGATCGTGGAAGACGAAGCCCTGATCCGCTTTGCATTGGCCGATGAACTGATCGCCTGCGGGCATATGGTGATCGAGTGCTGCAATGTGCTGGAGGCGCTTGCGGTTCTCGGCAAAGACGGCAAGGTCGATGCCGTAGTCACTGACGTCGATATGCCCGGCGGGTTGAGCGGGCTGGATCTCAGCCGGCTGCTCGCGGCCACAAGGCCGTCGCTGCCGCTCTGGGTCACCTCGGGCCGGGAGGTTGATATCTCCGCTTTGGGTCCGGCAGCGGCTTTCCTGCCGAAGCCTTATGACATGAGGGCGCTCGCCTGCGAAATCGCGCGGCGGGAGGCGATGTCCGCCGAGCGCTCGGCCTCCTTCGGCTGAGCCTCAGGGGCTGGTCAGGTACTCCACCAGCTTGCGGGCATGGACGGGCAGGGCGGCGAAGCTGCGGGCGCAGATCAGCAGATGGCGAAGCGCCCAGGCATCGGTGAGTGGGATCACGCCGAGTGCCATTTCGGCCTGATAGCGCCGCGCATAGACGTCTGGAACGATGGCGAGGCCGACGCCGCTGCTGGCCATGGCGCAGATGTCCTCGAAACTGTCGAGCCGCACGCGAATCTTGAACTGTCGGCCCTCGCGGGCGGCATGGGCCGACAGGTGCCCCTGCAGCGCGCTGTCCGCCGGGAGGCCGACGAAGGGCTCGCTGAGGATATCGCGGAACGCCACCGATCCCGCGGCGACCAGCGGATGGTCCAGCGCGGCCACGACGACGATGCGGTCGATCTCGAAGGGGCGGGTTTCGAGCGATCCTGTCTCGCTCGTATCGGCGGCAATGCCGAGATCGGCGAGGCCACCTGCGACAGCGGCGACGACATCCGGGCTTTGCTTTTCCTGCAGGTCGATATCGATCGCCGGGTGGTCGGCCAGGAAGTGGCGCAGTCTGGCCGGAAGATGCGCCATGGCGGCGCGGCCGGAAAACAGCCGGACCTGACCGCGCAATCCTCCCGCATAGAGCTGCAGGTCACCGCGCATGTGTTCCATCTGTCCGAGCACGATGCGGGCATGATGGGTGAGCGCTTCTCCCGCCGGCGTCGGCCGGACGCCGCGTGCCTCGCGCTCCAGCAGCGGGATGCCGCTCATCTCCTCCATGCCGCGGATGCGGGCGCTCGCCGAAGGCAGCGCCATGCCCGATCGCTCGGCGCCCTGTGTGATGCTCTGTGCTTCGACGACATGCAGGAAGAGACGAAGGTCGGTCAGATCGAAGCGCATAGTCCCTCCCGCGTCAGGCCTTCGGATTTTCCGAAGCCTTGCCTTGTATCTTCCGCATTGTGCGAAATCGCCGGCTGCCGATCATGCTTGATATGATCTTGGAGCCGGATTGGATATGGACGCTTCGGAAAAAATCTTGCGTGCCTTCGCTTTTCGCCTGGCACTTCTGGTACTCGCCGTCGCTGCAGCGAGAAACCTGCCTGATAACAGCGCTGGCGATGCGCCGACAGGATCGATAGCGCTCGCCAGTCTTGCGCCCGAATGCGGATCAGCCCCGCCGCAGCGCGGCGAGGCTGATCCTGATTTACGCGATATGTCTCTACACGACTGAAGTGCTCTGGCAGCACTTCTCAGGCGATATCATTCCTCGTCGCCGAACATGTCCATCTCTTCCTCGGGGGCTTCCTCCTGAGGTTCGGCGGCCTGCGCCTCGTTGCCGCCCATCATGCCCATGACGGCATTGGTCAGCAGCATGCCGCCGGCGACACCCATCGCCGTCTGCGCCGCACCGGCGAGGAAGCCGCCACCGGCACGCGGTGCCATCGGAGCGGCATGACCGTATCCCTGGTTCGGAGCGCCACCCCAGGGGGAGGCGGGAGCGGCATCGTATCTCTGCGGGCGGGCGACCGCGCGCTGCGGCGGGTTGCTGCTGCCGAACATCGACGCGAAGAAGCCGCCGCGCTGCGGCTGCGCACTGGAGCTCAACATCTCCAGTTCCTCGATGCGGCGCTGGGCGGCCTCGAGCGCCTGTTCCTGCACGACGATCGTCTGCGCCATGTAATAGGGCGCGCCGGGCTGCTGGGTGATGCGCTCGTTGATGAACTGTTCGGATTGCGTGTCGCGCGGCGCCGATTGCCGCTCAACATTGGCGAGCTTGGTGAAAAGGCTGTCGATGGCCTGCTGATCGTTGCGATCCATGCATGTCTCCTTGGCGGTGGTATCCGCGGTGGTCAAATCAGGGTTTAGTTGGGTGCGCGCAGCGCAAATGCTGGCCGGGCAGGTGCAGCCGGGTTCCCAGGCGAGAAAACCGGCGGAGCCCATTTGCGGGCGGCCCGTGTTTCGGGCAGGGCGTAGCGCGAGAGTTGATTTCCGGAAGCGGAAAGTCGTGTGATGGTCCTCATACCTGCATGTACGAAGCAGGAGGCCGATAGCTTCCATCACAAAGATTTTATTCCGGCGCCGTCAAAACGCCGGATCTGGCAGCAGCGGTCAGTTCTCGATCTGCTGCTCGGCGACGACGCTGGCAACCACTTCGTCGGCGCCATTCGGATAGGTCGGCAGGTCGAGCGTCACGGCTTCCTTGAAACCCTCGCGTTCGATCGAGAAGAATTTGCGCACCCGCACTTCGCCATTCTGCTGGCCGGAGGCGGTGGCGCTTTTCGCCGCGATGAGATCGCGTTCGAATTGCGCGGCGTCAACCCCGGCAAAAGCCATGGTGCAGCTTTCGACCGGCTTCTCGCCGACGGTTGCCTTGGCGATGACGATCGCTTCGAAGGGCTTGTCGCCACCCGTCTGGGTGATCCAGCCGTCGAAGGCGGTCGGCTCATCGAGCGGCAGGATGCCGAGGGTCATGTCCTGCGACAGCGCTCCCCACCCGCTTTCCTTCGCAAGTGCCGCCGTGCGGTCATAACGCGGCCCTTCGTTCATGCACTTTTCAGCGAAATCGGCAAAGGGTGAGGGTGCTGCCGCCTCTTGGGCAGACGCGGAGCCAGCGGCGGCCAGAGCTGCGATTACGAGCGCGGTTATCTTCAGGGTCGTCGTGGATTTGCTCATCGAATGTCCAGTTCCGCGCAGTCGTGCTCTGTGAACCTACCAGATAGGCGATGCCGCAAGAAAACGCCACAGCAGGTCATGGCCCTCATCCGGAAACGGCGATCGAATGTCAATCCGGAGAGCCGCCCTCGATGTTCCGATCGCAATCGTCAAGCGCCTTCTGGACGGTCTTGTTCCGGGCATAGCGGTGTTTCAGCCGGGCCAGCTCTGCGTCGCTTCCGCTGCACAGCGTGCGCAGCTGCTGATCGATTTCTGCCTGCCGTTCTTCGTCGGGCGAGGCTTCGCCACGGAAATGGTCGCAATCATCGCGGCGGCTGATGAAGGCCCTGACGTCGTCAGGCAGCGTGGCGTCATCTGCGAGGGATGGCCCGGCAAGGCAGAACAGGAACAGGGCCATGCCGGCACATGTCAGCCGCCGCCCGGCCATCATTCGATCTGCATGTCGAGTTGCTGGGCAATCTCTTCATAGCGGCGGGACGATGCGGCGTTGCCCTCTTTGGCATAGCGGGTGCCAACTGCCCGCGCAGCCTTTGCCGCGGCATGGAAGGCGTCAAGGCGATCCTGCGGCTCAAGCTCGGCGCTGCCGCCGATATCGCCGTTGCTGAAGCGGCCGACGCGGTAGCCTTCATTGTCGATCACGCCGATCACAGGCACGCCGTTCTGCATTTCGCCGTAGAAAGCCGGACCGGCCTGGGCTCCGTCACGGCGGCGCAGCATGCCGAGGCCGGAGGCTTTGTTGCCGGGGCACGCACCGCTCCAATAGGTCGGGCCTGCGGTCAACGAGATGGGAGAAACGAATTCGCAATGGCTGGCCGGATCCTTGGACCAGGTCGAACCGGCCGGCGCGTCCTGCGCCATGAGCGACGGTGCCCATAACAGGGAGGCGACTGTCGCGAATGCTGATAGCGCGATGAATGCGTTTCGATGCGGCAATGCTATCGTCCCCTCAGGAAGTGGCCATCAGCGATGCGACGTCGATCATCCGGTTGGCAAAGCCCCATTCGTTGTCGTACCAGCCGAACACGCGCAGCAAGCCACCGGCAGATACCGAGAGTTCCGGGCCTGACACCACCAGGGATTCCGGCCGGGCGCGCAGGTCGACGGATACGAGCGGCTTTTCGATCCAGCCGATGACAGGCGATGCGGCGATCGCGCTTTTCAGCTTATCGCGTGCTTCCGAGAGAGACGGCGCTTTCTCCAGCGATACCGTCAGGTCGATCGCCGAAACGCTGGCGGTCGGAACGCGAATGGCACGGGCTTCGATCTTTCCCGCAAGCGACGGCAGGACCTTGCCGACCAGCTTGTGGGCGCTGGTGCTGGTCGGAACCATGGAAAGGGCGGCGGCGCGGCTGCGGGCAAAATCGTCGCGCGGCTGGTCGACGGTCGGTTGGCTGCCCGTATAGCAGTGAACCGTCGTCATCTGTCCGCCGATAATACCGAAGAGGTCATCGACCGTTTTCAGGAGCGGCGCCAGCGCGTTGGTGGTGCAGGAGGCGTTGGATATGATCTTGTGGCCGGCGATCATCTGTTCGTTGGCGCCAAGCACGACCGTCACGTCGGCCGATTCAGCCGGACCCGAAATCAACACGCGCTTCGCCCCGGCTTCCAGCGCCCGGGAGACATAATCGCGGGTATAGGGCTGGCCGGTGCATTCGAGGAAAATATCGACGCCGGAGAGATCGAGGGCGCGAATGTCGCGCTTGTTGTGGAAGGGGATGGAGCGCGAGCCGATGCGCAATGCGCGGTCTTCGGCTGATACGTCTTCCGCCCAGGGACCGAAAACGCTGTCATACTGGAAGAGGTAGGCGCAGCTTTCCAGCGGCGCAATGTCGTTGACGAGCACGACCTCGATATCGCGGCGCTCTTTCAGCAGGATGCGGAGAACGGAGCGGCCGATACGGCCAAAGCCATTGATAGCGATTTTCGGCTTCTGTTTTGTCATCCGGCGGGCTCCCTGCGATCGTCTGATGAGGCCTATGACAAGCGCGGAGTATTCGCAATATCAAAGCGGTGGCAGCTGGTGCTTCCAAGCGCCGCGGGCGCTGAGGAAAGGTGCGCAACTGCGCCCGGCACGTCGGACCATGGTCCGTGTCTGATCCGGCACCATGGTCCCGGGACCTTGCTTTTCGCAGCCGGTAGCGATCTCATACGTCCTGTCTTGCGTAGAGGCTGCAAGAAGCAGAGACGGAAACCATGAGCCAGTCGAGACGACGCTTTCTGAAGATCATCGCCGGAGCCGGGCTGGCCGCAGCCTTTCTGCCGCTCGGTGGCGCACGTCGTCTGAGCCTCGATGCCTTCGCCAAGAGCGGCAACAATGGCAATGGCGGCGGCAATAACGGCAATGGCGGCGGGAACGGCGGCGGAAATGGAAATTCCGGCGGCGGCACTGGAAATGGCAATGGCAATAACGGGAATGGCAAGGGCAATGGCGGTCCGGCAAGCTCCGCCGATCCTGCCGATGCCGGGGCTGCCTCTACGGGCGCTGGCGTCCAGGCGACGCGCGGCGCGGACGGCACAATCCGGATCCGCCACCGCAACGGCATCACCGAGACGATCGTCTCGAACCGCTACGTGATGAAGGATGCGAAGGGCCGGACGATCAGCAACAGGCTGGCGACGCAGGCCGATGTTACGCGCCTGTCGCGGTATCTCCGCTAGGACCGATCCTAGGCCAGATCCCGCCATTTGATGGCGGCCTCGGTACGGTTGGTCACGCCGAGCTTCAGCAAGATCTGCGTCATGTGATGCTTGACGGTCTTTTCCTGCAGGTCGAGACGCAGGCCGATATGCTTGTTGGAGAGGCCTTCGGCGACGAGTTCCATCACCTCGAGCTCGCGCGGCGTCAGTGACGCCTTCGGCGAGGACTGAGCGCCCAGCGAGCGCTCCATCACCTTGGCGGACATCGCCGGAGAGACGAATTTCGAACCGCGCACCACCGCCCGGATCGCTTCGGCAAGGCCGCGCGACCCGATCCCCTTCAGCACATATCCGGCTGCGCCGCGCTGCAGGGCTGCGGACAGTGTATCGACCTCCTCAGACGCCGTCAGCATCAGCACCCGCGTTTCCGGGCTTCGCGACAGAACCGAACTGATCGCCTCCAGGCCACCACCTGGCATGGAGACGTCGAGCAGCAGCACACTGGGCCGGTCGGAGGCCGCAAGCCGGATCGCGTCGTCGCTGCTGGCACCTTCGCCGATCACCACGAAATCATCGACCTCCGAGAGGCTGCGGCTGACGCCTTCCCGGAACAGCGGGTGATCGTCCACGATGCCGATCGTGATCGCCGTCATTTTGCATCCTCCAGTTCCATCAGCTGAAGCGTCATTGACACCACCGTGCCGGCGCCGCTGGTCTTGATATCGAAGTCTCCGCCGAGACTGTCGACCCGTTCGCGAAGTCCCGCAAGCCCAAGGCTTGTCGGCCGCACCTCGTTCGGATCGAAGCCATCGCCCTGGTCACGAACCTCGATCCTGACCTCGCCGTTGCGCACACGCGCCGTCACCGATTGCTCGATGCCGCCGCCATGGCGATAGGCATTGTTGAGCGCTTCCTGGACGAAGCGGTAGACGCAGATCTTCACCGCGGCCGAGAGGTCCGAGCGATCATCCTCGACGCTGCGCGAAACCGTGCTCGCCGTCCTCGTCTCATGGGCGGACACCACCCGCTCGATGATCTCTGCGAACGAGGCGCCCTCGATCTCCGGCAGGACGAGGCCGCGGCAGATCGTACGGATTTCCCGCATCGCCTCGGCCAGGCTCGAGCGGATCCACGACAGCTCCTTTTCCCGCATGTCGGGGCTTGTCTTGGCATCGACCAGCATCTCGCTGTCGAGCCGCAGCGAGGCATAGGCGATATGCTGGGCAGGACCATCATGAAGGTCGGCGCCGACGCTGCGAAGATAGGTTTCGTTGAGAGCGGCGGCCCGCAGCGAGGACCGTTGCAGGCGCCGCTGCAAGGCAAGTTTTTCGGCAAGCAGGGCCGAGAGTTCCGTCACCTTGTCGCGGAGATCGCTGCGTTGCGCCTCGATCAGCCGGCTGCCGCGGAAAACCAGAGCCGACAGCGCCAGAAAGAAGATCGCCGTCAGTCCGGCGACAGAGGCCCAGCTCCAAAGTCTTGCGCGGGCAATGCTGTCGGCAAGTCCCTCAGCCGTTTCGTAGAACTCGACGACGGCGACCGGCTGGCCGGACCATGGCTGCAGCACCGGATTGTAGATTTCCATCAGCGGCTTGCCGAGCTGCCTCTCCTTCTCGCTCTCCGGATCGCTGGCGACCTCGTAGCGGGCGACGAGCGCGCCCGAGAAGGCCTGGCGAAGCTTGTCGCTGACCGGGAATTTCCGGCCGATCAGCTCCTGTTCGTTGGAATAGAGGATGGTGCCATCGCTTCTCCAGAGCTTGAACGAGACGAGGCGCTTGCCGAGCGCGCCCTGCGACAGCGTCTCGTTGAGCGCCTGGGCGCTTCCTTCGTCGAGAAGGGTTTCCGTCTGCATATCGGGAAGCAGCGGGGCGACGACGCTATCGACATAGAGCGCGGTCGCTGCGCCGGAAT